>Ga0335079_10003665_pt1 | contig 17698 bp, 15 predicted proteins | sample Lox_Sample_33_FD_206719 | JGI IMG/M metagenome (GOLD analysis project Ga0335079, IMG submission 206719) | Soil microbial communities from Loxahatchee National Wildlife Refuge, Florida, United States - Lox_Sample_3.3 | ecosystem: Environmental > Terrestrial > Soil > Wetlands | place: USA... | reverse complement strand
CACCTGTGCGCGGGCCAAAGGGCTGGCAACCGGCCGCGCAGAAGCCTTCGTGACGAAGGCTGGAGGCTGTGCATAGAGCTCCAGGAAATTCGCAGCGTAAAGCCTTACGACCATGTCCGCCAGCCAGTTCGAGTCCTCTTCCAGAGTTGTCTCACCGTCCGAAGTATGACGCTGCGCAAGCGCTCGAGCCGTCTCGAGAAGTTCAGAAAACGGCAGGGCCTGCGGCCAAACCCGGCCCAGATGCGACATGGCGGCTTTGGCCAGCGGGTGATTGGTGGACATGGACCCGCCACTTGGATACTCAAATTGCACCGGGGAGGTCGAGCGGATGTCAGGTTCAGGCGAAGACGGACGGGCGTCGGAAGCGGCAAACATCTGACGGACATATTCGGAGCGGAGCGTGCGGTCTATCGCGATTTCGGAGTGGCACAACAAGGTTTGCCGAAAGTTGCGTAGCTTCAAGAAATCCAGGTACTGCTCGCGAGCCAGTTCGTCACCGCCGCTGAAGGCGCGGATTTTCTCTGCAACCTCCGGGCCAAGTGTCTCTGTCTGCATGCTCAGGAGGCGTGCCTCGGATAGAAACTGCAGGCCATGCCGCCGGGCCTGTTCCATGAATTCGTGAAAGTAAAAGCGATGGTTATGCTCGCCCAGTTCGTCGTGGTAGAAGAACTCGGGTTTGCGTTCGAGTAACAACTTCACTTCCTGCCGCAGCAGCACGCCATGGATATCGTCATTGGGGTACGCTTGCAGCAGGAACTCGAGCAACTCGCGCGCCTGCCGCAGGCGTTCGCGGGGGACGAGCGTATTTCGCGTGTGAAACTGCATCATCTCGCGGATGGTGTCCAGCACATGGCCGCCCGGATAGGTGTTGTAGCTGATGAAGGCCACGCCTTGCGCCGCAAGGTGCGAACTGCAGATGTCCAATATTTTTTCAGCTACCGGCGCGGGAACCCACGAATACACGCCATGCGCAATGATGTAGTCAAACTCCGGGAAACCGGAGTCGACGTCCATCAGATCCAGGTAGCGGAGCTGAATATTGCGGAGGCCAAGCCGGCCAATCAACTCCTGGCCGCGCGCGACCGCCGACTCCGCCAAATCCACGCCCGTAAAGCTGCTCTGGGGCAGTCCGAACGCCATGGGAATGAGATTTCCGCCATCGCCGCAACCAATTTCGAGAACCCGGCAGTGCGCGACCGGAGCGGGCGCCATGCCAAAAAGAATCGCCATAACGGCCAGGCGGTCGGGGTGTGTCTGCGAATAGGCAGAACCGGGGTAGGGAATTTCGTCGTACGACGTTTGCATGCGCTTAACCGGCGTCGCTAAGCCGGGCGGATTACTTTTCCCTGCCGCATCGCGAGATTCGCCAGATGCGAGGTTCGCGCCGCCTCGACACCGGCGCGGACGTGAGCGTTAGGCAAGGCGCGGCTGCGGATGCAATCCAGCCAGTTCCCGAGGTTGGTGCGCGTTCCGTCGTCGGTGCTCTTGACCACCATATCGGGTTCCGGCAGCTCACGATCGTTGCGGTGCTCATTGGCCTCGCCGTAAACCCAAAAGCCCGATCTGGTCAGCTTCATGACTCCGTTGGTACCGCGGAAGACGATGCCCCCGTCTTCGAGCGAGCTGACCATCGTGCCCTGGTAAGTAGCGGTGAAGTTCTGCGGGAAAATCATGGAGGCATTTACCGTGTCGGGACACTGCAGGTCATGTAAGGCATGCGTCGCTCCAGATGCTTCCACCGAACTTGGGGAAGGACTCTTCATGTACCACTGCACCACATCGATCCAGTGCGTCATGAGATCGGTAAAAATCCCGCCGCCAAAATCCCAGAAGAAACGCCAGCGGCGATACTTGACGGGGGTGAAAGGCTGATCGGCAGCGGAGCCCAGATACTTTTTCCAATCCAGGCGCGCCGTGTCGATCTCGGGTTCGGGCTCACGGGGGATACCCAGGTAGTTCTGATACCAGTACATCTCGGCCAGCGTGATCTGGCCAATCCGGTTGCCCTGAATCAGTTGTTTGGCCAGCAGGTAGTGGTCCCAGCTCCGCTGCTGCGTGCCGGTGGCGACAACGCGTTTGGATTTCTCCACGCCCGCGATTAATCTGTCGCCTTCCTCGATGGTGTGGGTAATCGGCTTCTCGCAGTAGACATCTTTTCCGGCGGCGACCGAGTCAAGTGTCATGGGCACGTGCCAGTGATCCGGCGCGCCGATCACCACCGCGTCGATATCGTTGCGATCCAGCACCTCGCGGTAGTCGGCGGCCGGTTTGGTTTGCGGCCCCATCTTTTCCACGGCCTCCAGCCGGTGAGGTTCGTAGACATCGCAGGCGGCAACAATTTCGTTACCGGGCAGACTCTTGAGCAGTTCGGCCAGATACATGCACCGTCCACCCGTTCCTACCAAGCCGATGCGAATGCGGTCGTTGGCCCCCAGGGTGCGGCGGCTCGCGAGCAACATGCCGGCCGCGGTAGCGCTCACAAATTCTCTTCGGTTCACACGAAGTAAAGTATCACAAAGCGGCGCGCGTGGCGGACCGGCGTCGAGAAAAGAGAGAATGGTAATGGATGCATCTCGTGATTGGCATGGCGCTGCTGGCAGCCAGCGTGACCGGAGGCGTGATTGTGAAACCGGTTGCCAATATGTACTCGCGGCCCAGCGAGGAGGGTGACGTCGTTTCGCAGGCCATCTGCGGACACAATGTCACGATCCTCGAGGAACAGGCCGGCTGGGCTCATGTCCGCACGGCCGACGACTACACGGGCTGGACGCCGGTGGCATGCTTGCGGCAGTTTGCCGACGGAGAGCGGCCGTATGCGACGGCCGGGCGCGTTGCACAGGTAGCCAGCCTGTTCGCGAATCTCTATCGCGAGCCCGACGTCACGAAACATCAACCGCTGCTGACGGCGCCGTTCGAAGCCAAACTCGAAGTCATCAGCGAACAGGGCCCAGCGGGCCGCTGGCTCGAAGTCCGGCTTCCCGACAATCGTCCTGCCTTCGTGCAAAGCGGCGACGTGGTGCTGGATGCCAGGCCCATGAGCATCCGGGACACGATCGAGTTCAGCAAGCGGTTTCTCGGGCTGCCTTACTTCTGGGGCGGGACCTCTACGTTTGGTTTCGATTGTTCCGGGTTTACGCAGATGTTGTGCCGCCGGCGCGGCATCCTGATTCCGCGCGATGCGAACGTGCAGGCAACGTGGGAGGGCGCCGAGGCCGTCGGCCGCGAACGGCTGGAGCCCGGCGACTTGCTGTTTTTCGGAGAGTCGAAGGTCACACATACGGGCATGTATATCGGGAACGGCCAGTTTATCAACGCGACCACGCACGAGCGCCCAGTGGTGCAGATCAGCGATCTCGCCGATCCGTACTGGGCGAAACGATTCCTGGCTGCCAGGAGAATCAAGTGAAGCGAAGAGATTTGTTCAAAGCGCTGGGAGCCGGGGCCGTGGCTGCGCCCGTTCTTGCGGGAGCGCCCACCATCGAATCGAAAGTAGTTCGCTTGAAGCTGCGGCACACCTGGACCACGGTGATGTCTTCGAGCGATTACCGCGACACCGTGCACCTGCGCTACACGCGTGAGGGGGTCACCGGTGTGGGCGAGGGCGCGCCCATCGTGCGCTACCACGAGAATGCGGAATCGGCGCAGCGGGCGATCGAGTCGGTGCAGGAACTGCTGGCCTCGGCGGATCCGCGCCAGTTTGCCAAGATCATGGCCGAAGTGTTTCGCCGCGTCGACGGGCAAAACGCCGCGAAAGCGGCCATCGATATCGCGCTGATGGACTGGTTTGGCCAGAAGCTTGGCGTGCCTTTGTACACGTATTTCGGATTGGACGCCGCCGATGCGCCAGTCACCACGTTTTCTATCGGTATCGACAATCCCGAGGTCACCCGCCAGAAAGTGCGCGAAGCTGCGGCATTTCCGGTCCTCAAAATAAAAGTCGGCCTCGCCACCGATGAACCAACCATCGAAGCCGTTCGCAGCGTCACCAAGAAGCCGCTGCGCGTAGATGCGAACGAAGGATGGAAGGACAAAGAAGAGGCGGTCCGCAAGATCAACTGGCTGGAGTCGCAGGGCGTGGAATTTATCGAGCAGCCCATGCCGGCTGAAATGATCGAGGAGACCCGCTGGGTGCGCAGCCGCGTACACATCCCGGTTATTGCGGATGAATCCTGCCTTCACCCGGCCGATATTCCCAAGCTGGCCGGCGCTTTCGACGGTATCAACGTGAAGCTCGACAAGGCGGGCGGGATTCTTGAAGCTTACCGCATGATCCAGATTGCGAAATCGCTGCACATGAAAACGATGCTGGGCTGCATGGTCTCCAGTTCCGTCTCGGTGACGGCTGCTGCGCATCTTTCGCCGCTGGTGGATTACGCCGATTTGGACGGGAATCTGCTCATCGCGAACGATCCATACACCGGGGTGACGGTGCAGAATGGGAAACTTATTCTGCCCGGCGGTCCCGGTCTGGGCTTAAAAGCCGCTGGGTGATCATCCTGTCTTGCGTCATGCCGGCACTGGCGTCTGTTTCACCCCCGGCAATTTCTCTTCAGCCAACCGCCGGACCTCCCGAATCTTGTCCAATTTGATGTTCTCGTACCCACGGATCTGGTCGGGAAGCGCGGCGATTTCCACCGCGAGCGACAAGTTGCCGGGCGTGAGGTGAGCCAATACCGCTTCCACTAAATTTCGATACCACGCTATGAGCGCGCGCTCTTCTTTGCGGAGCGCGGCGTAGCCAAACGGATCGAATGGCGTGCCGCGCAGCATCTTCAACTGCGCGAGCCACCGCAACGAAATACGGAACCACGGTCCCACCTGTAATTTCGTCTTGAGCCCGAGGGCGCGAAGAAGCGGTGGATGAAGATTGTAGCGGATGGACTCCGCGGCTTCCCACATATTGCGAACCTGGTCTTCGAATTCAGGTTGCGTCAGCAGGCGAGCCACCTCGTACTCATCTTTGTAAGCCATCAGCTTGTAGAGATAGCGCGCCACCGTTTCCGCCAGAACCGGCTCGCGCACAGTCACGCGCTCTACAAATTCGCGATATTCTTCGGCGTAACGGCGATCCTGATATCGTTCGAGTTCCGCAAAGCGCCGCTCCACCAATCCGATCGGCTTCGATGGCTTCAGTGGTTCCAGAATGTCTTCCACGGATCGGGCGTCCACGTAGTATTTGCGGCCCCACAGGAATGCCCGCAGGTTGCGCTCGACTTCGACACGGTTCAGCCGGATGGCTTGCTCGATCGAACCCGCGGAAATGGGGATGAGTCCGCCCTGATAAGCGGCGCCGAGCAGAAATATGTTCACCGCCAGATGGCTGGCAAACAGGCCCTCCGCAATACGGGTAGCGTCGACGTAGATGTTGCGGCCCTTCTGAGTGCAGGCGTCGATCAGGTCGATAATCCGCCCCGGCCCGTACAGCACGACGCGGCCGCGAACCACGTCGCCTGTAGGAATTTCGGCGGTGTTGATTACGGCGACGGTCCGCGAAGGATGGGCACGGCTGAGGTTGTCGGGGTGTCCGGCGCCAAGCAGGTCGAACCCAAGGATCAGGTCGGCGTTGCCATAGCCGATCTTGGCCGAAGCCTCAATCGGCCGCTCGCTCAATATCATGCTGGAGACCACGGCGCCGCCCTTTTGCGCCAACCCCGTCTGATCGAGCGTGATGACCGACAGGTTGTCCAGCCAGGCCGCCGTGGCCAGCAGCGCGTTGATGGTAACGACACCGGTGCCGCCAATTCCCGGCGCGAGGATGGAGTACCCGTCACCGGCCGCGACCTTTTCGCGAGGCTCCGGAACCTCGGCCGGCGGCAGCTGCGGCACGCTCCTTTTGCGGAGACCCGTGCCGGGCTTCAGCTTCACCGTGACAAATGATGGGCAATCGCCCAGCGCGCAGGAATAGTCTTTGTTGCACGACGATTGATGGATGCGGGTTTTCGGTCCGAATTCGGTTTCAACCGGCAGCAGGCTCATGCAGTTCGACTGCCGCACGCAATCCCCGCAACCCTCGCAGACCGCTTCGTTGATCACCACGCGCAGCGTGGGTTCTTCCAGCTTCCCGCGAGAGCGCAAGCGGCGCTTCTCGGCGGCGCACTGCTGGTCGTAGACGATCGCTGTTACGCCGGGCACCTCTTCCAGTTGGCGCATGACTTCCGCAAGCTGGTCCCGGTGGCGCAGTTCCGCGTTGCCTGCCAGCGAAACCCCGTCGTACTTGTCGACATCGTCGGTGACGACAACGGTCCGTTGCACACCATCGGCGGCGAGTTTTTGTGTGAGCGCCGGAACCGTCAGCGCGCCGCTCGGTTCCTGGCCGCCGGTCATGGCTACCGCGCCATTGTACAGAATCTTGTACGTGATGTTGACTCCGGCCGCCCGGCATGCCTCGACCGCCAGCGAACCGGAATGAAAGTAGGTGCCGTCGCCGATGTTTTGAAAAATATGCTTCCGCTCGACGAACGGCGCCATGCCGATCCACGGTGCGCCCTCGCCACCCATGTGTGTCAGGAAGGCGTATCCACGGTGCCCCTGAGTGGCCGACATGCCGTGACAACCGATGCCTCCTGCGGCCACCTGGCCTTCCAGGATCACCGTCGACCGATTGTGGGGACAGCCGGAACAAAACGTCGGCGCGCGTGTGCCGATCTTCTCTCGATGGCGAGAGGCGATTTCCGTGATCTTACTTATTCGCGATGCAATGGATTCGCGGGGCGGGAGATACCGGGCCAGCACGTGGGCGACCTTCTCCGGATCCACTTCGGCCGTCGCCGGAACCAGTACCTGCCCGGCCTCGTCTTGCTTGCCCACGATCAACGGATGTTGGGACAGGTTGTAGAGCAGTTCGCGCATTTGTAATTCGACGAAGCTGCGCTTCTCTTCGATGACCACGATGGTCTCGAGTCCATGGGAAAACTCAGCCACGAAATGCGGATCGAGCGGGAACGTCAGGCCGAACTTGGCAATGCGGACGCCGAGCCCATCCAGTTCCTCACGCCGGATCCCCAGGTCGCGCAGACACTGCATGAGGTCGTAATAGGGCTTCCCCGCGGTGGCGATGCCCAGGCGTGCGCCCTCGGCGGCTCCGAACATCTGGTTCACCTGGTTAACGCGCGCGAATTCGCGCACCGCGGCGAGCCGGCGGTAATTCACCTCGTGTTCAAGCTGCAGCGTAAACGGAATCACCAGACGCGGGTCGAAGTGTTTTTTGTAATCCGAGGGAATGGCGATCGCCGGCCGCTCCGGATTGAGAACCACCGTGCCGCCGCCGTCACAGACGTTGGTCACCATCTTCATCGCCACCCAGGCGCCGGAAAAGCGCGACATTGCAATGCCGAGCAGGCCGTAGTCCAGAATCTCCTGCGTGTTGCCTGGATAAAACACCGGCATGCCGAAGTTGTAGAAGCTCAGATCGCTCTGATGAGGAATCGTCGAGCTCTTGGAAACATGATCGTCGCCGCCCAGCACCAGCGCGGCGCAGTTCTCGCCGGTGCCCGAGAGGTTTGCATGGCGGAAGACGTCGCCGGAGCGGTCAACGCCTGGCCCCTTGCCGTACCAGATGCCCACCACGCCGTCGTATTTCGACTCGCCGAGAACGTGAAAAATCTGGCTGCCGAAGATGGAAGTAGCGGCCAGATCCTCATTCACGCCAGGCACAAAATGAATGCGGTGCTCCTTTAGAAGCGGCTTGACGCGCGCCAGCGCCAGATCGTACCCGCCGAGCGGTGACCCTTCGTAGCCAGAGATAAAGGCCGCAGTGTTGAGTCCAGCACGCCCGTCGCGGCGCATCTGGTCCATGGGCAGCCGGACCAGCGCCTGGATGCCGGTGAGATAGGCCGTGCCGTCTTCCAATCGATACTTGTCGTCCAGCTTCATTTTGCGGCGAGTTAGAAAAATTCTATCAACGTTTTCGGCGCGCCAGCAGTATATATCTACAGAGCGGCATGCAGGAACTGGCGCTATTGATGGAAAGCGGCTGTGGCGACGCGCGAGATGAGGAATTTGTCCGCCTGGTGAAACTGGCCAAAGCGGGCGACGCCGCCGCGTTCGAAGCGATCATGCGCCTCTACGAGCGCCGCGTGCTGCTCACCGCGCTGCGCCTGCTGAACCGGAACCTGGAAGATGCAAAGGACGCCGCACAGCAGATTTTTCTCCGGCTGCATCGGTCGCTCGGTCAACTCGATGAGAACCGTCACTTCGCGAGCTGGCTGTATCGCATCACGGTGAATGTCTGCCGCGATATGCTGCGCGCTCGCGCGCGACGGTCCGTGGTGTCGCTCGAGGAAGCGGGCGCTGGATTGGTGGTGGCCGCTGCTGATGACACCGTTCGCAACGAGCAGAGACGCATGATCTACGAGGCGCTGGCGACGCTGCCGGAGCGCGAGCGCACCGCCGTCGTGCTGCGCGATCTCGAAGGCTTTACCACCAGCGAGGCGGCGCGCATTATGGGGTGTTCGGAGGTCACGGTGCGATCGCAGATCTCCAATGCGCGCTTAAAGATTCGGAAGTTTGTCCAGCGGCGGCAAAGGAGACCTCTATGAGCTGCGCGAATATGAGTTGCGCGAAATTTGAGTCTCTCATTGCCTTGTATGTCGAGAGCGATCTGGCGGAACGTGAGCGGCGCCTGGTAGAGGCGCACTTGGAAAGGTGCCATGGCTGCCGGGAATTTGCGGCGGATATCCGCGAAAGCCAGACGGCTCTGAAAGAGCTGCGCATGGACTTCGTGGAGGAGTCTGCGTTGCAGGAAGTCCGCGCGGAGGTTCTGTTTCATCTCTCGACGCCACGCAAAACCGCGGCGTGGCCCAAGTACGCCATGGCGGCGATGCTGTTGGCGGGGCTCTGGGCGGGTTGGTTGTGGCGCACGCGAACGGCCGTGCTGCCGGAGGTTCAGCCGAGAGCGGCTATGATCGCCCCTCCGCCCTTGGTGGCGGTTTCGGCGCAGCGCGGGCACACAGCGCGGGTTTTGAAACACCAACGGCAGCCCGCGCCCACGTTCCAGTCTGAGCCGTTAGTGGTGAAGATGATAACCGACGACCCGCAGGTCGTCATCTACTGGCTGGTCAGCCAAAATGGAGGCTAAGGTGAAACGAAGATTTCTATTCGGCAATTTAATCCTGTTGTCGCTGCTCGCGATGGCGCCAATTCTCCGTGCGGACGAAAAGAAAAAGATGGACGAACCGGCGCCAGCAGCGGATGTGGAGGCACAGCACTGGCCTGTGCAACTGTTTCAGGTGAAATATGCCGATGTCAGCCGCCTGGCCAACGTCTTCCGGGCCTTTGGCGCAACTGTTCAACCTGATTCAGACTTGAAGGTCATCTCCGTCCGTGCATCGAAGGAAGTCCTGGCCGCCATCCAAGAATCACTCCAGCGGCTGGACGTGCCCCAGGCGCCCGCAAAGAATGTTCAGTTGGATGCTTACCTGCTCACAGCCTCAGGCCAGGGTTCGTCTGCAAACATACCCGCGGATCTGGAGCCTGTCATCAGGCAGCTCAAGAACGTTTTCAACTATCAGGGCTTTCGGCTGCTCGGCACGCTGTCTTGGCGCGGACGTGATGGCAGGGGAGGCTCCGTCAGCGGGCTTCTACCCTCCGTCTCCTCGGACTCCAGCCAATTAACGAACTGCAGCTTCGGCACGAATTCGGTGACGGTTACGTCTGAAGGCAAAGAACCGACCATCCGCGTCAACGGTCTTGATCTGCGACTGGATTTCATCGTTAAAGGCTCCGGGAACCAGCACGCTATCATCAACACCAGCATCGATGTTCGCGAGGGCCAAAAGGTCGTGGTCGGCAAGGCCAATATCGATAATGCCGACAGCGCGCTCATCCTCGTCCTCACCGCCAAAGTCATCGAGTAAACGCTCAGGGAATGCCGGGGCCACGTTATAATGCGCTCCAGCATTCCCGATGTCCCACTATCTGGCCTTTGATCTTGGCGCGGAGAGCGGCCGCGCCATCCTCGGTACTCTCGAATCTGGCCGCCTCACGCTCGATGAGATACACCGGTTTCCCAACACTCCCGTACGCGTGTTTTCCTCGCTGTACTGGGACACGCTGCGCCTCTGGCACGAGATTCAGCAAGGCCTGAAAATCGCCGGCCGGGACCGCCAGACCGCGCTAAACGGGATCGGCGTGGATACATGGGGAGTAGACTTCGCGCTGCTCGATGCCTCCGGCGCTTTGCTCGAAAATCCCCGCCACTATCGCGATGCGCGCACCAACGGCATGCTCGCTGCGGTTTTTAATATCGTTCCGCGCGAGGAGGTCTTCGCGCAGACCGGCATCCAATTCATGCAGATCAATTCGCTTTACCAGTTGTATGCCATGCGGCTGGCCGGATCGCCCGCGCTCGACTGCGCTCGCACACTTCTGATGACGCCCGACCTGCTCAACTACTGGCTCACGGGAGTCGCGAAATCCGAGTTAACCATCGCCAGCACGTCGCAGTTTTACAATCCGCGGCGCGCCGGTTGGGCGACGGAATTGTTTGACCGTCTCGATTTGCCGAAGAGCATTCTGCCCGAAATTGTGGCGCCTGGAGCCTGCCTGGGGCCGCTGCTGCCGCAAATCGCGGAGGCCAGCCACTTGAGTGCCGTGCCCGTGTACGAAACCGGCAGCCACGATACGGCGTCGGCCGTGGCCGCGGTTCCCTCCGAAGGCGACAGTTGGTGTTACATCAGTTCGGGGACGTGGTCGCTGATGGGAGTGGAAATCGACGCGCCGGTGATTGACGCGCGCTCGCTGGCGCTCAACCTGACAAACGAAATGGGCGCGTGCGGAAAAACGCGGCTGTTGAAGAACATTGCGGGACTCTGGTTGTTGCAGGAATGCCGGCGCGCGTGGGCGCTCGCTGGCCGTGAATACAGCTACGACGAACTGACTACCATGGCCACGGGCGCGCCGCCGTTTTCAGCGGTCATCGATCCCGATGCCTTCCTCGAGCCCGACGAGATGCCCGCCAAAATTTCCGCGCATTGCCACGCCACCGGACAGCCGGCGCCCGAATCAGCGGCCGCTATCGCGCGCACCATATTCGAGAGCCTGGCGTTACGCTACCGCGAAGTCCTGGAAAGCCTGGAATCGCTGCTCGGCAGGCGCATCGGCACTATCCACATTGTGGGCGGCGGATCGCGCAATCGCGTGCTCAACCAGTTTGTCGCCGACGCGTGCGATCGAACCGTGATTGCCGGACCTGCTGAGGCCACCGCCATGGGCAACGTCTTGATTCAGGCGATGGGCGCGGGAGAACTCTCGGGATTATCCGCCGTTCGCGAGATCGTGCGCCGGTCATGTGCCCTGGAAACGTTCACGCCAAAACCAGCAGCTTCTTGGGAAAAAGCTTACGAAAAGTTCCGCCAAGTCGTGCGGCGGTAAACTTGGGCGAGAGGTGATCCATGTATTGCCCCCAATGCCGTGTCGAGTACCGCGACGGTTTCACGGAATGCTCCGACTGCCATATTCCCTTGTTGGCCGGAGCACCTCCGCCAGAACCAGCCCCTCTGTCCGACCCCGCTCTGGGTCTGGTCGTAGTTCTGGAGACAAACGATGGCATCCAACTAGCCCTGGCAAAGGGATTGCTTGAGGACGCGGGCATTCCCTTCTTCGTTCTGGGCCAGATCGCCACGCTGGTCCAGGATGTGGATCCTTACCTCCATAAGTGGGTTCGGGTGCAGGTGCCGCGCGACCGCGAGGCGGAAGCCAGGGAACTGCTGGATCAGTTGCTCGTTGCCGAAACCAGTCCTGATGAGGAGCATTCCTAATGAGCGGGTTTCGGATTTCCTAATAGCAGCAGGTCTTCCCGCCGTCCGGATCGGGAACGATCCAGGCTGCGCAGGCGCGGTGCCAGCCCCAGCATGCAGATTGCGCTGAAACCGAAATAAGAACCAATCCAAAGAAAGTCCGCGTGTGACCCTGGATCCAGTTTGATCCAGCGAAACGCCAAAGCAAGAAATGCCAGTGCAAAACCAACCGACACCGCACTGACCAAGCCAAGAAACCATTCGTCTGTGCGCTGATGTTGACGCCGCAGGGATCGCGCGATTACCAATTCGAAAAGGCCGATGCTCAGTCCCATGACGACGAACAGGAGCGCGATCGTGCGAAAGCTAATTGGGTAGTGGGTCAGTTGGTAACAAATCAGTCCGAGCGCACAAAGTGCAAAACCATGCAGCACCAGAAGCCAGCATTTGCCTTTCGCGGACCTCCAAATGCCGGCTGCGATCGTGCAAGCTCCCGCCGCCAGTGCGAGCTTACCCAGAAACACAACCGTGCTCTCTGCAGCATACGCACGAAAAGCCAGCGATCCATCCGTGTCGCGCATGATTAAGTAGATGACCGAAATGATCGCGTAAAGAACGCCGCACAAGGCCAGCAGCCACCAGTTCTTAATCACCGTTTGGATCATGCCAGCCTCCCGATCCGGATTTAGGGTGCGAGACTTCTCCATAATCATAGCGCTCTTGGCCTATGGTTGACGCCGCATGAGAATGTTATAGACATATGAACGTCATTCTGTTCGGCGCAACCGGAATGGTCGGCCAAGGCGTGCTGCGCGAATGCCTGCTCGATCCCGACGTGCAAAGCGTCCTCTCCATCGGCCGTAGCGCCACCGGGCAGAAGCACCCAAAGCTTCGCGAACTGGTGCGCCAGGATTTCCTCGATTTCTCCGCCATTGAAAACCAGCTGTCGGGTTTCGATGCGTGCTTCTTCTGCCTCGGGGTCACGTCAGTGGGGATGACGGAGGAGAGCTATCGCCGCATCACGTACGACTTCACCATCGCGGCCGCGCAAACGCTGGCGAGGCTCAACCCCGGTATGACGTTCATTTACGTATCGGGTATGGGCACCGACAGTTCGGAGCACGGTCGCGCGATGTGGGCCCGCGTGAAGGGTAGCACCGAGAATGCGCTACTGCGTTTGCCGTTCAAGGCCGCCTATATGTTCCGGCCCGCGGCAATTGTACCGCTCCACGGAATCCGGTCGAAGACCCGGCTCTACCGCATCTTCTACGCGGTCCTGACGCCAATTCTTCCCGTGCTGCAGAAATCCTTCGCCAAGTACGTAACCACCAGCGAGCAGGTCGGGCGCGCCATGATCAAGATCGCCAAGCAGGGCGGGCCGAAACCGGTGCTCGAAAACTCTGACATCAACCTGGTTTAAAGTTGACCGCTACCGGCCCGTATATCCGCCGTCCACCATCAAATTTGCGCTGGTGATGAAACTCGCTTCGTCCGACGCAAGAAACAGCGTCGCATCGGCCACTTCGCGCGGTTCCCCCAAACGGTTGAGCATGTGCAGCGGCGCGATTTGGTCACGCCACTGTTCGAAGGTGAGCCCCATGCGCTCGATCTCCCGGTAGGATGCGCTGGTGACAATGCAGCCCGGGCAGACGCTGTTGACTCTGATCCGGAATGGCGCCAGGTCGAGTGCCATGCATTTGGTCAGGGTGAGAACGGCGCCCTTGCTGGCGTTGTAGGTGGCGAAATCGGCCTGCGCAATCACTCCGCTCATGGACGCGATGTTGACGATGGCTCCTCCGCCCCTCGCCTTCATGTGCGGAATGGCGTACTTGGAGACCAGCGCCGTGCCGATCACGTTTACGCCCAGCACCCTTTGCCAATCGGAGACTTCGGCCTGTTCAATACTCATCTGCGTGAAGTCGGCGGCGTTGTTGACCAGAATGTCGATGCCGCCGAAACTTGCGGCCGCGGTATCCGAGATCTTCCGGGCGCCGTCTTCCTGCGAAATGTCGGCCACCGCCAGAAACGCTTGCGCCCCCAGGTCCCGCACCTTCTTGAGCGTCGCCTCGCCACCGGGCGCATGGATATCGTTGAGCACCAAACGCGCGCCTTCGGCGGCAAACCGAAGGGCGATGGCCTCACCGATGCCTGCACCGACACCGGTAATAATCGCCGTCTTATTCGCCAGTCGCATGCGGCCGGATTGGCCTATTTGGAGAGCGGTACCGGTGTGAGATCGCGGCTGGTGACCACCTTATCGATCATGCCGTACTCCACACCTTGTTCCGGGCTCATGATGTAATCGCGATCCACGTCCCGCGCGATGCGGTCGATCCCTTGCCCGGTGTAATCCGCCAGGATCTTGTTCAGCGTTTCGCGCATTCGCAAAATCTCTTTGGCATAGATGTCGATGTCCGCCGCCTGTCCGGCCAGACCCTGCATGGATGGCTGATGAATCATGATGCGGGAATTGGGAAGGCTGAACCGCTTGCCCTTGGTCCCCGCCGCCAGCAGCACCGCCGCCATCGACGCGGCCTGGCCCACGCAGAAGGTCACGATGTCGGGCCGCACGAAGCTCATGGTATCGAGAATCGCCAAGCCCGCCGTTATCGACCCTCCCGGTGAGTTGATGTAGATCGAAATGTCCCTCTCCGGATCTTCCGCTTCCAAAAACAACAATTGCGCGATGATCAGGTTCGAAACGGCGTCATCGATCGGCGTGCCCAGAAAGATAATGTTTTCTTTCAGTAGGCGCGAGTAGATGTCGTAGGCGCGTTCCCCCCGGGAGGTCTGCTCGACTACCATCGGGACCAGAACGGAATTAACCATCGGATTCCTCTCCTCAGCTTTCTTCAGCAGATTCAGCTTGATTTTTTGACTGCGCCACGCTTTGGCCGGCGCTGCTTATCGAGCAAACGTCGCTTCTGCTCAAGCGTCTTCGCCAGATCCGCGATCGTGTTACGCCCCAAATAATCCATGATACGCGAACGGAGCGCCTTCCAGGAGTCGTGAAGCGCGCACGGCATCTCGTCGGAGCATTCGGCCAGACCGCTGGCGCACTTCTGGTATTCTCCCAGGCCGTCGAGCGCCTCGACGATATCCACCAGCCGGATCTCGTCGGCTGGAACGCGCAGCGAAAAGCCGCCCGTTGGGCCCTTACTCGACCGCAACAGACCCTTGCGGGCCAGTTGCTGAAGAATTTTCGCCAGGAAGTGCGAAGGAATCTCTTCTTCGGCGGCGATTTGCTTCACCATCGCGTATTTTCCTTCGGGCACCTGCGCCAGGTGAACGAAAGCGCGAATCGCATATTCAGAGGAACGGGAATAGATCATCAGCGGATACCCAACGTCATTCTATCCTAAAAGAGAGCAATCTCTGAAATGATTATTCGGCGCTGGCAAATAGTCCGGTGGAACCAGTAGCGTCAGCGCGTCGGGCACAATCACGATCGAGGCCGGAAGCCGTCCCGCATATTCACCGTCCACCTGAATGTGGATGCGCCGTCCGGCCGCGTCGGCCACCCGCACCTCCCGGCCAGTGGAAAAAGACACGCCACCCATTCCCTCCAGCCGCCCGGCCACCATGCCGCACAGGTATTTGAAATACGGCAGAGCGTGCCGTCCCCGGAACAAAACCACCTCGAAACGGTCTGCGGCCAGGCTGGCACGCCGCGCAATCTCGAAATCTCCGCCATAGTTGCGGACCCGGCTGGCCAGGGCGAACGAACCGATCTTGCTCGCTGTGCCGTCGATCTCCACTTCGAACTCAGGAAATCGCTTGAGCGCATGGGCGAAGCCCGCCACCCAGTAAGCGGCCTTCCCCAGCCGTTCTTTCAGTCCGGAACTCAGATCGTAGACAATTTGGGCGTCGAAGCCCACACCGGCCATGGAAAGGAAGTACCGGGGTCCGCCGTCGTAGTCGAGGCGCCCGAGTGCGATTCTCCGAGTCACACACTTCGAAATTATTTCCGCCGCCCGCCCTAAATTCCGTCCCAGCCCGATTTCGGTGGCCAGGACGTTGGCCGTCCCCGCCGGAAGAACCCCCAAAGGAACCGTCGAGTGAGCCATTCCCTGAACGACTTCATTCAGCGTGCCGTCTCCGCCGGCGGCAAGAATCATCTCGCTTCCCTCGCCAATGGCCCTGCAGGCGATGTCGCCTGCCGTGCCGGGGCCGGTCGTAGGCACGACCGAAATCGAGTTCCCGCCATCCGTCAGAATTTTTACCGCCCGCTCCAGCCGGCGGTGTCCCGCGCCGCGAAGCCGCCCCGCAGCAGGATTGTAAATTAAAGTTGTGGGACGAGAATGGATAGGCGAGTCCGTTGCGCCCTAGCCTCGGGAATATGCGTGCATGTTTGCTCGGATCATTATAATGGAAACGGATGAAGGCTAAACTCATCGACGAAGCCGAGGACCTGAGAAAAGCGCTGCGCCGCCACGAACATCTCTACTACGTTCTCGATCAACCCGAAATCAGCGATGCAGAATACGACGCGTTGATGAACCGGCTGCGGGATCTTGAATCGCAACATCCTGAGCTCGTCACGCCCGATTCGCCCACGCTCCGGGTGGGAGGCAAACCGCGCGAAGGGTTCGTCAAGGTGGAGCACAGCGCTCCCATGCTGAGCCTGGACAATGCGCTCAACGAGGAGGAACTGCGGGCATTCGACGCCCGCGTGCGCGACGCCTTGGCGGAAGAAACCTATCGCTACGTCGCGGAGCTGAAGCTGGATGGGCTGTCCATGGCCACGCATTATCGCGATGGGCGGTTTGCGCAGGCCGTGACGCGCGGAGACGGGCGCGTGGGAGAGGACGTCACCGAAAATGCCCGCACCATCCGCTCGCTTCCTTTGCGTACATCCTCCGAATTCGATCGATTTGAAGTCCGCGGTGAAACCGTAATGCTGCGGCATGCTTTCGAGAGGCTCAACTCCGACCGCGAAGAGCAGGGCCTTTCCCGTTTCGCCAACCCTCGCAACGCCGCGGCAGGCTCGCTACGCGTGCTCGATCCCTCCATCACCGCTTCCCGGCGGCTGGAGTACTACTCTTACTACCTGCTGGTGGACGGGCGTCCCCGCTTCCCCAGCCACTGGGAGTCGCTGGAAGCATTGAGCAAGATGGGCTTCAAGGTGAATCCCAAGCGCAGGATCTGCCGGAACATCGACGAGTTGCTGGCGTTCTGCCGCGAATTCGAGTCGAAGCGGGACGAATTGCCCTACGAGATCGACGGCGTCGTCGTCAAACTCGACTCCATCGAGCAGCAGGCGCGCCTGGGCTATACGGCGAAGGCGCCACGCTGGGCCATCGCCTACAAATACGCCGCCCGGCAAGCCGTCACGACGGTCGATAACATCGAAGTGCAGGTTGGCCGGACTGGCGCCCTCACCCCCGTCGCCCATCTGGCCCCGGTCGAGGTGGGTGGCGTTACCGTATCGCGCGCCACGCTGCACAACGAGGATGAGATCGCGCGGCTCGGTTTGCAGATCGGCGATTCGGTGGTGATCGAGCGCTCCGGCGACGTGATTCCGAAAGTCGTGCGCGTGCACACGCAGGGCTCCTACCGCCGGCCTTTCCGCGTGCCCAGGCAATGCCCTGTGTGCGGAGGCAAGGTGGTCCGCGAGGAAGGCGAGGCGGCCAGCCGCTGCATCAACGTCAACTGCCCGGCGCGCCTCAAGGAATCGATTCTGCATTTCGCCTCGCGCGGCGTCATGAATATCGACGGCTTGGGCGATGTCCTGGTGGACCAGCTCGTCGATCGCGGCCTCATCAGGAGCGTCGCCGATATCTACGATCTCAATGCCGACAAGCTCGCCGACCTCGAGCGCATGGGCAGGAAATCGGCCACCAACGTAATCCGAAACATCGAGAAGTCCAAACAAAACCCGCTCCCACGCGTCATTAACGCGCTGGGCATCCGGTTTGTCGGTGAGCGCACCGCCGCGTTTCTCGCCGAGCAATTCGGTGAAA
>Ga0335079_10003663_pt1 | contig 17705 bp, 15 predicted proteins | sample Lox_Sample_33_FD_206719 | JGI IMG/M metagenome (GOLD analysis project Ga0335079, IMG submission 206719) | Soil microbial communities from Loxahatchee National Wildlife Refuge, Florida, United States - Lox_Sample_3.3 | ecosystem: Environmental > Terrestrial > Soil > Wetlands | place: USA... | reverse complement strand
GTCCACGTCCATCAGCCGGTAGCGGAAGATGGCGTATCCGAACGTGAGAGGCAGTAGGCCCAAGGAGAGCACCGACAGCTTCATCACAACGCCTGGCAAAACGCCCATCAGGTACGGGATGACATAGAGCAGCGTGTACGGAACCACGGCCAGAATCGTGCCGCGCGTTACCCACTTTAATTGCTGCCGCAGGATGATCGTGCTGGCGCGCCGGAAGCTGTACCAAAGCACTCCTGCGGCTCCGAGAAAGAGAAGCGCACTGTAAGCGACTTCCTGCCGGTCCATGTCCCAGCGGAGAAGCCCGGTTGCGCGCGCAAGCAGGACGGCAATTACGTGACGCCCCAGCAGCACCAGGCCCGGCACGTAGGCCAGCGCCACCAACCATGGCCGCTGCCGCACAAACTGACGCTTCTCTGGAAAGGTCAGAACAAAATGCAGGAATAGTGCAGGTTGCAGCACCAGAGCAATTACGTTGCTCCAATAAATCTCCCAGTCAAAAACATCTAGCTTCGTCGTGTAGTGGAACGAGTACGCAACGAACGAGACCAGGCAGAAAATGTAGAAGTGCGTCGAACCAGCGGCTGTCCACCGCCGCAGCAACACGTAGAGCCCAATTCCCAGGTAGATCAGGGCAATTAAGCGGAGCCAGTCGTGATGGGAGTGATCAAAGGGCTCAAGAATCACCTGGCAGTCGATCGAGACCGATTGCCGATTCAAGGTGTAAGCGGCTTTTGAGTAAACTCCGGCACGGAAGAATTGGCGCTGCAATGCGGGAGTATTGGGAATCTCGCGGCCGTTGACGGAGAGCAGTACATCGCCAACCTTGACGCCCGCCTTGGCCGCCGGACCATTGGGTTCTACACGATCAGCAAAAAGGTGGCCGCCACGTTCGACCCACATGACGCCATCGGCCGGGACGGGATAGCTGCGCTCGGTCTTGAAGTTGTAGCCGGCAAAAACAACAGCCGCGACGGTCAGCAACGACAGCAGGATGGCTACAAAACGAGCTTGGCTTTCCCGATTCATGGACTTCCCGGCTGTCCCCGAACCCCTTGAGGGAGGCGGAGGTGTGGAATTACCTTCCCACCGGTCGTCAATGAGCAACTTCGCTGCCACCTAAAGCCCCATTTCGGGACCGCTAAGTCCCTTAGAAGAAAACTACTTCCAAAATTATAGATGCAATTTCGAACGTCGAATATGCCTTTTGGGAGGTTTCTGTGGGATTTTGTATCCATTTCCCCTTGAGATTGTTGGGCTTACGATGGCATAGCGCCCGGTGCAGATTGCGGCGTGCGGAAAATTGAATGTGGAAAATGAGTCCTACACAATGTAGGAGCTTCAAAACTGTGAGGAAAACCCTGCAGTCCCCGGGGAGGCCGGAAGCCCGAGGGCCGGATCTTTAGCCTGCCTTGCGATCGCTCTTCGTAAGCTCCGTAGGCTCATCATCCCACTCAAAGGACAGCGCCCTAGCGGTGGTCTCGATCGGCTCCAACTCGGGAATGTTCTCGGCCACCGAAGCGCCTAAATCGGCGAACTTCCGCGCCGAGACGAGAACGCGATTTTCCAGCGATCCGACGGCCTGGTTGTACGACTCCACTGCGCGGTCCAGATTCGTCCCCACCGCAGCAATGTGCGCCGCCAATTTCCGCAGTCGATCGTGGAGTTCTTTTCCCAGCGTGCTGATCTCGTGCGCATTCCGTGCCAGTTTCTCCTGATTCCATCCGTAAGCCACGGCTTTAAGCAGCGCAATCAATGTCGTCGGCGATGCTGGAATCACGCGCTGCATCACACCTTGCTCGATCAATCCCGGGTCCTGCTCCAGAGCCGCGCTGAAGAAGGTCTCGCCCGGGAGGAACATCACGACAAACTCCGGAGTGGCTTCAAACTGCTCCCAATAGTTTTTATCGGCGAGCTTCTTCATGTGATCGCGCACCTGCCGCGCGTGATTCGCCAAACTTGCCCGCCGCGCCTCGTCATCGGAGGTTTCGAAGGCCTCAAGGAACGCCTGCAGTGGAGTCTTGGCGTCGACCACGACGCTCTTTCCGCCGGGCAGTTTCACCACCAGATCTGGCCGGAATCTTCCGCTCTCGCCAAAGATCGTTTCCTGTTCGGCGAAATCGCAGTAGGGCAGCATGCCCGCGATCTCCACGACGCGCCGCAGTTGGATCTCTCCCCAACGCCCACGTACATTCGGCGTGCGCAATGCGCGTACGAGATTTCCCGTCTCCGATTCCAGATTTTTTTGCGTGGCAATCAGGGACTGCACCTGCGCCCGGAGATCTCCGTAGGCCTCGCCGCGCGCAACCTCCATTTGCTGAATCTGGGCGTCGACTTTGCTCAACGATTCGCGCACGGGAGCCACCAGATCCGCAACCGCTTTCTGGCGCGCATCCAGATCGCCCTTCGCTTCGCCCTGAAAGCGCTTCAGCGTTTCCTGAGCGACTTGCAGGAAGGTTGCATTGTTGCTCTTCAGTGCATCGGCGGCGAGCGCCTTGAACGCGTTCTGCAGATCATCCGAGGCACGTTGTGCCGATTTCTCCAGCAACTCGATCTTTTCGTTGCTGGTCTTTCGTTCCAATTCCAGTGCGGATTCCAGCCGCGCCCGGCTCTCGATCAGCATCCGATGATCTTCTGAAAGCCGCGTCAGATCAGCCTTTTTGGCTGCTAATTCCTTCTCCGTCAATGACAACCGCGCCTGCAAGGCGGCCGTGCGCGAGCGCAGTGCCAGCCAAGCAAGAACTGTGCCAAACAACAGTCCAATGACCCCACTGATCCCTAGTTCCATAGACGCAGGTAACTACTTGCCTCCGCTCCCAACCTCTAGCCTAGCACCAGCAACAAAAGTTTCAGCCAGAAACCACCCTCAAGCAGCGCCCGCTTGAGCAGCACAGTCCTCCCAGGATTCGTCGGTGAGGCGAAACTGAATGCATAGAGCCCCCAGATTATTGCTTGTGTTTGTCCTCGGCACGGGAGTTGCCACCGTGCACCCGGCTATGCACTTGATGGCTTCGTCCGCAAACGGCGGGCAAGCGCCTCAAAAAGCGACTGTCAAGCCTGTCTCGGCAACAACGCCTGACATTCCATTTCCCGACTACGAGCCGCAAGCGGAACAGCAGCTTCTCGATCTGGCCAATCAAGCGCGCAGCAAGGCCGGGGCGCCTCCGCTTGCGCTGGATTCTGGGCTTTCAGAAGCGGCTCGCATTCACGCTCAAGCCATGCTCGAAGCGCAGAAGCTCTCCCATCAGTTCGACGGCGAGGCCTCCCTCCCCCAACGCCTCGCGGCGACGACGATGTTGCAACTCGATCAGGAAGGCGAGAATGTTGCGCTCGACTACGACGCCGAGCACGGCCACGAGCATCTCATGAATTCGCCGCCGCATCGCGCGAACTTGCTCAACCCGGCTTACAACGTGATCGGGTTAGGAGTGGTTCGCAGCGGAGACCGCCTTTTCATCGTGCAGGATTTCGGTCACGCCCTCCCAACGTATTCGGTCGACGCGGTGAAAGCTCGCGTCGCCGATGCCGTCAATCAACTTCGCCGCCGTGCAGGTCAACCCGGCCTTCTGCGCCACGATCTGCTCAATGCCGACACCGCCGCCTGCTCGATGGCCGAAGCCGACAAACTGGGGACTGCGGCCGTCCGCAATCTCGCCGGGCAGTCCACCATGCTGACTTACACCAGCCTGCATCCGGAAACGCTACCTAACGGAACGTCGCATGCGATCTCCAGCCACAACCTGCACACGTTTTCGGTCGGAGGCTGTTACGGCAGAACCGAAACGTATCCGACTGGTGTGTATTGGATTGTGGTGTCGCTGAAATAGCTCGCGTGGCACTACTCGCAGTGACCTAGGGTTTATACGGAACGGCATAGTGCGACGCGATCATCAGCCACTTACCGCCCTTCTTCATCCAAATATCGGTGAAGCGGTCGTGATAGTCGTAGGGCTCGCCTTTGTTCTCCCCGCGCTCATGGTAGATGCCGATTACGACGGCAGTGTTTCCGTGAACGCGTACCTTCAATTCCGGCATTTCCACGAGATCGACGCGCGATGACGATGTGGCGCTATAGCTGAGGTACCCTGTCTTGCTGTAGGTATTCCCGTCTTCGAAGGTGATGACGAACTCCTCGTCCAGCATTTGGCTGAAAATTTCAAGTTGCCTCTGCTTGTAGGCTTCCATCAGCCTGAACTCCAGTTCCCGCACTTTGTCCGCGTCTGGCTTCTCCTGTGCCCGCGATCGTATCGGTGCGATCGCCAGGAGGCAGAGAATTATGGGGAAGATCCGCACTTTGAGCATGTCCTTATTTCGCACACTCGATCGACGACTCGCAAGTTTCCGGGGAGATTCCGCAGGTACAACCAGGTTTCTTCGCGGGCCCTTGCAAAGAACTGTAAAATTCGTAGCTTTTTTCTTTGCCCTGAGACAAGCTAAACTGGCATCGTCAGTTTGGTCAGGTCGCCGTTTTCAAGCAAACGCGGTCTGCTTCTCTCCACTGGCGCTTTCTAATGCAGATCGATTCGGAGACTGGGGTCATGTTCGGTACGGGGATCTCTGTTCCACGCCTTCTCCTTCCAGTTGCTCTTCTGTTGTGCGCCATTCCATTGGTGGCGCAGCACCATGGCGCAGGCGGCGGAGGCAGTGTGGTTCCCGGCGGGGGTCTGTCGTCCTACGGCCGTCCCGAGGGAGTGGACGAAAAAGATACCTTAAAGGATTTTCACCACGCTGTAGCCGTGCAGGCGAGTTCCTCCCAGATCGCCGATTTCCAGGAGATGATCAAGAGCACGAACGCAGCGAAAGACCGCGTCCACGCGTCCGCAGATCCAGCCGGCAAAACGATCACGGGTGGGGCGACGCTCGATGAGACTCTGGACGATGCCCGGACCCGGAATAAGAAGTTTCAGGATGGATTCTCGGACCGGCAGAAGTCGGGGCTACGAGAGATTACGAAGAGGCTGGAAAAGGCCGATACCGATCTCGAGCAGGAGCAGAAGCGTTTTGAGCAGTCCGTGCAATCTGGCGCTGCTACTGAGATCGCTGCCCGCGCGGCAAGTCTGGAGAAAGCGCTGACTGATTTTTCCAATCTGCAGCTTGCACTCGGCCGCGAGATGAGCATTACGCTAGCCAGCGGCGAGGACCTCGCATTCACTCTCCCGAGAGTCAGAAGACAACTCAACGCCGCTTCGAGAGCGATCGCCATGGATGTTTCCGGATCGCTCTCGCAAACCGATGCTCAGGCTGCCCTGCGATCTTTCCAGCTCCAGACGGCCATCGACCTCTCGGAGTTGCAGCAGGCTATTACGGCAATCATGAATGCGCAGCTTTCGTCGACTTCCTGCGGGCCGAGGCTTACGGTACGGCGCGCGACGATTATGGCCGCCGCTCCCGCCAGCTCTCTGGTTCTGCAAATGCACTACGAACGCTGGTCGTGCACGCGCCAGACCGAATTGGCTGAAGGAGAGGGATCGGTCGAAATAAGGCTCACTCCAGCGGTCGACACATCTGGCATCTTGAGCTTGACTTCCGATTACAAGCGGATTGACGCGACCGGCGTCATGGGCGACGACCTGCGCACTGGAGATCTCGGCGATACCGTCCGCGACAAAGTGTCGGCTGCCGTTCTTGCGATTGTGCAGGCCGCCGCAGACCCCAAGTACACGCTGCCGGGAGTCCTACAAAACGGCGTGACGTTGCAGGGCGGCCGATTCCAGGATTCCAGCGGCTCAGGCCTGAAGGTGATTCTGCTGGGCAAGGTGCAACTGTCGAACGAGCAGGTGAACCTGCTGGCGAGCCAACTGAATCAAACATTGTCCGCGCAGGGAAGTCCAACGCCCGGATCGGCAACGCCTCCTCCGCAGCCCACCAAGTAATCTTCTCCCTGAGTCGTTCTGCAACCCGTGCCAAGGTCGAGCTGCTCGTCTAGTCAGCTGTTGCTCGTCCAATGTTGCTCCTTCAAGCCTCCGACGTGTAGGCTTGCCGTGCCCTCCGTCTGCGGTTCCACGCATGGAATCCACGGTCCCATCTCGATTTTCGGAAACTCATTTGCACGATATCCGCATCGGCACTGCCGGCTGGTCCTACAAAGATTGGGACGGCATCTTCTATCCACCGGGGATGCAGCATAAGAAGCTGCATCCGCTGGAATACCTGGCGCGCTTCTTCGATACCGCCGAAATCAATACATCGTTCTACGGTCCGCTGAAAGCGGAGCACGCGAAACTGTGGTGTCGACGGGTGGCCGCCGTCAATCCTCGCTTTCTGTTCACAGCGAAGCTCTACCGCGCTTTCACGCACTCTCCGATCGCGGTGATGGAACCCACTTCGGCCGCGACGATTCGTCCCACGGACGAGGACGAGAGCAAGACACGCGAAGGGCTCGACGCCCTCGCGAACGAAGGCCGCTTGGGCGCGCTGCTGATCCAGTTTCCTGTCTCGTTCAAGAACACATCGCTCAACCGCGAATATCTCGAGCGTCTGCTGCGCCAGTTCATCGAGTATCCGCGGGTCGTCGAAGTGCGCGATTCCAGCTGGAACAACCCCGACACTCTTGCGTTCTTCTCGCAGAAGAACGTCGCCTTCTGCAACATCGATCAGCCCGTGCTGGGCAACTCTCTTGCACCCACCGAACACGTCACCGCGCCACTGGCGTATGTACGCCTTCACGGACGCAATTACTCCGAGTGGTTCGATTCTGACAACCGTAATGACCGCTACAACTACCTGTACAAAGAACGTGAACTGGAAGGCTGGAAAGATCGCATCGAAAACGTCGCCGAAAGAGCGCAGACGACCTATGTCATTACCAATAATCACTTCGAGAGCAAGGCTGGGGTGAATGCGATCGAGTTGAAGTCGATGATCAGTGGAAAGAAAGTGCCGGCCCCGCCCACGCTGATTCAGAAGTATCCAGAGCTCAGAAGATTCGCCGATCCAGTGGACGACCTTGCCTCGGGACCGAGTTCGCAATTGCCTTTGCTGGCATAGCGGTCGGTTGACGACGTGTGACCAACAGGGACTTCACGCCGCCTGAAGTTGTGGTCGTTCTATCGCCTCCCGAACGGTCTGTTCGGCTAGGTTGGTATTGTCGTAATCCCCGAATACGCCAAATGTGCCACTCGCCTGAGCATAGAACTTCCGGCTCTGGTCCGGGTACGCAGCACGGCATGCAATCCAATGCACTCTCGTTGGAGTGTGCTGCCTGGCTATCAGTTTGAGAATGTCGGATAGATACGCGTAGTTACCCAGATAGAGGTTCCTGCGGATGTTTTTTGTGTCCCGCACTCCCTGTATCCTCGGACTGCCAACGTAAAGAGCGCATTTGTCGCGCACTGGGGCGATGAGCCTGAGCGGGGCAAGATCCGGATTCATGTGCGACGTTGGGAAACTCGAGAAAAAGCTACCCTTCACGATTTGAACCATCTCGTGCAGGGTAAAGTCGGTGTTCACGGAAGGAAAAACCAAGATGTGTTCCGCCACGCGATCCGGATTGTTCCTCGTCACTACGATCGGCTCGTAGGCTAATGGCGCCGCGCCCTCCCGGCCTACGACCTGGTCTTCCACCGAATCATCTAAGAGACCGCCGGGTTGAACATAGAACAAGACGGAGATGCCTTCAGGAACCTGCATTACCAGCCTCGGGGGATGAGGTGCGTAATTGTCTAGCGGATTGAACTGCTCCAGGCTGTATCCATGACCTACGAGATACACGTCCCATCCGGGATCGGCCCGTTGTACTTGCAGACCTTGCCATCGCTGTTGCGCCTCGGTCGGACTTTTTGCCCAGACGTATTTCCCATCGTCCAGACGGAACCGATGATAACCGCCCATAGTGGAATCTCCCTTCCCTGAACGCACCCGATTTCTCAAGCACTGACCGCTGATAAAGTTAGGGAACTTGGGCAGGAAAGTCTGTGATTGCAGATACCTGATAGGCGTGGCGTGCCCCATCCAATCGTGACGGGTCAGGTTCGACCGCATCGACGCAAAGCCGGAGTGAACGCTTTGGAACTCAAAGCCATGGTGACCGGCAAGCGAGTTCCGGCTCCGCCCACCTTGATCAAGAAATATCCTGAGCTGGGAGATTTGCCGATCCAATGGAAGACGGAGGGAGCTCTCTATCTGGCAGTCAGCTTTTCTGCCGGCTTAGCGTGGGACAAACCGGAAATCCCGAATTATGACGGACTGATTTTCCGAAGGTGTGTTTTTGAAGCACCAAAGATTGATGCCAACTGGAGCCGGGACCTGCGGAATGTTGGTCGAGTCTGAATGATAGGTTTCTGTCTTGATGACGTCCGCAACGGATCCGGGTGCCTTGACGCCCTTCATCAGCGTAAACACGATGTGGTCGGCGCTCCACTCCATCCTCGCGGTTGTAAGCTCGCTGCCCTCGACGTGAAAGTTGTCCTCCCACGCCGACACGCGCTTCGGCTTCCGGTTTCCGGTCGATGGATAGACGGTGAAGTCCGCATTGCATCCGTGACAAGTCTTGTTCCATTGCGAGAACTCGATATCGATCTCGTTCTCCGCATCCACGCCAATGTGGTGGGTGGGGCCGTACGTGAACAGGCCGAGCACCGTGGTCGGGTCCATCATGTACACGTTGCCCTCGACCACCCATTGATACGTTCCGAAGCCCAGATCGTCCGTCGTGAACAATTCAGCGGCGCTCCACTGGCCCGCTTCATTCTCGATGCGAAGATGCAGGTATCCCTGCGCATCGATACTGACGTTTGAGGGATTCCCCTTCGCCACGCCGGCCATGCCGCCGTTGGTGACCTTCCATTCGCGCCCGGCCCATCGCAGTGTTTGCGCTTGAAGGCAGCAGAGAGTTGATACCCCAACCAACACCACGCGGACCGCGAATGTTCTTGCCATGATGTCTGTTTGCCGCTCCTTATTCGGTCGTTGAGTGCCTCAACTTGAGGCATAATTCAGTTCTTCTTTCTGTGGGGGACGCCTTGAAGACATCCTGCTTGATTCTCGCACTATCTGCCTGTCTAACGTTCGCGCAAGAGCGGTCTCCCGCAGGCACCTCCATTGTGCACGTGACGATTATTGATGTCGCCAGCGGCGAGCGCGTGCCGGACCAGACGCTAAAGATTCAAGCCGACCGGATTTTATCCATCGCTCCCAGTCAAGACGCCGACGCCACGGCCCCCGGCGCGGTTGACGCACACGGCGCGTTCCTCATCCCTGGCCTGTGGGACATGCACGTCCACGTGCATGACAAAGACGAGTTGCCACTCTACGTCGCCAATGGGGTCACCGGCATTCGCATCATGTCGGGTGAGAAGGACGAAGTGGCGCTGCGCGCCGAACTGGCCAAAGAGGCACCCTCACCGGAAATCTATCTCGCCAGTGCGATCGTCGACGGCGATCCTCCCGTATGGCCGGGTTCCTTCGTTGTAAAAAGGAAGACCGATGCTCGTCGCACGGTCGACGAAATCAAAGCCAGTGGCGCAGACTTCGTGAAAGTCTACGGCCGCTTGTCGCGTGATGCCTACCTCGCCATCGCCGATGAAGCCAAGCAGCAACACATCCCGTTCGAAGGCCACGTCCCCGACGCGGTGACGGCACAAGAAGCATCGGCCGCCGGTCAGCGGTCGATGGAGCATTTAATCGGCATCGCTTTTGCGTGCTCCAGCCGGCAAGAATCACTCTCGGGCGATATGATTCGCGCCCGGATCTTCCGCCAGAGGCTCGCGATCGAAGCGGAGGCCTACGGGAGTCTCGATCAAAAGAAGTGTCAGCAGCTATTTGCCGAATTCCGTTCGAACGAGACCTGGCAAGTACCAACACTTACCTTGCTCCAACTGTGGGGACGTCTGGATGATTCGAAGTATCTCTCCGACTCTCGGCTCGCCTACATCGACAAACGATTCCGCGAGCGTTGGGACGATCGCACCAGCTTCCAGCGCCTGCATTGGACGAATTCTGAGTTCGACCTCGCCCGCGGCGTGTTCACCATGAATGAACATGTCGCCGGCGCTATGTTTCGCGCAGGTGTCCCGATGATGGCTGGAACCGACGCCATGAATCCTCACTGCTTTCCCGGCTTCAGCCTGCACGATGAACTGGCGCTGCTGGTTGAGTCCGGCGTTACCACGCTGGGGGCACTCCAGATGGCGACGATTAATCCAGCGAAGTTCTTGGGAAGGACGGCGGAGATGGGAACGCTTGATGCAGGAAAGGCAGCCGATCTGGTACTGCTCGGCGCCGACCCCTTGGCCGACATCCGTAACACGACTCAAATCCAGGCTGTATGGCTCAAAGGCAAGTACTACGACAAGGCAGCCTTAACGGAAATGCTGGAGAAGGCGAAAGCGCGGGCGAAGCGCTGAGAGTGTCGGTCCTAGTTTCGATGATCCTCCGCAGTTATCGAGGAGAATGTCCTGGTCGTGCTGAACATGAGCGGAAGCGAGCAGAAGATTTCGCTTGATTTGGCATCAAGAGGGATCAGAGCAAAGAGTGGCAAGACGGTGCTGGCATCATTTTCTGCGCCAGCAAAGACGAGTGTGGCTGAGATTTCCATCGCGCCGTTCGGGGCGTGGGTCCTCGAACTGGAATAACCCGCCTCAGCCAACCGAATCGAATCAACACGGCCGGAGCCTGGATGAAAGGCTCCTGCCCTTACGCTCCTACTGCGGCGTGATCCGACATTCGCTTCCGGTTGTACCGCAAGGCGACATTCATGAAGACATTACCCAGGGAGGTCTCGAAGCAGATCATGAGCGCTTCTGTGTCTTCGCTGGTTTTGTCGCCCTGCTCGGTCGTGAGCAGAAGAGGAGGATGCACGCGGAAATGAAAGCCCTGGTCGTTCAACGCCGAGATGGCGTTGCCGACGACCTGGTTCGCGAGCTCGAAGATGGTTTCCTTGATAAGAGCATCAGACTCGGGCAGCTCAGCGCCAGCGTAGTGGCTGGCCACCTTGACCGCAGTCTGCGGCTCCATATCGAGAACGATCCGGCCCTCGATGTCGCCCGTCAGGGCAATCAAGCCTGCCACGCCTTTGCGGCGATAGGCGTCCTCTTCCATGGTGAGATTCCCCACCTTGGTGGTGCCCTGCAGGCCTTGCGACAACACGGCGTCCGCCGCGTTGATGAAAGGCTGGATCAATTCCATCTTCATGCTCTTACGCTCCCGCTCCGGCTGCGTTCGCTACCGCTCCATCTTCGCCCAACACGTACTTGATGACTTCATAGAGCACTTCCGGCTTGACCGGCTTCTGCACGAAGTGCCGTGCTCCGCGCTGCAGCGCCGCCACGATGTTTTCCTGGTATCCCACGGAGGAAACCATCACGATGCGCGCTTCCGGATGGGCCTGAACGATGCGTTCAGCCGCTTCAATTCCTTCCATCTGCGGCATGGTGATATCCATGAGCACGATGTCAGGATGCGTGCGGTCGAACTCGCTGATGGCCGTCAAGCCGTCGCCGGCTTCGGCTGCCACCTGCCCGCCGAACGTCTCGATCATGCGGGCTAAGTTCTTCCGGGCAAACACGGAGTCGTCTACGATCAGGTAGCGGACTGCCTGCCCGTCCTTGCTGCGTTTTACTGGTGCAAACTGCTCCATACAGACCTCCCCTTTGTAACTCCTATCATGTGACGCCGGCCATCACCAGATCACGCTGGTCATTGGCCGACGGTACTAGATCTCTAGTGTCCGGCGCGCACCGCTTTGCCGGTGGATCCAGTTTCGGATCCAAAATTCCTTCCGCAGATCGCCTGCAAGGTGGCACCCATGACATCCAGGCCCACTACGCGAATCGCGTAGCCGCGCTCAATCGCAGCCTTGGGCATGCCGTAGACCACGCAGGACTCTTCACTCTGCGCAATCGTCATCCCGCCTTCTTTCTTAACCATTCCTAATCCTTCCGCCCCGTCGTCGCCCATTCCGGTCATCAGCACGCCCACGGCGTTGGCCCGGAACTCTTCGGCCACGCTACGCAGCAGAACATCGACGCTGGGGCGATGTCCGTTCACCCGCGGTTCGTCGCTCAAGACCGCAATGTCTCCCAAGGGCAGCCGCTTGACTTTCATGTGGCGGCTTCCCGGACAAATCAGGACCCGCCCCGGCTGCAGCAGGTCGCCCGACTGTGCCTCTTTCACGCGCAGCGGACAGACTTCGTCCAGCCGCCGCGCGAACATGTCAGTAAAACCATCGGGCATATGCTGTACGACGACGATGGTTCCGGGAAAATCGCCGGGCAGCTGCGACAGCACATACTCCAGAGCCTGCGGACCGCCGGTTGAGACTCCGATCCCGATGATCTTGTTCGGATTTCCCGCCAGTGCCGGCCCTTTTTCCGGCTTCGGCGGCGCTCCGGACGTCATCCGCGGTTTTAGCTTGCATTCCGCGGCGGCCTTTACTTTGGCAACCAATTCCCGCGCCGTCTCCGCCATATGCGCGGCGGCATCCCGCGGCTTGGGGACAAAGTCGAACGCGCCCAGCCCCAGCGCCTTCATCGTCACTGACGCGCCTTCGGTCGAGTGCGAGCTGAATACGATCACCGGAACCGGATGCTTCCGCATGATCTCTTTCAGCGTGTCGATGCCGTTCATGCCCGGCATCTCGAGATCGAGCGTGACCACGTTGGGCTTCAGTTCCTCGATCTTCTTCAGGCAGAACGAGCCATCCATCGCCGTTCCCACCACATCGATGGTTTCATCGGTGGCGAGCATCTGCGGGATCAGCTTCCGCATCAGCGCCGAATCATCGACCACCAGCACGCGCACCGGGTCTTTTCTCACGCCTGGCCTCCCACTGCGGGAGTTATCGCCAGCCGCATGCGGTCGGTATGAGTCAGCAGCAATCCAGAGTTCGCCTGTCCCATCTCCTGCGGCCGCGCTTTGGCCACGTGCTCGACCACAGCGGGCAGGTTCAGGATCAGCACCACGCGCCCGTCTCCGAGGATGGAAGCGCCCGAGACGAGGTCCGTCGAGAATGTCTGGTCGTCCAATGCTTTGATGACAAGCTCCTCTTCGCCTTCGAGCGAATCGACAATCAATCCGTACTTCTTCTCTGCCACAGTAATCACCAGCACAAACAGCTTCTGTTTTCGGTCACCCTCGACTGCGGGCCGCCCCAACCTCAGCAACGGCAAAACTTGATTGCGCAGCTGCAGGACCTCGTAGTTGTCGACCTGATGAACTTCCGTTTCCATCGTCCGGGCGATTTCGAGCACGGAGTGCAGAGGGATCGCATACAACCGCTGCTCCACCCAGAACAGCAGTGCTTTGATAATCGCCAGAGTCAAAGGCAACTTCAGGCGGAAGGTCGTGCCTTGCCCCAGGCGGGTTTCCACGCTGATCGAGGCCTTCAGCCGGTGCAGGACGCTCTGCACGACGTCCATGCCCACGCCGCGCCCGGAAACCTCCGTGACCTGCTCCGCGGTGCTGAAGCCCGGGCGGAAGATGAAGTTTAGCGTTTCCGCCTCGCTCATCTTGGGCGCTTCTTCAGGCGTGGTCAGGCCGAGTTCGATGGCCTTGGCGCGAATCTTCTGCGCATCGATGCCGCGCCCGTCATCGCTGACTTCCACGACCACCTGATTTCCCTGGTGATAGGCGTTCAGCCTCACCGTGCCCTGCGGCGCTTTGCCGCGTTTGCGCCGCTCCTCGGGACTCTCGACTCCATGACTGATTGCATTGCGCACCAGGTGGGTCAGCGGCTCGGCAATAGCGTCGAGGATGCCCTTATCGAGATCGGTGTCCTGTCCACTGAGCGTCAGCTCGACTTCGCGTCCGCATTGCCGCGCCACATCGCGCACCATCCGTGGGAAGCGCCGGAACAGCTGATCGACTGGTACCATGCGGATCTTCATCACCGAGCGCTGCAGGTCGTTCAGCACACGCGACTGGAATGCCATGGCATCAGCGAACTTGCCGCGCAGCAACTCTTTCGGGAAGCGCTTCGAAAATTCGTTTAGCGCCTGCTGAAACATCGACTTGCCGATGATCAACTCGCCGACCAGGTTGAGAACATTGTCGATGCGTCCCGCTTCCACGCGTAAAATGTTTTCCTGAGTCGCAGGCACTGCGCCGGGAACTGCCGCCACAGGTGCAGCCGATGCTTCGGGTGCAGCCGTTTCGGCCTCGGGCTCGAGTTGAGCCGCCGCATCCATCGCGGCTGAAGGCGTAACCGGTTTCGGAGCCGCGCTCGCCGCCAGCATCAAATCGACCGTGACTTCTTCCACGATCGTCGGAATCTTGCACTTGGCGGCAATCTGCTCCGCCGATTGCACGCTGGCAATCACGAATTCGATGAACTTTGTCGCCGCCGGAGACTTCGGGTCGGGCCGCACTGCAATCACCGGCCCCATCGTGCCCACGGCGTTCTGCACCAGCTGGCGCCCCGCGATCGGCATGGCGCAGTGCGGATCGAACTTCACCATTACATGCAGCACGTCCTGCCCCGAGGCCTGAGCCTTCGTCATGGCCAGGTTTTCGTACTCGGTCCAGAGCGCTGCGGAGGTCTTGTGCGAGTTCTTCGCGGGAGAAGCGGAGACCGCGGAAGCCGGTACGGCGACATCGTTGCTCGCTGTACGTTTCTCTCTCGCCTTCATTCCCGTCCTGGTAGTCTTGCCTTTCGCCGCGGACAACCGGTTCTTCGCGGTTTTCGAGCTCGACGCCTTAGCGGAACCTCTCTTCGTCCCTTTCTTGGGTGCCGCTTGTCTAGTGGATTTTGCCCGAAGTGAGGATTTTGTGTTGCGGCTTCTTGCACTCGTTTCCGGCTCAGGGCTGGTGCTGGCTTTCGGCGCCGGCGCGGCCGTCAACTCCGCTATTCGCTTGCTCAGAGTCTTCGTTGCAGGGAGCTTCGTGTTATTCCGGTAGCCCGCAATCATCTCGGTGAAGATGTCGGCCGTGGCAAACGCGATCTCCGCCACGGCAGCATGCGAGGCCGTGCCTTCCAGCGACAGCGCATCCTCAAACTGATGCGCCAGTTCGCTCAACTCGCGCAGTCCGCAAGCCGCCGAGTCTCCTTTCAGGGTATGCACCGTGCGCCGAATCGAGCGCACGATCTCCTCATCGCCCGGAGTCTTCTCGAGCTTCAGCGCCTCTTCATTGAGCGCCTGGAGCAATTCCTGCGAGGTCTCAAAGAAGAGTTCCCGCAATTCCAGGCCGCGCTCGTCCGGAGAATTCGTCATGCCTTACTCCCGCACCTCGATCCGCTGGTACGCGGTTCCGCTGTCCTTGTGCACCATCTGGAACTTCTTGGTCAGGCCCAGCAGGCTTTCCGCGTGGCCTACGAACAGGTATCCATTGGAGTTCAAGCAGCGGTAGAACTTTTCGACCAGCCGCTTCTGCTCAGCCTCGTCGAAGTACATCATCACGTTGCGGCAGAAGATCACGTCGTTCCGCTGCGGCAGATACTCGGTTTTCAGATTGTGAAAGTCGAAGTGCACCAGCTCCTTCAGCGCCTTCTTGATGGCATAGCGGTCGCTGACTTTGTCGAAGTAGCGGAGACGGTAGCCGTAGTCGACCATCGACATCTGATGCTCGCTGTAAATGCCTTCCTGCCCATGCCGCAGGACCGCGTAGCTGATATCGGACGCGAGAATTTCCACCCGCCACGGCGGAGGAATCAGCGGCTTCGGCAGCGGCATATCCACCGGCACGGGATTCCGCAGGTAGTAGTAGGCCAGCGCATCGGTCACCAACATGGCCAGCGTGTAGGCTTCCTGTCCCGTCGAACAGCCGGCGCTCCATATGCGGATGGAATAATCGCGCCTCGAGCTCTTGTGCTTCAGCAATTCCTCGAGCACGCCCTTCTGGAACAGGTCGAGTTGCGCCTTGTGGCGGAAGAAGCTGGTTTCGTTGACGGTAAGGTTCTCGAGCAGCTTGGCCAGCTCTTCTTTGCCTTCGGGGCTGATCAGCAGCCGGTAGTAGGCATAGAAGGAGTCGGCGCGGCACTCCTTGAGCCGGCGCAGCAGCCGGTCCTGGAGAAAGTGGGTGCGGCGCTCGTCGAAGTGCATGCCGCACTCCTGGTAGATCAGCGCCTGCAACAGCTTCAGTTCCGCATCGGTCAATATGGGAGCTGGTGCCGCTCCGGATGTGCTCATGCGTTCTCTCGTCCTGAGATCAGTGGTCAATGGCCAGTGATCAGTGGTCGGCTAGGACCACGGTACCCCGGCCTCACGACATCGCCACAAATTGCGAACTCACTCCTGCTGACTGCAAATTGCCCGCAACTGGCCACTGATCACTGACCACTGGCCACTGCCTTACCGCGCTGCGGCTCCCTTCGCCTCAGCTTTTCCGCCATTCTTTTTCTCTATGTTCTCGGGCTTGGCCACAAGACTCGCCGGCGCGAGCAGCTTGCTCATATCGAGCAACACCACCAGCCGCCCTCCGACCTTTCCCAATCCGGTGACGCAGTTCAGCCCGCCCTCTTGAAATACCGCCGGCGGAGCCTCTACGGCATCAGCAGGAATCTTCAAGACCTCGGACGCCGAGTCCACGATCAACCCGGCCAGCCGCCCGGAGTGCTCGACCACCAAGATGCGGTTGTGTTTTCTTACGGTGGCTTCCTTTTCTCCGAAACGCTTGCGCAGGTCCATGACGGAGACGATCTTGCCGCGCAGGTTGATCACGCCCTCCAGATAATCGGGGGCATCGGGCACGGCAGTAATCTCCGGCACCCGCACAATTTCGTGCAGGGAAGTGATGGGCACGCCATAGGTTTCGCGGCCCACCTGAAAACCAACGATATGAAGTTCACGGCTCATTTTTCTTTACCCCGCTTCGCGCCCAGTACCAGCAACCGTTCTCGATGCTCCTCAAGCGGTGTTCAGTATTGCGTTCCCGCAGCGGCTTTCTTGGCGCGTGCCGCCACGTCGCTGGCAGCCTGTTGGCGTGCGTTCTCGGCCAGGCCGAACCGGTCGATGAAGTCCAGCAGGCTGCGCGACATCTTCGACATCTGCTCCGACGAAGCAGCCAGCTCCGTCGAACTCGAAGTCGACTGCTGCACCAGTTCGCGCATCCGCTCCATGGCTTTGACCACGGCCTGCGCTCCCGACGCCTGCTCCTCGACTGCCGAGTTGATTTCGTGCGTGATTTCGTTCAGCCGCGTAGTGGCGCGTGCGATCTGCGATGAGCCGTGCGACTGCTCGTTGGTGGCCGCGCCGATTTCCTGGGCGAACTTGTAGACCTCGGTGACCACGTTCGAGATCTTCTTCAGTGCGGAGTTCAGCTCGCCTCCCAGCTCCAGGCCTTCATTCACAATCGCGGTGGAGCGGTCCATGTTCTCGACCGCCTTGCGGGCTTCCTTCTGAATACTCTGGATGAGCTCGGAGATCTCCTTGGTCGACTGCGCCGACTTTTCCGCCAGCTTGCGGACTTCGTCGGCAACGACGGCGAACCCGAGCCCGTGTTCGCCGGCGCGGGCGGCTTCGATGGCCGCGTTCAGAGCCAGCAGGTTGGTCTGCTCGGCCAGATCGTCGATGACCTCGATGATCTTGCCGATATCGTCGGCGCGCTGGCCAAGGGCGCCAATGATTTCGCCCGACGAGGTAATCGTGGTGTTGATGCGGTTCAGGCCGTCGGTCGCCTTGTCCATGGTGCCGATGCCGTTATGCACTTCCTCGCGCGACCGGTTCGAGATGTCGAGCAGCACCTTCGCCGTGTCGGCCACGCGCTGGATCGAAGCCACCATCTGATCGATCGACGCCGAAGTCTCGCTCACGCTCGACGCCTGCACCTGCGTGCTC
>Ga0335079_10003662_pt1 | contig 17705 bp, 16 predicted proteins | sample Lox_Sample_33_FD_206719 | JGI IMG/M metagenome (GOLD analysis project Ga0335079, IMG submission 206719) | Soil microbial communities from Loxahatchee National Wildlife Refuge, Florida, United States - Lox_Sample_3.3 | ecosystem: Environmental > Terrestrial > Soil > Wetlands | place: USA... | reverse complement strand
GGTAGGGTCGAGCATCGGCGCCGTGTGGCATTGCTGCCAGCGGATTCCGATGCCCGCCCTCCGAACCGGACGTGCACCTTTCGTTATGCATCCGGCTCTCCGGGAACACCGATGTAAGCAGGAGTGCGCATCCAGCCTCTGCGAAAGCGTTCCACACGCAGCGTGGAGAGAAGGAACTGTTCGGCGTTGCCTTCGCGCCACAGCTTGCGCGTGGGTCGCAACAGGCTCGGCAGACGAACTAGCCGAGTCCGCTTGCGATGGCGAGGGCCATGCTTCTTCATCAGCCAGCGCCAGATTCGATCCCCGACATAGAAGTCGAGCGCCCCGAACTGGCGTCCTGCTCCGGTGCAGAAGCGATAGTAATTTCCCCATCCCCGCAGGATTGGATTAAGTTTCTGGAGGAGGTGAGACAGCGACCACTGTGTTGTACCGCGCTTGGTCTGCTGCTTCACCAAGTACCGAAGGTCCGCCCGCTTGCTGTTGGGGATTTCGATCCTCGGCATGTAGCCGAACTTGGGATGCCATTTATAGCGCACCCGGTGACCTAGGAACTGAAAGCCCTCGGTCAGATCGACGACCTGGGTCTTTTCGATCGATAATTCGAGACGCATGGTTTCGCGCAGGTACTCCGCTAAAGCTGCCTTTTCTTGCTCGGCTTGCTCGCGTGTGCCTGATACGAGGACCACGAAATCGTCGGCATATCGGATCGCGAAGAACACCGCCCGCCCGGCTTTGCGGTCTGTCATGCGCGCCTCTCTCGCCGCCTTGATGCCATCGCATGTACGGCGAGCCTGGATCTTCCGGCGATGGTGAGTCCACCGCTCGTATCGCTCCTCGATGACCCCAAGGGCGATGTTGGCGAGCAGCGGCGAGATCACTCCGCCTTGGGGAGTGCCTTTGTCCGTCGGCAGCAAAAAACCGTCCGACAGAACTCCGGCCTTCAAGAACGCCGCGATCAACTGCGTCACCTTGCCATCCCCGATGCGAGTGCGAACCCGCACCATGAGCTGATGATGATCGATGTTGTCGAAGCAGCCCTTGATGTCCCCTTCGATGACCCATTGATAAGGTGTCCGCTGGCGGAGGCCATCTTTGGCCTTCACCCGCGGGCGCATGCTTTGTCGGATATGCTCCAAGGCACCGTGACAGCCTCGTCCAGGTCGAAACCCGTACGAGACATGCCAAAAGCCTGCCTCGAAGATCGGTTCCAGAATGTTCTTGACCGCGCATTGCACTATGCGATCACGCACGGTTGGGATACCCAGGGGTCGGAACTTCCCTGGCTGATGGGGTTTTGGGATCAGTTTCCGTCGTGAGGGGCTCGGCTTATACCGTCCCTTTCTCAGGTCGCTTTGGAGTTGTTCTAGGAACAGCTCACTGCCCATCCCCGCCTTGATTCCCGCTACTGTCACCCCGTCGATTCCGGCGGTTCGTCGCCCTTGGTTAGCAGCGATCTTCCGCCAGGCGCTTCGTAAATTGCGGAGGTCTGTAATCCAGTTCCACAAGTCACGAAAGCTCTCTTCGGGATGAGTCCTGCTCCATTGATAGAGTTTGCGTTGCACGCTGAGGAGCCAAGCCTCATCGGCCTGATCATCCAAGTCCATGGATGTTTCCTCCGTCTTCACAACTCTGTCGGTTCCTTGCCCGCCTTCGCCATGCGCACGGCTTTCCCGTGCTCGGACTACTACGCAGGCTCCGTCCCCTGGATCAACCATCTCCTGTCTCCGAGGCTAGCTCGGCTCCGCTGCCGAGCGGCCGTTCAGGGTTCCCATGTTCCAGCTTTTGACCTTCCTCTCGTAGGTGGCACACTCTACCCCTGGCGATACAGAGCAACAGCCTTTTGAGGAGGACGCTGTCGCTGATCTCCCTGGCTCCAGGGAAGAACGGCAAGCGGAGAACTTCAAGCCCCACTCGTTCAGATCGCATAGACTCCCCACTCCATCCAGCGAATGCGGGAGCATTGGTCGGCTCAAGACAGAGGCTTCTAGCGTGTGCTTCGGTGTCTTACCTTAAGATTGGTGGTAGCCCGGCCCATCGTGGATGGCGATGCCCGGTACAGTTCAGTCCGTCAGCTTTCCCGCGCACCGCCGGAACGCGATACGTTTGGACGGACCCCTTCCGCTCCGGCTCCTTCCTGAGCGGGGCTGCATCCCAGCAGCCGGTCAAAGGCCAGCAGGCAGAGAGGCTCTCAATTAAGTCATCGATGCCTCCTTGCCATCATGGCGCACTGATGTCGGCCACCCAGAGCTGATTGATTCCCGTCGGCTCCAGCGTTGCCGCCAAGTTGGCAAACACCGGCAACCGGTGCCCCGAGTCGGTGGTCCGCAGAAACGCCTTGCGCCGCAGACACAGCAGATTGTCCTGGCGCATCAGCCGCAACACCCGCTTATGGTTAGCCACGTAGCCGCGCCGCTTCAACTCTTGGCTGATCCGGCGATAGCCGTAGGCCGGAAACTGCAAGGCGATCTTCTGCATGGCATCGCGCAGCGCCATGGTTTCCGGCCGTGGTGCCGGCGTGCAGCGCTGCCGATAGTAGCTGGCCCGGCTCAGCTCCACCACTGCACACAGACGGTTCACGACTCCTCCGTCTTGCGCGGCTTCTTTGACTTGTCGGTACATACACTGGCGCCACTGACCACGGCTGGCGGGTGATGTTCCCTGAAATGCGCCAAGGCTTTTTTTAAGAAATCGTTCTCCACCGTCAGCTGGCCGATCTTGCGCTCCAACTCAGCCACCCGGCGCTCCGCGTTCAACGGCTCACCCGGCTGACGATTGCCCTTGCCGGGAAAGGCGGCCTCCCCTCGGGCGCGCCATTCTCCCCGCCAGCGTTCCAATAGCTTGGGACTCAACTGTAACCGCCGCGCCACCTGGCCGCCGGTTTCACCGGCATCCAGGCGTGCATGGCGGCAATCTTCAACTCGCGGCTGTACACGGTGCGGTCGAAGTCCATACCTCATCTCCCTTCAATGTATGTCGGCCCTTAACTCCGTGTCTCATTCTTGGGGTGCAGTCCATCCGCCACTATGCGTTCCGGGAGAAAGGTGTGGTGGAGATTGAGTCGGAGTGGACGGGACGAGATCGGGAGTTGCAGAGATTGGGCGGGCCGGCGCGGATTTTCCTGAGTCCTCGGTAGGCTGCCATACTCACGCAGGATCGCGAGGGCGAAAACTAAGGCGGTGCCCCAGGTTCGCGTCCTTCAGGACGCTAACCTGGGCCTGGTATTACGACGACAATATTCGGGATGCGCAGGAGTTCAAGGTCAGGCTGCGGTACCTGCACCGGAATTCGGTAACTTCATGGGGCACCGGCCTTCAGTCTCAGACCCTTTCGCAAAAGATGGGAAAGGATGGGTGCCCGGTTGATGATCAGTTATTCCGAGTGCCGGACCCACTCATTCGAAGCCCGCGAATGAGTGGGGCGCCCGGCCCCTCGAGTCAATGCGCCTTCGGTTTTGGTAGAACAGGGCAGCTGCCCGTACAATTGGAGACTATTCTGGGGTCCGCAGGGGCGGCACAACTTTGCCCGGCGCCGCAGTAAACGGCGGTGTATTTGTAGCAGTAGGACGTCAGGTTGGCGCTCACGGTACCGCCCGAGCCAGAGCTTGTACCGGCTATTACTGCCTGGCTTCCCTGCTGGTTCGCGACGGGACTCCCATTTGTACCGGTGAAATCCACAATGAAGCCCGCCTGAGTGACTGCAACAGTAGTCTGGGCCGTCCAGTTGACCGTAGTATTTTCGGGGATGCACACCGGGTCGCTTGCAGTAGTGTTAGTTCCTATATAGACGGCAGTAGTGCCGTTGCTTTGTCCGACCGTCAGGGAGCAGGTATTGTTCGACAACTGGCACACGTTAGCGGAGTTATAATTTGAACCGCCTTTCACGCAGTCGTTGGCCCATGTGTCAGCGTTGTTCCCGCTGGCCACGCAATCCTGGGCTGGACTCGCAACTGCAAATGCAAGCCAAAGAGTTAGGGTTGACAACATGAACTTCCAAATCTGGGAACGATTCATGACCTCCCCCTCTGCAACTAGTTTTTGGCAATGCTTGATGCGGAGCCGTGTTGATGAAGCCACGCCTTATACCGCGGGTCGTTATGCAAAGCGCGAAGCTCCGGCTCCTTGTCAATTTCCTCGACAGAATATCCCGCCTTCACCGCGTCGTCGACTGCCTTTAGCGCCTTGTCGCGCTGGCCGGTTAATTCGTAGACCAGGGCCGCTGTGAACAGCGAATTGCTGTTATTAGGGGCGACCGCCAGGGCGCGGGTGATGAACGCCTCTGCCTCCGCCTTGTGACCAAGATGCGCGTCGTAGAGCGCGATGCCGCTGAGCAGGTCAGGGTCTTTGGGGTTGACCTTCAGTTGTTCCGTCGCCAATTCCAGCGCCTTTTGATATGCCTGACGGGCGTCAGCCAGCCGTGATGGAATCTGGTCGTAGGCATCGCCCAGGTTTCGCCACATCACATCGTCATGCGGGCTAAGATCGGTAGCCCGTTTCATGGCATCGGCAGCTTCCTCCCATTTGCCGAGATACATGTAGGCCCCTCCCAGATTGGTCCAGGCTTCGGGGGTGGGTTTAATGCCCAGGCCTTTTTTGAGGACAGCGATTGCCTCGTCGTAACGGCCCAGCGCGATGTAGGCCGCGCCGAGATTGTAATAACCGTTCGGCTCGTCGGGCGCGAGGTCGACCGCCGCCTGGAATTGCTGCACCGCTTCGGTGAAGCGTCCGGTGCTGTAATACAAGTTCCCCAGCTGAACGTGGCCTGCTCTATGGCTCGGGTGACGTGTGATGGCCTGCCTAAATAGGTCCTCCGCTTGACGAAAATGGCCCTGCGCTTCGTATACCTGCGCTTCGTCATATTCGGCGTCGGTCACCGTGGGGTCCTGCTCCAGCACACGCTTGTATTCTTCAATCGCTTTATCGTATTGCCCGGTGCGGCCGTAAACGCGGGCCAGACTCATACGAACAGGAATAAGTTTGTCGTTCAATTCGACCGCGCGTCCTGCATTGCTCGTAGCTTTTGTAATCCACTGCGGATCTTTAGTCGCCGAATACTTTGCTGCGTAAGCCTCACCAAGTACGGCATAGGCCAGGGCGTAGTTCGGATCTATGGCAAGCGCTTTATTGAACAGGTCAATGACCCGATCGAGATCGCCCGGGTTGTTTTGCCCAAGGTAACCCATGCCCTGTGCGTAAAGCCGATAGGCTTCGGGATGCGAGGTGCCACCGGCGGCCAGTTCTGCCTTTACCTCGGGAGGCACCTGCAAGTCGAGCATGTCAGCTACTGCCTCCCACACCTGCTGCTGAAGGTCCTCGAGACTGATCGACGGAACATTCAGAGTGCGCGAAGCCAGTTGTCGGTGCTTCGCCGTATCGATCAGGTTGGTGGTGACCTCGACGCCGTCCTGCGTGCGCTCCACGCTTCCCGTGACGGCCAGGTTCACATCGAGATCGCGGTGCGCCTCCTCCGGGCTCTTCACCGTGCGAGCGTCGCCGGCGGGCACAACCCAGAACGATTTCTGAAAGCGCTCCAGTTGCGACAGCCTGCTGGTCAGGGTTTCGGAGACGCCCTCGGCGAACGCCTTGTCGGTGGGATCGTTGCCGATGTTCAGAAACGGAAGCACAGCAAGATGCCGCTCTTTCGGTCGCCGGAAGGGATTGCGAATGACGCCGGTCGCCAGCAGCGCGACCAGCGCGAGCACGAGACACGCGGCGGCGGCATAGAGAACGAGGCGAAGCCGGATTCCCCGGAATCCCAGCCGCTCGCCAGACAAGGCGCTCCAGAACTCTTCCACGCTGGCGAACCTGTCTTCAGGATTGAGCGACATAGCGCGGGTGATGGCCTCGCGCCAGCGTTGCGGGATGCGCCGGTGCGTGCCGCTGTCCGTCGATTTCGCTTTGCTGCCGCTGTCCGTGGATTTCGCCTTGCCGGGGACGGCCAGAGCTTTGCCGCTCCCGCTGCCGCTGCCCAGCGCTTTGAACGGAGTCTGAAAGCTGGTGGGCAGAGAGCCGGTGAGCATCTGGAAGACGGTCACGCCGAGCGAGTAGACGTCGGTGCGGGTGCTGCACTGGCCGCGAAACTGCTCCGGCGGCATGTAGTCGGGCGTGCCCACGACCTCGGGATGGGTGCCGGAGAAGGACTCGTGCAGCTCGGGGTCGATGGCGAGGCCGAAATCGGTGATCTTCAAAAGTGTGCCGCCGCCTCGCGGCAGATTTGTGCCGCTCGTTTGCGGCAGCAGAATCACGTTGCCGGGCTTGAAGTCGCGATGAACAATGCCCAACTGGTGCGCGGCCGACAGGGCGGAGACCATCTGGCGAATGAGAGGCAAGGCCTCCTCGCGCGAGAACGCGCCTTTTTCGCGAAGGCGCGTCGACAAGGTTTCGCCGGGGACAAGCTCCATGGTGAGGAAAAGCACCTCGCCATGCTTGTCGTCGATATGCCGCCCGAGGTCGAAGACGCGGCAGACGTTGGGATGGCTGACCTTTCGGGCAAGCTGAATCTCGCGGCGAAAGCGTTCCACCTGCCGGGGCGACGAGGCGCGCGCGGGCGCAATGGTTTTCAGCGCGACCGGAGATTTCAGCTCCAGATCGTCAACCTCATAGACCTGCCCCATTCCGCCCATGGCGATGAAACGAACGACCAGGTAACGGTCGCAGATCAGCTCTCCGGTGGAGAAGATGGGCGCGTTCGGGTCGGAGTGGGGAAACAAGGTTTGCGTGTCGCTGACCTCGACCGGATCCGGCGTGCGAGCGGGCTCGGCGGCAGCGGCTTGCGCGCCCGGCAGCGGATCGGAGGGCGTCGCAGGAGTGGGTGGCGTCGGGAGTTCCTGCTGCACCGGTTGCGGCGGTTCGGCCGGAGTAGGCGTGTCCACGCGATCGTCGGAGCTTTCAACCGGTTCAACCGGCACCATCAGCCGATAGCCGCGGCGAGCGATGGTTTCGATGTATTTCGGCGTTTCGGGGGAGTCGCCTAGCGCGCGCCGCAGCTTCTTGATAGCCGTGTTGATGCTGTGGTCAAACTCGACGATGGTGTCGTGCGGCCAGAGGGTTTTCTGGATTTCGTCGCGGGTGACAATCTCGCCGTCGGCCGAGATCAGGATCCGCAGGACCTGAAGGGGTTGTTCTTGCAGTACGATTTTTCGCTCGCCTGAGCGGAGTTCTCCACTTTTCAGGTGAAGCTCAAAATTTCCGATGCGGACCCGGACTGATTTTGTTTCTTGCATGTAGGCCAGGAGACATGCGTTGCGCAGAGTGTAGTCTTTCTCGCCGTTAATCACCAGAATTTTTGCCGTTCAGCAGCGATTCTGGGTTGCAGAGTCAAGAACATTGTGCCGGCAAAGCTCCTGGAATCATTCGCTTATCTCAGTTCACCGCTAAACCACCCTCAAGTCACCGCCAGTGCATCGACCGCGCGAGCCTGTGCGCGCAAACTCGACCCAGTTTTAAGGATGTGGGTGCCAGCGGCCCGAAATTATAGCGGCCTAATAGGCAAAAAAATTCACCGAGGAGAAGAAGACCATGAAAAAGACTCTGATCGTACTCGCTAGCCTTCTGGCCCTGGCCATCGGCGCCAGCGCCCAGCAGCAAGTCAATTTCTCGCAACTTCCGCTGATCAGCAGCCCGGCGCCGGTGCCGAACGGCTACGACCAGCTCAACTGGGGCAACTTCTTCTATGTTGACCCCTTTACGTGGTCAGGCGCCGGCCCGGGCTACCGCTTGGGGCCGCAAGGTGACGATGTTGCCTTCATTGGCGGCGAATATTGCCGGCTAGGTGGTGGCAATACGTGCTTCGGCACCCTGTCTAGCTCCTCCGGCTTCGAGCTGGTCAGTGCTGAAGTTGCCGGCGGCTACGGCCCTGCGGCCGTCACGGCGATGGCCTACAAAAACGGCAACTACATCGGCGCGGTGAATTTCTTTGTGGGCACCTCGATGGAAACCGTGACCTTCCCCTCCAACTGGGGGATCATCACCAACCTGTCGCTCCAGGTGACCGGCCAGACGAACGATCTGGTTGTGTATAGCCTGAGCCTGTACACCATCGTGCAGGACCCTCCCCGGTAGACCACTCACAGCGGGGCGATGCTGTAAGGCATCGCCCCGCGCGACAGGAATCGATCATGAAACGAAGCACAAGTTGCCGTTGAGGCGGGAAGCACGTATTCCTCCCGCCCTTCACCGCAAAGGAAGCAAGGAGGAAGACATGAAAACCGTTTCGATCTCGCCGATTCTCAAGCAGCTCGCTCAAGTATCTTCGCTGTTAATCGCACTGCTCTGTGCTCTGCCCAGCTCCGCTCAGCAGATGGTCAGCATCCAGACCGGCGTGCCCATTCACTTTGCAACGCTCACGCTGCACGTAAACGGTCAGCCCATCAGCGTCTACGAGTTTACGGTTTCGCTCTATCCCATGAACACGTCGCCACCCTGGCCGGTCGGATTGTGGCTTTACAGCTACGTACAGGCAGATGCCGGTAGCGGTGTGAACAAGTCGAGTTGGGGACAGGGTCAGTGGTGCCGCTGGTGGTTCAGCCAGGTTGCCACGGCGGAACAACAAACCGACCCGCGGCAAGTCCCGTATCCCTATTTCGAGATCAACTTGCCGGTTACGGTCACGATGGTTCAAACCGACGAGCAGACTCCTGTGTATCCCGCGGGCAGCGTGACCTGCTGGCAAGTGGAGAACGATTGGGGGCCGTGAGCTCAGCGGGGCGACGCATGGCGGCATCGCCCCAATTTGATCTGCTTGTTCTAATTCTGCTGTCTCTCTTACACCGTTCCGCGAAGCGGGACTCGCCCTTGCGGCCTGCCCTATAATGGAAGGTTCTCCCCTCCGTCCTCATCCAGTAAGTAAGGGGTATTGATGGCCACAACTGAATTTGCCGTACACGGCGCCGACCAGGGCGCCGGGCGTGAGCCTGTCGTCAACGATTTCAGCATCCAGGTCGCCACCGTAAACGGGTCGGGCTCGCAGAGCGCCAACACCGTCCTGCTGCGCACCATCTTCCAGATGGGAGTGCCGGTTTCCGGCAAGAACATGTTCCCGTCGAACATTGCCGGGCTGCCGACGTGGTACACCATCCGCGCCAGCAAGAAGGGTTACATCGCGCGCAAGAAGGAAATCGACTTTCTGGTTGCGATGAATCCGGAGACAGCGAAGGAAGATGTGATGTCGCTGGAGGCGGGCGCGGTCGCGCTCTATGACGAGCCGCTAAAGCTGAACGAGCTACGCTCCGACCTGACCTTCTACGCCGTTCCCTACGACAAGATCACGGCCGCGGTTTGTCCCGAGTCGAAGCTGCGCAAGCTGGTCAAGAACATGGTGTACGTCGGGGTAGTGGCCAAGCTGCTCAACCTCGACATGGCTGAAGTTGAGAAGGCGCTGCGCAAGCAGTTCGCGAAAAAGCTGAAGGCGGCCGAGCTCAACTGGAACGCCGCCAAGGCCGGGTACGATTGGGCCGAGTCATCGCTCACCAAGGCCGACCCATTCACCATCGAACGCATGAACGAGACCAGCGGGATGATCATCATCGACGGCAACTCGGCCGCGGCGCTGGGCTCGATGTTTGCCGGCGTGACGGTGGTGACTTGGTATCCGATTACGCCGTCGTCGTCGCTGGTGGAGAGCCTGATCGAATACATGAAGAAGCATCGCATCGGCGAAGACGGCAAGGCGACCTTTGCCATCGTTCAGGCCGAGGATGAATTGGCGGCGATCGGCATGGTGCTGGGCGCAGGATGGGCGGGCGCGCGATCCATGACGGCCACCGCCGGGCCGGGCATTTCGCTGATGGCCGAGTTCGCGGGCCTTGGCTACTACGTGGAAATCCCAGGTGTCATTTGGGACATCCAGCGCGTCGGTCCGTCAACCGGATTGCCGACGCGCACCTCGCAAGGCGACATTTCTTTCGTTGCCCGGCTTTCGCACGGCGATACGCGTCATCCCATGCTGATCCCCTGCGACCCGAGCGAGTGCTTCAGCATGGCCGGCGATGCCTTTGACCTCTCCGAGCAACTGCAGACGCCGGTGTTCGTGATGTCGGATCTTGACCTCGGCATGAATAACTGGATGTCGGAGCCGTTCCAATATCCCGAGAAGCCGCAGAATCGCGGCAAGGTGCTGACGGCAGAGGACCTGGAAAAACTTGCGGCCTTCGCTCGCTACAAAGATGTGGATGGCGATGCGGTGGGCTATCGCACACTGCCGGGGACGGACCATCCCGCTGCGGCGTGGTTTGCTCGGGGCAGCGGCCACAACGAGAAGTCGCAATACAGCGAACGTCCCGACGACTACGCCAACAACATGGACCGGCTGGCGCGCAAGTTCGATACCGCGCGCCGCCTGGTTCCGCGTCCCGAGATCGTACGCAACGAGGGCAACGAGATCGGGATGATTGCCTACGGCACATCGCATCACGCCGCCATCGAGACCCTCGATCAGCTCGAAACCGAATATGGCGTGAAGATCGATTATCTGCGGCTGCGGGCTTATCCGTTCACGCGCGAGACGCATGAATTCTTGGCGAAACACAAGCGGGTGTACATCATCGACCAGAATCGCGACGGGCAGATGCTGGAGCTGCTGAAGCTCGACATCGCCGTGCCCGACATCGGCAAGCTGCGCAGCATGCGCCACTACAACGGGCTGCCGATCGATGCGCGCTCCATCACCGACGAGATCATTTCGCAGGAGGGCAAATAATGGCGACCACAGCCACTCCGCAACCCAAGACCAATCGCATCGGGCTCACCGTGCTCGACTATCGCGGCGGCAAGACGACGCTGTGCGCCGGCTGCGGCCACAACGCGATCTCCGAGCGCATCATCGACGCGTTCTACGAGATGGGCATCGCGCCCGAACGGGTGGTGAAGATGTCGGGCATCGGCTGCTCGTCCAAGAGCCCCGCGTATTTCATGGGACGCTCGCACAGCTTCAACGCCGTGCATGGCCGCATGCCGTCGGTGACGACCGGCGCGGTATTGGCGAATTCGACGGTGGTCGCGCTCGGCGTCAGCGGCGACGGCGACACGGCGTCCATCGGCATCGGGCAATTTGTGCACCTGATGCGGCGCAATCTGCCGATGATTTACATCATCGAGGACAACGGCGTGTATGGCCTGACCAAGGGCCAGTTTTCAGCGACGGCCGATCTCGGATCGAAGTTGAAGACCGGCGTGATTAACGACCTGCCGCCGATCGATACCTGCGCGCTGGCCATCATGCTGGGCGCAACGTTTGTCGGCCGGTCATTCTCCGGAGACAAGAAGCAGTTGCACACCATGCTGAAGGCGGCGCTGGCGCATCGCGGCACGGTGATGCTCGATGTCATTTCGCCCTGCACCACGTTTAACGATCACGAGGGTTCGACCAAGTCGTACAAATTCGTGAAAGACCACGAAGAGCCGTTGCACGACCTGAACTTCGTGCCCCACTTCAACGAGATCGACATCGACTACGACGAGGGCACGACCTTCAACGTCACCATGCACGACGGCTCGACGTTGCTGCTGCGCAAGCTGGAGGACGACTACGATCCGACGAACAAGGCCGAAGCTATCAAGCGGATTATGCAATCGCACGAGGCGGACGAGGTGCTGACCGGCGTGCTCTACCTCAACACCACCGCGCCCAATTTCCTCGACATGATTAATATGACCGACCGGCCGCTAGCGACCTTGCCGGAGAGCGCGACGCGTCCCTCGCGCGAGGCGCTGGAAGAATGCATGGAGGAGTTGCGGTAAAGCAGCAATCAGCACCCAGCAATCAGCCCTCAGAACGAACGCGGTGTGGCATCCAACTCGGCTCGCAAGCCCGTCCGGCTTTCCTGTGCAGACAACACCCGGCCAGTAGTTCCCATCCGAATTTCTACGATCTACGTTCCCCGCAGAGCCGTTGCAGGAGAAATTCCATGTGCGCCCGTTTGCGTAGTTTCTTAGCAATCAGCACGTCAGTCTCTGTCGTTTTATTCCTAATCCTGCTCGCCGGATGCGGTGGCGGAACCAGCAATTCCTCGTCTTCAGGTTCTACAAGCATCACCGGCGGTTCGAGTGGATCGAGCGGCAGTTCAGGAACGGGCTCGGGAAGCAGCGGTTCCAGTGGCTCGGGAGGTTCGGGTTCGAGCTCTGGCGGTTCCGGCAACAGCAGCTTCGTTGCGTACGCTTATACGGCGAGCTCGACCGCGATCACTGGATACGCCGCGAGTTCGAATGGGTTGCTTACGCCCGTTCCAAATTCGCCATTGCCGGCCAGTACCGACACCTACGTCGTCACCAACGGGGCGAATGTTTACACCGCGAACAGCGCCGGCTCGACGCTGAACATCTATTCACGCAATACGAGCAACGGCTCGCTTACGCTGGCGAACAGCGTGAATGCCATCCAGGGCAATCCCAACCCGCAGGACATCGTGGGCTCGCTGGCCCTCGACCACACGGGCACCACGCTCTATGTCGGCGAGTTCGACTCCTCTGGAGATGACGGCTTTGGTGTCTTCAACGTCAGCCAGGATTCGCAGGCCACTCTCGTCAGCTACTTCGGCAACAGCGAGCAGTTTGGCCCGCCGCTGGTGTTTTCGCCGAACAACCACTATGCCTATACCGCCAATTGCTATCACCTGAGCTGGACCATCTTCGGGTATATGCGTGGCAGCGACGGCGCGCTGACTTCGGTTAACACCGGCGCGCAGCCGCCGCCCTCGAACGATCCGAACACGATGTGGTGTCCGGAGGCGACGGCCGTCTCGGCGGGAGGATATCTTGCGGTCGCGTACGAGGCGCTTGGTGGCCAGACGGCCCAGTATCTGGTCGGGACCTACCACATCAACAGCGACGGCACGCTGACCTATGTGGCCGGCTCCTCGGTCACGACCGCGTCGAGCGACGCGCAGCGCAATCACATTCCCATCGCCATCAACTTCGACCCGACGGGGACTTATCTGGCCGTCGCCGGCAACGGCGGGGTGCAGACGTACGCGATCAACTCTGCGGGGCTGCTGTTGCCCGCGGCTGCACCGCAGAATATGGGACCGGACTTTCAGAACGCCGGCTGGGACAAGGCGAACCACCTGTTTGCCAGCTCCAGCACGGAGCTTTACGTCTGGAACGTGAGCCATGGCCAGCTAACGCTCGCCGGCGCCTCACCGTATCCCGGCGGAACGGGATTGGCGGTGCTGCCGTTGCAATAGGCGCTGCGGGGCTTGTGCGCACAATGTTCCGTTCCGCCACGAGTTGCCGTACCGCGTCAGGAGTATAGTGATAACGGAAGATCCGGAGGGGTGCATGCCCCGCTCAGTCGCCAAGCCGAGCACCACAAAGGAAGCTCTGCTTCAGAAGCTCAGCGAATTGGTCGACAAGTCGTACGACGGTCTGAACGAGGAGGAAATCGCCCGCTCACAGAAAAAACTTAAGGCTGTTGGCGACCGAGTCCGCGCTTCTCGCGCACGAAGGCGCGAAACAGCTTAATCAGTTGAACCAGTTCTTCGGAGGACACCTCTGGATTCACGCTTTTGACCGCCTCTACAAAGTCGTTTTCGTCCGCGGTATGCTCCAAAACTGTCTTTGAGTAAAGCGAGAGTTTCTCTCTTCTTGCGCAGCTTCTCTTTATCGTAGTAGTCTCGCGGCGGGGCTGTCATCGCACAGCATCGTAGCGGGCCGGACGATTGGTCGCAAGTAAAGTGTAAGCGCTAGTCCCGGCGGTTTGTGAACTCACGAAAATTGAAATCCAGCCCAGTAGGAGCTCAGGTGGTGACTGCTGAAACACAACAGATGATCGAGCATGTAGCCTGCCTGATTCGCAAGCCGGACATCGCCCTCGATGAGAACACGCGGCTGGTCTCCTCGGGATTGATCGACTCCATGGCGCTAGTTGACCTGCTGACGAAATTGGAGGACTTGACGCGCCTGCGGATCCCACCCGGCAAGGTGCAACCCAAGGACATGGACACGGTGGCGCTCATGTTCGCCACCGCTCAGCGCGTGGGTAAGCCGCGCAAGCCGTAAGGGCCCGTCTTGAGCGCGACTCCGGCCAACGCAGTCTCCGACGCGCCGATCGTCAGCGACGTGAAGCGGCAACGGCGCATCCAGCTGGCGCTGTTTCTGTGCTCGCTGTTGTTCAGCGTGGCGGCGTTCGTCGCCATTGACTACGCCTACAGCAAGGTCATTCTGGGCTCGGCCGTCTCCGGCGGTCCGCATGGGTTCTGCTTCAGCCGCGACCCGGTCCGCGCCTTCGGGTTTCGTGCGAACTGCTCGTGTGTGCGGCCGTGGCTGGGAAGCTCGTACGAGTTCAACACCAACAGCCTTGGGTTCCGCGACGAGCGCATCCGCGACGTCCCGTTTACCAGCTCGCGCCCGCGCATTCTGGTTCTAGGAGATTCTGCACCGGAAGGCATGACAAGCTGGCAGGACAGCTTCATCGGCCGCATCGCCGCCAAGTTCCCGCAGTATGAGTTTCTGAACTCCAGCGTGGAAGGCTATTCGCCGTCGAACTACCTCAACACCGCGAGAATGCTGCTGGAGAAAGGCGTCGACTTCGATGAAGCGATCGTCTTCATCGACATCTCCGATGCGCAGGACGAAGCGGCGTTCTTCCACGACAAAGATTCGTCGGGAGCGGTCGCGACCGCGACCCAGAAGCAAACGAAGAGCGACTTGTATTCCGACGCGCGTCTCTGGATCAACAACAATCTGCTGCTCAGCAACGACGTTTTCAATTTTTTTGAGCGCGAGCTGGTGCGGCTCGGCTGGTATCACCTTGACCTGGGACACGGCGGCAACGAGTTTGACCTGGAGCGCTCGGCCTGGACGTACCGCCAAGTCTCCGATAGCGAGCCTTACGAGACGGGCTACGCTCCGCTCGGGCTCGAGGGCGGCATTGCCAGAGAGAAGTCGAAGATGGATGAGCTCTACCGCGACCTGCAGCAGCGCAACATTCCGGTAAGCGTGGTGGTTTATCCCTGGCCGGCGCAGATCGCTCACGATAGGGTGGATTCGCGGCAGGTGCGCATCTGGCGCGATTGGTGCCAGGGCAAGTGCAAGCGCTTTGTGGACTTGTTTCCGGCTTTCTTCGCGATCAAAGAGCAGTGCCCGCCTTTGCAGCCGGGCTGCTGGTACCTGAGCCACTTCATCTTCGGCGACACGCATTACAATTCGGCGGGCGATGCGGTGGTGGCGGAGGTGATCAGCAAGAGCTTGGAGGAGGCGCCGGCGTCAAAACGAGTTGCATTCGGGCTTAAGCCTTGAGTTTCGACAACATGCTTCGTATCAGGGCACGGCTTCACAGGGCCGCTGAAAACTCGGATTCTGGCTGCCTTGAAGGGGCGCAGCTTCAGCTGCGCCGTTCTGAGCCCTTTATTTTTGTCATCCCGAGCGGCCTTCAGGCCGCGAGGGATCTGCTTTCCGCACGGCAAAAAACAGGTCCCTCCGCTCGCCCGCCGCGGCGGGTTCGGTCGGATGACAAATTAATACGAGGGAGCTCTACGGCACGGCTAAAAGCCGCGCCCTGTGACAAACGGAACTAATGATCTCCTCGACTGGGTGAAGACGAGAACGTGGAAATCGGAGTGACAACGCGAGCCTTGCTCTACGGGCTGGCGCTGCTCGTAGGCCTAGCTCTGTTCACACGCGCCCGCTCGCAGCGCACGCGCCAGCTTTTCCTCCTCGCCATCAGCTACGCGCTCTATCTCACCTGGGGACCATGGTTTCTGCTCGTGCTGCTGGCTTCCACGCTCTTAAACTTTCTGCTGGGCCGGCAGATGCAACGCAAGCCTTCGGCCGCGGTGTTGTGGGCGGGACTGGTCTTCAACCTGCTGCTGCTCGCGGTTTTCAAGTATCTACCAAGCGCGGCGGTTTCGCTTCCCTTCGCATCGCTACAGAAGTTCTCTCACATTGCCCTGCCCCTGGGGATATCGTTCTGGACGTTCCAGGCGATGAGCTATCTTCTCGACTTGTATCGCAGCGAGGAACTCGATCCGTCGTTCATAGAATTCGCGCTGTACATGGCGTTCTTCACCGTCACGATTTCCGGCCCCATCTGCCGCATGCCCGACATGCTCCCGCAGTTCCGTTCGGAGGCGCCACCGTCGCGCGACGACAAGGCCCGCGGGCTGTCCCGCATCGCCACCGGTCTGCTGATGATGCAGATCGCGCAACTACTGGGAAAAGGACTGCTGAGCGGGCAAGGAATCAATGCCGGCTTCGACCAGATGCACAACTGGAGCGGGCCTGACGTGTGGTGTCTCGCGCTCGGCTACGGTTTGCAAGTCTTCTTCGATTTTGCCGGCTACTCGCATATGGCAATCGGCGCGGCGCAGATGCTCGGTTTCACGGTGCCGGAAAATTTCGCGCGGCCGTTCGCGTCCACCACGCCGTCGGTTTTCTGGACGCGCTGGCACATGTCGCTGTCGTTCTGGATTCGCGATTATGTGTTTTTGCCGCTGGCAATGATCAACCGCCAGGGCTGGTGGAAGAAGTTCTGCCTCCTCGTGGCGATGGTGCTGTTCGGGATTTGGCATAACGCGACAATTCTCTTCGCGCTGTTTGGTGTGTACCACGGAGCGCTGCTCATCCTGCATCGTCAGGCACAGCAGGTAGAGCGCAGGTTCGATTGGCAGCCGTCATCCCGGGTGTGGAGCATTCTCTCCTGGATGTTGACCATGGCTCTCGTCAATCTGGGATGGATCTTCTTCCGCGCTGGTTCGCTGGCGCAGGCGGGTGATATGTTATCGGCGTTGCTCTCGCCTGCTGGATACGCTCATCCGCTTCTTCACCGCAGCTTATATTTGCTGGTCGCGGTTTTCGGCGCGGGATACGGGGCCACATTGATCGCGCTCGACAGCCTGGATCGCTACGCCGAGCGCCTGCAGATTACGCCGAACGCGGGCTCAAGCGTGGCCGCAATTGCGCTGCGCGATCGCTGGGTTTGGCTGGCACCGATCTGGACGTCGGCTTGCGTTCTGGTGCTGACCCTGGTGCCGCACCAGAGCCGCGCCGCCAATGTGTTTATGTATCGGTTCTTCTAAGAGCATTCGTTAGGTCTCTGCATCCGTTGAAATGTAGAGTAGAATCAGCGGACGATTACCGGCCTTTCGCTGTCAAAGAGCTTGGCTGCTCCGAGAGATGGCTTCTTCCATAAGAGTGGAGCAAACGTAGACGTTCGTACTCAAAATGAATCGCCATCGTCCCGCACTACATCTGCCCCTTTGCCGGTTGGATGGCCAGAAAAACAAGAACCCACTTTTCGCATAAGTCATGAGCTCTGCTTCCGGTATAATCTTGGGACGGTTGCCGCCTTTCGCTGCCGTTGCTGCGCCAAGGCCGGCTGTTGGGGGAAAACAGACATGGGGTTCATCAGGACAACGGGTCAGCGCGTAGGCACGGCGGGCCAGCTTTTTTCTTTCTTTTGGAACAATAAGCGGTGGTGGCTCACGCCCATCCTGATTACGCTGGCTATCTTTGCCGTGGTGCTGATCCTGGCGCAGAGCTCCGCAATCGCGCCGTTCATCTACACCTTCTTCTAAAGGAAAAGTGATGGTGGCGCCCTTTCATCTAGTAAGACAGCACTGGCGGGCCGTACTGGCCATCGCCCTTGTGGCCTTTGCGGTCTGGGCATGGCTACCAGTCCGGTTGCAGGCGACGCTGAAGGCGGGCTGGAATAAGTTCGGGCACGCGATCGGCAATTTCAATGCGCGGGTGCTGCTCACCGTGCTTTATTCCATCCTG
>Ga0335079_10003661_pt1 | contig 17706 bp, 13 predicted proteins | sample Lox_Sample_33_FD_206719 | JGI IMG/M metagenome (GOLD analysis project Ga0335079, IMG submission 206719) | Soil microbial communities from Loxahatchee National Wildlife Refuge, Florida, United States - Lox_Sample_3.3 | ecosystem: Environmental > Terrestrial > Soil > Wetlands | place: USA... | reverse complement strand
TTCGAAGCCGTCGGCCGAGGGTCCAACACTGTCGCCCGCGTTGTCGCCGGTGCAATCCGCGATCACCCCGGGGTTGCGCGCGTCGTCTTCCTTGATCTTGAACACGATCTTCATCAGGTCGCTGCCAATATCGGCGATCTTGGTGAAGATGCCGCCGGCGACGCGAAGGGCAGCGGCGCCGAGCGACTCGCCGATGGCGAAGCCGATGAAGCAGGAGCCCGCGAGGTCGCCCGGAACGAAGAGCAGAATGAAGAGCATGATGAGCAGCTCGACCGAGACCAGCAGCATGCCGATGCTCATGCCGGCCTGTAGCGGGATTTCGTAGCACGGGTACGGCTTGCCTTTAAGAGCGGCAAAGGAGGTGCGGGAGTTCGCGAACGTGTTCACGCGCATACCGAAAGCCGCGACACAGAAGCTGCCCGAGATGCCGATCAGGCTGAACAGCAGAATGATCGCAACCTTATAGGCTTCGAAACCCTGCAACACGCCGAAGTAGAAGATGATGATCACGGCGATGAAGCATTCCAGGATGCCGAGAAACTTGGCCTGTGTGGAGAGGTACGTCTTGCAGGTTTCGTAGATCAGCTCGCTGACTTCGCGCATGGAGTCATGAACCTGCATGTTCTTCAGGCGCATGAAGATGATCAGCCCGAAGATGAGGCCGAGGGCGCTGACCAGCAATCCGCCCATGAGCAGGCTGCTTCCCGAGATGCCGCCGAGGAAGCTGACCGAGTCCAGGCGAGGCAGTTTGAGATTGGCTTCGCCGGTGGGTTCAGCGGCGGAAAGCGTTGCAGAAAGCGTAACAAGAGAAAGAAAAGCAAAGAGAACGCGCAGAACCGAGCGGCTTCGCACGTGAGTGCAGCGCTCGACACTGAGCGCGGACCAGTTGGAGAACATCAGAGAATCCCCCTAGATTACTGCGTATGCGATACTTACCGGCACCTCTGCGATTCAGATGGGCAATCGCAGAGCACCGGGGCTTAAGCGAGTTTACTAGAAAAACCGAACGACTAGTATAAAGGATGTACGCGTCGGAATTCAAACGCGGGGAGGCCTGTCTATGGCGCGAGGCTTGGTCTTCGGGGGTGTTCACTCTTCGAAGAGCTGCCTGCCGGTGTGCCGGTCGAGCACCGTGATCGCCTCGCGGACCGGGCAGCGGGGCATCGCGAATTCGGTGCGGACCGCATGTTCCAGATCGGTAACTGAGGCGAACTCGGTCTGGGTCGTGACGCTGTTGCGATGGATCGACATGGTGCGGTCCAAGAGCTCCACAGAGTGGTCTTCGAAGAAGCGGGCGATGCGCAGCCGGTTGAGAAAGTGGGCATCGGGGCGGAAGGATGCTCGGATGATCTCTGCGAAATCTTCGTGCTTCCGCGGTGGCTCATGGGCGATGTAGCTTTGCGAGGGGTCGGGACCGGATTGAAAGGTGAGTGCTATGCCTCGCTTGTGGCGGTCGAAGACGTAGCGGTGGGTGCCTTCGGTGACCGTGTAGGGCAAGGAGTCGAGTGGGACCGGATCGCGGAACGGGGCGGCGAATCCGACGTCGATGTGGAATCCTGCGCCGGCTGGGAGGCCAGGGCCACCCTTCACACGGATGCAGGTGTGGACGTTGGGGTTGGTCATATCGGCGCCGAGCAGGTCGGCGTGGTAGCCGAGGGTGCGGAGCAGGCCCGCCAGGTAGGGATTGCAGGTGTAGCAGGTGCCGCCGAGATCGTGGTGCTCGATGCCGTCCAGGAACTCTGGCAGCGTGAAGCATCGCCCTGCTCCTTCGCGGCCGAAAAGCAGCAGTTTCGATACATTCTCGAACGGCACCCGGATCAGGTGGCGGCGCACCAAGAGGCGGAGGCCGTCGAGGCCCGTGGGCTCATGGTCGATGCCGAGCACGCGCAGGTAGCGGCTATAGGGCTCGGCAAGCGCGATCACGGGCGGCAGACTCCTCGCCGGCTGGAGCGGATGAACGCCACCAGGTGCAGCGTCTCCGCCGTAGAGATTTCGGCTTCGATGCGCGCCAACGCGTCGGCAAGCTTGAGGCCGGAGTGGTAGAGAATGCGAAAGGCCTGTTTGAGCGGCGCGACCTGATCGGCAGTGAACCCGGCGCGCTTGAGCCCGACGAGATTCAGGCCCTTGGGCGCAATTTCAAAACCCGATGAAATGAAGAACGGCGGCGCATCCAGATTGACGCGTGTATTGCCGCTGATCATCGCCAGCCGTCCGACCTTCGAGAACTGGTGCACCAGCACGCCGCCGGAGAGAAACGCGCCGTCTTCGATCTCGACATAGCCGCCGAGCAGCACGCAGCTCGCGATCACGGTGTTGTTGCCGATCTTGCAGTTGTGCGCAATGTGTCCGCTGGTCATGATGAAATTGCCGCTGCCGATCTCGGTGGCGGACTCGGGCGGCGTGCCGCGCGAAATGGTGAAGTGCTCGCGGATCTTGTTGTGGTCGCCAATGCGAAGGTAGCTGCGGCCGCCGGCGAAGTTCTTGTCCAGCGGATCGGTGCCGAGCACGGTGCCCGCGGAGACCGCGTTGTGCGCGCCGAGAGTGGTCCAGCGCTTGACGTAGACGTAAGGCTCCAGCACGCAGTGCGGTCCGATCACGGTTTCGGGCTCGATGACGCAGAACTCGCCGACGCTGACGTAGGCTCCGACGACGGCGTCAGGCGAGACGCGCGCGCTGGCGGCGATCGCCGCGGAGGGATCGATGGGCATGAAACTGCCATGATACAGTGCGGCAATGATCCAATCACGCTTGATGGACGCGGGCGAAGCGGTTTCGATCCCGGTCACCACGATCACGGGCGCGAAGCCCGGTCCCGCGCTGGCGCTGATCGCGGGCAATCACGGCTACGAGTATCCGCCGATTCTGGCGCTGCAGAGGCTGCGCGCGCACCTGGACCCGGCGCGGCTCGCGGGCGCCGTGATCATGGTCCATGTGGCCAACATGCCGAGCTTCCTCGGGCGCACCGTGTATTTCAGCCCGGCGGACGGAAAGAACCTGAACCGCGTATATCCGGGACGCGTGGACGGCACCGTATCGGAGCGCATCGCGTTCGCCATCACAACCCAGGTGATCGAGCGCGCCGATTACGTGCTCGACCTGCACTGCGGCGACGGCAACGAATCGCTGCGCCCGTATGTGTACCAGGCGGTGACCGCGGACGAACGCATGAACGCCGAGACCGCGCGGCTGGCCTTGGCGTTCGGGATCGATCATATCCTGCTCGACCGCAACCGGCCCACGGATCCGGCGGCATCCCTGTATTGCTCGACTACTGCCATCACCCGCGGTAAGCCGGCGCTGACCATCGAGAGCGGCCAGTTGGGCATGACGGACGAGGAGTCGGTGGAGCGGATCGTGGCCGGCGTGCACGGCGTGATGCGCGAGCTGAAGATGATGGACGAGGGCCCGGTGCCCGTAGCCAAGCCGCTGTACATCGAGCCCGCGGTCGTGCTCACCAGCCCCGAAACCGGGCTGCTGTATCCTCTGGTAGGACGCGACCAGAAGGTCGCCGAAGGCGCGCCGATTGCGCGGATCACGGATTTCTTCGGCGAGGAGATCGCCGTGGTGCGGACACCCATCGGCGGCGTCGTGCTCTACGTCGTAGCCACGCCGCCGATCGTCAAGGGCCAGCCGGTGGGGTGCGTGGGGGCCTGGACAGGCTGAATCTTTGTGGGACAGGCTTGAGCCTGTCCCGGGTCTAGTCGAAGCGGGCATCGTCGGCGGAAGGGCCGTAGATCGCAGGAACGGGCGCGTCGAGCAAGCGCAGGAACACAGTCAACTGGCCGCGGTGATGCGCCTGGTGGTTGATGGTGTCGCGGATCATGATGTGGCGCGGCCGCTCGGCTACCACCTGTCCCCGCACCAGGAGCTTCCAGGGTTTCATGAGGTGATCGTCGGTGGTGCGCGTCAGAGCTTCGCGGGCTTTGGCCAGCGCGCCTTCGTGAGCATCCAGCAGTTCTCGGCTGGTGGTCATCTCGGGCGGACGCGTGTTATTGTCGCCCGGCGCGATATCCAGCTCGTCCAGGTTGATCATCATGTCGATCCACGCCGGCATGCCGGCGACCAGGGTGGCGAGGCGGCCCAGGTTCATGGATTTCTGATGCGGCTGCCATGAGGCTCGGCTGTCCGGAACTCGTTCGAGGGCGCGGCGCGTGCCCTTGGCTTCGCGCTCCAGCTCGGCAAGGAAGAGGTCGGTAAGTTTAAGGTTCATTCCAGGAGCATACGGCGCCATATATGCCAGCTCATGTCATAATTGTCCGGTCACCCTGAATTATGAAGGCCGACCGGTTACTCTCCGCACTCTTGCTGCTACAGGCCCACGGACGCCTCACCGGCCGCGACATGGCGAAGCGGCTCGAGGTCTCGATGCGCACGGTGCATCGCGATATGGAAGCTCTGAGCGCCGCGGGGGTGCCGGTGTATGCCTTGCGGGGCTCGTCGGGCGGCTGGCGGCTGGACGAGGACTGGCGCACGGAGGTTCCGGGATTGGACGAGTCGGAGCTGCGCGCGCTGCTGATGGCGCAGCCGCGCGTGCTCGGCGACGCCAGGCTCGCGGCAGCGGCAGAGAGCGCACTCGGCAAGCTGATGGCCGCGCTCCCGGCGGCGATGCGCGAGCGGGCGGCATCGATCCGGCAGCGCCTGTATGTCGATACCAGGGGCTGGCGCGGCACGGGCGAGAACCTGGCGCGCCTTCCCGTGGTGCAGGAGGCGGTAGCACGCGACCGCAAGCTGGCCATCCGCTACTGGAAGGCCGACCGCGAGCTGGTGGAACGGACGGTGGATCCGCTGGGCCTGGTGGCCAAGGGTATGTCGTGGTACCTCTTCGCGCGCACACCGCACGGTATGCGGACTTACCGCGTGTCGCGGATCGCCGAGGCAAAGTTGCTGGACGACGCCAGTGAACGGCCACCTAATTTCGACCTCGCCGCGGCATGGAAGGCTTCCACCGAGCAGTTTCAGGAACAGCGCGCGGGCTACGCGGTCACCTTGCGGCTGGAACCGCGAGCGGCCGAATGGGTGCGCACCTGGCAGATCGCCTCGGAACCCGACAGTTCGGACGGAGAATGGGTTACGATGCGCGTCCACTTCCAGCACGAAAACGAGGCTTGCTTCGTGGTGAAAGGACTGGGGCTGCGCGCGGAGGTCCTGGCGCCCGCGAAGCTGCGCAAGCGCCTGGCGGAGGAAATGGCGGAACTGGCGGCACGGTATGCCTAGTTTCCGGTTTGGCCTTGCGGGCCGGGTGCTTGTACTGGCCGCGCTATTCGGGGCGGAGACCCTGGTCGCGACCATGCTCTTCGAGCTGCCGGAGACGGCGCCGGGCGGGGGATGGCTCACGCACGGCGTCTACCTGGCGGATTCGGCGATTGCGCGCGGCCTGATCGGCTTTGCCGTTGTCTTCGCCACCTTCGCGTACCTTCGATACGGCCGGGAGCTTGCGGGCGTCTCGAAGCAGGCGGAGCTGGAGCCGGTTCGCGGCGTCTTTGCGATCGGGCATGCCGCGGCCACAACGGTTTTCGTCATCCTGACGGTTCTTCTATACGGCCAGAGAGTCGCGCCGGCGTGGCTCGACCTGCTGTCCGGAACGTGGCTCATCGCGGCGGGGGCGGCGATCGCCTGTGCCGCGCTGGCCGTGATGCCATGGCGACTGTGGACCGGCGTGTTGCGCGCTACCGGGTGGCTGTGGGCGTACTCGGCCGCGGCGGCGGTGGCGGCGGTTTCGGCCGAGAGCGTGTTCCGCGCGCTGTGGCGGCCGGCCAGCCGGCTGACGCTCTCGCTGGTTGCCATGTTCGTGCGCCCGTTTGCTCCGCACGTGGCGGTGCAGCCGGCGGCCTACCGGATCGCGACGCCCCGCTTCGGCGTCATCATCAGCGGCCAGTGCTCGGGCCTGGAAGGTATCGGGTTGCTGCTGGTCTTTGGCGCCGTCTTTCTGGTTCTGTTTCGCGACGAGATCCGGCTGCCACGGGCGCTCGTGCTCTTCCCCATCGGGATTCTGGCGCTCTACCTACTCAACGCGGCTCGCATCGCGGCGCTGCTGCTGATCGGAAGCGCGGGCGCGCGGGAGATTGCCAAGGGTGGGTTCCATTCGCAGGCCGGATGGCTGGCCTTCAACGCGGTGCTGTTCGGACTCGTAGTGACGGCGCAGCGCTGGCCGTGGATTTCCACGCACCCGGCGGCCGATGCTGCGGCGGCGCAGGAAGACCCGACCAGCGCGTTCCTTGTGCCTTTCCTCTGCGTGCTGGCGGCGGGGATGATCTCGCGCGCGGCCACGGGGACTTTCGAGTGGCTCTACGGGCTGCGGCTCCTGGCAGCGATTGTGGCGCTCTGGACATACCGGAGAACCTATCGCCAATTGGAGTGGCGTGCCGGATGGATGGCGCCGCTGGCCGGCGCGGCGGTCTTCGCTATCTGGATCGCACTGGACCGTACCGGGAGCGCAGCGGCAATGCCCGCGGATCTGGCGAGAGCTCCGGAGGCGCTCCGGTACGGTTGGATCGCGGTGCGCATTCTGTCCGCGGCAGTCACTGTGCCCATCGTCGAAGAATTGGCTTTCCGAGGGTACCTGATGCGGCGGCTTGTGTCAGCGGATTTCTCTGCGGTGAGCTTCCGTACGCTCACGTGGTTTTCGCTTGCCGGGTCGTCGCTGCTGTTCGGGTTGATGCATGGCCACCGCTGGCTCGCCGGCACGCTGGCTGGAGTGCTCTACGGGTTTGTCATGACGAGGCGCGGGAGGCTGGGAGATGCGGTTGTCGCGCACGCCGCCACCAATGCGCTCCTGGCGGCGTACGTGATGGGAATGGGCAAGTGGGGGTTCTGGTAGTACTATCAGGATTATCCCTTGCGCGCGAGTCTTGAACCGATACCACTCTTCTGTTACGGTTAACCAAAGTACTCAGACCAAAGTTAGGTGGCTGGAGGAGGGAACAATGTCCAGAGTCCTTGGGTTTACCGCTCTATTATTTGTGACGACTGCGGCCTTCGCGGGCTCGGTGGCGTCCGTGCCGGAAATCGATGCTTCCGCGGGAGCTGGGGCGGTGGCGCTGATTGCTGGCGGCCTGGTAGTTCTCCGCGCACGCCGGAAGAAATAACTCAACTTAGCGTTGCGTCCGGAATGGCTCGGCCAGCATGAAGCCGAGGTTCAGGCTGCCCGAGTTCTGAAATCCTTCCAGACCGGTCTTGAATGCCGCGCCCGCCGCGGGCCTGCCTACATACGTGCCGAAGAGGCGATCCCACCACGGAAAGATCTGGCCCAGGTTGCGCGACTGCTCGGCGGCGTCCGCCGAGTGGTGAATGCGATGCAGGTCCGGTGTGACGAACACCCGTCGTATCAGACCTTCGACGCGCGCAGGCAGAGAGGCGTTGGCATGCTCCAGCAGGTTGGACCCGATCTTCAGGATTTCGGCGCACAGCACGGCCGCCGGTGGGGGCGCGAGCACCAGGATGGCGCCGCCGGCAGCAGCTTGCGTGAGTAGAACTTCGATCGGGTGGAAGCGCGCTCCGGTGGAGACGTCGAAATCCGGATCCGAGTGGTGTACCTCGTGAATCCGCCAGAGCACCGGCACGTGATGCAGGCTCCAGTGGGCCGCATACTGGACCAGGTCAAGGACGATCACGGTGGCGAAGCAACTGGCGGCGAAAGGCAGGCGTCGCAAGGGCGCGAATGGGTTGGCCGCTGCCAGCACCGCAAGGGCTACCGGGCTGATCCGAAGCACCAGGCTGCCCAGCACGAAAGAGATCGCCAGCAGCATTCCGTGGCGCGACCAGCGGCGCTCGGCCGGAATGCTGAGCTTGCGACAGGGCGCAATCGATTCCCAGATGGCGACACCCAGAAAGACACCCGCAAGGGTGATCCAGTAGACGGCTCCTTCCAGGCGTGTCCAGGGCAAACGGGATAGAACTCCTTTGGGAGATTCTATCTCACGGTCGGGAGCGCGGACGACAAAACTCGATCGTCCGCGTCACTCAGCTCCAGCGGCACGCTGAATTCGCGTTCGATCTTTTCGCGGTAGACCGGACCCGAGTTGTAGGCGCAGAACGGGTAGATCTTGCCGTTGGGGGCAGCATAGTGGATCACGCACCGCTTCACGCGCTCCACGTCGTAGTTGTACGAATCCATGAAGTGCATGCCGGCCAGCATCAGCGTGCGATAGGTGAAGCCGGTTTGTTCGCGGTCGCCGCGGCCATAGCGTTTGTCCGTCATGCCCTGCAAGGTTTGCAGGAACTTGGGGAATGTGAGGCCGGCCGGAGCCTTCTCCTCGTGGAAGAACTTGCGCAGGCCGTTCCAGGCTTCGAACTTCGTGAAGAGCTGGAAGCGGCGCTTGCCGGCTTTGCGCGACAGCATGTCCATTTCCTGGAGCATCGGGCCGACATCGACGAATTGCGTGATCGGCACGGCGCGGCGGTTCTGGTCCACGAACAGGTACGTGCCGAGCGAGCAGTGCGGATGGCAGCTCAACTGGGTGGTCTCTTCGCCGCGCAGGGCGCTCAGCAGCTTGGAGAACGGCGTGACGCAGCTCAGCGGGAACCAGTCTTCGTACGGATCGGCAATTCCCGTCTGCTGCTTCACGGCGTGCGCGAAATCGGCGAGCGTGAAACGCTTGGCCAAAAGCTCGTGGCGCGCGATGCGGCCCGTGAACGCCACCGGCTGGAAGCTGATGCCGCTCGAGCACTCGATGTATTCCAGCGCCAGCCGGATGATGTCGCCGATCTGGTGTTCGTTGAGACCTTTGACGATGGTCGGGACGTAGACGATCTTCAGTCCGGCGCGCTTCACGTTCTCGATGGCCTTGAGCTTCTGCTCCCAGAGGTAGGCGCCGCGGGTGCGCCGGTAGACGTCGTCGCAGACGCCGTCGAACTGCAGGTAGAGGGTGTGCAGGCCGGCTTCCTTGCACTGCTCGGCGAATTCCAGGTCGGTGAACTTGATGCCGTTGGTGGCCGCCTGGGTGTGGGAGAAGCCCATGTCGCGCGCCAGGCGGAGCACGTCGAGGAACCGGGGATAGATCGTGGGCTCACCGCCCGAGAACTGCACGATGCGGCAGGCCACTGGACGCTCGTCGCGGAGCGCCTGGAGCATCTTGCGGACAGTCTCGAAATCTGGCTCGTAGACGTACCCGCTGGCGTTAGCATTGGCAAAACAAACCGGACAGGTCAGATTGCAGCGGTTGGTGAGGTCGACGTTGGCCAGCCCGGTATGGGAGGTATGCAGGTTGCACAGGCCGCAATCATCGGGACAGCGCGTGGCGTCCGAAACCACCGGATTTTCCAGCCCGCGATTGTCCCCGAAAGTCCACTCCTCCATCTTCAAATAGAGTTTGGCATCGGAATAGACGATATCGCGGAAATCGCCATGGTTGGGGCAGTGTTTCTCCATGACCACCTTGCCGCCGTCTTCAAGTATCGTGGCATCAATCAGTTGCGAGCAGTCGGGACAAAGCGACTGGGTGCGCCTGGGCAGTCCCTTCTGGAGAGGCTGGATGGGAGAGCCCGTATAGGTAGTTTCGGGTTGTATTACCTGAAATTGCGCCATGATGAGCCATTGTAGGGCCGGTAGGAGGAGCTGGATAGTTAGGCACACCGAAGTGCGCCATGTGGGGGGTGTGAAGGGATTATCGGGGGGTGAATGGGAAAAATTTCCGGTACCAGGATCTTCCTTCTACTCACTTTGGCAGATGCTCAGAGCTAACTCCGGCAAATACGTGTTTCGATATACCCTGAGCAGGTGGTCCTCCGGAAACCCGATCGCTCGGGCGTATTGGCGGATATAGCTTGTGTTGTAAATTCCACCAGGCAGCTTAGCGAATTGACCCCGCTCGATTTGCTCCAGATAGCGGAGCCCGATCTTGGTCGTGTCGGCGATTTGGTCAAGAGAGACTCCCCGTCTTTGGCGTAGGCCGGCGAGGTCTGGCAGTTCGAGAGTAGTAGGCCTCATGCCCGCATGAACTGCATTTCGAGGGCAACTCGCTGAACCTACGGCAACGCCGTCCGTCGTAGCGTGGAAAAACCCGGTTAGAATTGGTCTACTTGGACCTCTTACACGCTGGCATCGCATTCGGCGCCGCCTTTCTGGCGGGCGCCATCAATTCAGTCGCTGGAGGCGGGACGCTGGTGTCCTTCCCGGCGCTCATCTGGCTGGGGCTGAACTCGGTCGCCGCGAACGCCACCAGCACCGTCGCCATCTGGCCCGGGACGGTGGGTAGCGCCTGGGGCTACCGGCGCGAGCTGGGTAAGGCCGAGCCGCGGTTCCGGGTGCTGATCGCGCCCAGCCTGATCGGCGGGCTCACGGGAGCGCTGCTGTTACGGTGGACTCCCCCGGCAATTTTCGACAAGCTGGTGCCGTTCCTGATCCTGTTCGCGACTCTGCTGCTGATGGCCCAGGAACCGGTGCAGCGGATGCTGGGGACCGGTGACGCCGAATCGCACCACTCTACGAAATGGATCGTGGGAGCGCTGCTGTTCCAATTGGGCGTCGGGATTTATGGCGGCTACTTCGGGGCGGGCATCGGTATCCTGATGCTGGCGGCGTTGAGCATTCTGGGCCTCCAGGACATCCACGAGATGAACAGCCTCAAGGTGGTGTTCGGCGGGTCGATCAACGGCATTGCGGCGGTATATTTTGTCTGGGCGAATATGGTCAAGTGGCAATACGTGCTCCTGATGGCGGTCGCCGCCATCCTGGGCGGGTGGGGCGGCGCGGGAACAGCACGGAAAATGGGCCGAACCGCGGTGCGGCGGATCGTGATTGCTATTGGGTTTGGCATGGCGATATCCCTGTTCGTAAAAAAGTGATCAGCCGGGACCCTGGCGGCCATTTGCACGTATATATAGGAAGTGATGGCACGTATTCGGTTTGCTGTACGCAGTCTGGCCAAGGCGCCGCTCCTCAGCCTGGTGGTGATCCTCTCGCTCGGGCTGGGGATCGGTGCGAACACGGCAATCTTCTCTCTGCTGCACCAGGTGGTCCTGAGTTCCCTGCCCGTGGAGCATCCGGAGCAACTGGTGCTGGTCAATGCCTCGGGCGAATTCAAGGGTGGACGCAGCTCTACGAACAACTCCGGCGGCATGGAAGCAGTCTTCAGCTATCCGATGTTCCGGGGCTTGGAGAAGGATCACCAGGGAGTGATCGGCGCGGCGGCGTTTCGCGACCTGGGCGCCAACATCGGGTTCGGGGCGCACACGATCTCGGGCCAGGTGACAGTGGTCTCAGGCGGCTATTTTCCTCTCCTCGGTGTAAAACCGCTGATAGGTCGAACCCTCACACCGGAGGATGACCTGCCGGGAGGCGGCAACGCGGTCGCCGTGCTGAGTTACGGCTACTGGCACGACCGGCTGGGCGCCGACCCGAATGTGCTCAACCAGCCGGTGCGCATCAACAGCCACCCTTTCACCATTATCGGGGTAGCGCCGCGTGACTTCACCGGAATGACCCTCGGCACCGAGACCGAGACCTACGTACCGCTCTCGTTCAAGCCGCAGCTCACCCCCAACTGGGACGGCACCAGGCGGTGGGACGACTTCTGGCTGTACGTTTTCGCGCGAGTGAAGCCGGGAGGTTCGCGCGAACAGGCGGCGGCGGCGTGGAATTCGACCTACGCGAGCCTGGTGGAAACCCAGGCCAAGACGATGCACTTCCGCGACGACAACCGGCGGCAGCGTTTCTTGAAGTCACGTTTGAGCCTGGTGGATGGGAGGCAGGGACAGAGCAGCTTCCGCGATTCGACCAGGACACCGGTGTGGATCCTGATGGCAGCCACAGCCCTGGTGCTGCTTATCGCCATGGCCAACGCGGCCAACTTGCTGCTGGCGCGGTCGGCGCAGAGGAAGAAAGAGCTGGCGATCCGCGCGGCCATGGGCGCCGGACGCGGCGAGCTCATCGGCCAGATGCTGGCCGAGGCCCTGCTGCTGGCGGCGGCGGGAGGCGCGGCGGGCCTCGCGCTGGGCGTGATCTCGCTCAAACTGCTGCTGGCCCAATTCGGCGGCGATACGCCGAGCTATTCGCTCACCAGCGACCTCGAATGGCCCGTGCTGCTCTTCAGTCTTGGTCTGTCGGTGGCCACCGGACTGCTCTTCGGGCTGTATCCGGCATGGGAGGCGGCGTGGTCGTCGCTGGCAGGAACGTTGAAGGACGAAGCCGGCCAGGTGTCCGGGACGCGCACCACCGCGCGGATCCGGCAGGGCCTGGTTTGCGCGCAAGTGATGGTGTCGGCGGTGCTTCTGATTCCGACCGGCCTGTTCCTCAAGAGTCTCGTCAACCTGACGCACGTGGACCTCGGGATTCGCACCGAGAATCTGGTGGGGTTCTCCGTTTCTCCTGCCCTTAACGGCTATACCAACGAGCAGAGCCGCGCCCTGTACGAACGCGCCGAAGCCGAGTTGGCTGCCATTCCGGGCGTGCGAGCGGTGGCGGCGTCCATGGTGCCGCTGATTGCGGGGAGCAACTGGGGCAACGATGTGACCATCCAGGGCCGCCCGAAGGGCGAAAACGATAACTCGATGTTCAACGAGATCGGGCCGGGATTTTTCGGCAAGATGGGCGTGCCGCTGATCACCGGCCGCGAGTTCACCGAGAGCGACAACCTGGCCGGGCCCAAGGTGGCGATCGTGAACCAGCAGTTCGCGAAGCATTTTCTCGAGGGGCGGAACCCGATCGGCGTCCGGTTCAACTACGGCGAGGGTGACCTCGAGATTGTCGGCGTGGTCAAGGACAGCCACTACTCCGGAGTCAAACAGCAGCCACCTAACCTGTACTACATGCCGTGGCGGCAGGACAAGGAACTCGGTTCCCTGGCGTTTTACGTGCGCAGCGCGCTGCCTGCCGATCAGACCGTGTCGTCGGTGCGCCGCGTGATGGCGAACATCGATCGCGATCTCCCGGCGGAGAACCTGCGTACCATGGACGAGCAGGTGCGGAAAAACATCCGCACGGACCGCGTGATTCTGGAGCTGGCGGGAACGTTCGCGGTGCTGGCGACTTTGTTGGCGATGCTCGGGCTGTATGGCGTCATGGCGCACTCGGTGACGCGGCGCACGCGCGAGATCGGCATCCGCATGGCGCTAGGCGCGGGACCGGCGCGGATCCGCGGAATGGTGATGCGCGAGATGACGTGGATCCTGGTGTTGGGACTGGCGGTGGGAGTGCCGGCGGCGCTCCTGCTCGCCAAGTACACAGAGTCGCAATTGTTCGGCGTCAAGGCGCGGGATGTGGCTGTGGTCGCGGGCGCGGTAATGGCGCTGGCGGTGACGGCGGCCATGGCCGGCTTCCTGCCCGCCCGGAAGGCAGCGCGGGTAAGCCCGATGGAAGCGCTCAGGTACGAATAGCGCTACCACCAATCATCAGCACAGTCGTCAGTGCCGGGTTGCCCAGCCTCAAATAGAAATACCCGATCCCCGCCGTGCCCAGCATGAGGTTCTTCGTCTCGCCGGCGCCGGGCAGACCGCAGGGCCATGTCAGCCGTTGTGCTTCGAACTGTTCGATGCCGGCCTGGCCGATTCTTTCGGCAGTCTCACGGAGGGCGGGAGCCTCCAACTCTCGCGCGGCCTCGAGAAGGACATCGGCGTTGCCGGCACAGCCGTGGCACAGCGAGAAGCCGATGCGAAGTGCTTCCGGAGTCTCCAGTGCGCGCTGGGTGGTGCGAATGGCGATCTCCGTTTCGGCACGCGCTTCGGCAGAACCAGTCAGCCGCCACGCGCGAATTCGCGACAGCGCGATCCCCGGAGCGCCATGGCACCAGGCGGTGCCGAAGATCGGACCCGAGGGTCCACCGGGCGGGCGGAGATAATCGCGGAAGTCGGGCCAGTTCTCGTGCTCGGGACTGTAGAAGGTGCGCTCGTAACGGAACGCCTCGTCGGCCGCCGTCCGAAAACGGGGCTCACCGGTGGCCGCATGAAGCTCCAGGAAAGCCCAGCCGATACCGGCGGTGCCATGTGAAAAACCGGTCAGGTTTCGCGCCGCAACGTTCGCGGGAAGCTCGATGGTCTTCCACGACCAGCCCTCGGAAGACTTCACGGCTGCTCCCTCCAGTTTGTCGCCCCACCGTTCGGCGAGGTCGATCCACACGGGGTGGGCACAGCGGTGCGAAAGGTCGAGGAGCACCGGAATCGCGCCGGCGTAGCCGCTCATCAGGTCGAGGCCGGAGCCGGGAAGTTCCGGTGGCAGCTCTTCGAGCATGGCGATACCAAGCTCCGTCCATGCCGGCTCTTCGAGCAGTTCGCCGATCCGGACCAGCGCCCAGGCGATGCCGAGCTTGCCGGAGTAGACTCCGGAGCTCAGCGCCGGTGCAAATTCCGCCGCGTGCCGATACGCGTGGCGGGCCGCGCCTTCCGCGGTCTTGCGCACCAACCGGTCGCCGCCGGACTGCGCGGCTGCTGCCAGAAAAAGCGCCACTCCGCTCGTGCCCGAATAGAGATCCGGTCCGAAGGATTTGTGGCGCACGTCCCACACATTCATCGAGTCGATGAACGGCCCTACCCAGTTGCAGAAGCCGTCGGACCAGATCGCGTCGCGACAGATGCGTCGCGCGATGGCGTGTGCCTGATCGAGGAATGCGCTCATGCAGCCTCCGCGCGGCCGCCGGCGAACGCGAGGTCGTCCGCGGAACCCCGGTTCAGCCATGGGCGCTCCAGCGAAACACCTTCGGAATGGAAGTGCTCCGCGACGGCGGCCAGCCTTTCCGAGCTCTGACGAGCGCCGCGCTGATGCGCCAGCCAGATGCCGCCGGCCAGCATGCGGCAGCGAGCCATGCCGAAGCTCTCCTGGCTGCCGGGATCTTCGGCGAAAGCGAGTCCTTCCGCCAGGCGCAGCGTAAACAGCGGAACATCTTCGCGCAGCAGTTGCCGCATCTGGCCATGCACGTCCCGGACGAGCTCATTCGCGATGTCGGCGTACCGGCGGGAGACGTACAGGACGGCGCTGTCGCGCCGTGCCAGCATCGCCGGATAAACTCCAGTCTTGAAATGGAACGGCACTTGCCATCGGTTCATTGCGACCGAAAGCAGCTCCAGCAACCGCGGCGCTCCTTCGGCTGGCACGTTCCAGTAGAACCTGATCACGGAGAGCTGATCGGAAGAGTCTCCCGGCGTCTCGCCGAACACGAAGTAGAAGCCGGGCTGCATGGTGCGCGACTCGTGAGGGAGAAAAACCCGGAGCGCCGTGTTCGGCGGAAGAAACATGCCGGAGCCCGTCACGTTCACGAATTCTCCGGGGCCGAGGATGCGGGTCTCGGCTCCTCTTTTCGCGACGATCTGCCCGTTTGGCATGCCATGCACGGCCAGCCAGCCGTCTTCCCATCGGTCGCAGCCCTGGTTGGCGCGCGACAACGTTTCGAGCCACGCGGGATCCGGTTCCGAGCGTGGCGGCTCGCTCTTCTCAATCTGCCCGGCAAAGCGCGTCGAGAAGCAGTGCTGGTACAACTGGTTGATCAGCTCGCCCATCAGGGGCGGCATGCCCGGCGCGATCTGGACTCCCATCATCGGCATCGCCAGAGTGCCCGAAGGTTGTCCGGCGAAAGTGAAAGCATACGGCGAGAGGATCGCGACTGCGTCGATGATTTGCGCCAGCTCTTCGCGGAGATTCATGATGTGATGCCGAGCAGTTCGCTCGCAGCCTCTTCGGGATTGTTCAACACGTTCATGCTGAGTTGCAGCAGCAGCACGGTTCCGGAGTTCGCCTGAGGCGCGGTCTGCAACACCTCGAAGGCGGTCTGGATGGTGCGCGCGCCGGTGTATAGAACCGTGCGGCGCAGCAGGTCGCGTGCCGACTGGCCGGCAACCTCGCGGCACGCGGTGTAGATCCGCCAGAACGACTGCATCGCGGGCTGCATTTTCTCGACGGGATAGCGCGCCTGGGCGAGCATGGCGTCCGGATCGGACATTTCGTTTCCGGGCAGCGATTGCACCCAGAACGAGAGATACGCGCTGAAGATTCCGGCCACGTCCCAACAGGAATCGCCCCAATCGGCCATTTCCCAATCGACGATCTTCAGCAAGAGGTGGCCGTTGGAACTGGGGCAGAGAACACAGTTGTCCCATTTGATATCGCCGTGAATCACGGCGTCTTGGCGCCAGTCGGCACGGAGTCCTTCGAGCGCGCTGCCGAACTGGGGAAACTGGCGGATCATCCCCAGCATCTGGTGGATGCCGCCGCTCAGTCCGGCCGCGGCGTGGGCAGGCATGTCGTGCAACGACAGGGCCCACGAAGGCTGGCGGAGAAACATCCCGTCGAGGCCTGCCGGCGGGCCGGCGGCCGCCTTGCGGTGGTAGTTTCCGAATGCCATACCGAGTTGCTCGGCCACTTCAACAGGAAACGCGTCGTTGCGGAAGTGGTGCTCGGCGATGGTTTCGGCGCCCTCCATCAGCTCGGTGATCAGGACCGAGCGGCGTTCGTCGTATGCGCAAAAGCGTGGCACGACCTTGGCCACGTCGGCGAAGGCTTTGTCCAGGGCGGCCAGCCGGTAGCATTGCGCCTCGGCGCGGAGGGTACGCACGGCTTCCGGTTCCCACTGGCGCACCTGCTTCAGGAAGTAGCCTCGGCCGTTCCGCTGCCGGATCCGGAAGTTGCGATTACGGCGCGGAACCTCGCTGATCTCGATCGAGCCGTTGACGACCGAGTCCCGGGTGAGCAATCCGCGCTCGAGCAGGTAGTAGACGAGATTCTCCGCGTTGAGGATCACGCGAAAACCTCAACTACGTCTGCCGTTATTCGACTGTTGCCGTCAGGCCGCATTACCTCGGGCAGCCAGGGGTATGGTGTGGACCGCATCCGAAAAGCGTGGGACACGCATTCCAGCTAAACCAGCAGCCCGCCGCAAATGAACCGGCGATCTGCGGACCCGCCGCGCCTGCCCCGCCCTCGAACTGCGGGCAGCGTGGCGTGTGGTGCGGACCGCATCCGCCGAATAATGTGGGGCAGGCGTTCCAGCTAAACCAGCAACCCGGCGCGAACGAGCCCGCAAATTGGGGCGCCGCCGCGCCTGCCCCGGCTTCGAACTGCGGGCAGGCGGGCGTGTGGTGCGGGCCGCATCCGCCGAACAATGTGGGACAGGCGTTCCAGCTGAACCAGCAACCCGGCGCGAACGAGCCGGCAAATTGGGGCGCCGCCGCGCCTGCCCCGGCTTCGAACTGCGGGCCGGCGTTGGTGAGGTGCGGACCGCATCCGCCGAATAGTGTGGGACAGGCGTTCCAGCTAAACCCGCAACGAGGCCCGACGGAACAGGCGAGCGTTGGATTGACTCCTAGCATTGCCTGCGCCGCGACTCCGCCGCCTCCCTGCACGGGTGTGCCCGGTCCGACAGGCGGGCATCCGGGCGATGCCACCGGGCATTCCACCGTCAGGATCGGGCAAACCGGCGTGTGGCAGACAATGATGTGGCTGATGCACGGATTGAACGGAGACGGGTGGCAAAACTCGGGTCGCGTGCAAAGGATCGGGCTCGGATTGCAAAACACCAATGCCGTATGGATCGGAATGCCGGGCGTTGCCGCTGCGGTGCCCGCGGCTGCGGCGAACTGGCCCCCGTATGCGGCCATCAGCGGCCCTTGAAAGAACTTGCCCTTGCTGGTCTGCCCGCTGGCAGACCCCAGACTCACATCGGCGCTCCGCTTGATCCAGATGTAGGAACCGCCCAGCGGCGACTGGTCTTCGGGAAGCGGCTGGGTATGCAGGATGTCGGACGTGGCTATGTCGGCATAGCTTGTGAGCGACGCGTCCCAGTAGAT
>Ga0335079_10003659_pt1 | contig 17709 bp, 15 predicted proteins | sample Lox_Sample_33_FD_206719 | JGI IMG/M metagenome (GOLD analysis project Ga0335079, IMG submission 206719) | Soil microbial communities from Loxahatchee National Wildlife Refuge, Florida, United States - Lox_Sample_3.3 | ecosystem: Environmental > Terrestrial > Soil > Wetlands | place: USA... | reverse complement strand
CATCTCCGAGACATCGAACGCCTGATCGCGCACCATGGGCTTGAAGCCCTTGTTGGTCGGCGCGTAGTCGACGAAATCGAAGCTGACCAGGTCGGATTTCATCGCGCCGCTCTTCAGCGCGGCGGTAGAGGCGTGATCGCCGAGCAAGGTGCGCAGCCGTATCGCCAATTCAATCCTCCTGCGGATCGTCGAGATAGACGAGGCCCGCCTTCTTCAGCGGTTCGCGCATGTTGTACATGTCAAGCCCGAGCACGCCGGATGCGAGCTGCTTGCGTTTTCCTTCCTCGTCGGCGTGACGCCTCTCGGCCCGCGCGACGACGTCGGCGGCGTCCCTGCGATGCACGACCACGACGCCGTCATCGTCGGCGATGACGGCATCGCCGGGAATGACGTTGATGCCGGCGCAGACAACGGGCACGTTCACCGAGCCGAGCGTTGCCTTCACCGTGCCTTTGGCCGAGATCGCCTTCGACCACACCGGAAAGGCCATTTCGCGAAGCGACTTTGCATCGCGCACGCCGGCGTCGATAACGAGACCCCTGACGCCGCGCGCCATCAGCGAGGTCGCGAGCAGATCGCCGAACATGCCGTCGGTGTTGTCGGCGGAGCAGCCGACCACCAGAATGTCGCCGGGCCTGCATTGTTCGACCGCGACATGGATCATCCAGTTGTCGCCGGGATGGGCGAGCACCGTGACCGCGGTGCCGGCTGCCTCGCCGCCCGTCCACACTGGGCGAAGATACGGCTTCATCAAGCCGAAGCGGCCATAGGCCTCGTGCACCGTGGCGACGCCGAGCGCACCCAGGCGTCTCACCAGCTCCGCATCCGTGCGCTTGATATTGCGGACGACGACTGTCCTCATGCCAGTTCCTCCACCGCCATCGGGAACAGCCGCTGATAGGCCTCGCCGTAGGTCATGGCCTTGCCCGAATTGCGCCCGCCCTGCATGCCCCGCTGCAACGCGACACGCTCGTAATAGGCCCACAAATGCTTTTGGGCCGCGAGAATCTCGAAACTCCTGCGCTTGATCTCCCAGACCTCGTCGATGTTGAGGATCACCTGCGGCTTGAAATTGCACATCTCGGGCTGGTGCGGTTCGAACAGGAATACGGGCGGCGCCGAATATTGATATTTCGCATCGGGCTTGTGACCCATGGCTTGCGCCACGACACGCGTCTGCTGGGCAAAATGCGCGGCGTCGGGATGATCGAAATTGTAGGGATCCTCGAGCGCGTGTGTCAGTACGAAGCTCGGATTGAGCTCCCGGTAGACATCGACCATGCGGTCGAAATGCGCCTCATTGAGCTTGAGCGGGTAGTCGCCGCAATCGAAGAACTCGATCTCGGCGCCGAGCATCTTTGCTGCGCGCTCCGCTTCATCGCGGCGGCCGGCTTTGACAGAGGCGAGCGTCGCACCCGCCTCCTTCCAGGCGAACTGGCTCTCGCCGCGCTCTCCATAGGACAGGCAGACGACCTTCATCCGGTAGCCGCGCCTCGCATGAAGCGCAATCGCCCCCCCGGCGCGCCAGACGAAATCGCCGGGATGGGCGGTGACGACAAGACCCGTTTTCATGAGAACTCCGTTGGTTTTGCCAAGTTGGTTTTGCCAAGTTGATTTTGCCAAGTCTCAGGCAGCGAACTCGAATAGCATTGCAGGATTGCTGACCAGAATTTTCTGCTGAAACTCCGCCTCCGGCGCGAACAGGGGAATGAGATCGACGAGGTCGCCGTCATTCGGCATCGCCTTGACATTGGGATGCGGCCAATCGGTGCCCCAGATCACCCGGTCGACGGCGGTCTCGACGATTTTTCGCGCAAACGGCACCGCATCCACGAAGGGCGGCCCGCTCGAGGACACCCGCTCGCAGCCGCAGACCTTGACCCAGCATTTCTCGTCGCGGCGCATCAGATCGATCAGCGCCTTGAATGGAAGCTGGTCGAGCCCGTCGGATGCCTTGACCCGTCCCATGTGATCGATGGTGTAACGCACGGGCAGACGCGCCAGCATGTCGGCATAGTCGGGGATGTCGATGGCATCGAAATGCAAATCGACATGCCAGTTCAAGGGCGCGATCATCGCAATCACGCGTTCGAACACCCGCTTGTCGGGCACGCCGCCGAGGTGGCGCACGAAGTTGAAACGACAGCCGCGGAACCCGCCCTCATGCAGCTCGCGCAGGCCCCGCTCGCCGATCGTGTCGTCGATGTTCGCCACCGCCCGGTAGACGCCGCCGCTCGCGGCGATCGCGTCGAGCGCGACACGATTGTCAGTGCCGTGCACGCTGGCATTGACGATGACAGCGCGGCCGACCCCGAGCTTGTCGTGAAGCGCGCGGAAATCCTCCAGTGGCGCGTCCGGCGGGGTGTAGGGCCGATCCGGCGCATAAGGATATTTCGCGCCGGGCCCGAAGATGTGGCAATGCGCGTCGCATGACAATGGCGGCAGCCTGAAGCTTGGTATCTTCGTGTTCGGGTCCGGCCCGGGAATTGTCGGCTTGAAACTCATCGGGCCTTTTTTCCTTCAAGCTCTCGCGCCGGTCCGACTTTCGGCACGCGCTTCGCTCAGGGCTTGCTCTGTGCCGCGGCGCGTCGCCGCGACGGCACGGACGGATCGAGCGCGCCCGCCTGCAACGAGGCGACCGTCGCCCGCACCAGCTGCTCGATCGCGTTCGCCGCGTCGGACCCGTCGGCCTCGCCCCGCGACAGACGCGACACGCGTTCGGGCGTCACCAGCGAATAATAGAGAGCGCCGAGGAGAAAATGCGTGCGCCAGACGATCTCCGTGCGCGGAATATGCGGCAGGCTCTCATGGATTGCATCGATGAAGGCGTGGCTGGTGTCGTCGAAGGTTTGCGCGATGATCTTGCGCGCCACCTCATTGCCTTCGGCCGACATCACCGCGCGCAGCCGCGTGAAGCGCGCGCCGCCGCCCGCAAGGTCGTTCCCTGAGGAGAACGCCGGCAGCACATAGGCGCGGACGATCGCCTCCAGCCTGTCCTGCAAATCGCGCACGCGTTTGGCCGCGGCGAGCAATTCGGACCGACGCAGGTTCATCGGCCCGCAGTGGCGCCGATAGATCTCGAGCAAAAGACCGTCCTTGGTCTTGAAATGGTAGGTCACGCTGCCGGGATTGGCGCCCGCGGCCTGCGCGATGTCGCGCACCGACACGGCGTTGAAACCGTTGGTCGAGAACAGCTCTTCGGCGGCGGCAAGGATCGCCTCGCGCAAATTCGGCTTGCGCGTCGCTGTTTCCTTGCTTGACCGGCGGACCATCGTATTTGTACATATGTACAAAAGATCAGGTCCGGTCAACAATAAAATCCCTGCGCGCGGCGCAGATCCCTCGATCTCACCGCGCGTTTGCCGGGGCGTGCACCGGCCAGAGGTCGGCGCGCCAGTGCAGCGCAATCGCGAGCATGGCCACAAGGCCGGACGCCGCGTACAGCGTGCCGGTCGCCCGATAGCCGACGAGATCGATCAGGCTGCCGGCCGCCAGCAGCCCGAGCGGCAGGCCGTAGATCACCATCATGCGCACGCCCATGACGCGACCGCGCAAGCGCGCGCTTGCCGTGCGCATCAGGATCACGGCCGCCGAGATCATCGACAGGCTCTGCGCGATACCGGCAAGCATCAGGCACAGCATCCCCACCGGCATCGTCCTGATTTCCACGAACACCAGCAACATCGTGTACCAGGCCAGAGTTGCGCCGATCAAAAGGCGCGCGATCCGCACGCCACCGGCCAGGCTGAGCGTGATCGAACCGATCAGCGAGCCGAAGGCGAAACTTGCCGAGAGATAGCCGAGACCGGCTTGGTCGGTGAGAAAGACTTCGCGCGCGACATAAGGCAACAACCCGTTTGTCAATGGAAACGCGGTGAGATTGGCCAGGAACGCCACGCAGAGTGCCGCACGCATTCCCGGACCGCTCCAGGCGTAGACGATGCCTTCCTTGAGGTCACGCAACAGAGACGCCGCTGACATATCGCCCGCCGGGCGATCGGATATGCCGTGAGGCTTTGTCGGTGGGGTCAGGCACAGCATCAGCATGGCGGCCGCGAGGTAGAGACAGGCGATCGCCACATACGCAAAGCCGATACCGAGCGCTGCGAACAATCCCGTGCCGCTCAATGCGCCGGCAATGCGCGCGCTATCCTGGGTCGTACGCGACACGCTGATCGCGCCAACCAGTTGCTCTGGCGGCATGATGTCGGCGAGCAGCGCGCCGCGCACGCCGAGGTCGGAAGGACGGATCAGGCCCATGATCGCGACGACGATCATGACATAGAGCGGAGCCAGATGCCCGCTCAGCGCCATCATCATGATGGTCGCGGCGAGCGCGGTGTAGGCAAAGCGCATCGCCACCAGAAGATCCCGATGCCCGAGCCGGTCTCCGATCATGCCGAACACCGGCGCGATCAGTGTCCCCACATAATTCAGCGATGCGAGCACGGTCAAAAGCAGCACCGAGCCGGTCTCGACCATGATGTACCAGCCGAGGACGAGCGCCTCCACCTCGAACGCCCAGGAGGTGAGCAGATCGGCGGGCCATTGGAAGCGATAATTGCGGATGTGGAAAGGAGCGAGCGCGGAGCTTCGTGCTGACTCGCTCAAGGCGCCTCGACGCCGATCATGCGTTCCCTGCCCGTTCTTGTTGTTCTGTTGGGTTTTGGTACCGCGCAAGCTTCGACGGTGTCAATTCACGTGGTTGCAGTGGCGCCCTGCACCAATTGATTGCGGTGTTGTCCAGGCGCTCCCGGCCTCTCGATTATCCCACCACGTGGCGCACCGCGGCACGCGTCAGGAAGCGCAGCTTTTCGTTGAGCGGGAAGCGGCCGAAATTCGTCTTCACCGCGCCAAGCGTGAACGCCGTCTTCCTTGAATAGTCGATCTTCACGGCGACGATCACCGGCTTTCCCGTCGCGGCGATCTCGTTAGCCTTGCCGATCACGCCGCCGATCGACGCGTTGTCGTTCATGGCGAGGTAGGCCGCGCCGGTCGCAAGCGCAACGCCCTCGATGTTGAGCTTGCCGATCGTGGTGCAGGGCTTTCGGCCATAGGGAATGGCCTGCGCCTGGCCGATCTGGGCGAGCTCGCCGTCGTTGAAGACGTAATAGACCACGCCAAGATTGTTGCTTGCGGCAGTCAAAATCTCCATGCAGGTCATCATGAAGGCGCCATCGCCGACGATCGCCTGCACAGTGCGGTCCGGCAGCGCGAGTTTCGCACCGATCGCGGCCGGCACCGCATAACCCATGCAGTTGAAGTCGGTCGGCAGGATCACGCTCTTGGGTGCGTGGATCGGCATCAGCTCGGCGGTCAGGAACGTGTGGTTGCCGTCGTCGATCGCGACGATGCCGTCGTCCGGCATCTGGCGGCGCAACTCATCGAAGAAACGCGCGGGATTGACGATGCCCGCCGCATCGTTGCGGTACCAGCTCTCGCGATAGGCGATCTTGTCCCTCCTGATCTGCTCGCGGAGCGCGCCGTCCACCCCGCGGCGCGGCATGTCCGTCTCCAGCGCTTGCAGCAACTCTTTGAGCACCGCGCCGCTGTCACCGGCAATGCCGACCTTGGCCGGAAAGTTGGCGCTGAGGACCTCGGGGTTGATGTCGATATGGATCAAATTCGCAGGCACCTCGGCGCCGTAGCTGCCCGTTGCGATCTCGGAAAAGCGCGTCCCGATCGCGACCATGCAGTCGCAATTCCTGAAGGCGTTCTGCGCGGCCGGCACCGCGGAGGCGCCGAACCCGAAACCGGCATGCAGCGGATGGTTGGCGGGAAACACGGACAGGCCCTGCAAGGTGGTCGCAACCGGTGCGTCCAGCCATTCCGCAAGCTTGATCAGGGACGCAGTGGCGTCGCGCGCGCCCCAGCCCGCGAAGATGCAAGGGCGTTTGCCCTGCTTGAGCAGATCGACCGCGCGTGCGATCTCCGACGCCGCCGTAACCCGGGGCGGCGCAGCCGGCTTGAATTGCGGCAGCTCGCCGATCTCGTCCGTCAACAGCAGGATGTTGACCGGCAGCTCCACGAATACCGGTCCCGGTTCGCCCGAGGTTGCAATCGCGTAGGCCTTGAACAATGTCGGCACCACCTCATCGTGCCGCGTGACGCGGAACGTCGCCTTGGTCAGCCCGCTCATGAACTTGTGGGTGTCCATCTGGTGCAGCTGATAGCGATGCCCGGTGTCGGTGCGCGGCCCGCCGGAGATGACGAGCATCGGCACGCCGTCCAGAAAAGCCTCGCCGATGCCGCTCGCCGCATGCGTCAGGCCGGCCGCGGGAACGACCGTCAGCACGCCGATCGAGTCGGAAAGGCGTCCGACCGCGTCGGCCATGAAGGACGCACCGCCTTCATGGGTCACCAGAACCTGCGTGATCCGGTTCGAGCTGTTCAGCTCATCGTAAAGCTCGGTGGTGTGCACGCCGGGGATGCCGAAGGTGAAGCGCGCGCCGATCTGCTCCAGCGCGTAAACGGCAAGCCATGCCCCTGTTCTCTTCATGGTGTTTCCTCAACCCTTCAGAAATGACGTTCGGCCGTCGATCGAGGCGGCGGCGATGCGCCCCGACAGAATGCAGCCTCCGAGGAACGTACCTTCCAGGGCACGCAGGCCATGCATGCCGCCGCCGCCAAATCCGGCCGCCTCGCCGACCGCATAGAGACCCGCAACCGGCTGCCCCGCAGAATCGATGACCCTGCTCTCGAGGTCGGTCTTGATGCCACCGAGGCTTTTCCGACTGATGATGAATTCACGAACCGCAATCAGCGGCAATGCCTTGTTGTCGATGATCGGCTGGAATTTGCTGAGCCTGATGCGGTCGCCGCGGTATTTGCGCAAATATGCGATGCGGCGCAGCTGCTCGTCGTTCATCAGGCTCTCGCCCCGCGCAATCGTCGCATCATAGCTCTTGACGGCGTCCTCCACGACCTTCAGCTCGACGGCGGCATCGCCCTGCAGCGCGTTCATTTTCTCGACCAGCTCGCCCAGCGAGCGGGCGGTGACGAAATCGGCGCAATTCGCCGTCATCTCGTTCACGAGCCAGCGGTTGCCGAAGACGATGTCGCGGAGGAAGCCAATCTTCTTCTTGTCGCGGATCGACGGATTATGCTCGGCGCCGGAGACCGCCAGCTCCTTCAGGGCGATCTTCCTGTTCATCAGTTGCCAGGAGTATTGCCGCTGCTGCGCGCAGATGTCGCTGACGAGTCGCCGGGTGTCGAAGCCCGACACCAATGGCTGCGGTCCTATCCGCTCGCCACGCCAGTTGAGCCACAGCGCCGAGCGCGGCGGCACCAGCGACAGGCCGTGCATCGGCTTGCGCGGGCGCGGATGATGCACGCCGGCGGCATAATTCCACATCCGATCCAGATGCGTCAGCACGCCGCCGGCGGCCGCGGCCGCATCGTGAAGCTTGCCGTCGGCAAAACGGTGCGAACCGCTCAGGATTTCTTCGGGCGGCGTTCCCCAATCGCGATGCCAGTTCTGCCGCACCCGCGAGAGATCGCCGCCATTGATGCCGCCGGCCGCGATCACCACCTGCGCGGCCGCCACTTCAAACGGCACGCCGCTTTTCTCGTCGACACCGGCGGCGCCGTGGACCTTGCCGCCCTGCATGGTGAGGCGCTCGGCCCGCCGGTTGAAGCGCAGCGTCAGTCGGCCGACATTGGGATGGACACGCAGAGCGGCAATCAGCGCATCCGCAAGCCCCTTGCCGGTGCCCCAGCTGACATGGAAGCGCGGCACCGAATTGCCGGGGCGGAATTCGCCGCGCTCGACCCAGTTGACGACGGGCAGGAAGCTCACGCCATAGCGGCGCACAAAGCGGTAGACATCCGCGGTCGCGCGCGACACATAGGCCTTGGCCCAGGCTCTTGGCAGATCGTCGGCCGCCTCGAATTCCGCAAAGCTGCACCAGTCGGAGAACGCAAGCTCCGCAGAATCGCGGATGCCCTGGCGGCGTTGCTCGGGCGAATCGACAAAGAACATGCCGCCAAAGCTTTCACGCGCCAGCCCTCCGAACACGCCTTCCTCATCGCGGTCGACGAGCAGCACGGACTTGCCGCCGTCGAGCAGGTCCAGCGCCGTGGCAATGCCCGCAATCCCGCCGCCAATGATCAGGACGTCACAGCGCTCCATCCCCTTCCCCTTTTTATCTTAGATCGCGAGTACCACGGTTTTGGCCAGCTGTGGAAACGGTATCGATCGACCGCTGCAAGCGCCTCGCGAGCGCGCATCGCAAGGCCTCATCGCCTCCCTCGCTCACTTGGTTAACAAGATTCTAAGGCCGCAGCGGCAACGAGGAACAACGCAAAAAGCCCATCATTTTGAGGCCTTCCGGCTCGAACGGCAGGGTGGCCTCGGCGGTGACGGCAAGATTGGCTCGGATTTGAAGGCTCAAATGGTTCGCCGGCTTAACGCTTTCTCCAAGGACCGCCGACATAGTGAGGCATTGACCCATTTGCACCCAGGAATTGCCGTGACATCCCTTGGACGCGTGATTTCAGTACGCGGCTCGCTCGCCCGGGTCGGGATCCTGGCGAAGAGCCAGATGCCGATCTCCGAAATCAGAGCTACCGTCGGTCGCTTCGTGAGCCTGCGCTGCGCAGCATCCACCATCGTGGCCATGATCACCGACGTCACCTGCGAGCACCTGCCGACGTCGGACAACTATATGGCGACCGCCGGCGTCGACCTCCTGGGTGAAATCCTCAATGGAGATCGTCCCAAATTCCAGCGCGGCGTCACCAACTATCCGACCATCGGCGATGCGGTCGAGCTGATTTCCAGCCAGGAGCTGCGCACCATCTATGCCCCGAGCGGCGCCGACCAGATCGACGTCGGAACGCTGCAGCAGGATCGTTCGGTCGTCGCCTATGTCGACATCGAGGAGATGCTGTCCAAGCACTTTGCCGTGCTTGGTTCGACAGGTGTCGGTAAATCGACCGGCGTGTCGCTATTGCTCAACGAAATTCTCAAGGCGCGGCCCAACCTGCGCATCTTCCTGCTCGACGTCCACAACGAATATGGCCGCTGCTTCGGCGAGCGCGCGCTGGTGCTCAATCCGCGCAATCTCAAGCTGCCGTTCTGGCTGTTCAACTTCGAAGAGATCGTCGACGTGCTGTTCGCCGGCCGTCCCGGCGTCGCCGAAGAGCTCGAGATTCTCGCCGAAGTCATACCGCTGGCGAAGGGCCTCTACACCCAGTACCAGAACGCCGACCGGCTCGGATTGAAGCGCGTGGATCCCAAGCATGTCGGCTTCACCGTCGATACGCCCGTCCCCTATCGCCTGGTCGACCTGATCTCGCAGATCGACGAACGCATGGGCAAGCTGGAGAACCGCTCATCGCGCATCATCTATCACAAGCTGATCTCGCGCATCGAGACCGTGCGCAACGATCCGCGCTATGCCTTCATGTTCGACAACGCCAATGTCGGCGGCGATACCATGGCTGACGTGATCAGCCACCTGTTCCGCCTGCCCGCCAATGGCCGCCCCATGACGGTGATGCAGCTCGCCGGCTTCCCGGCCGAAGTCATCGATTCCGTGGTGTCGGTCCTGTGCCGCATGGCGTTCGATTTCGGATTGTGGAGCGACGGCGTCTCGCCGCTGCTGTTCGTCTGCGAGGAAGCGCACCGCTATGCGGCTGCCGACCGCAGCATCGGTTTCGGTCCGACCCGCCGCGCGGTGTCGCGCATCGCCAAGGAGGGGCGCAAATACGGCGTCTATCTCGGCCTCGTCACGCAGCGTCCGGCCGAGCTCGACGCCACCATCATCTCCCAGTGCAACACGCTGTTCACGATGCGGCTTGCCAACGAACGCGACCAGGCGCTGCTGCGCTCGGCGGTTTCCGATGCCGCCGCCAACCTGCTCTCCTTCGTTCCCTCGCTCGGCACCCGTGAAGTGCTGGCCTTCGGCGAAGGCGTGGCACTGCCGACACGGCTGCGCTTCAAGGAGGTGCCGACGCATCAATTGCCGCGCAGCGAGGCCACGATTGCAACCTCGCCATCGGTGACCGCGGGCCACGACACCCATTTCGTCAGCGCGGTGCTGGAACGCTGGCGCGGCGCCACCTCGCAGCGCGATGTTCCGAACGATCCCGGCTTCAACGATCGTCCGACCGCGCGCCCGCTGCCCTCCTACGAAGCGCCGATGCTGCAGCCCTCGCAAGGGCTCGATCCCGACCGCTTCTCGCTGCTGAAGAAGCCGCTGCGATAGCCGACGGGGTCCGCGTTGCGCCTTGCGCGCATCCCGTCATCGACTATGGTTTCGGTGAGGCCGCGAAGGTGTGGCCGGCAGCCGGAACCTTGTCATGACCCAGCCCGCGAAACGCTTTTCCGCCCCGCCGATCGACAAACTGCCCGACGACATCCGCGCTCGCCTGCTCGCAGTGCAGGAAAAATCCGGCTTCATCCCGAATGTCTTTCTCGGCCTGGCCTATCGTCCGGACGAATTTCGCGCCTTCTTTGCCTATCACGACGCGCTGATGGAGAAGGACGGCGGGCTCACCAAGGCCGAGCGCGAGATGATCGTGGTTGCGACCTCGGCCGCCAATCATTGCGAATATTGCGTGATCGCGCATGGCGCGATCCTGCGCATCCGCGCCAAGAACCCGCTGATCGCGGACCAGATCGCGATCAACTACCGCAAGGCCGACATCACGCCGCGCCAGCGCGCGATGCTCGATTTCGCGCTGAAGGTCGCGCTCGAAGGTTACAGGATCGCGGAAGAAGACTTCGCAACGCTCGCAGGCCACGGCTTCTCCGACGACGACATCTGGGACATCGGCGCAATCGCTGCGCTGTTTGCGCTGTCGAACCGGATGGCGCATCTGACCGGCATGCGGCCCAACCCCGAGTTCTACCTGTTGGGACGCGTGCCGAAATAACGCCTCACAGCGGCAACGCGGTCTCGTATTTGATCTCCTTCAGCACGACATTCGTCCTGATGTGGCGGATACCCGGCAGCTTGAACATGAACTCGTCAAGGAAGCGGTTGTAGGCGGTCATGTCGCTGACGACGACACGCAGGTGATAGTCCGCGTCTCCCGTGGTCGCAAAACATTCCAGCACCTCCGGCCGTTGTTTCACGCGCGAGACGAATTGCGTGACGAATTTCTCGTCGTGGCGGTCGAGCGACACGTGAATGATCGCGGACATGCCGAAGCCTGCCCGCGCGCGATCGACCAGTACCGTATAGCGGGCGATCACACCCGACTTCTCCAGCAAATCCACCCGCCGCCAGCAGGCTGACGGCGACATGCCGACGCGATCGGCCAGTTCCTGATTGCTTTGCCGGCTGTCCTTCTGCAACTGCGCGAGCAGCCGCTGATCCTGCACGTCGAGCATTTCTTGCCTCCACCCAGATCGGTTATTTTATTCATGAAAGCCCACCTCTCCGGATATTTCTACCATTTTTGTGGTGCCAAGCGGTCGAATCTGGAAACCCTCGCCAGCCGATCGGACCGATAGTTCGACCCCATCCGCGTCTCCAGAACCGGAGGGTAGCCATGGCAGATTCAATTCCAAAGCAAGGCTCCGACCTCGAGACCTACGCGCTGCTCGATCGCTATGTCAGACAAGGTGGACGGGTGTTCCTGACGGGAACGCAGGCGTTGGTGCGCGTGCTTCTGGAGCAGCGCGACCGCGACCGCGCCGATGGACTGAATACTGCGGGCTTCGTCTCGGGCTATCGCGGCTCGCCGCTTGGCGGCGTCGACCTCGAGCTCTGGCGTGCAAAAAAATTCCTTGGGGAACGCCGCATCGAATTCCTGCCGGCGGTGAACGAAGATCTCGCCGCGACCGCCGTGCTTGGGTCGCAGCAGGTCGAGACCAACCCGAAGCGCGAAGTCGAAGGCGTGTTCGGCCTCTGGTATGGCAAGGGTCCCGGCGTCGACCGCTCGGGCGATGCACTCAAGCACGGCAACGCCTATGGCTCGTCGCCCCATGGCGGCGTGCTGGTCGTTGCCGGCGACGACCATGGCTGCGTGTCGTCGTCGATGCCGCACCAATCCGACGTCGCCTTCATGGCGTGGTTCATGCCGACGCTCAATCCGTCAAACGTGGCCGAATATCTGAGCTTTGGCGAATATGGCTATGCGCTCAGTCGCTTTTCCGGGATGTGGGTCGGCTTCAAGGCGATCTCGGAGACGGTGGAATCCTGCGCTTCGGTCGAGTTGAAGCCCCGCCGCAAATTCCAGATGCCGGACTTCGAAATGCCGCCAGGCGGGCTGCATTATCGCTGGCCGGACCTGCCAGGGCCACAGATCGAGCAGCGGCTCGAGCACAAGAAGAATGCAGTGCTGGCTTTCGCGGCGGCTAACCCGATCGACCGCCGGATTTACGATATTCCAGACGCGACCTATGGCCTTGTCACCACAGGCAAGAGCCATCTCGACGTGATGGAGGCGCTCGAGCTTCTCGGACTCGGTGAAGCCGAATGCCGGCGCATCGGCATCGACATCTACAAGGTCGGGATGGTATGGCCGCTCGCGCATCATGATGCGCTGGAGTTCGTCCGCGAGAAGCGCGAGATCCTGGTGATCGAGGAAAAGCGCGGCATCATCGAGAGCCAGTTCAAGGAATATTTCTACGACTATCCCGGCCACAAGCCGGAGCGCATGGTCGGCAAGACCGACGAGGACAATCACCCGCTGGTGCCCTGGATCGGCGAATTGTCGCCGCGCCTCTTGGCGCCGATCATTGCAATGCGGCTGGATGCGATGTTTCCGGGCCTTGGGCTCGGCGAGCGCGCCGCGCGGCTGCAGCCACGACGAGAGCACATCGTCAATGTCGAAGGCGCCGCCCGCACGCCCTATTTCTGCTCGGGCTGTCCGCACAACACCTCGACCAAGGTGCCGGAGGGATCGCAGGCCCTCGCCGGCATCGGCTGCCATTTCATGGCGAGCTGGATGGATCGCAACACTTCGTCTTTGATCCAGATGGGCGGCGAAGGCGTCAATTGGGTCGCCTCCTCGCTGTTCACCGGCCGTCCCCATGTATTCCAGAATCTCGGCGAAGGCACCTATTACCACTCTGGCTCGATGGCGATCCGGCAGGCGGTCGCAGCCGGCGCCAACATCACCTACAAGATCCTGTTCAACGATGCCGTCGCCATGACCGGCGGCCAGCCGGTCGATGGCCCGATCAGCGTGCAGCGCATCGCGCACGAATTGCACGCCAACGGCGTTACGCGGATCGCACTGGTCTCCGACGAACCCGAAAAGTTCAACGCGCGCGATTTCCCCGGCGGCATCACGATCGATCACCGCGCCCGCCTCGATGCCGTGCAACGCGAGCTGCGCGACATCCCCGGCGTCACCGCGCTGATCTATGAGCAGGAGTGCGCCACCGAACGGCGGCGCAAGCGCAGGCGCGGCCAGGCGGCGGAGCCCAGGAAATTCGCCTACATCAACGAGCTTGTCTGCGAAGGTTGCGGCGATTGCTCGGTGGAATCGAATTGTCTCAGCATCGAGCCAAAAGAGACGCCGTTCGGCCGCAAGCGAAAGGTCAATCTGTCGACCTGCAACAAGGATTTTTCCTGCCTCAACGGCTTTTGTCCGAGTTTTGTGACGATCGAAGGCGGGATGCGGCGCAAGCGGCGTGGATCGGGGCACGCTGACCTGCTCGCCCGTGCGGGCGAGCTTGCGGCACCCTCGTTTGCCGCGCTGGAAAAGCCGTTCAACTTGCTCGTGACCGGCGTCGGCGGCACCGGCGTCATTACGGTGGGCATGCTGATTGCGATGGCCGCGCACCTCGAGGGCAAGGGTGCGTCCGTCCTCGACTTCACCGGCTTTGCCCAGAAATTCGGTCCTGTCCTGAGCTTCGTTCGCCTGTCGGCGCAGCCTGAGACGATCCGTCAGGTCCGTATCGACCATGGCGCGGCTGACGCCTTGATCGGCTGTGACATCGTGGTCTCTTCGTCGGCGAAGGCATCGACCACCTTCGCCGCGCAGATGCGCGCGGTCCTCAATATGGCGGAGATGCCAACCGGGGACGTCGTCCGCAATCGCGACGCGGGACTTGCGGCCGATGAACGCAAGCGGCGCATCGAACGGGCGATCGGCGCGGACAACACCCTGAGCTTTGATGCCAATCGTGCCGCGGACCGCCTCTTCGGCGACACGGTCTTTGCCAACATGATCATGCTGGGCGCGGCATGGCAGCGCGGGCTCGTCCCGGTCTCGCTGGCAGCGTTGATTCGCGCCATCGAGCTCAACGCCGTCGCAATCGAGGAAAACAAGCTCGCGTTCGCCGGCGGCCGCCTGATCGCCGCAGACCCCGCCTTCGCGGCTTCCCTTGCCGACCTGCGCGAGCCCGAGACGCTGGACGACACGATCGCCCGCCGTGCCGATTTCCTGACAGCCTATCAGGATCGGCGCTATGCAACGCGCTATCTTGCGCGGATCAACGAGGTCCGCGCGGCGGAACGCGCCGCGCAGCCAGGCTCGGAAACCTTCACTACGGCGGTTGCCGCCTCCCTGTTCAAGCTGATGGCCTATAAGGACGAGTATGAGGTGGCGCGGCTTCATCGGGATGCTGCATTTCGCGATCGGCTCGCACAGGAGTTCGAAGGCGACTTCGCCGTCAAATATCATCTGGCGCCGCCGTTTTTGCCCGCGGCCCGCGACGCGCGCGGCCGCCCCTTGAAGCGGCAATTTGGCGCCTGGGTCGAGCCGGCATTCGCGGTCCTGGCGCGGCTGCGTTTTCTGCGCGGCACGCCTTTTGATGTCTTCGGCTATACGCACGAACGGAAAGCCGAACGCGGGCTGATCGCCTGGTACGGCGAATTGATCGACCAACTGCTGCCGCAGCTTGGCAAACAGCCATCCGCCTCGCTGGTTGCGATCGCGTCGCTGCCAGAAGACATCCGCGGCTACGGCCCCGTCAAGGATGCAGCGATCGCGGCCGCAAAATCCAGGGCGCGTGCGATGACGCAGGCGTTTTGCGCCTAATCCTCGGCATGCGGTCCGCACCAGCCGGGCAGATAGACCGCCTGCTCGCTCTTTGCGAGCTCGAGCGCCTTTTCCACGGCCTTTGCAAAATTGTCGTCGACGGCCTTGCGCGACATCTTGCGGCGCAGGAAGTCCGCCCACAGGAATTCGCTGAACGGCGTGGTGTCCTTGGCAAAACCGCCGGCGCGGCGGAGTTCGCCCGCGAGGCTGCGGAATGGATCGTCCTTGAGGTCCGCGATCGACTTCGGAATATCCTTGAAGCGCCGCCGCTCACCCTTGGCGTCGTAGGGATAGGCCCAGCGCTTGTTATCCATCACGCCCCAGAAGGCGTCTTTGTCGACCATTCTGAGATCGCCGATCACGGCGACGAGAATGTGCTCGATGCCCTCGTCATGCAGCGCGCGGGCAAGATGGTGATGATCGACGAGGTAGTAACGATCGTCCGGGCCTGCGACCACGGGGATCATGTGCCTGCCGATCATCTCGCTCTGCTTCTTGCCCTTTTCCTCGCGAAAACGCTTGCGTTTGTCCTTGACCTCGCGCATGCCGACGGTCATCTGCGTCGGGCGTAACGCGAGAATCGGGATCGGGTGGACTTTCGGTTCGCGCGTATTGGCCATGGCTTGAAACTCCCGTATCTGGCTGCCAATAATTCATTGAAATGCCTTGGATTATGCCACGTCGGCGGAGGTGTTCAAATGCCTCTGCGCGCCAAGGTAGTCCCGGAAAATCGGAAACAGACAAAGGAAGCGCAAGAGATGATACGAGGCCAGAGCGAACAGGTGATCCGGCTTGGTGGCCGCGAAATCGTCACCGAGGGAATGCGTCTGAATTTCTGGGCCGATATCAGCCACCGCTGCATGACCGCCTCCTGGCCGTCCTTCATCCTGGGCGCGGCGGTGGTTTTTCTCGCCTTCAATGCGGTGTTTGGCCTGCTCTATTTCATCGGCGATCAGCCGATCGCCAACGTGAAAAGCCGCGACTATATCGACTATTTCTATTTCTCGATCGAGACGCTCTCGACTGCGGGCTATGGCGACATGCATCCGCAGACCCATTACGGTCATTTCATCGCGACGATCGAGCTGTTCACCGGCATCTTCTCGATGTCGCTGATGACCGGGCTGATCTTCGCGCGCTTCTCCCGGCCGAGCGCGCGGCTGTTGTTCGCCAACAATCCCGTGATAGCAACGCATGACGGCGTGCCGACGCTGATGGTCCGTCTGGCCAATGAGCGTCACAACATCATCGGCAACGCCACCGCGCGGCTTTGGCTGTTCAAGGACATCGTCACCGCCGAAGGCCATGAGATCCGCCGCTTCTACGAGCTGCCGCTGATGCGCAACGAGAGCCCGGCGCTGGCATTGAGCTGGACGCTCTATCATGTGATCGACGAGCAAAGCCCGCTCTACGGACTCGCGGCCGATGACCTCGCCGCCTCGGACGCATCGCTGGTCGTCGTGGTGTCCGGATACGATGTTGTTGCGGCGCAAACGGTTCACGCGCGCAAGCCCTACGGGCATCACGAGGTCCTGTTCGGCCGCCGCTATGTCGATGTCCTCGGCACCTCCGACGACGGACGCGTGAAGATCGACTATGGCCGGTTCCATGACACGTTCGAGGGGTAGCCTTTGGATGCAGTGGCGCGATGACAACATTTCCTGTGAGCGGCGCTGGCCGCGTGCTAAATAGAGGCAGGATTTTCGGGAGCCGAACGAGAGTGAAGAACCAACGGCCCATTGCAGCGGAGGAAGAGCATCGGGTACTGCAATTTCGGCCGCGCAATGCGGCCCCGTCGCCGGCTTCTCGCGGCGATTTCCCGGCACAACCTGATCGCGAGGCCGCCAGAACGGATTTCAAGACGGATTTCAAGCCCGAGTCGCTTGACCTTTCCCGCTACGAAAGGTCGCGGGAGGAGCCTGAGCCGGACGATTTCCGCCACCGCATGCTCGCCAATATCGCCGCCTTCGCTTTCACCGTCGCGCTGACCGCGATCGGCATCTGGCTGGCCATGAGCATCGCCGACCTGCGCCGGACCCAGGATTGCGTGCTGATGGGCCGGCGCGACTGCGTGCGCATTTCAGCCCCTTGATGGGCTCGCGCTGCGGAAAACCCGACACCGCGCTTGATTTGAGACGGCAGCCGTCTTTCGGGAAAGATCATGCGCAAACAACAAGCTAAAGCACTTCGGCATCATCGCGCCTGTGGTCCCCAACCCTTCCCCGAGGCCGACCTCAAATCCGGCTGTTCAGGGCAAACCCGGCTCCATTGAACTCAAAGCGGCGCTCCGATATACGGGCACACGACTCCCCCTGAGCGGCGGGAACAGGGCTTTCCGGGCGAGCCGCCCGCCTGCCGCGCCATTCTGGAATTATCTTCAATATATCAAAGGCTTAGTGATGTCATCCACATTCGATCAGGTCGCAACGATCATCGCTGAAACCTGCGACATTCCGCGCGACACGATCACGCCGGACAGCCACGCCATCGATGACCTCGGCATCGACAGCCTGGACTTCCTCGATATCGCCTTTGCCATCGACAAGGCGTTCGGGATCAAGCTGCCGCTGGAAAAATGGACGCAGGAGGTCAATGACGGCAAGGCCACCACCGAGCAGTATTTTGTATTGAAGAACCTGTGCGCGCGTATCGACGAACTGGTCGCCGCCAAGAGCGCGGGCGCTTAAGGCACGCAACAGCTGAGTCATGCAGCTCGAATATTTCCAGCTGATCGACCGGATTCTCGACCTCAACATGGAAGAG
>Ga0335079_10003658_pt1 | contig 17714 bp, 16 predicted proteins | sample Lox_Sample_33_FD_206719 | JGI IMG/M metagenome (GOLD analysis project Ga0335079, IMG submission 206719) | Soil microbial communities from Loxahatchee National Wildlife Refuge, Florida, United States - Lox_Sample_3.3 | ecosystem: Environmental > Terrestrial > Soil > Wetlands | place: USA... | reverse complement strand
TTGAGGGATTCGCACGTAGAGCGGTAGGTGATCCAGTTTTGTTCGTACTGATTCAGGTGGAGCATACCTTCGAGGATCGTGATGATGACGCCAAGAGCGCCAGTAATCCAATTCGTATTGGGAAGGTGTGATGCGGAGAGGAAAGGAATCACCGCAGCCGCTGCGATCTCTACAATCTTGATTCGCTTGAAGTAGTGTTGGTTCGTGAGGCTCTTCCGGTCGTACCAACTGATCTGGTCCTCGAGCCGCTCCATAATCGGGTCGACCACGGTCGTGTTCATCGCTTGAGTCGCCATGGCACCGGATTCTAACTCCCGTCTGCAAATTTCCTGTAACAAATTTTGATGGAAAATCCCGAACTTCTGGCACAATCGGCCACACGTAGTCGGCCCATGGATGAAGTGAAACTGATTTGTCTCCATCGGTTCTCATTGTTACAGAGAGGACAAGGACAAGAATGAAGCTGTTAACCAAGATCAATCTGATTCTGGTCTGCATGTTTGCGATATCTGGATTCGTGATCTGCGAGATCGCGTACCGGTTCCTGATTGAGAATGCGCGGCGCGAAGTCATGAATGAAGCCGAACTGATGATGGCGAGCGCGCAGTCGGTGCGCGACTATACGGCCCAGGACTTGCGCCCATTGCTCGAGCAGAATCCGGCACACAAGACCAAATTCATCGCGGAGACTGTCCCGGCAGTCGGTGCGATCGATGCATTGAACCGCCTCAAACAGCAATATCCGGACTATTCGTATCGCGAGGCAACGCTGAACCCGACGAATCCGGAGCATCGCGCGACGGATTGGGAAGCGGATGTTATTCATTATTTCCGAGACCATCCCGGACTCAAGACATTCTCGGGTGATCGCGATACGCCCACCGGCCCTTCGATATTCCTGGCGTCCCCGCTGCAAGCGACCGACGAGTGCATGGAGTGCCATAGCCGCCCGGCAGCAGCTCCGGCAGCGATGATTGCGACCTATGGATCGGATCGAGGATTTGGATGGAAAGTAGGCTCCGTCATAGCCGCACAGATTGTTTCCGTGCCAACCTCAGTGCCGATCGGAATTGCGAAGCGAGGTTTTCGCGTGCTGCTCACTTACCTGATCGTCGTTCTGATACTAACGATCGTGGCACTCGACCTGGGGATTTATTTCATCGTGATCCGGCCGTTGCGGCTGGTGTCAGAAGCAGCGGACCGCGCCAGCAAGGGGCAAGTTGGGTCAGAGCCTCTGCCTGTGAACAGCAATGATGAGATCGGAATGATGACTGCGTCCTTCAACCGAATGCAAGTCAGCCTGGCGAAGGCGCTCAAACTGCTGGGATGAGATAGAAGGAGAAACCGAGAGGCCTACCCTGACTTCAAAGAGAAATGGACCGTGATCTGGGTCTGAACGGCCATCGGCTCGCCGTTCAACAGATAGGGCCGGTATCGCCACTGCTTGACAGCATCAATGGCGGCGGGGATCAACATGGGATGTCCACTCGCAGCTTTTAGATTCTCGACGGCCCCCTCCTGCGAGATCTGTGCATCGAGAACAACTTCGCCCTGAATACGAGCTTTGCGCGCCAGTTCCGGATAAGAGGGAACAACTTCTTTGACCAAGAGTGAGTGTGCAGCCTCCGGCGACAAATGGGCGATTGGGTTTCTCGCTCCGCCGACTGAGCCTGCGTTTCCCTCGGTCGCAGGCTTGCTAATGCTGGCGGGCTGAACGGAAGATTCGGCATTTTTCGGCGTTTCAGTTGGAATTGGTTGAGTCGACGGCGGCTGATGATCTGCAGCTGAATTTGTTTTCAGAGATAGCGATCCGCGGAGGAAGACGAAGGCGAACGCCAGCACCACGAGCGCCGCAACAGCGATGGCGTGTGGCTTTATTGAGCGTGATTGTGTTGCTGTCGTTTTCGCAGTCTTGACCGGCTCCGAAACGCCCCGACCTGCATTAATATCCGCCACGCGCGGAGTTACTGCTGTGTTGATCGGAAGTGGAACCGCGAAGCGTACCCTCGAAAGGAATTTCGCGCGTTGTGCGAGTGGTTCAATTTCCTCCGCCAGCTTCGCGTACAACTCTTCCTCGGATTGGCAAGCCGTCGCGGCGCGCCTTACCATCACGTCGGCGATCGGCCCGATCTCCAATGCCAAGTCCTGTGTAACCCTCTGCAGCGTCATAGCATTAAAACGTGATCCGCTGTCCAAAGATGCAGCTGCTGTTTGCGTTGATGGTCTTTGAGAAGCCGCCTTAACTTCTCCGGAGCTGCCGACTAACCGCCGCAGTGATTCGATGAATAGCTGAACGTCCGATTTCCATCGTGCGTGGGTTAGCTCGACAGCATTGCGGAATGCCAAGTCTCGGACAGATTCGGGTAATTGCTCAGGGCGGGGCATTTTCGCACCGCGCACCAGGACAGGGATGACGGGAATGTCGCGCCGCAAGGCGGTAGCGACTTCCTCGCGAACAAAGTCGTTAGGATCTTCAAGGCGCAGCCGCCCGTTCTCATCCTTGGCCGTGGCCCAGGACGGACCCATCATCACCAGCAACACGCCGCAGCCAGCGACACTCTCTTCGATGGCCTTGCGGAAGTCCCGGCCAGCTTCAATACCAACGACATCCATGAAGACCGTCTGCTCGCCGAAGCGGGCTACGAGATCGTCAAATAGGCGTCCAGCTTCTCCCTCCGAATCGCTTCGGCGATAGCTGATAAAAATAGCGCGCAACTTTGAGCCTCCTGAGCAGTCAGGAACCCCGAATTATGGGCTCGAAGTAGATAGAAAGAAGTGGCAACAGTGTACTACCCGAAGCAAGCTGAAGGGCTGCTTTCCAACAATTCGCCTGGATGAGAGGAAACTCCGACAATGTGCGAGAATCGTTTGCATTCCGCGTCAAGCGAGGGCCCATGCGATTCCAAGCGTCTGTGGTTGTGCTCTTCATCGGCATGTCGATGAGTGCGCAGAACGTGGTGCATTACACGACTACGAATGCGAACGTGAAATATCTTTTCGCCAGCGCCGAGCCTGTCTTGCACTTGAAGGCCGGAGACATTCTCGACACCAACACGCTGGATTGTTTCGGCAATGGTCTCAAGAAGCCGGGCGACACCCTCGACATGGCAAAAGGCGACAATCCGCTGGCCGGACCGTTCTATGTCGATGGAGCCGAGCCTGGGGACACGCTGGCCGTGAAGATTCTCGATTTGCAGGTGGATGGCGAGTACGGCGTGGGCGCGTTTTCTCCGGGGTTCGGATCGATCAATTCATCGAAATACACGCCTGTACTGGAAAAGACGCCCTGGCAGGAGAAGGTGTGGTTCTATCACATCGATCGTGCGGCGAACACCGCGACCTTCAAAGCCCTGGATTCGGATTTCTCAGTGCCGATCCCGATGCACCCATTCTTTGGTTGTATTGGCGTGGCTCCGGCGAATGGCGAGGCGCGGAGCTCGATTGTTCCGGCAGAATTTGGTGGGAACATGGATTCACCGGAAGCGTCAGTCGGAAATACAGTCTACTTTCCCGTGAACGTGAAGGGTGGGCTTTTGTATCTCGGCGACGGGCACGCCGCGATGGGCGATGGCGAGGCCGCGGGCTCAGCCATCGAGGTGTCGCTGAAGGCGCGGGTCCAGGTGAGCGTCATAAAAGGACGGACGATCGAGTGGCCACAGTTTGAGAATGATCAAGCGATCATGACGGTGGGAGCCTATCGCCCCGTGGACGACGCGGCGCGGATCGCGCTGACCGAGCTCGTGAAGTGGATACATCGCGATTACGGATTGTCAGACATGGATGCGTACGAGCTGTTGTCGAAGGTAGCAAAGCTGCATTTCAACGAGATGGTGGACCCGAACTACGTGGTTGTGGCTTCGATTGAGAAGAGGTATTTGCCGAAGCACAAATGATGTCCCTGGTTTAACGGATCGGTTGAAAGGTTTCCCGATAGTCCTCAAGTGATAGGTTATCGAGCTGCAACTCGAGGCTGCGCTGTCCGGTTACTTTGGGATTGCTAAGAATGAGCGGAGTTCCGGGGCAGATGCCGGGATTGGTCGGTCGCTGTGCCCGCCAATCCCACTCTGATAGAGAGATGTCTACCTGATGCAGGGGACTAATGCCCATCTCTGCAGGCCCGGGGCCTCCTCGCACCGATGTGCGGGCGAATACTCCTTGTGGCGCTAGTGTCTCGCCACTTCCCAGGGGGCAGGTACTGGACACCGTTTCGGACGTGACAAGGAGATAATCAGGCCGGCGCATTGGGGTCAGGCAGCGGATTCCTCTCGTGTACTGAGGCTCAGTCGTGCATCGTCCCATCTCGTGCATTTGGAATTCGCCAGCCGGCACAACAAACCCCCGCTGATTCGTCTCCTTGTACAGGGTGAATGCTAGCCATAACCGGACATTCACTGGCGCGGACTTGAGTTGGTCGAAGATATTCTGCTTGATCCGGAAAGCGAGGTGAGCCGTCTTCTGATCCGGGAACAAAGTCTCGCTATTTCCTTGCCATTCAGAATCCCAATGGAAACCTTTGGCGTTCGTAACGGTCACAACCATTCCATCCAGTGTGAGGAACGAATCTTTAGGAATTCCGCCAACGTTCAGAGGAAGCATGAAGGAAACCTCACTGTTGTAGGCTGGAGTGTAATTGCCCTCATGCTCATCGGGAGATCGTATTAGCCGCAGTTCTACGGGCGGAGCTCCGCTTGATGAGGGATATTCACGCGCAATCCGAGATCGATCTGAAGGGATCAACGGAGTGACAACTGCCGTAAGAGTGAGAAACGCGCAAACGGCTACAATCAGCCAGCGCGAAAGGGCAGTCTTGCGACGAGAATACTGCACGAGGATAATCGCGACCGCGACGACGATGAGGAGAAGGCCCTCCCACGAGTCGACGCCGCCCGACAGGTCCGACTTCCGGATCACCGAAGACAGTGCTGAACTGCCGATCACATAAAGAACAACGAACAGCACCGCGAGGAGCATCTGGGGGATACTTCTTGTGACGCTGGCCAACACAGCGATCAACAAGAAGACACAGACAATCCAGAGCAGTTGCATCCATAGCAACCCAGCGACGTGATGCGTGGGGTGAAAGCCCGCGTGGGCGAGAAGGAATGCGTCCGCACACAGAAACGGCAAGTTTACGAACGCCAGTACAAATAGAGCTTTTGCCGTGAGCAGTTGTTTCCAGTCGTAAGGCCGGGTAACCCAGAATTGTCGGTCGCCAACGAGGGATTCTGACTGCACCACACGAACAATCAGGAAGATCCACGAGAGCGGAAGCAGCACGTCGACGAGACCCGGCAGCATCTCTCCGCTAAGAAACACCCCAAAAGTTCCCGTCGCCATGGCTTCCTTCGGTTGACTCCAACTGCCAATGTCGAGCCATACGAAGGCGGCCAGTAGAGCGAGCGAAGCCGCGATCTCGATCCGGAGATGGCGGGCATCTTTGCGAAAGATGTTCCAGACTTGATTCATCGTGGGCCTTTCTCTAGACCAAGTCACGGACGGACTTAGCCATCGCCAGGAAAACCGAACGCAACGACATGGGAGAAAACGTAATGTTCCGAGGCTCTCCGAAGAGTGATCGAACGTCAGCGCGGGTGCCTTCGAAATCCCAACCGGAATCAATAAACCGCACCACCGTCGCGGAGACACTCATTTGAAGCCAGGTCTTCGGTGTTTCCTGCGGCATATTGGGTGGTGCGTCGAAAGTCAGTTCAACTTCACGGAATCGATTGATGAGGCTGGTCATCTCCTCAGCGAAGCGGAGCCTGCCTTCTTCGAGATAAGCGACGTGACTGGCGAATGTCTCGATTTCGCCGAGGTCATGCGATGAAATGAAGATGGTGGACTCTTCGGCCCGGTCGAGCAGGCCCTGAATGAGTTCATCCCGCACGAGCGGATCGAGCCCTGTGAATGGTTCATCCAGTACGATCAGCTTCGGGTGGTAGGCAAGAGAACTGGCAAGGGAAGCCTTCATGCGCATGCCACGCGACAGATGACGAAGCTTGCGGTCAACAGGAAGGTCGAACTGTCGGATCAACTCATCTTCGAGTTTTGTGTCCCACGCTGGATAGAACGGCCGCAGGTATCTTAGGAGGGCGGCGACGGTCATCCACTCCGGGAAGTCCTGGTTTTCCGATACATATCCAACCGACTCGAAACAGCGTCCGCGGACTCGGTACGAGTCGACGCCCAGAACCTCGGCGCGGCCACTCGTGGAACGGATGATGTTCATCAGGATCTTTATTGCGGTCGTTTTGCCGGCGCCATTTGGTCCAACGAGCGCGTAGACGGCCCCTTGCGGAACAGTCATGGTCAACCCTTGAAGGGCCTTCACCCGGCGGAACGTCTTAACGAGCGTGTCGGTCTGGATGGCGAATGTCACTTCTTGCTGTGGCCTCCTTCTGTCGTGCTTAGCCGCTTCCAATGTGCTGTCACGGCGGCTAGAACTGCATCATGTTCGATTCCAAGCTTTTTTGCTTCCACAACGAGTTGCTCAATTTCGGGGCCGAGGAGTTGGGCACGCTCGGAATTTCGGGCTTCGGGAAGCGCGGCGACGATTGTGCCGATGCCGGGCCGCGTCTCCAATAATCCAAGGGCAGTGAGCGCGGCAACGACTTTGTGCGCCGTGTTGGGATTGATCTTTAGCTCTCTGCTCAGCAAACGAACGGACGGGAATGGATCTCCGCAACGGACCTGGCCGGAGATGATCGCCTTCTTCGCGGCATAGACAATCTGCTCATAAATCGAGATGCCGGGCCGCAAGTCGATATGGAAAGGAATCATCTATCCGTACTATTACAGATAGTACAGTCCAATGCAATTCCAAAAATTGTTCGTAGGCGCAGCGCACCTCAGCAAGATCCCGAATAGGGAAAAATCCTAGGGTGCCTACAGCGAGGGCCGAATTACCGTGGCAAAGCCCGCAGCGCATCCTATTTTTGTTCGTCCGATCGCTAATTCTTCAGGGAGCCACAAAAGGGCAATATGTCTCGCAGTGTGTGTTCGCTCGCGATTGCGGCGATCTGCGCCGGGGCGGTTCTATCATCTGGTCAGGTCCACTCGTCAACCACACAAAATTCGGTGGCGCTGATTGCAACGCCCGCCGCCTACGTTTATGTTGCTCATGCGACAAGCAACGGCAACGGGCAAATCGAGGGATTCGTTGCCTCATCGAATGGGGCGCTGACGCCAATTTTGGGATCCCCGTTTCCCTACGCCGTCAATTACATGGCGGCCAGTGGGCGAACCCTGTTTGGAGTCGAGGGTGGCAACGGAGTGGATGCCGGCCAGGTGATTGAGTCCTATTTGATCGGGTCGAATGGAGCATTGACATTTCAGACCAGCCAGAAAGTGCCAGATTCGTACGGCGGAGTGATCAGCATTTATACCGACCGAACGGGCTCGTCGCTGTACGCCGACTATCTCATTACGAACAACGATTATCTTTCCTATAGCGTTACGCCCTCGAACGGCACGCTGGCCTATGTTGGGATGCTAGAGGAAGGGCCCGCGCAGGGCAGTCCGCTCAGCTTTGTTGAAAGCAATGAGTTTGGATACTCCTCCGCTTGTTACCACTACATGGCTCAAATTTATGGCCTTGAACGGGGCAACGACGGAAGTCTGTCGCTCTTGAACATTATTCCCGAGTTGCCGGAGGAAAAGTCGGGTGGATTCTATTGTCCGTGGCGCGCGGCTGCGGATTCGACGAGTCACGTTGCCGTTGCGATGCAGCCTTTAAACTTAGACTGGAATCCCGACGGGCCATGGCAGATCGCAACTTACACAGCCGATAGTGCAGGGAATTTGACGACGGGTAGCACGTACTCGAACATGCCCAACGTAAAGGTCGGTAATGTGGTCGATTACAAGACTTCTCCGTCGGGAAAGCTGTTGGCCGTGGCTGGGACCGCAGGGCTTCAGGTATTCGGTTTTAATGGTGGAAATCCGATCCAAAGCCTGACTGGACCAGTTATCACCACACCACTTGACCAGGTTTTCTGGGATAACGCGAATCACATCTATGCGATCAGCCGGACTACGGGCCAGCTATACGTATTCTGCGTGAGTGCAAAGGGCGTGATCCAAGCGGCGGGATCGCCTCATTCGATTCCAGGCATCGTCAACCTGTTCGTGGCCGCGAAGTAAAGCGGCTTGGATCTTCTATACGAAGAAACTCGACTTCCGGCAGTCTCGGCCGAAAGTGGGAGACTAAACTGGGGGCCTTGGGTTTTCTAACGGTAAAGCAAATTTCCGATGCACCTACAGAGAAGCCCGCGCCAACCGGGAAAAATCCTACGGGCATCTGAACCATCGCTCGTCCGATTTTCAATTCTCCATGGGAGTTCACGAAAAGTAGTATGTCTTGCAGTGTCTATTCGCTCGCGATTGCGGCGATCTGCGCCAGTACAGTTCTGGTATCCGCTCAGGTCACGCCTTCAACAACTGAACCCAGCCATTCCCCCTCGTCACCTGTAGCTTACGTTCCCGGCTCGCCATTTCCTTATAGCGTGAATTACATGGCTGTAAATGGAAAATGGTTGTTCGGCATCGAGTCGGGTGGCCAGGAAAATCTGGACAACCTCTTTTCCTTTTCGATCGGCTCAAATGGTGCACTTACCCAGAAGGATATCTACACCCTCCCGAGCGGAGGCGGGGCAATCAGCGTATACCTCGACCATACAGGTTCGACCTTGTATGCGGATTACTACACCACCAACAACGACTTTCTCTCCTTTAGCATTAACCAATCAACCGGTCAGTTGGCCCAAATTGGAGATCTGGCAGGGGGCCCGTCGGATAACACTCCGGTGAGCTTCATTGGAAACAATGTGTATGGTTACTCGTCGAGTTGCTATCACTTTGGCCCTGAAATTATCGGGGTGCAGCGAGCGACCAACGGAACGCTCTCGTACATCAATAACTTCAATCCGCCATTTCCGGCGGAACAGTCCGGCGGATTCTATTGTCCTTGGCTGGCGGCAGCCGACCCGACGAATCACATGGCGATCGCGATGGAGCCATTGAATTCGAACTGGGGTCAGGATGGCCCTTGGCAACTGGCAACATACACTGCAAATAGTTCGGGCAACCTGACCACAAACAGCACATATTCCAACATGCCGAGCGTTTTGGTCGGAGCCGTGACTGATTACTGGATGTCGCCCTCGGGGCAGTACCTTGCAGTCGGCGGCACCGCAGGCCTTCAGATTTTTCACTTCAACGGTGCGAATCCCATCACGCCATATACCGGAGTGCTGACCAATGCCCCGATTGATCAGATCTTCTGGGACAATTCGAATCACGTATACGCACTGAGCCGCAGCGCTGGTGAAGTGTTCGTGTTCACGGTGAATTCGACGGCAGTCTACGAGGCTCCAGGTTCACCGCATAAAGTGCCAAGCCCGCAGAACCTGATCGTGCTGCCGAAATAGCGCTCGACGTTAAACCAAACCTTCCGCCCTGATTGCAGGAACGGCCAGGGCTGGAAAGAACAAAGAACCGTATAGCCAGCCCCTTCGTCGAGAGAATGCGGGATTCTGCCAGGGGAGTAGACTGGAGTCTCTCCCCTTCCCGCAGATCTTAACCTCAGATTCTCCGCCCAGAGGAATTCCATGAAGCGCACTTGGAAAGCGCCAGTCTGCTGTCTGGCCGTGGTTGTGTTGTGTGGATTTTCCGCGGCGCAAGTCACGTTTAAGCAAATTGCAATCAATTCAGGCGACACAACGTCGAACGGGATCACCAGCGGCGATTTCAACAACGACGGGATTCTCGACCTGGTCACGGTAAACGCGCAGACGCTGTCATTTTACAAAGGGCTGGGAAATGGAAAGTATGCAGCTCCGGTGAATCAATCACTGCCGCAGAATTTGGGACAGGTGGTCGCTGCGGATTTCAATCGTGACGGCGCTCTCGATCTCGCAATCGCGCAGGGATGTTGCAGCGGATCGGGCGGAGTGGTCATTCTGTTCGGCAACAGGAATGGAACGTTCCGCCAAGGGACGAACATCAACGTCGAGGGAAATAATGCCGTGAACATCGCACTGGCGGATTTCAACGGCGATCATTTGTCCGATCTCGCCGTCTCAAGCTATTTAGGTCACACAGAGGTCCTCACGGGTAATGGTGATGGAACATTTAAACAAAGTGCTCTAATCGAGGATGGAGGAGTGCAAGCAGTTGCCGGCGACTTCAACGCCGATGGGCATCAGGATCTCGCCATGACAGGCGGCGGGAATGTAGCGCTCTATTTCGGCAACGGCGATGGAACCTTCAAATCAACTCCCGTAGTAGCGAATGTGAACAATGTGAGCTTCCTGGCCGTGGGAGATTTCTTCAATAACCGGATTCAGAGCCTAGCCGTGCTGACCAACGATTACGACGGCGCCGGCGACTGGGCCGAAGACCTTTACACACTCCGTTATTTCAATGGACAACTGCAGGTAGCTAACAGCATGGTGATCACTCCGAGCACGGGCGATCCATTTTGGCAACTGGTCGGCGGCGATCTGAATGGAGACTTCAAGGACGATCTCTTCCTGGCTGGCGGAGATTTTCAGGGCGGTGCCGTATCCGGCTACATGATCGGAAACGGCGATGGAAGCTTCCAAGGTCCATTCAGCGCTCCGACCTACATGGATCTCCAGTGGTATCCCTTCATCCGTGACCTGAATCTGGATTCGCGGCATGACGTAGGAATGGCATGGACCAGCATTTTTGACAGCATCGGCGGCGAGGAAATGCTCTGGAACACAAGTTCCGCACAGAACTGCGGCCCTCCGAAAGCGAACCCGCTGCATGTCCATATTTGCGCTCCCACGAATGGGCAAGCGGTGGGGAAGACTTTCACCTTCCGGGCAGCCGGAAATGCGTTTAACGGTGTTGCCAAGCGCATGGAACTCTGGATTGATGGAAGGAAAGTTGGACAGAATCTGGAGGATCAGCTACGCGTGACAACCAATCTACCCAGGGGAGCGCATACGGCTTCGTTCGTGGTAGTGAATACTTTTGATCAGTTCGTCTCGAAGTCGGTCAGTTTCACGAGTTCGTACTAGAGCCGCTAGCCTTCAACAAAAATCCCCACTTCTGGCAAAACCGGCCAGGAGTGGGGAATCTCATGTGAATTCTTTTTAGCCTTTGACGATCTTCTTTGCGGAGGCGTCCCACACCGCTAGGCTCTTGTTGAAGTAAGCGAAGTTGGCGAGGTGGCATCCGATGCTTGTGTTGTTGCCGAACATTTCGTTTTCGACAACCGGCTTGCGCGTGCGAACTGCGTTGAAGAAGTTCGCCTGGTGATCGACCGTGTCGCTGTATCCCGGAGGCGTAACGTAACTCTCGCCGGTCTGATCAACTTTCGACTGCAGAGCGGGAGTGTCAGGATGCTCTTCCGCCCACTTTTTCAAATATTCGTCGCGAAGACTCTTCGGCCACCCATAGATTGAATAGCTTTCGGGCTCGGGACGAGTATCTTCAGGCTTGAAGCTCAGCGTGTTGTCCTTGATGATCATCGTGCCCTTGTTGCCATAGAAGGCGATGAACTCGCCGCCGCCATTGTTCAAGTTGCAACGAACGGTGACGCGGAAGTTCGGATAGTCATACGCCGTCTCGATCAGATCGGGGAACTCACGGCCATCCTTGAAGTGGAAGAGTCCTCCGCTCGATGTGGCGCGTGAGGCGGGTACATTGGTGCTCGTGATGAAGTGAATCCCGGAAAGCAGGTGGACGAAGAGATCGCCCCCGAGTCCCTCGCCGTAGTCGGTGAAGCAGCGCCACCGGAAGAAGCGGACCGGATCGAAGGCTCGCTTCGGAGCCTTACCGAGGAATGCGTTCCAGTCGATTGTTTTCTCGCTGGCGTCCGGCGGAATGGGATATACCCAAGCGCCGCTGGGGGAATTGCGGTCCCAGTACGCGTTGATGTAGAAGACATCACCCAATTTGCCTGAATCCCAAATCTCTTTCGCTTTCGCATAGAGCACTGAACTGACGCGCTGGCTGCCCACGGCAATCATGCGCTTGTTCTTCTGTGCGGCTTCGACCATGGCGAATCCGTCTTCAGGGGTGTGCGACATTGGCTTCTCGCAATACACGTCTTTGCCGGCGGCGCAAGCATCTTCAAAGATCTGGCGGTGGTTGTGATCCATGGTGGCGAGAATGATCGCGTCAACGTCTTTGCGGTCGAGAATCGAGCGATAGTCGCGGGTAGCCGTGACGCTGGGATTCTGCACGGCTTCTTGTGCGGCGGCATGGCGGCTGTCATAAAGGTCGCAAACGCCGACGCACTGAACGCCTGGGACGTGGAGAGATGCCTCGAGGTGCTCGCATCCGCGGATACCGGTGCCTATGGAAGCGAATCGGACGGTGTCGCTCGGAGCTACCGGGCGACCCGAAGCGTAGAGAGTGCGAGGCTGCAAAACGGTTTTGGCGACCGTCGTGGCGACGAGAGCGCCGGAACCGATCTGCATGAACTGGCGACGGGAGACTGGATTCTTGGACATTATTTTTTCGCCCTCACAATTGCTGAAGTGATCTTCCGGGCAAACGTGTACTTGGTCTCGGAAGTGAGCTACGGTCAGAAATTATTGCACAACGGGCAATGATTTAGTGAATCGATTTTGTAGAGTGGTCTAGGGCTGTTCCGGATTGGAAAACCTTGGCACGGAGCCGAGGCATCAGAATTGGGCGCGACATCCTCGGCCTATATAATTGAAACTAAGCTTGGGGTAGGTGGTGTTCTTATGACATCGGGTTCGGGAAATGCTGAAACACGTCATGACTTCGATGCAATGACTGAATTGGCCACGCGAGGTGCGCAGCGAGCCCGCCAGATGCTAGATGCCGGGGAATCTAACGACAACATTCTCGCCATGCTCGCGAATACGGCAGAAGAGGTATCGGGCAGAGGGGCAGTGTGTTCGATCCTGGTATTGGACAGCGATGGTCTGTTGCGCAACGGTGCTTCGCCCAATCTTCCTGCGGATTACCTGAAATCCATCGATCGGCTCAAACCAAATCCTCAAGTCGGTACTTGTTCGGCGGCCGCGGCTACTGGATCGGTGGTTGTCACATGTGATTTTCGTTCCGATGACAAGTGGGCCGAGTTGCGTCATTTACCCCTGGCGCTCGGCTTTGTGGGCGCGTGGAGTATGCCAATCAAAGCAGCCGACGGCAAGGTTCTGGGGACGTTAGGAACCTATTTCCGCGAGCGCCGCTCACCTGTTCCTGAGGAACTAAACGGCATCGCAGTGCTCGCCGATGCAGCCGGATTGGTTCTCTCCAAACAACGCAAGTGCGCCTGACAAAACGCGCTTTTGCCTGATCCCATTCACTATTATGTGTTCTCTTCGGTCACAGCCATCCGTGTTGAATAGCATCCTCGGCCAGTTGTGAACCAGGTGGGCCTGCATTTCAATCGCGAGGCAGGATACTTTCTTGGCGCGATGTACATCAGCTACGGTTTGGGCCTTGCTGTCGTCTTTGTCTTTGGCGCGGTCCTCTGGATGCTCACGCATTGGCGTATGGATAAGGTCGCAATCTGGGCGGTTCTGTTGTTCCTGCCGTTTGCCCCGATGCTCACATTCTTTTCACGCGTGCTTTGGATTTATCTGGATCAGACGATGGATCCGGAGAAGTAGAGGCTGATGGTTCCAACGAAACGGATCGGGCTTTTATGAGCAGGAAACAGGCGGGAAAAAATTGAAAGGGCCGTGACATCGGTTATGGCCTAGCTCCTTAACAACGTGGAGCCATGTTCCGTCACAGCCCGTTGATGTCTGCTCATTGTGGAACTTGGCCAAGTCGCGTGGTGTCTTTTTCTTATGAGGGCAAGCAAGGAGTACATTTCTCCCGACACCTGGAGCGTGTCTCAACTTGGCGCCATCCGATGGGTATCAGTCAAGTGTCGGAGTCATGTGGCATGACTCTGATTTGGTCGAGTGCGCCATTTTCCTCGGCCTTGCACTCATGCTGGCCTACACTGTTTTTGTCACAGTCCGCTTTTTCCGCCGCTACTTTTTGGCACGGCGCGAGTCTCTCAGTTCTTACGACGACTCCGCACCTACGTCTGAGCGAGGCAAGAAAAATCTCGTTGCCGATTTGAACCGCGGAGCAGGGGCGCTGCGATCTATCCCGGTCGCTGCTCCATTCCTCGGGCTGGCTGGGACCTGCTACGGCATCCTCTGTTTATTCGTCAGAATCTCCAATGGAAAGTTTTCTTCCACCTCGGCGATTTCGTTCGAGCTATCAACGGCGCTGGTTGCAACCGCTGCCGCACTCATCGTGGCCATCCCGGCGGCTATTTTGTACAACATTCTTCGCACATGCCTGGAAAACTATGAGAGCGGGCGCTCGAGCATGCTGGTTGAAGCAAATCCGCGTACCTATGGGTTTGCCCAGACGTTGCCACTACTTGGACGGTTTTCGGGTTTTCCAGCGCTTGCGCTGATCGCGGCGCCGGTACTATCCCTTCTTATCCCAATGGTAGCGCTCATGCTGCGGAGTGCAGTTCCTGTCGGCTTACCTGTTCACATCGCCAAAATTGGTGTGAACGAGAATGACCCTATCGTTGTTAGTGTGATTGACACAGGATTAGGTAATCTACCCGCCGCGTACGTGAACTCGGAGGAAACCCCGTGGAACGAACTGGGCAACACGCTCCGGAGCCAATTGAAGGTCCGCCGCCCGAGTTGGATCGTCTACATTGCAGGAGAAGACAAGGTGTCATGGACATACTTGGCGAATGCTATCGATGTTGTACGAGGGCTGCACGCTGAGGTAGTGCTGCTCACAATCAAGCCCACAATAGATCCCAGCCAATTGCGCAAAGTGAAAAACGGAGAGAAGAAACACATGTGAATCGAGGATTGCAGAACAGGTAGGAAAAAATTGAAAGGGCCGTGACATTGGTTATGGCCTAGCCGCCAACTCCTGCGAGGGAGTTAACAACGTGGAACCATGTACCGTCACAGCCCCTTGATATGATCGCTGCTTTCGCAGTTCCGAACCCCAACTGACCCTCGCAGATCCGTCGGTTTTTTCAGGTCCGGTCGTCTTGCGGGTCGCCCCGCCCGGCTGATCATTCAGTCTACTTTGGATCGGCTCATTTTATTGTGCCAACCCTTTCGACCGTCGACGCAAGCAAAGTTACCAGAGTAACGAGAAAAGTCAACGCAAACTATTGGTGCAGTCACGAGCGCCGAAGCTGTGAATATCAGGAGTCGCAAATTGCTGCAATCCTGAAAGTTATACACAGCACCTTCGAATTATTCCGAGTTTTGCACAACAAGATGCACAGCGATGTAGCAAACTGCAAACTGATGAAAGGGAATCAAATAATCGTCTTGACGGCGGAAAGAGATCGGCGCATCGTTCAGATGAAAGAGAGAAAGATCCGCGCGAAGTATCCGCACAACCAAGTGATGCCAGAATTTGTAGCCTATGTGGATGGCGGCTGCCAGGGGAATCCCGGGCCGTCGGGAATTGGCGTGATTATCAGCGGTGGCACGGACGGCCCCGTCCGGATCGCCAAGTGGATTGGACATCAGGACAATAATGTCGCCGAATATGCGGCCTTGATGGAGGCACTGCAATACGCCGTCGCCCGCAAAGCGCGAAAATTGCACGTCTATTCCGATTCCGAAGTCGTCGTGCGGCAAATGACCGGCGAATACGAATGCCGCAGTCCCCGGCTCTACTCCCTGCACTGGACCTGTCGCAAGCTGGCGCGATCGCTTGCATTCTCAATCTCACATGTGAAGCGGGAGTTCAACGTGGAAGCGAACCGTCTGGCGCAGGTTGCGCTTCGGCGGCGAAAGAAACAGTAACGCTCCCCCTGGTCGGAACTGATGTCATCAGCGGTGCGCGTATAGCAAGAACGCCAGGGCAAGTCCCAACGCCAGCGCGCAGATCGCAATAAATCGCCACGCACTATTTGTTTCTGGAAGAATCGGTCGGTTCGCCGCGTTCTGCGGGAATGCATCCCGATAGATGTTCAGCCCGTCACCGAAAGGACTTGCCTGCGGGCTGATGCCACTTTGTGATTCGGAAGGAACTGTGCCATCCACTCGGGTCGAGAGTTCTTGCGCAAGCGTTGGAAAATCCTTTCGCAGGATGCTGGCGAATTTCGTGGAGAACTGCTTCATGTCCTCCGGGCTGGCTTCTTTGCTGACCACCGACTGTCCATCAGAGGTATTGATTACGGTTCTACTGATGGTCTTGCTACTGGCTGCCGCGCCTTTGGCCAGCAGCATTGGCAGGCTTAAGCTTGGGAGCCGGGTCGCGATCGAGCCTAGAAGTTGCGTCTGAATTTTCTTTTGCACTTCTTCCATCGTGGGCGCTTCGATCGGTGCAATTGACGGATCGGTACCTCGCGCGATGAATCCCCCGGCCGGATTCGGCTCGATCTTGTAACTGATGTTAGTTGTCAGATGTTTGAATTCCATTTCATCGGGATTGTAGCGACTGAGAGACATCCAGTCGTGATTACGCTGGTGTGAGCTATGCGGCGCGCTTCGATCTCCCGCATCATGCAGGTATGTGCTTTCAATTCTCCGCTCTCTTTCCTTCGTCTTAGTACTTTCGTGCCGAGGGAATCTTGACACTGCTTATTGAGCGGGTGAGACTCCAGAAGTAACCACATTTTTGGTTACTCAACACTTCAGAAGACGTGGAACAGGAAATAACAACTCGCGGCGCTTCAGCGCCTCCGTCGCTCTTTACCAAAAGCGCACAATCCTCGACGGAGATGGCTCAGCGCGATCTGGATGCTACCCTGCAATTGCTTGCCGACCGAGCGCAATACCTCACGGGCGCCAGCGGAGCGGCGATTGCCTTGCGAAGCGATGGAAAGAAAGACATGCTATGCCGCGCCAGTACCGGGACCAACGCTCCAGAGCTGGGCGCGCTGCTCTCGACTGAGTTTGGTCTTTCTGGTGAGAGCGTCCAGACGAAACGTCCACTCCGCTGCAATGACGCGCTGAGCGATGCGCGCGTGAACCGTGAAATATGCCGACAGCTGGGCATCGGCTCGGTAGTCGTGATGCCGGTCGTGAATGACGATCAGGTGCTGGGTGTATTCGAGCTTTTTTCCGGGGAAGCGAACGCGTTCGGCGAGCGTGATCTTTCGGCCGTCCAGCGCTTAGCCGACATGGTGCAGACTGCAGTTCAACTCGCTCAGGTCGCCGGGTCCATTCCCACGCCAGAAAAGGCTAAAGCTGCCGCGGCTGCGGCCGGCGGTCAAGCGCTCCGTGGGGAGTTTGTTGCGGATCTGGTCGTAGATGATCGCCTCCGGGCCGAATCCTCCGCGAAAGTCGAAGGTCCGGCGATTGATGCGCAAAACGTAAGCAAGGCTGCGACCGAATCAACCGTTCAACCGCCTGTTCCAGATACTACGGCAAAAAAACCACTGCTCTGGTCGGCTCCCGTGAACGTGGAGGCGGATGCACCGACGGGGGGCGATGTTGATCAAAGCCGTGTGCCCCCGGTGTTGCGGGATCTGCGAAAGTGCGTAGCCTGCGGGTTTCCGGTTTCGGCGGGACGCATGCTTTGCGTGGAGTGCGAAGAGAAGAAATGGAAAGGCCAGCTGCGTTCGCGGAAGAGCCAGCCCGTATCCGCCCTGAGCTCGTTCAACTCATCGGGCGGTGCGGCCGCAGCAGCTCCCGCCGTGGCGAAGGCCTCCACCACGACGAATCCGGCGCCTTCGACACCCGAAGCCAGTACCAGGGTTC
>Ga0335079_10003657_pt1 | contig 17714 bp, 13 predicted proteins | sample Lox_Sample_33_FD_206719 | JGI IMG/M metagenome (GOLD analysis project Ga0335079, IMG submission 206719) | Soil microbial communities from Loxahatchee National Wildlife Refuge, Florida, United States - Lox_Sample_3.3 | ecosystem: Environmental > Terrestrial > Soil > Wetlands | place: USA... | reverse complement strand
AAGATCGAGCTCCACGTTGCTTTCGCGTGCTTTGCCCGCCATCTCGGCCTCCGTTGCGCGTATTATCCCATAAAATCAGCAACTTAGAACGATATACAAAAGACATGGAAACGATATTCGCTCTTCATAGAACTAGTCGGCTATCCCACGCATTATTTCGCAGGCCCAAATCACACGATGGAGGATCGTAATGAAAGTCAATTGGTTCTTATACCCAGCGATTGGCGCGGCTTGCGCTGTTTCGCTCCTGGCCGCCCCACATGCTCTTCAGCCGGAAAATGCGTTTACCCCGAATGCTATCCACTGGGTTGCCGCGCCGCCTGTAGTCCGACCCGGTGCGCAATTCGCTGTACTCGAGGGTGACCCGACCGCTTCAACAGGCGATTTCACTATCCGCCTCAAGATGCCCGACGGGTTTCGCATTTCGCCCCATTGGCACCCGCACCGCGAAAACGTGACCGTCATTTCCGGAACGCTGAAGGTCGGCATGGGGGACAACTTCGAAACCGCTGGGATGAACGCGTTTCCTGCCGGTAGTTTTGCCTATCTGGATCCCGACATGCACCACTTCGTGATGGCAGTTGGAGAAACCGTCGTGCAAGTCCACGGCCAGTCTCCAATGCAGTTCAACTACATCCATCCCGAAGACGATCCTGCTCACACGACGAAGTGATTCGTCGTGCCCCAGATTCGAAATTTTCAGCAAAAATCCGGTCAGGACCGAAATCCAAAGCACCAATTCGCATCGCGAAAGGAGCAACCAAATGGGACTGGATATGAATAAACTAAACGCCTTCGTCGGCCAATTCGTTGGCGATTTGGGCGCTACCGTTCACTCCGGCATGGTGGTGATCGGTGAAAAGCTTGGGCTCTATAAGGCTCTCGCGCTAGGCCCGCTGTCTTCCGCTGAACTCGCCGAGAAAACCGGGACCGATGAGCGGTATATCCGCGAGTGGCTGGCTTCGCAAGCTGCCGGGGGCTATATCACGTACAACGAGGAGACTCGCAAGTTCAGCCTCACCGAAGAACAGGCGTTCACTCTGGCCAATGAAGACAGTCCGGCTTATCTTCCGGGAGCTTTTCAACTCGCGCTTGGTTCCCTCGCTGCTGTTCCCCGCATCGCCGAGTCGTTCCGTTCCGGTGCAGGTATGGGCTGGCATGAGCACGACGAATCCGTCTTTCATGGTTGCGAGAAATTCTTCCGTCCGAGTTACGCCGCCAATCTCATCAGCTCGTGGCTACCCTCGCTGCAGGGCGTCCAGGCGAAACTTGAAGCAGGCGCTCGCGTGGCCGACGTGGGTTGCGGCAAAGGCGCGTCAACCACGCTGATGGCCAAGGCCTTCCCCAAGTCGCAGTTCTTCGGCTTTGACTATCACGACAAATCGATCGACGGCGCCCGCGCCACCGCGTCCATGGAGGGTCTTGCTGACCGGGCTATGTTTGCCGTAGCCAAAGCCAAGGAATTTCCCGGCAGGGACTACGACCTCGTCACCGTGTTCGATTGCCTCCACGACATGGGTGATCCTGTCGGAGCTGCCAAGCATGTACGCAATGCCCTCAAGAAGGATGGAACCTGGATGATCGTTGAGCCTTTTGCCCACGATGACCTCAAGGACAATCTGAATCCTGTCGGCCGCGTCTACTACTCCTTTTCTACGCTGCTGTGCACGCCCTGTTCTCGCTCGCAGGAAGTTGCCCTTTGCCTCGGCGCCCAATCCGGCGAAAAGCGCATCCGCGAGGTGGTTGGTGCGGCCGGTTTTAGCCATTTTCGCCGCGCCGCCGAAACGCCTTTCAACGTGGTCTACGAAGCGCGCCCTTAACCGGTGCGCATGGCTGCCATTTTTTTCGTTATGCCATGCCACCGGGATATGCTACCTTTTTTTGGTGATGTTATCTCTCACCGCCAAGCGAATTACGACCATGTCGAAGTCGACTACCTCGACTACGATGAAGTCCACTACGTTCGCTTCCGGCGCTGGGAGAAACTGCTAGCAAGCTAGAAAAAGTTTCAAGCCCACCGCCAGAAGCGAATCCGGCGGTGGGCTTCTTCGTTTCAGCCCCCGCCAGAGACGCTCCGCGGCAACCCTAACCAGGAGCGCACCATGAGTCCCGAACGCGTGCAGGAAGAATTACCCGGCGAACTTTGCCCGGCCGCCCAGTTGCCAGTGACTCTCGAGAAGCGTCTCGAGACTACAGGCCGGCCCATTGCCGCTTTCAAGTTCGGCGGCACTTCCCTTCTGGGTGCGGACCGCATGCTCCACGCCGCAAATCTGGTTCGCGACGCGTTTCGATGTTCTAACGTCGTGGTAGTCGTCTCGGCGATGAAAGGGGTTACGGACCGCCTCCTTTCCATCGCGCAACTTCTCGCGGAAGGCAAACTTACTCGCGCCCGCAATCACGCGGAAAGCGTGCTGGATCTGCATTTTTGCGCGCTTGAGGAGTTTGGACTCTCGCAAGAAGATGACGATCGCGTCCGGCGCGCTCTGCAACTTCTCGGCGGCGATCTGCTACACGAAATTCCCGCGCGCGGTTCGATCGCGGCCACACCCGAGCTTGCCGACCGCCTCGGCTCGTTCGGCGAACGCCTCAGCGCGCGCCTCTTTGCTGCGGCACTCCAAAAGACTGGCTTATCCGCCGTTCCGGTTGTTTCTTCGGACTTTGTCTTAACTTGCGATACCTTCCGGGATGCCAAGCCGCAGCTCGAACAAACTCGGCAGCTCGGGCGCGACGTCCTTTTGCCGTTGCTCGAAGCAGGCGTTGTTCCGGTCGTGACTGGCTTTATCGGAGCTACTCCGGACGGGCGCATCACCACGTTAGGCCGCAACAGTTCTGACTATTCCGGCGCGATCATCGCGCACGTGGTGGAAGCCGTGGAACTGGTGATCTGGACTGACGTGGATGGCGTTTACACTTCCAATCCGAATGAGTCTTCGGAAGCGCGGTTGCTGCATGACCTGAGCTATGATGAGGCTCACGCGCTGGCTGCTGGCGGCGCCAAGGTTCTGCATCCCCACGTGCTGCCTCTCGCCGCGGAAACCGAAATGACTGTCTGGATTCGCAATACCTTCCGTCCTCACGTTCGCGGCACGCGCATCGGTTCGCCTGCAGCGCTTGCTGTTGCGGAGTGCGGAGGTGCCGCATGAGCTTCCGTCCCGTGGAAAATGGCGACCGAATGTCGAGTGTTTCAACCAATGCACCGATTCCGCATCCTGCTGGCAGAAAGTGGCGCGCCGGCGTTCTTGGCGGGACCGGCGTCGTCGGCCAGCGACTGGTGAAACTGCTTTCCACGCATCCGTGGTTTGAGTTGACCGAAGTTGCGGCATCCGAACGCTCCTCCGGAAGAACCTACGCTGAAGCCGTTCGCTGGCAACTCGACGGTCCTATTCCGGCCTGCGCTCGCGGCCTGCTCGTCAAAGGGCTAGACCCCACCCTTGAGTGCGATTTCGTTTTTTCCGCTCTCGATTCTTCCGTCGCGGGTGCCGCTGAGGAAGATTTTGCGCGCGCCGGCTATCCGGTCGTCAGCAACTCTAAAAATCACCGCATGGATACTGATGTGCCGTCGCTCATTCCGGAGGTGAATGCGGCGCATCTGGACGCGATTCCCGTCCAGCAAAAAAATCGCGGCTACACGACCGGTTTCATCGTGACGAATCCCAACTGCTCGACAGCCGGCCTTGTTCTGGTTCTGAAGCCTCTAGCAGAAACATTTGGCCTTGAAAAAATCTTCGTGGTGACGCTGCAGGCCGTTTCCGGCGCTGGCTATCCCGGTGTGCCTTCGATGGACATCCACGGCAACGTGATCCCGTTCATTTCCGGGGAAGAGGAAAAGATGGAGTCTGAGCCACAGAAGCTTCTCGGCAGATGGGATGGCGCACGCTTTGTGGATGCCGGCTTGGGCATTTCCGCGCACTGTAATCGCGTTCCCGTGCTCGATGGCCACCTGGAATGCGTCTCGCTGGCTTTGAAGAAAAGCGCTTCGCCTCATGATGTTCGCGAAGCCCTGAGCAATTTCACCGTTGATGCTGAACTGGCTTCGCTGCCCACCGCCGTTCGTCAGCCGATTCTCGTCCTCGACGGTGACGACCGCCCGCAACCCCGCCGCGACGTCGACGCCGGCAACGGCATGGCTGCCGCTGTCGGCCGCATCCGCGAATGCCCGCTGCTCGATATCAAGCTCGCTCTCCTATCGCACAACCTAGTTCGCGGCGCTGCCGGTGCGGCCCTCCTCAACGCGGAACTCCTCGCCACCCGCAGCTTCCTCCGCCACCGTGTTCCGGCCGCTGAGGTACGGCTTCCGCAGCCAGTCGCCCCTTGAGCCCGGAAGCCGCCAGCTCATAGCGCCGGAACAAGTGCGACGTCGGCATTTTCGGCCGAGGCGTGCTCTCTCAACAAGGTCGCCAGCCGGTCTGCCGCAGCGTGTAAGCCGCTGCTGCTGCCGGGCGAGCTGCCGCCGAATGAAATAATAATTCCCAGGACCTGGCGCGTCGCTTCGGTGACCATAGTGCGTTCAGAGTCGCTGGTTGGGCTGCCATGGGGGCCGAGAGCGTCACAAAACACAGGCAGTCCTTCGAGATTCAAGTCATATTTCCCGATTCCTTTGTAGGTCTCGCCCGCGCGACCAGCCCGAAACAGGATGTCGCCTTGCACATGTTGCAGATCGTATAAACCAATGGGCAAGCGGCTTTCGACGCTGACCACATTGATGATGTCCACCACGTTGTTCACGCGCGGCAGCCCTTTGTCGGCGATCACTCGGCGCAGCAGCGCCTCCGCCGATCCGCGATAGCGCGCCGGATCCTTTCCTAACGCTTTGTACGCCGAGCGCGTGGCCAGAATTGCCGGTGACTCCAACACGGTTTTCGGCTCAGGCAGGTTAAGGATTCTCTCTTCGCAGACGCGCAACTCCTGTTCCAGCTCGGGCGAAGTTGAACGTGTTAGGACATCAGCGGTGACGCAGGCCAGCGCCACGCGCGGGCACTTCTCCAGCAAATTCGCGTCTATTGTAACCTTGGTCATGCAGATCGCCTTCCAGGCGGGACGGCGAGAGTTGGAACCGCGCTTGAGCCGATGTTCTTGGCGAAGTAGCGCAACGCAGGAATGGTAGGCTCGTGGGGACTCGAACCCCAGACCTCCACCGTGTCAAGGTGGCGCTCTAACCAACTGAGCTACGAGCCTAACGCGCCGAATAGTTTAACACGACTTATGCGCGCCCATTGGCCGCATGGCTTGCACCTACGAGGCATTTCCGAGGATGAACGCTGCGGCATCTTCGCTTCGAGGAAACCTTCCTCTCGAAACGAAAATCAAATCGGCAAACTGTAGTGTAATGGGCCTGGCCTAACTTGACGGGGTGAATGAACATTCTCCGGTCCATCGCGTGCTTTCTCCTCTCCGCTCTGCTGCCGCTTTGTGCTGCCGGCCAGCCCGCTGACGCTGCCTCGCTTACCGGGATCGTCCTCGACGAGAATGGTGTTCCGGTTTCGGCGGCTCAGCTCAGGTTTGAAAGCAGTGCCGGGACCATCTACCGCATCGAGACGGATGGCGCGGGACGATTCGCGCTGCGCAACCTTTCCTCGGGTGACTACAAACTCGAGGTGCGTAAAGAAGGTTTCTTTGTGCTCACGAACGGCGCTGTGAAACTGCAGGCCGGCGCCAACGAACTGATCCTTACTGTCAATCACAGCCAGGAAGTGCACGAACGCGTGCAGGTCACTGCAGGCGCAAACGAAATCGATCCGCAGGACACTACCCAGCGCAATTCGCTCTCCGGTGGGGACATTTTGAATGTCCCGGTTCCCAGTTCCCACGTGCTGACGGAAAGCCTGGTCGCTTTACCGGAAGTGACGCTAGACAACGGCGCCAACCTTCACCTGGCGGGCGCGCGTTCAGGAGAAACGCAGTATGTCCTCGATGGATTCGAGATCAGTGACCCCACGAATAACACGTTGACCGCGCGTTTCAATGTGGATACGACCCGCGCTGCGGAAGTTCAAACCAGCCGTGTTGGCGCCGAATATGCTCACTCCGGTGCGAACGTTCTTAGTTTGGCCACGCCGGACGGGGATGACCGCTGGCGCTTCGGAATGACCGATCCCGTGCCCGGTGTGAACGTGCAGGACGGCTGGCATCTCGGCAACTGGTACCCACGCTTCACGTTTTCCGGGCCGCTTCTTCGCGGCAAATTTTGGTTTTCTAACTCGATCAGTGTGCAGCACACGTTCTCTGTCGTAAAGGGACTGCCAGTGGGCCAGCCCGATACCTCGGAGGAGTGGGCTGGAGATAATCTCCTGCGTTTCCAGTACAACGTCAGCCCAAAACATATTCTCCACGCCACTCTTCTTTACAATCGCGCCCATGACAACAACCTCGGGCTCGATGCGCTTGATTTTCAGTCCACCACCACTACGGCCGAACAAGAACGCTATTTCGGCTCGCTGAAAGACCAGATCTGGTTGCACGATACGCTGATCGACTTCGGCATCGCGGCCGACAAAAGCGTTCTGAACTACACGCCGCAGGGTAACCTCCCATACGTACTGCAATTGCAGGGGACCAGCGGAAACTTCTTCGAGACGTTGCACCAGCGCGGCCGGCGCTTCCAGGCCGTAGCCGGTGTAACGGCTGCGTCGCGGCATTGGCACGGCACGCATCAGGTCGTGGCAGGGGCGAACGTGGCAGGCGTGGATTTCCTGCTCACGGCGCAGCGCGGCGTGATCCAGGCGCTCAATCTGGACGACGCGCTAGGCAATCTCTGCACTTCTGCCACGCAAAGCGGCTGCCTGGTGCGCCAGACAACTTTCTCCGGGGCGGCGAATCCGTATGTTTCGAACACGCAGGCGGGAGTCTACGCGCAAGACACCTGGTCTTTCTCGAAGTTCCTGGTGCTGCAAGCGGGAATCCGCACCGACTGGGACCGCTTTACACAAAGTGCCATCGCGGAGCCGCGGATTTCCGCGAACGTTCTGCCACTTGGCGATGATCGTTCCAAAGTTTCACTGGGCTGGGGAGTCTATGACGTTCCGCTGAACCTTGCGGTGATCGGGCAAGCGTTCGACCAGCGGCAGATTGACACGTTTTACGACTCGGCAGGCTTGATTGTCCAAGGCCCGATTGTCAGCCAATTCGCACTACCAACGGGAAATTTGCAGCAGCCGCGGTTCACGAATGCCAGCCTGAGCTGGCAACAGAAAGTCAAAAACAAAACGTTGCTGGGTCTCGACCTGCTCGCGCGCAACGGTTATCACGGACTCGCGTACGTGGATCAGCAACCCACGCAGGCGGGAGGGATTTTTTTGCTGCAAGACGCCCGTAAAGATCGCTACCGAGCCGCAACGATTTCCGGGCGGCACATTTTTTCCGAAAACACGGAGTTCTACGGTGCTTACACGCGAGCGATAACGCATTCCAACGAAGTGCTGAGTCCCGCCCTTGGTTCTATTTTTTACTCGCCGCAGTTGCCCGGCCCGCTGTCCTGGGATGCGCCGAACCGGTTCATCTCCTGGGGCTGGGTGCCTACCCACATCTGGAAAACTCAATTGAGTTACTTCTTCGAGCACCGCACCGGCTATCCGTACACTGCGGTCAACCTCCAGCAGCAACTCGTAGGGTTGCCCAATTCGCAGCGCTTCCCCGTGTTCACGAATTTGAATCTCGCTCTCGAACGAAAATTCGCTCTCCGCGGTTACATCTGGGCGGTCCGCGTAGAAAGCGTAAACATTCTCAACCGGCCCAATCCGAATACCGTGGTCAACAACGTCGATGCGCCGGACTTCGGCGCCTTCCTGGGTGGCCAAGGGCGGGCCACCACCTTGCGCCTCAGGTTTGTCGGACGAAAATAGGCTGTTCAGCCATAACTCCTTGCCGGTGAGAGCGTTGAATTTCGCCGGGACAGAAGTTTTCTTTCCCGGCGAAGGCGACGGTGGTAGGCTTGCCAGCTAAGCATGGAGGAATCTAATTGAGCTCAGCTTCGTCCCCAGAGCAGCTTCGCAACTCGATTCCCGTCCCGGAAGGCCGGCGTAGCACGCGCCTCGAGCGAATTTTGCCGCTGGTTGTGCTCGGGCAAACTAGAACAGGCTTGTCTTTCCAAGAGAAAACCTCCACCGTCAGCCTGAATTTGCATGGCTGCCGCTACCCAAGCCGCCATGAATATGCACTGGGCTCGTCGATCGGTTTGCGGGTGTTGCAGGCGGATGGCGAAACGATCTCACCGGTCATCCGCGCTTTTGTCCGTTCGGTGCATCCTCCCAGCAATTCACGCGAATTGTTTCAAGTCGGCGTGGAGCTGGAGGCTCCCTCGAACATTTGGAATATTGCGCCCACGCCATCGGATTGGACGCGCTTGTTGGGCGGGGGCGTCTCGTCCATGAGTTCGGCCGCAGGAACTGCACCGGCACTGGAGCGGCCAGAGCCGCCGACCGACAGCGATAGTTCCGCTGCTCCTTTCGCTCCATCGTCAGGCGAGACCAGAACGGGCCAAGTGACGCCTTTTCCCATGCCGTCTCCGGCCGCAGCTAAGCCAGAACCGGTTGCTTCGCCCAACCCGACCAAACCCGAAAGGGTTGCAGTTACGATCGACCAACTGGTCTCGGCCATGCAAGGGAAGCTGCAAGTAGCGGCAGAGAAGGTGGTGCAGAACGCGCTGGTGATCCACCTGGAAGAGGCGGTCAAGCATGCAGTAGCCCAGCTGGAAGAAGCGCGGGCAGAAAAGGAACAGCAATTCGAACAAATGTCCCGGGAACGCTTCGACGCTTTGATGCGAGCGTCACGCGAAGAAATTCTGGGGCACCTCGAGTCGCGCCTGGGCGAAGTGCAAGCCGGCTGGGAACAGCAACACGCAGCCTTCTGTGAACAAGCCGAAGACATCGCGCAAAAATTGCAAATCCTGGCGGGAGACACGCAAAGAAACCTGGAAGAAACTCAAAAGTTTCTCGAGAAACTCGGCCGGGAGATTGAACCTACGACGCGCAATCGTTTAGATGACTCGGTGAGCCAAATGACCGAGCGGTTTGAGGCGGCAGCCGATCGCATTTCAGATCGCCAGTTGGTGCGCGTGATGGAAGCGACGCGGATGGTGACGCGCGAAGCTGCGTCGCAGTTGGACTCGCGAATCGCCGAAGCGCGTGCGTTGATGCATGGTGCCGCGAATACAACGCTCGAGGAATTCCGCCGGCAGGCCGAAGTGCAAGTAGATCTATCCGTCTCGGAAAACACGGAACGTGTGAAGTCCGCGCTAGATGCGCTCGATGCGGAAAGCCGGGTTGCCTGCGACACGCGGCGGCGCGCGATGATCGAGGAGATTTCGCGCGCGACGGAACAATCCACCGAGCAGTTCCGCTCGGGAATGAAAGCGTTCCTCTATTCCTGCCTGGTGGCAGCGGTGGGCGCGGTCGACGAACACGCCAAATCCACTCTGGACAACCTGGTAAAGAGCCCCGGCAGCGCGCCGCGCACCATCACCGAGGGCGTCATTCCTCCGCCGGACGACGAAAAGCCCAACTGAACCAAAATTCCCGACGCGTCTTCAACTGCTGGGGAGCCCCAGCCCAAATTCGCGATGCGTCGTGTTCAAGGCTGTTTTGACGGCTTTTTCCTCGACCACAAAAGAGATGTTCGCCTCCGAAGAGCCTTGCGCAATCGCGATCAGGTTCACGTTCTCGCGGCCGAGGGCATTGAACGTCTTGCCGGCAACGCCGGGAGTGCCGCGCATGTTTTCTCCTATCACCGCCACAATCGCGATGTTCGTGTCTATCGTGATGTGTTCGACTTTCTCGTGTGCCAGATCCTGAGCGAATTCTTTCCTTAGTGCTTCAACCGTGCGCTTAGCATCACCCGCTGAGACGATAAAGCAGATGTCGTTTTGCGATGAGGATTGCGAGATCAGCAGAACGTTGGCGCGGAGCTCGGCGGTGGTTGAAAAGGTCCGGCCGACAACATCCGGCAGGCCGACGATGCCGGGACCGCCGACGGTGATCAGCGCCACGTCCTGAATGGCCGTGAGTGCCTTGACGCCGCCTCCGATGCTTTGGCCCATTGGAGTGATCTTGGTGCCGATTTTATCGGGCGCGAAGCTATTGCGGATCCATACCGGAATGCCCGCGCGCATGACCGGATTTAGCGTCTTGGGATGCAAGACTTTGGCGCCAAAATAGGCAAGCTCCGCCGCTTCGCGGTAAGAAATTTCCGGAATCGTGCGCGCATCAGCAACCAGCCGGGGATCGGCGGTCAATACGCCTTCCACATCGGTCCAGATGATGACTTCATCGGCGCTCAGGGCGGCCCCGAGAATAGTGGCTGAATAATCGGACCCACCGCGCCCGAGCGTAGTCAGCACACCGGAGGTTGTCGCACCGATGAATCCGGTGACCACGGGAATAATTCCGTCGGCGAGCAGCGGCCGCAGCGCAACCTCGCATTGCTCGCGCGTGCGGTCCATCAAGGGTTCCGCGCTGCCATGAAAGTCGTCGGTCGCGATAACGTCAGTTGCGTCGACCCCTTTGCTACGCAGTCCGAGTTCCCGCACGGCGGCTGCAACCAGCGGTGCGGAAAGACGCTCGCCAAGACTCAAGATCGTGTCAAGCGTGCGAAGAGTCAATTCGCAGAGTAAGGCCGTGCCTTCAAAAAGACGCCTGCCTTCCTGGAAGACCGCTTTGAGTTGCTCGGAAACAGCCTGACGTGCGGTCTCATCACGAACCAAAGTTTTCAGGGCATCTTCATGTTGCGCACAAAGCGCGGCCACAATTTCTGGCCCTGCGGTCTGGTCGCCCGTCTCCGCTCGGCGCGCTGCAGCAATGAGGCGGTTGGTGACGCCGCTCATGGCCGATACGACGGCAACGCACGCGCTTGCTCGAGAGGCCGCGGCAATGATCTGCGCCGCGCGGGCGATGCAGGCCGCGTCGCCCACGGAGGTGCCGCCGAACTTCATTACCTGTATTCGCGTCTCCATCTCAGGTCATCCCTAAAGTTGATCGCCCATCCGGTCTTCGTTTCAGCAGACTTTCAGTATACGGAGAATCGCCGCTAATTCGCTTTTGCCGGCTCGCGGTTGAGGCCCTGGTAAGGCGGGTGCTATTCTGCCTGCTATGGCGGATCCTGCGATTTCCGCGCCAGATGTACCTGCCGTCGCGCCTGCCGAGCATCCGCGGCGGCAACTCGAAGCGCTGCTCGAAGTAGCTGAGTCGATCTCCCAGCATCGCGATCTTGCAGCCCTTTTTCATGACCTCGCGGAACGGCTCCATTCGGTAGTGGACTTCGATTTTCTTACCTTGATGCTGCACGAACCCACGCGCAACGTCATGCGACTGCACATCCTCGAAGCGCGAATGCCCACGCCGGTGAAAACGGGAAGCGAGATGGCCATCGAGTCGCATCCTTCGGGCTGGGTGTGGCAGACGCAGCAGCCGTTCGTGATTTCCGACACTGAAGAAGAGGAGCGGTTTCCGGAGTTTTTGCAGCGCTTGCGGGAAGTTGGTGTGCGCTCGCTGGCGATGGTACCACTGACCACGGCACAACGGCGGTTGGGTGCGCTCGGATTCGGGAGGCTGGTGCCGCAGAGGATTGTCGACGGCGAATTGCAGTTTATGCGACGCGTGGCGAGCCAAGTCGCCGTGGCGGTGGACAACGCGCTGAATTATGAAGCCTCGCAGGCGTATCAGGCGCAACTGGCGCGGAAACGCGATGTGCTGCAGGTTCTACTGGAAGTGAACAACGTACTGGTAACCAGCCGCGAGTTGCGCGAACTCTTTCGCAGTATCGCCAGTTCCCTCGCGCGCGTGATTCATCACGACTACACCAGCTTGTCCATGCTCGACCCTGCTACCGGGCTCCTGAAAATTCACGCTCTGGATTTTCCCGGGCGCCCGAGTTTTTTTCAGCAGGATTTGATGGTGCCGCTGAACGACACGCCTTCCGGGCAATGCTTCACTGCCAGCAAGCCGCTCCTGGCGCGCGGCGAGGAATTGGATCGTTTTCCCTCCGAGGCGATCCGGATATTGCGGCGCGAAGGCGTGCAAACGATCTGCTGCGTGCCGTTGATCACGCAGGGGCGAACGCTCGGGACCTTGAATCTGGCAAGCTTGCGCATCGATGCGTTCACCCCGAAGGATTTGGAACTCTTGCAGCAGGTGGCGGCGCAGATTGCGATTGCCGTGGAAAATGCGTTGGCGTTCAAACAAATCGACGCGCTGAAAGACAAGCTGGCTGAAGAAAAGCTCTATCTTGAAGAAGAGATTCGCAGTGAGTTCAATTTCGAGGAAATCATCGGAGACAGCCCGGCGCTGAAACGGGCGCTGAGCCAGGTGGAACTGGTTGCCCCTACCGGGACAGCGATACTCGTTACCGGCGAAACGGGTACGGGAAAAGAGTTGATCGCGCGCGCGATTCACAACTTGAGCCCGCGGCGCGAGCGCACGTTCGTGAAAGTGAACTGCGCGGCAATCCCGAGTGGACTGCTCGAGTCCGAGCTTTTCGGGCATGAGCGCGGAGCGTTTACCGGCGCGCTGAACCAGAAGATCGGGCGATTCGAACTGGCGGATGGCGGAACGCTGTTCCTGGATGAAATTGCGGATCTCCCGCTGGAACTCCAGCCGAAGCTGCTCCGCGTGCTGCAGGAGCAGGAGTTCGAGCGGCTGGGCAGTAACCAGACGCATCGCGTGGATGTGCGCGTAGTAGCGGCGACGAATGGAGACTTGGCGAAGTTGGTGGCAGAGCGGGCGTTTCGCAGCGATTTGTTTTATCGGCTGAACGTTTTCCCGATTCATATTCCTGCTTTGCGCGAACGACGCGAGGACGTACCGCTGCTGGTGCGGTACTTCGTGCAGAAGTTCAGCCGTCGGCTGAACAAGACGGTCGCCTACGTGCCGTTCGAAGCGATGGATGCACTCGGAAACTACGCGTGGCCGGGCAACGTGCGCGAGCTGGAGAATTTTATTGAGCGAGCGGTGCTGCTTTCGCCGGGCAAGGAACTGCGCATTCCCATGGCGGAGCTAAGGTCTGGCGCGGCAGGCACCGCGGAAAATGCCGCGCAAGTCTCGGTGACACCGGCGTTCGCGCTTTCTAATGATGGCCGCGCGGCGATTTCGACACTCGAAGAAGCAGAGCGGCAGCATATTTTGCGCGCACTCCGGCAGACGGAGTGGCGAATCGCGGGTCCGAAAGGCGCAGCGAATATTTTGGGGATGAAACGCACCACGCTGCAGGCGCGTATGCGGAAGTTGGGAATTCGCCGGCCTGTTTAGTCACTCCGGCTATTTTCCGCGCTCCGCGGCGACGGCGAAGAAGAGCGGCCCCGTCCCGCAGATCAGCATCGAACCCAAAAAGATCATTCGAACTGCAGCACAACGATTTCCGGGTTCGAACCGAGCCGCAACGGCGGGCCCCAGGTGCCCGCACCGCTGGACGTAAACACCTGCATTTTCCCGATGCGGCTCAATCCGTACACAAATTGGCGATAGATGCGCCGAGCCATCCAACTCCAAGGAATAAATTGGCCGACATGCGTGTGACCCGATAGTTGCAGCGAAACACCTGCCGCTTCCGCCACGTGAGGGTGATCAGGAGCATGGGTCAGAAGAATGCTCGCGCGACCGCGGTCCACGCCAATGCCTTGAAGGATTGAGGCGAAATGCTCGGTGTGCGAAGCATGGCGATAGGGCACGCCGATGATCTGCAGGCCTTGCGCATCGACCTTTTCGTTGCGAAGCACGCGCACGCCCGCCGCCTCTATCGCATGCAGATACTTCGAATCATCGCCAAACTGCTCGTGGTTGCCCGCGACAAAGTAAACGCCTTGCGGCGCGGCCAGCGCGGAAAGCGGCTCCGCGGCGCGCTTGGCGTCAATCGCGGTCCCATCGTATAAATCGCCGGCGATGAAGATTGCGTCCGGCTTCTCCTTCAGCACGTAACGGACAATCCGGCGCAAGAAACTGCCATTGCGCACGTGGCCCAGATGGATATCGCTGACCAGCGCGGCTTTCCGTCCGCGCCACGCTTCCGGAAGATTGGCCAGGCGCACCGTGGTTCGAGTGATGCGTGTGCAGCTCGCGTTGAAAACGCCGTAGACGCCGGTGATCGCCGCTGCAGCGAACAGAATTTGGACGGTTTCATGGAAATAGGAAGGCAAGCCGGCAACCCAAAGGAAGCCGAGAGCCAGCCAGGAAAGCACACCGGCGGTGAACAGGAAGCTCAGTAACCCAAGCCAGACCGCAGCCACTTTGTAGATGGCGCGAACAGCAGCCCCGGTGTACCGCCAGGCCAGCAGCGATGCCACGAGAAAACTGACCGACAAGACGCCTAGAGCAACCTTCAACAAAAGTGGGCTTCCGACGGGATGGCCGGGAGAGAATGTCCACGTGAAGTACAGAAACAGATGGGCCACCAGCAAAATGGCCTGCACCACGGCTACAAAACCGACCAGACCAGCGCGTATTTTCATGCCTTATTGGATTCGCGAAAGCCTTGTTCGTATGCATTTTCGAGTGAGCTAACGTTCAGCTCATGCGAGCACCTGCCAAGCAGTTCCCATCCGGGACGGTCCATGCTTCTCGCCGGCAGGACGGGTTTGGGCTACCATTTCGACCATCACTGTGAGGAGCCAGTCATGAAGAAAACGATGGTTGTGTTGATGCTGCTCCTTGCCGGCGATTATTCCGCAATCGCACAAAATCAAAAACCGCCGGAAGGAATTTGGGAAGGTTACGACGGGGAATGGCTGCACGTCTCCCAGCAGCTGGTAGCGCTGGCTGAAGCTACACCTGAGGAGAAGTTTTCCTGGCGGCCGGCCCCGGGCGTGCGTTCCACCAGCGAAGTGTACATGCACATCGCGATCGCCAATTTCTACCTGCTGAGCGTGACCGGGCCCAAAATGCCGAGCGACCTGAAACAGGATGCAGAGAAGTCCGTCACGTCGAAGGCCGAAGTCATCAGCTGGCTGAAGCGCTCACTCGAGGTCGTAAAGCAAGCCCATCACAACGAAACCGCGAAGGACTTGCAACGCAAGGTGCACATTGCCGATCGCGATGCGACTGTGGATGGCATGTACCTACGCATCATCGTTCATGCCAATGAGCATATGGGCCAGTTAGTGGCGTATGCGCGCATGACCGGCGTGGTGCCGCCGTGGTCCAGCTAGAGACGCGTCCGGGCCGCTGAGCTGCGTACGCTGTTTGTCTTATTTCCCGGCAGTTTCACGCCCCCGCTTGGCCCGAGACTCGATTTCGCCTCGGCAGTGCCGCAGCACCTCGCCGGTATTTCGAGCGGACTTTCCGTCAAGGTCATCGGAATCTTCCGGAAGCAGATTGATAACATGGCCGAGTTCATGGAGCAGCGTGAGCACCTGCGCTTGCAGCGTGTTGCCGGAGTAGGAACCGACGGTGAGCCAGTGCTCCCCGCGGAATTGAACTGGGCCGCCTTCAGCGCTCACGCTTTCCAGCTTGGCCTGACTGCGATAAAAAGCGCCATATGCGTTGATCGTGATGTCCGTATTAGGGCCGCCATCCTGGGTGGCCCGAGCGACATAGGGCTGGCGAATCAGTGTGTTCGAGCCGGTCATAGCGGAGGCCAGCACATCTGCGGCGCCCTCATGGTCGAGGATGAAGCCCAAAGTCTCAAAGGTCAGGTTAGGCGCCGGATCCCGCGTGGCGAACCACTCGGTACAAGCATTTTGCGAACTGAGGATGTCGAGAACTTCGTGACGCGCGCGGCGAATCTCGGCTCCGGACCGGCCCAGTGAGTCCAGTCGAGGAGCCACGGAGTCATCGGCGGGCGCGCAGGAATTGCCTACGCGGAGCAACGAATTGTTGCAGGGCGTGCCCGCCTCGACGTCTCTGTTGATCGCGGATGAGGAGCCCGCGCGGGAGCCAACACAGTCTTCCCGGGAAGGACTTAGGTTGAAGTTGTGGCCATCGTCGGCTAACCGGGTTGGAAACACATCAGGTTCCAGCTCTGGAGCACGCCAGGAGGCGCGCATCGACGAAAAATCCGCGCCACAGTTGCTGCGCCAGGCGGTGACCGAAACACGCGCCGTAAGCTCCGCGAGATTCTGACGTGGCACGGTCTGCGAGTAAGCAGGAATGGTAAGGCAAAAGCTCAGAAATAAAGCAAGCACAGCGAGGCGCTTGCCGTTGCCGGTGGCCGACATGATGTCCTCTCCGCCCGGCGAACTCACCACCACAAACCGAGGTGCGGCGCGCATTCAAGTGGCCACCAACTTGAGAGCGCTGCAACCGGTCAACACATGCCGGGGCTAAGAGGAAGAACGGATACTTTGCGGAAAGGTCTCCTCAATTTTTTGTCTACTGTATATCTTTCGCAGAAAGCAACAGGGGCTTCTTGCGCGCTACGGAAGTATGGATTCGTGAGGCTGCGAAACTGACACGCTTTCCCAGAGCTGGGATGCCACTGCGGCTACGACGAAGAAACACCGCTCTTGGGAATCAGCAGAGAGCGATAGGTAAAAGCGAGGTAGGAAACGAAGACTATAGAGAAGAACAACCAGCCAGCGGACACGTGGAAATGTGCGACAAAATCGGCGAGCCCTCGATTGCCGAAAACAAATAACGTGGTTATGCGGAGCGCATTGCTGAATAGCATTACGCCAAGCCCTGCGAAGTACGCGACTGCCGTCCGCCCTTTGCGTAAACGGTTCCAATCGAGAATGGTCATGAACAAAAACAGACAGTCGAAAAGCTCGATGCCGCTCAGACCGGAGCAGGCCGGCAGAATGGTTAAATCCAGACTAGAGCCGCCCAACGTGGGCGTGAGGGCTTGGGTGTACGTCACAGACGGCACGAACACGCTGGCGAGTGCAAAGCAGAATCTGCCTAGCAGTCGGCCATACCAGGGCCACATCGCCTGAAAGATTCGGGTAGGAATGAAAGTGAAAAGTGCGATGGTTCCGGCTGCGAGTTCGGCCGTATAGGTGCCGAGCAATGTCCGCCAGTACTTCCTCGGAATGAGGGCAACGGTTGGAGCCAGGACCAGCAGTTTCAGGCAAGCGATGATCCAGCCAGCTCCCGAGACGGTTCCCGCAGCCCCGTCAAGCGAAGGCGTCAAACGCACAGCCGCTAAGACCAGGAACAGATGCAAGCCGGCGAACACAGCCAAGCGAGCCGGGGAGAAAAGAAGAAGCTCTGAATCGATCTGAGTCGGGAGACGCGAGCGGCCTCTGCGCCATACCAGGATTTGGCAAATCACCGTCGCCCACAGCGGCGAGGAGCTGAACAGCATTGGCGCGGCAGACTGATCCGCAGCAACCGCCGCCAGCGTCAGGGACAACACCAATACGAGGAAGTGATAGCCACTGAGATGGCCGCGCTTGGCAGCCACCGCAGCTCGCAAGGTCGGAAGCGATGTGGAACTTAGCGACACGTAGAGAGTGATTTATCTGGCCGATTGGAATCAGCCCTGTCGCGACCGGGTAGCCACAAAGATCATCGGAATCTGAGAAGTGAGAAGCCGCCCGGCCGCTCCAGAGCGAACGGTTTAGTTTTCGCGGCGACGCAGTGCCAAGTAGCCAAGACCGGCCAACAAGGCAGCGCCACCGAAACCAGCAATGGCCATCTCATCGCCACTGATGTGATGATGGCGGTTCGGTGGACCTCCCCACCAGCTTTGTGCGTTAGTAAGGACTGGAGTAAGCAGAATAGCAGCAACTGCAACTAGAATGACTCGTTTCAAGGTAAATGGGCCCCTTCCCTGGATATGAGCGAACAACGTGCACA
>Ga0335079_10003656_pt1 | contig 17716 bp, 20 predicted proteins | sample Lox_Sample_33_FD_206719 | JGI IMG/M metagenome (GOLD analysis project Ga0335079, IMG submission 206719) | Soil microbial communities from Loxahatchee National Wildlife Refuge, Florida, United States - Lox_Sample_3.3 | ecosystem: Environmental > Terrestrial > Soil > Wetlands | place: USA... | reverse complement strand
GCTGGGGTTGAGCGCGGTGGCACTCGCCGTCGCCATCCTCATGGCGGCCTCGCTCCTCCATCAGCGGATGCTCGACGACCGGGTCGAGAAGCTGCGGGGCATCGTCGAGATGCTGTCGGGCCAGGCACAAGCGCTGGAGAACGAGGTCAAGGCGGGCAAGATCACCCGCGAGGAGGCGCTCAACCGGTTCCGCGCCATCGTCTACGGGTCGTGGTATGACGATCATCACGACTACGTCATGACTTTCTTCATGGACGGCACCGTCATCGCCAATCCCAACGCGCCGGAGCAGCAGGGCACCAGCCGGCTCGGGACCAAGGACCCCAACGGCAAGCCGATCCTCGGCTCGATGCTCGACGTGCTCAGGACGGCCGATGACGGCATCACCGATTACAGCTTCCCGAAGCCCGGCACGAAGGAGCCGTTGCCGAAAATTACCTATGTCAAGAAGTTCAAGCCGTGGAATGCATTCTTCGCCACCGGCGTGTGGACCGACGACATCGAGGCGGAATATCACGCGGTGCTGTTGAAGCTGTCGCTGTTCGGGCTCGGCATCATGGCGGTGGTGGCGGCGATCACGCTGGGCGTGAACAGCAACATCGCGGGGGCGCTGGGGCGGCTCAAGGCGACGATGGCGAAGCTCGCGGCGGGGGATCTGCGGGTCGAGATCGCCGAGGCGTCGCGCGGCGACGAGATCGGCGACATGGCGCGGACGGTGCAGGTGTTCAAGGAGAACGCCGAGGCGGTGCGTCGCCTGGAGGCGGAGCAGGCGGAGCTGAAGGCGCAAGGCGAGGCGGAGAAGCGGCGGGCGCTGGCCGAGCTCGCCGCGCGCTTTGAGGCGCGGGTGCGGAGCATCGTCGAGGCGGTGTCGCGGGCGGCCTCGGAGATGCAGGCGACGGCGCAGAGCTTGACGGGGTCGGCGGAAGGGACGCGGCAGCAGGCGCTGGCGGTGGCATCGGGGGCGAGCCAGGCGACGGCCAATGTGGAGACGGTGGCGGTGGCGGCGGAGGAGCTGTCGTCGTCGATCGGGGAAATCGGCCGTCAGGTGGCGCAGGCGGCGTCGACGGCGAAGGCGGCGGCGGCGGAGGGCGAGACCACGGATCGCAGCGTCGCGAGCCTGGCGGCGGCGGCGGAGCGGATCGGCGAGGTGGTGGCGCTGATCAACGACATTGCGAGCCAGACCAACCTGCTGGCGCTCAACGCGACGATCGAGGCGGCGCGGGCGGGCGAAGCGGGGAAGGGGTTCGCGGTGGTGGCGAGCGAGGTGAAGTCGCTGGCGACGCAGACGGCGAAGGCGACGGAGGACATCCGCGCGCAGATCGCGGCGATCCAGGGGGAGACGCAGAGCGCGGTGCAGGCGATCCGCTCGATCTCGTCGACGATCCTGGCGGTGAACGAGATCTCGTCCTCGATCGCTTCGGCGGTGGAGGAGCAGACGGCGGCGACGCAGGAGATCACGCGCAACGTGCAGCAGGCGGCGACCGGCACGCGCGAGGTGTCGCACAACATCAGCGGCGTCAGCGAGGCCGTCGACAAGGCGGGCACCGTCGCCAAGGGCGTCAAGACGGCCGCCGACAGCCTCGCCAAAGAAGCCCAGTCGCTCCGCCACGAAGTCGACCAGTTCCTCGCCACGCTGAGGGCAGCGTAAGGAGTAGTTGTCAGTTGTCAGTTCTCAGTGATCAGTTGCCGGTCTCTCCCAACTGAAAACTGACAACTGACGACTGAAAACTCCCCCTCACCGTCTCGTCCGGCTTTCAATCAGCTCGCGCACTTTGCGCGCTTCCCAATCCGCCGTGGTCCAGGGCAGCATCTCGTAGGCATGCAGCCCGTGCAGGCAGACGACCATGCCCCAGCCGATCAGCGGCGCGTAGAACCAGGCCGGCCCCGGCGTCGTCGAATCGATCATGAACAGCACGAAATTGATCACGACATAGGCGGTGAGATGGCTGTAGAAGCCGCGCAGCGCGCGGACGCGCCGCCACGCCCATTGCTCGATCTCGGCGAGCTGCGCCGCTTCGCGCGCCCCTGCTCCGGGGCGCAGCTCCACTGGCTCGCTGCCCTGCCCACGCATTGCCGATCTTCCGTCCATGGCCTTACGACGACTTGCCGAAGCCGTGCCAGCAGATTACCGCCAATGCTCACCGGAGTAAAAGGCGCGCTCAGTGACGCGCCGGGCTCTCTTGTGAGGAGATAAAGGCGGAGGGGCGGTCGAGGGTCAGCAAATCCTCGGTCGCGCGGATCCAGGCGGTGAGCGCGTAGCTCTCCACCCATTGATGGAATTCCGCCTCACGATGATCGAGCTCGGCCGTGGCGCGCCGGCGCGCCTCGGAAATCGGGCTCTTCTGCTCGTTGCGGAAGCCGCGCTCGAACAGCCGGGCGATCTCGCGCCGCACCTTGGCCTCATGGCGCTGATGCCAGGCCTTGAAGGCCTCGACCCGCTTCTCGAACTCCTCGCGCGGCAAGAGCTGGGCGCGCGCCTCCGCGTCGCGCAGGATGAGCTGCGCCGCTTCGCCGAAGGCGCGCTCCATTTCGGTGGCGTTGGGCTGCTCGGCCGCATCGATAAAGGGCCGCGCCATGTCGCTGGCCCGGCGCTTCAGCGTGTCGATTAGGGCTCGTGTCGCCGTCATGGCATCCCACTCCCTAGTCTCGCCCTGCCATTCCAGGCTAAACCCAGAGATTCCGCGCTGTCCAGGGGGCTCGGGGCCGACATTTCGCCGCGCCGGGCCGAAAAACGCCTTTTGCTATCTCCCTCCATAATCGCCGCGGAAATTTTATAATGATGTGCTAGGCTCATAAGTCCGGGCCCCAGGGGGTACGGATTTGGTCACGGAGAACGAAGGCAGAGCCGAAGTATGGGTAGAGGAAGGGATTTCCGCGGCCCGAGACGACGCGGATTCAATGACGACGATTTCCCGCCGCCAGACATGCCTGATTTCGCACCTCGGCGGCCTTATGGTTCCTTCTCGCCGCCACCGATGGCGGAAGGGCCGGAGGTCGACGCGGTGGTCAAGTGGTTCAATGGCCAGAAGGGATTCGGCTTCGTCGAGCTCGGCGATGGCTCGGGGGACGCATTCCTGCACATCGCCGTGCTGCAGCAATCGGGACGTCAATCGGTCTTGCCGGGATCGAAGATGCGGGTCGCCACTGCTCAGGGCCCTAAGGGGCGACAAGTGGCGCGCGTCATCGAGGTCGACGAGAGCACGGCCACGGAGCAGCCCCGGCGACCGCCGCGGGAGGGGGGTGGGGGCGGGGGTGGCTTCGGCCGCGGCCCGCGCGACCTCTCGAACGCCGTCGACATGACGGGCACGGTGAAATGGTTCAACACCGACAAGGGCTTCGGCTTCATCGCTCCCGAAGGCGGCGGCAAGGACGTGTTCATCCACATCTCTGTCCTCGGCCGTTCCGGCATTACCGGGCTTTCCGAGGGCCAGCAGGTGTCGATGCGCGTCGTCGAAACGCCCAAGGGGCGGGAAGCGGTCTCGATCTCGCTGTCGGGCTAAATGATAGCGGCGGGCGGTAGGCCGCCCGCCGCTCATTGCTTGATTGGCGTTGGGGTCCGGCCGAGTTCAATCGGCCGGTTGCAGATTGCCTGCGGCTTCCTTGCCGCGATCGACGACGACCTCGTAACGGATCTTCTGGCCCTCTCGCAGCGAGTTCATGCCGGCGCGCTCAACGGCCGAGATATGGACGAAGACGTCCTTTCCGCCGCCATCGGGCTGGATGAAGCCATAGCCCTTTTGCGCATTGAACCATTTGACAGTGCCGGTAGCCAAGCTGGCCTCCCTTTTAAGTGGTTGGATCGGCGCCGCGTTACAGGTGCGGCACCGCGCAGTTCTCCGCCTCTAGCTTCTTGGAGCAACGCCCGGCGGGCGATCGGCAAGGCCGCCGAAGCCGAAACTGGCCCGTCAACCTTCGCATTTCTGCCGCCGCTGCACAATCCTTAAGCGGGCCCCCGCCCCGAAAGGGGGAGAAGGCTAAAACTCACTCGCCCGGCCGATCGCGCCTCCACGCGTCGCAGAGACGCCCGCGGACACAGAAGATGAGGGGGGCCGTGGTACCCTCTCACGATGGCGTCTTTGACAGCGTGCAGGATGTTTCACGTGTGACACGCCGCGCGCGCCCTGGGAGCGTGCCGAGAAAAAATGCTCCCGGTGTACACCGGGGGCGTAGCTCGCTCCCGGTCCGTCCCGTCGCGTTGGCGCGAGCGCGCCGGCCGAGCGGCCGGGCGCGCCCGGCCAGGCTCAATGCTCGGTCGTCGTGGGCGCGACCAGCGGCGCTCCGGCCTCGCCGAAATAGCCGCTCGTGCGTTGGCGGGCCGCGCTCGCTGCCGCGCTGCCGGTATCGTAGTCGCTCGGCGGCACGAGCGGAGCGCCGGCCGTCGGGAAATAGCCGCTCGACTGCTGCCGCGCGATCGTCGCTTGCGCGCTGCCGGTGTCATAGAGTGTCGGCGGGACGAGCGGCGCGTCCGGCGTGTCGAAATACCCCGCCGCGGCGGCGGGCAGGGACAAGGCCGCCGGCACGGTCACGCTGGCGGCGAGCGCCAACAGGCGCAGTTTGCTCGACATGGCGTGTTCTCCTTTCGCAATGAGGGAGGCGAGCAATCGCTCCCGCTGCGAAAAGACATTGGGAGCCGTGTCGCTCTCCCCTACGGGCAAAGCGCCGAATGGACTGTGCGGCGGTGGCAAACAATCGCCGGCGCCGGCGCGCTTCGGCGATCGAAGCCCTATCCTTCAGGCGCGGCTCTGCTAGACTGCGCCAGGCCGGCGGGGGGCTTCGGCCCGGGATTGGGGGGAGACGCGAGGATCATGATTCCCGTGCTGTTGGGCTCGGTCTTGAGCCTGCTGTTTTTTTCCGCCGTGCTCGCCAGCGAGATTCGCGGCGGCGATCACCGCCGCATCCGCGAGCTCGGCGTGCTCGTCGGCATCCTGACGCTCGTTGCCGCCTATGCGAGCCACGCCGTCATCGCCACCAGCTGGCCGCAAATCGCCAGCGTCTCCGCCCTGCTCCTGCGGGGCGGTAAAAGCGGCGCGAAGGCCGCAGGCCTTCGTCGCCGGCGGCGGCAGCGGTTGCGCAGCAACCGCGAAAGCCCCGTGCGAGCGCGCAGCGCTCGTCACGCCCGGCGGCAGCGGTTGCGCAGCAACCGCGAAAGCCCCGTGCGAGCGCGCAGCGCTCGTCACGCCCGGCGGCAGCGGTTGCGCAGCAACCGCGAGAGCCGCCTGGTTCGTCTAAACCTGATTCAACGCCCGCAGCACTTTGCCCTCTAAAAAGGCGCGAATGTTCTCGACGGCGTGGCCGTAAGCGAGGCGATAGCCCTCCTCGGTGACGTATCCCAGATGCGGCGTGATGACCACGTTGTCGAGCCGCAGGAGCGGGTGCTCGCGCGGCAGCGGCTCGGGCTCGAACACGTCGAGCCCGGCGCCGGCGATGCGCCGCTCCTCGAGACTCGCGAGCAGCGCCGCCTCGTCGACGATGGGGCCGCGCGACGTGTTGACCAGGAAGGCCGTCCGCTTCATCCGCCCGAGCTCCGCCGCGCCGACAAGGCCGCGCGAGCGCGGGCTCAGCACGAGATGGATGCTGACGACATCGGCGCGCGCGAAGAGCTCCTCCTTCGCGACCAGCGCGGCGCCGGCCTCGGCGGCGCGCTCCGCCGTCAGATTCTGGCTCCAGGCGATCACCTCCATGCCGAAGGCCTGGCCCACCCGGGCCACCTGGCTGCCGAGCCGCCCGAGGCCGAGGAGGCCGAGCGTCTTGCCCTTGAGGCCAATGCCGAGCGTCGTTTGCCAATGTCCGGCGCGCGTCGCGCGGTCCTCCTGCGGGATGTGGCGGAAGAGCGCCAGGATCAGGCCCCAGGTGAGCTCCGCCGTGGGATAGGGCAGCATATCGGTGCCCGATACCTGCACTTTGCGTTCGGTGGCGGCGGTGAGGTCGATCGCCGCGTTGCGCATGCCGGCGGTGACGAGGAGCCGCAGGTTCGGCAGCTTGGCGAACAGCGCGCGCGGGAAGGGCGTACGCTCGCGCATGGCGACGACGCATTCGAAGGCGTGGAGGCGCCTTGCCACCGCATCGAGATCGTCGAGGTGATCGGCGAAGGCCTCGATCGTCGCCTGCGGGTGCAGGCTCCGCCAATCCGCCAGGGCGAGCGCCGCGCCTTGATAGTCGTCGAGAATGGCCACTCGAAGCATCAGCTCCTCCGATCAGTTGTCAGTTATCAGTTGTCAGTCTTCAGCAAGCGATACTGATAACTGAAAACTGACCACTGACAACTTCCTTCGGAAAACTGAAAACTGACAACTGGCGCGGTTGACATGCCGCCCGCCAGCGGCTCCTATCCCCGTCGAAGTGAGGGACCCATGGCAGAAATGACGTGCGATGTAGTGGTCGTGGGCGCTGGCAATGCCGCGCTTTCGGCGGCGCTGTCGGCGCGCGAGCACGGCGCCTCGGTGGTGGTGCTGGAGCGCGCGCCGGAGGACGAAAGCGGTGGCAACAGCCGCTTCACCGCCGGCGCCATCCGCACCGTCTATAACGGCGTCGAGGATCTGAAGAAGCTCATTCCCGATCTCACCGCCGAAGAGATCGCGCGCACCGATTACGGGACCTACACCCGCGAGCAGTTCTACGATGATCTCGGCCGCATCACCCAGTATCGCAGCGATCCCGACCTCGCCGAGATGATGATCGAGCGCAGCCTCGAGACGCTGATCTGGCTGCGCGGCAAAGGCGTGAAGTTTCTGCCGGCCTATGGCCGCCAAGCCTTCAAGGTCGGCGACAAGACGCGCTTCTGGGGCGGGCTCACCGTCGAGGCGTGGGGCGGCGGGCCTGGCCTCGTCGCCGCCGAGCACGAAGCAGCGCGGCGCAACGGCATCGATATCCTGTACGGCACGCGCGCGCTCTCGCTGCTGCTCGATGAGCGCCGCGTCCTCGGCGTTCATGTGCGTCGCGGCGGCCGCAGCTTCGACATCGCCGCCAAGGCCGTGGTGCTCGCCTGCGGCGGCTTCGAGGCGAATGCCGAGTGGCGGACGCGCTATCTCGGCCCCGGCTGGGATCTCGCCAAGGTGCGCGGCACGCGCTTCAACACCGGCGATGGCATCCGCATGGCGCTCGAAGCGGGTGCCATGCCCTGGGGCAACTGGTCGGGCTGCCATGCCGTCGCCTGGGACCGCAACGCGCCCGAGTTCGGCGACCTTGCCGTCGGCGACAATTTCCAGAAGCACTCCTATCCCTTCGGCCTCATCGTCAACGTCACCGGCCGCCGCTTCGTCGATGAGGGCGCCGATTTCCGCAATTACACCTATGCCAAATACGGCCGCGTCATCCTCGACCAGCCGGCGCAGACCGCCTGGCAGGTCTTCGATGCCAAGGTGCTGCATCTCCTGCGCGAGGAATACCGCATCCGTCAGGTCACCAAGGCGCGCGCCGACACGATCGAAGAGCTGGCGCAGAAGCTCGAAGGCATCGACCGGCAAGCCTTCATCGCCGAAATCGCCGCCTATAACCGCGCGGTGCGCCAGGACATCCCCTTCGATCCCACCGTGAAGGATGGGCGCCGCACCGAAGGGCTCGCCGTGCCGAAGTCGAACTGGGCGAACACGATCGACACGCCGCCTTTCGAGGCCTATCAGGTCACCTGCGGCGTCACCTTCACCTTCGGCGGGCTGCGCATCGACACCTCGGCGCGCGTGATCGATACCGAGGGCGAGCCGATCCCGGGCCTCTTCGCCGCGGGCGAGCTCGTCGGCGGGCTCTTTTATTTCAACTATCCCGGCGGCACCGGCCTGCTCTCGGGCGCCGTCTTCGGCCGGCTCGCCGGCAATTCGGCCGGGCAGGCGGCCGCCGTATCGGTCTGAGGGAGCGGCGCCGCCGCAGCGGATTGACGCATGGCACAGCTTCCGCCGCCGCCGCCGCGAACGCAGTTCAATGCGCCGCTCTCCGCCGGCGACATTGCGCCCGATTGCGCGCTGAAATCGCTCGGCGGCGACATCGTCGATCTGCGGGGCGATGGCGTTGCCGGCCATCCCATGGTCGTGCTCTTCTGCCCGCGCTTCACCGCGCCGGTCCTGGCGGCGCTGGACGGCTTCCGGGCGCGGCTCGAGGGTTTTGCCGCCTCTCATGCGCGCCTCTTCGCGGTGACCCTCGAGCCGGCCGCCGCGGCGCTGGAGCAGGTGCTGCCGTTTCCGGTGCTGCTCGACCGCAGCGGCGATACCTTTCGCGATTTCAACGCCAACCATCGCGACCAGCCGACGGTGGTGATGCTCCGCCCCAACCATCATGTGCTCGCGATTCTGAAGGACGCTCCCGAAGCCCAGGCGCAACAGTCGCTGGCGCTGCTCGAGCGCCTCGCCGCCGAGCGCCAGACGATGTTGATGGCGCCGCATCCGCCGGTGCTGATCGTTCCCGACGTGCTGAGCCGCACCGATTGCGAGCGGCTGGTCAATGTCTATCGCACGCGCGGCAATGTCTTCGTCGAGCCGCGCCACGGCGATGACGGCATGGCTACCGACTACAAGATGCGCATTCCCGAATACGGCCGCGGCGACCGCATCGACCACTGGCTGATCGAGGCCGACATGAACAACCTGATCGAGACTCGGCTGCGGCGTCGGCTGTTTCCGGAGATTCGCCGCGCCTTCCAGTATCAGATCACCCGGCGCGAGCGGATGCGCATCGGCTGTTACGAGGGGATGCGCGGCGGCGAGCTGCACGGCCATCGTGATGACTCCGAGGCGATCGTCGCCTATCGCCGCTTTGCCATGTCGGTGAACCTGAACACCGAGGCGTTCGAGGGCGGCGAGCTGCGGTTCCCCGAGTTCGGCGATCAGCGCTACCGGCCGGACACCGGCGCCGCCATCGTCTTCTCCTGCTCGCTGCTGCATGAGGCCATGCATGTGACGGCGGGCACGCGCTACGTGCTGCTCGCCTTCCTGTTCGGCGACCGCTGAGCTGGCGCGGGCGGCCTTCGCCGTCCCGGCGAACGGGAGCAAAACGCTCTCCCCGGCGTTTAAGTGGATGCTCGGGTTTGGAGCGGTCCCCGATGACGCGCAGCACTCGCGACCTGAAGGTGGAGATATCGCGCCTCAATCGCCTGATCGCCCGCATCGAGGCCAAGCCGCAGAACGAATGGTCCGTCTGGTCCTCGACCTTGCACGACCTCGTCGAAGAGCGCGAGGTGCTGGGCCTCGTCGTGCTCAACCGCCGCATCGAGGCCAGCAAGAAGGTGGTGAGCTTCCGCCGTTGGCGCGACGGTCCCTGGACCGGTTGACCGTCAATCCTGGGCCGGCGGCCGGAACGGGCCCGCCTGCTGCATCCAGCGCGTGAGCCGCGCCGCGGGAAAGATCCAGGCGATGCCGGCGAGCGCATAGAAGGCGAGCTCGATCGCCACCTGGTCCGGCAGCAGCCGCGCCGCCACGACCATCACCGCCAGCGCGTAAAGCACCAGCCCGACGATCAGCAGCAGGCTGCCGAGAAGAATGCGCAAACGCATGCCGCAATCCTTGGCGCCCGGGTGCCGGTGTCAAGAGCGGGTGAGGGAGCCTCGGCCCTTCGATCATCGCGATCCCCTGTCGTCATGCCCGGGCCGCCCGCAGGGCGAGTCCCGGGCACCCACGTCTCGCCGTGGGCAAGCGGCGCGACGTGGGCGGCCGGGACAAGCCCGGCCGTGACGATCTGATTTAATTCTGGGTTGTTGCCAAACAGGCCGCCGGCGTCGACACTTTGTCGATGGAAGGCGGATGGATATACATCCTGACAAACCGGCCCAACGGGACCTGTACATTGGTGTGACGAGTGATCTCGCTCGCCGGGCGTGGGAGCACCGGGAAGGCGTTGTCGACGGCTTCACCAAGCGCTATGGCCTGAAGCGGCTTGTGTATGTGGAGCGGTACGAGGACATTCGCACAGCAATTCAGCGCGAGAAGAACATGAAGCACTGGCCCCGGAGGTGGAAGGTTGGTTTGATCCTTCGGGACAACCCGGAATGGAACGACCTTTATAATCGGCTTGCATGATCTTGGAGCGGCTCATGTTGGACGGCGAGAGGCGGGCGATCTCAGCTGCGGAAGCGCGCCGGCGGATTCGGCGCGGCGAGATCGCCGGGCAGACCGGCGGGCTTGCGCCGGGGCGGGTGCAGGGCAATGTCGCGATCCTGCCGGCGGATTGGGCCGACGAGTTCCTGCGCTTCTGCCTGCAGAATCCGAAGCCCTGCCCGGTGCTGGCGGTCGGGAGGGCCGGCCGGCCGGAGCTGCCGAGCCTCGGTGCCGACATCGACATCCGCCGCGACGTGCCGCGCTACCGCGTTTTCGAGCATGGCCGCGAGATCGCCGCGCCGACCGACATTTCCGAATATTGGCGCGACGATCTCGTCGCCTTCGTGCTCGGCTGCTCCTTCTCCTTCGAGTGGCCGCTGCTCGATGCCGGGCTCAGGCTGAAACACCTGGAGGCCGGCACGGTGGTGCCGATGTACCGCACCAACATCGCGACGGCGGCGACCGAGCGGTTCCACGGGCCGATGGTCGTGTCGATGCGCCCCTTCCGCCCGGATGATGCCATCCGCGCCGTGCAGATCAGCGGCCGCTACCCGAGCGTCCATGGCGCGCCCGTCCATCTCGGCCTGCCGCAGATGATCGGCATCGCCGATCTCGCCCGCCCCGATTTCGGCGATCCGACGCCGGTGGAAGCCGACGAGCTGCCGGTGTTCTGGGCCTGTGGAGTGACGCCGCAGGCGGTGATCGAGCAGGCGAAGCCGCCTTTCTTCATCTCGCATTTCCCCGGCTCGATGCTGATCACCGATCTCGTCAACGCGGCGCTCGCCGCATGAGCGGCAGGCCGCTCGAGGGCCTGCTGGTGGTCGCGCTCGAGCAGGCGGTGGCGGCGCCGCTGTGCAGCGCGCGGCTCGCCGATGCCGGCGCGCGTGTCATCAAGATCGAGCGCAGCGAGGGCGATTTCGCCCGCTTCTACGACCGTGTCGCGCTCGGCCAGAGCAGCTATTTCGTCTGGCTCAATCGCGGCAAGCAGTCGATCGTGCTCGACATCAAGCGCGAGGAGGATTGCGCGCTGCTCCGGCGCATGATCGCGCGCGCCGATGTCTTTCTGCAGAATCTGGCGCCCGGCGCGGCGGCGCGCGCCGGACTGGATCCGGCGGAGCTGCAGCGCCGGCATCCCCGCCTCGTCACCTGCTCGATCAGCGGTTATGGCGAGAGCGGGCCCTATCGCGACATGAAAGCCTATGACCTGCTGATCCAGGCCGAGACCGGGCTTGCCGAGCTCACGGGGCCGCCCGAGGCGCCGGGACGCGTCGGCGTCTCCGTCTCCGATATCGCCGCCGGGCTCAACGCTTACAGCGCCATCCTCGAAGCGCTCTTCGCGCGCGAGCGCAGCGGCCGCGGCGCCGTGCTCTCGGTCTCGCTCTTCGACGCCACCGCCGAATGGATGGCCGTGCCCTACCTGCATTTCGAGTTCGGCGGCAAAGCGCCCGAGCGCCAGGGGCTGAAGCACCCCTCGATCGCGCCTTACGGCGCCTTTGCCGCGGCCGACGGCAAGGAGATCGTCATCGCCATCCAGAACGAGCGCGAATGGGCCCGGTTCTGCGCCGAGATTCTCGGCGATGCCGCGCTCGCCACCGATCCGCGCTTTTCCGACAATCCGCGCCGCGTCGCGAACCGCGCCGCCCTCGACGCCATCGTCGCCGCCGTGTTTGCGCGCGAAAGCCGCGCCGCTCTGGGACGGCGTCTCGAAGCGGCCGACATCGCCTTCGGCAATCTCAACGGCGTCGAGGATTTCGCGCGCCATCCGCATTTGCGGCGGTTGCGCGTGCCGACGCCGGAAGGGCCGATCACCGTTCCGGCGCCGCCGGCGCTGTTCGCCGAGAGCGCGCCCTCGGGCGGCGTCCCGGCGCTGGGCGAGCACAGCGACGCCATCCGGCGCGAGTTTTCGCGCTGAGGGCCGACGCTCCTCACCGCATTTCCCCGGTCGATGTTTTTTCCGCCGCGTCGCCGTCGAGCAGCGCCGCGAGCCCGAGCATCGCCGGAATGGGGTGCGTCACGACATAGGTCGGAATCGACGCAAGGTAGGGGCGGAAGCGGCCCTTCGCCTCGAAGCGCTCGCGAAACCGGCTGGCGGCAAAGCTCGCACCCAGCCGCGGCACGATGCCGCCCGCGATGTAGATGCCGCCGCGCGCGCCGAGCGTCAGCGCCAGATCGCCGGCGACCGTGCCAAGCATGGCGCAGAAGAGTTCGAGCGCTTCGCGCGCCAGCGGATCGCTTTCGCCGATCTGCCGGTCGGCGATCTGCGCCGGGGTGAAGGGCGCCGCCGGCACCGATTCGATCTCGGCAAGCGTGTTGTAGAGATTGACGAGGCCCGGCCCCGACAGCACGCGCTCGGCCGAGACATGATCGAAACGCCGGCGCATATGCTCCAGCACCTCGCTTTCGCGGTGATCGGCGGGCGGCATCGTGGCGTGTCCGCCCTCGCCCGAGATCGCGATCCAGCCCGATGGCGTCGGCACCAGCCCGCTGACGCCGAGACCGGTGCCGGGGCCGATCACGCCGATCGGTTGGCCGGCAATGGGGGCGCCGCCGCCAATGGCGCTGCGCTCCTCGGCTTTCAGCCGCGGCACGGCGAGCGCGTTGGCGGCGAAGTCGTTGACGACGAGGAGCCGCGCCAGCCCCAACCGGTCGCGCAGCCCGGCGATGCTGAACGACCAGGGGTGATTGGTCATGCTTACCGCATCGCCGGTGATCGGTGAAGCGACGGCAAGCGCCGCCTCCTGCGGCGCGGGAACGGACTCCTGGGCGAGATAGGCAGCGATCGCCGCCTCGATGGTGGAAAAGTCGTCACAGGCGACGACGCGCGTACGACCGATGACTCCCGCCTGATCGAGCAGCGCGAAGCGGGCGTTGGTCCCGCCTATATCTCCGATCAGCCGTTGCGGGCCGATCGCTTGCGCCATCTCAGCGCCCCGTCGCGGCTTCGGCCAGCGCGGCGGTGAAAGTGTCGCGCCAGACCGAAATGTCGTTCCGCCGCAGCACCGCCATCATCGCCTGCCAGCGCTCGACGCGCTCCTCCTGCGGCATCAGCAGCGCCTCCTGGATCGCCTCGGCGACGCCGTCGATGTCATAGGGGTTGACGATCAGCGCATCGCCGAGCTCGCGCGCGGCGCCGGCGAAGCAGGAGAGCACCAGCATGCCGGGATCGGCCGGATCCTGGGCCGCGACATATTCCTTCGCCACCAGATTCATGCCGTCGCGCAGCGGTGTCACCAGGCCGACGCCGGCGGCGCGCAGAAAGCCGCACAGCGTGCGGTGATTGAAGCTCTTGTTGAGATAGCGTACCGGCATCCAGTCGAACTCGGCGAATCGGCCGTTGATGTGGCCGGCGGCGGTCTCGAGGCTGCGGCGGATCTGATTGTATTCCGGCACCTCGCTGCGCGTCGGCGGCGCGATCTGCATGAGTGTGACATGGCCCCGCGTCTCCGGGAACATCTCGATCAGCCGCTCGAACGCGCGAAAGCGCTGCAGCAGGCCTTTCGAGTAGTCGAGCCGGTCGACGCCGATGATGAGCCGCCGCTGGCGCAGGCTTTCCTGGAGGCGCCGCATCTGTCGGCTGTCCACCGACTGCGCCGCCTGGAGGGCGATGGCATCGACGTCGATGCCGATGGGAAAGACTGCCGCGCGCAGGCGCCGGCCGAAAGCGCTGATGCCGTCGATGCCCTCGGCCCTCCCTCCGGCGCAGCGCAGCAGGTAGTCGCGGAAGCCGCTGAGGTCGTTCTCGGTCTGGAAGCCGACGAGATCGTAGGCGCACATGGCGCGCATCAGCGCCGCGTGGCTGGGCAGAACGCGCAGCACCTCGGTGGCCGGAAACGGCGTGTGCAGGAAGAAGCCGATCGGCTGCTCGATGCCGAGGCGACGCAGCTCGTCGGCGAGCGGCATCAAGTGGTAGTCATGCACCCAGATCATGTCGTCGGGACCGAGCAGCGGCGCCAGATGCAGAGCGAACTGGCGGTTGACGCGGAGATATCCCGCGAAATCATCGCGCTTGTAGTCGATGAGGCCCGGCCGGTAGTGAAACAGCGGCCACAGTACGCGGTTGGCGAAGCCGTTGTAATATTGCTCATAGTCGCGCCTTGCGAGGGCGAGCGTCGCAAAGGTGATGTCGTCGCCGTGCACGACCTCGGCGGCGGCCGGCGGCGCCGGGGTCACCGCGCCGCTCCAGCCGAACCAGATGCCGCCGCTGCGCTTCAGCGCGGCGAGAATGCCGACAGCAAGGCCGCCCGTGGCCTTGCCGCCGGGATCGGCCATGGCGACGCGGTTCGAGACGACGACAAGACGCCGCTCGCGCGCGGCGGCGGAAGCGGCGGGGCGCGCTGGCGATAGGGCCAGGAAGCTGGCGGGTGGTGGCAAGCGCGTCATCGGCGGCCGGGACTCCGCTGCGGTGTGCTGTGCCTCAACGCAGGATGGAAGCCGGCCGTTCCGCTGTGCTGGCTGCGGTCGTCTTCTTCCAGGCGCTGCGCGACCGCGCAAAGCCAGCGATGGAACGCGTCCGTGCCAGCGAGCGTGTACCGCGCGCAAGTCCTGCGGCCGCGGGTTTCGGCGTCGCCGACTCTGAGGGAAATGCCGCCCAGCGCGTTCACCGCGGCAAAGCCGTGCTCGTCGGTGGTGTCGTCGCCGGCGAAGATGGGACGCCGCCCGGCGAACGGGGGTTCGCCGAGAAAGGCTTCGATGGCCATGCCCTTATCCGCGCCGCGCGGCTGCAGCTCAACGACTTTGCGGCCCGAGAGGACGTGAAGCTCGGGCTCGCTGGCGGCAACGCGCCGCACGAAGCGCAGCAGCGCCGCCGCGCGCCCGGGCGCTTGCCGATAATGGAGCGCGAGGCTGCCGCCCTTGTCCTCGAGCAACAGGCCGGGGCGTGCGCTCGCGTAAGCTGCGAGCCGCGCCCGCAGCCGGACGAGAAGCTCCGTCGGCTCTTGCTGCGGCGCCAGCGTGCCGTCAGGGCGGCGCCGCTCCCAGCCATGAAGCCCGGCGGCGGCGAGCCGCAACGGCGCGAAGAGGCTGTCGATGCTGGCGAGGCTGCGGCCGCTGATCAGCGCCAGCGCCTCGTCGCAGCCGCGGCGCAAGCGCTCGAGCAGCGGCAGCAGCCTCGGCTCCGGACGCGCCGCCTCGGGCGTCGCGGCAATCGGGATCAAGGTGCCGTCGACGTCGAGGAAGAGCGCCCAGCGTTCGCCGGGTTCCGGTAGCGGCAGAAGCTGCGCCATCGCAGGGTTAACGCGCGCGGCCGGCACCCGGTTCGGAAACGTTTGTTGTGCGTTGCAACAATAACGGGTCGCGCGCACCGAAAATGTGGCGAAAGGCCGCAGAACTGCGATTTTTTTGCAGCTGCGTTTTAACGCTTGATTTGTCGCTTCTCCGGACGCATATTGTGCAGTGCGGCATCGGTCGTCGCCCGACGGCCTGCCGTACGTCTTCTAGGCGTTTCCTCCCTAAACTTGGGCCGTGCTTCGTGCACGGCCCATTTTTTTCTGGGATGTTGCACGCGCGCCACGCTGCGCCGCAACAAAATTCCGCGCCGCAACAAGAAGCGGTTCGATCATTCCATAACCAATGGTAGATCAGGGCAGGGTTGCGGCGCCGTCGCCGAGCTCGCGCTGCATGAGGACGCTGTCCACCCAGCGGCCATGCTTGAAACCCGTTGCCGGCAGCAGGCCGACCCGGCGAAAGCCAAGCTGCTCGTGCAGCCCGATCGAGCCCGCATTGCCGCTGTCGCCGATGACCGCGACCATCTGGCGATAGCCGCCCGCGGCGCAGCGCGCGACGAGCGCACCAAGCAGCGCCCGGCCAATGCCGCGCCGCAGCGCCGCCGGGGCGATATAGATCGAATCTTCGAGGCTGAAGCGATAGCCGGAGCGGGCGCGATAGGGCGCGGCATAGGCATAACCGAGCACCGTCCCCGCGTCCGCGGCGGCGATAAGATAGGGGAGCTTCCGCGCCAGCACCTCGGCGCGCCGTCGGGCGAGCTCGGCCAGGTCCGGCGGCTCTTCCTCGAAAGAGCCGAGTCCGAAGCGCACATGATGGCCGTAGATCGCGGCGACCGCCGGCAGATCGGCGTCCTTTGAGGGGCGAATGACGAAAGCCGCGGCGGCGGCCTCCGGCGGCGTCATGCGGCGGCGATGAGCGACAGATCGATCGCGGCCAGCGCCGCCGCCACGTCGCGCATATCGCCGGCCAGCTGGGCGAGGTACGGCTTCCGGCCAAAGCTGCGCTCGTCCATATAGAGCGCGCGGCTGATCTCGATCTGCAGGCAATGGCCGCCGGCTGCCGGCTTGCCGTAATGGGCGGTGGTAAAGCCGCCGGCATAGGGCGTGTTGCGCGCGACGGCGTAGCCCTTGGCCGACAGCGTGCGATGCGCCGTCTCCATGATCAGCGGATGGCACGCAGCGCCGTGGCAGTCGCCGAGCACGATGTCGGTGCGCGCGCGGCGCATGCCGCGCTCGCTCGGTGCCATGCCCGAGGGCATCGAATGGCAGTCGATGAGGAGATAGCTGCCGAAGCGGTCGCGCGTCGCGGTTACGAGTTGGCGCAGCGCGCGGTGGTAGGGCCGATAGAGCCCCTCGATTCGCAGCATGGCTTCGGCAAAGCGCAGCTTGCGCGCATAGATGTCCTCGCCGGTGGCGACGACGCGGGCGATCGTGCCCAGACCCACCCGGACGCGCGGCGAGCGCGTATTGACGAAAGCCGGCAGTTCATCCTCGAACATGCCGGGATCGAGCTCGAAGGGCTCGCGATTGGGATCGAGATAGGCGCGCGGGAAGCGGGCCCGCAGCAGCGGTGCGCCAAGCTCGGCGGCGGCGGCGAAGATCTCGTCGACATAGCTGTCTTCCGAGCGCCGGAGCGTCAGCGGGTCGAGACGCGAGGAGGCGAGGAATTCGGCCGGGTATTCGGCGCCGCTATGCGGCGATGCCAGCACCATCGGCAGAGTCTGCTCTGCCGGCGCAACCAACTCGATCGGCGGTTCGATCGCCGCTCTTCGCTCCAACGGGCCTTCCATAGCTAGGAATTTAGGGGCAAGCCGCCGGTTCTGTCACGCGTTTCCCTGCACCCCCGAGCCCAGCGGAAGACCCGGGGCGCGATGGTAAAGATCGGCGCGGCGCCCCTCGTTCTCGCGGGCAATACCGGTTAGACTGTACGCGTAACGGGAGCCGTGATGGCGCGTATTCTTCTCGCCGAGGACGACGACAATCTGCGGGTCTTTCTGGCGCGCGCCCTGCGCCGCGCCGGCCATGACGTGCATGCCGTAGGCGATGGCGATGCCGCGCTCGCCTGGGTGAGCGAGCGGCCGATCGATCTGCTGCTGGCCGACGTCGTCATGCCGGGACTCGACGGCATCGAACTGGCGCGCCGCGCCAATGATCTCTGGCCCGAGTTGCGCGTCATGTTCATCACCGGCTTCGCCGCCGTCGCCCTGCGCCATCGCGGCGTCACCCGCCGCCAAGCGGCGGTCCTGGCCAAGCCCTTCCATCTCCGCCAGCTCGTCGACGAGATCGATCGATTCCTCGCGGCATAGCGCTCCGCGAGCGCTGCGCGCTCGCGGAGCGTCGCCTTGCGAAGCGCAGCGAAATCGGTTACACCGCCCCTCTCCTGACGAGGGGGCACGTAGCTCAGCGGGAGAGCACTACCTTGACATGGTAGGGGTCACAGGTTCAATCCCTGTCGTGCCCACCACTCAGACCCGC
>Ga0335079_10003655_pt1 | contig 17718 bp, 12 predicted proteins | sample Lox_Sample_33_FD_206719 | JGI IMG/M metagenome (GOLD analysis project Ga0335079, IMG submission 206719) | Soil microbial communities from Loxahatchee National Wildlife Refuge, Florida, United States - Lox_Sample_3.3 | ecosystem: Environmental > Terrestrial > Soil > Wetlands | place: USA... | reverse complement strand
GCGATGCGCCCGCTGCCGCGGCGCTCGAGCTCTGCGACCTGCCGGGGCATCTCCTCGAATGGTACGACCGCCATCGCCGCGATCTCCCCTGGCGCGCGCACCGCGGCGAACGCGCCGATCCCTACCGCGTCTGGCTCAGCGAGATCATGTTGCAGCAGACCACGGTGGCAACCGTCGGCGCCTATTTCGCGCGCTTTACCGAGCGCTGGCCCGATCTGCCGGCGCTGGCCTCGGCCTCGCTCGACGAGGTGCTGCATGCCTGGCAGGGGCTCGGCTATTACGCGCGGGCGCGCAACCTCCATGCCTGCGCCCGCGCCGTCGTCGAGCATCACGGCGGCGCCTTTCCCTCGGAGGAAGCGGCGCTCTTGAAGCTGCCGGGAATCGGCGCTTACACCGCGGCGGCGGTGGCGGCGATCGCCTTCGGGCGCACCGCGACGCCCGTCGACGGCAATGTCGAGCGGGTGATGGCGCGGCTCTTCGCCGTCGCCGAGCCGTTGCCCGACTCCAAGCCGGCGCTGCGCCGGCTCGCCGAAAGCCTGACACAAGCCGAGCGCAGCGGCGACTACGCTCAGGCGGTGATGGATCTGGGCGCGACGCTGTGCACGCCGAAAAAGCCGAAATGCATTCTGTGCCCATGGCGTGCCGCCTGCCGCGGCCATGCTCTGGGGATCGCCGAGACACTGCCGGCGCGGCGCGCCAAGGCGGCAAAGCCGCTGCGCCGCGGCGTCGCCTTCTGGGCGGTGCGTCCCGATGGCGCCGTGCTGCTGCGGCGGCGGCCGGAAAAGGGGCTGTTGGGCGGCATGATGGAAGTGCCCTCGACACTTTGGCGCGAGGCGGAATGGAGCGAGGCCGAAGCGCGCGCGGCGGCGCCGGTCAAAGCGCGCTGGCGCCTGCTGCCCGGCGTGGTGCGCCACAGCTTCACCCATTTCCACCTTGAGCTCGCCGTCCTCGCCGGCACGGTGCGCGACGGCTTCAACGCCGGCGGCCTCTGGGTCCGCCTCGACGAACTCCCCCGCCAGGCGCTGCCAACCCTGATGAAAAAGGTGGTCGCCCACGCCCGCGAAGGCCGGCGGAGGGAGTGAATCGAGCGCGGCGCTGAAATCCCCTCTCCCCTTGCGGGAGAGGGAGGGGCCCATCGCGTAGCGATGGGAAGGTGAGGGGTGAGTAGGGTGCGCCATCTCACGCCGTGGCATGGCACAAAGTGCTCGCCACAACTTTAGGGCAGCCCTCACCCTCCCGCCGCTGCGCGGCGGGCCCCTCCCTCTCCCGCAAGGGGAGAGGGGATGGGCCTCACCCCTCCGCTTTTTCCACCCGTGCCGCAGCGCTCGCCACCGCCTGTAGCGATGCCGTTACGATATTCTCGTCGAGGCCGACGCCGAAGCGGCTGCCGCTCGGTGCCCGGACCTGGACATAAGCGGCTGCCTTCGCCGAGGAGCCGGCGGTGACGGCGTGCTCACGGTAGTCGAGGAATTCGAGCGCGATGCCGGCGCCCCGGCGGAGCGCGTCGATGAAGGCGTCGATGGGGCCGTTGCCGCGGCCTTCGATGCGTTGCTCGACCCCGTTGCGGCGGATGGTGGCGCGCAGATGCCGGCCGCGCTGGGCATCGGGCAGCATCTCGTAATCGACGAGCACGATCGGCCCCTCGGCATCGAGATAGGTCTTCTCGAACAGCCGCCAGATCTCGGCGCCCGTCGCCTCCTTGCCGGTGCGGTCGGTCATCTCCTGAACGATGCCGCTGAACTCGACCTGCAGCAGGCGCGGCAGGTCGAGGCCGTAATCGGCCTTGAGGAGATAGGCGACGCCGCCTTTCCCCGATTGGCTGTTGATGCGGATGATCGCCTCGTAGCTGCGGCCGAGATCGCGCGGGTCGATCGGCAGATAGGGCACCTCCCAGAGCCCGTCATTGCGCCGGGCAAGATCGTCGAACCCTTTCTTGATCGCATCCTGATGCGAGCCGGAAAAGGCGGTGAAGACCAGCTCGCCGCCATAGGGATGGCGCGGGTGGACGGGGAGCTGGTTGCAGTATTCGACCGTGCGCACGACCTCGTTGATGTCCTCGACGACGATGCCGGGATCGACGCCCTGGCTGAAAAGGTTGAGCGCCAAGGTCATGACATCGACATTGCCGGTGCGCTCGCCATTGCCGAAGAGCGTGCCCTCGACGCGGTCGGCGCCCGCCATCACCGCCAGCTCGGCCGCCGCCACCGCCGTGCCGCGGTCGTTATGGGGATGGACGCTCAAGACGATGCGGTCGCGGCCCTTGATCGTGCGGCCGAACCATTCGATCTGGTCGGCGAAGATGTTGGGCGTCGCCATCTCGACCGTGGCCGGCAGGTTGAGGATCACCTTCCGCTGCAGTGTCGGCCGCCAAACGTCCAGCACGGCTTCGCAAATCTCGACGGCGTAGTCGAGCTCGGTGCCGGTGAAGCTCTCGGGCGAATACTGATAGACGATCTCGGTCTCGGGCATTCCCGCGGCGAGGTCGCGGATGAGCCGGGCGCCGCTGACCGCGATCTCGGTGATGCCGGCGCGGTCGAGGCCGAAGACGACACGGCGCTGCAGGGTCGAGGTCGAGTTGTAGAGATGCATGATGGCGCGCCTGGCGCCGCGGATCGACTCGAAGCTCCGCTCGATGAGCTCCGGCCGCGACTGGGTGAGCACCTGGATGGTGACATCGTCCGGCACCAGCTTCTCCTCGACGAGCTGGCGCACGAAGTCGAAATCGGTTTGCGAGGCGGCGGGGAAACCGACCTCGATCTCTTTGAATCCCATCTTCACCAAGAGCTCGAACATCCGCCGCTTGCGCTCTGGTCCCATTGGCTCGACGAGCGCCTGGTTGCCGTCGCGGAGATCGACGCTGCACCAGATCGGCGCGCGCTCGATGACGCGCGAGGGCCATTGCCGGTCGGGGAGATGGATGGGCGCGAAGGGGCGGTATTTCTCGATGGGCATGCGGTTCATGGCAGCGATACTCCTGAAGGGGTTGCAGGCGATGCGAGGCATGGCCGCCGAGCGGGAGGGCTCAGCGACCGCGGCTAAGTCGCAGCAACGTCAGGAGGCGTGCGGGAACCGGGGCGGAAACGGACGGAGATCGGGGGCTGGGCATGGCGCAGAACTCACGCGGGGGAAGAGACAACGGCGAAAGCCCGACACTCCTCAGAGCGTCGGGGCGATAAGTCGAAGGCCGTTGATCCCGCTGGTCTGCATCACGTCTAAGACTAGATAGGTCCGGGCGCCGCGTCAACCGGCCGCAGGGGCACCCCGGAAACGCAGCTCAGTGAGCGGTCCCCATCTCCGCCCTGACCTTCTGGCGCAGCACATCGATGGCGACCGGCCGGCCGCGATCGAGGAAATGCCAGAAAACCCAGCCATTGCAGGCGGGTGCGCCCTGGACTTCGGCGCCGACGCGATGGATCGAGCCGCGCGCTTCGGCCGCGATCAGCGTGCCGTCGGCGCGCACCTTGGCGGTGAAGCGGCGCGAGGCGTCGAAGAGAACGGTGCCGGGCTTGAGCAGGCCGCGCTCGACCAGGGTCCCGAAGGGAATGCGCGGCTCCTCCCGCTTTGCCGGGAGGAGGGTGCTCTCCGCCGGCACCGGCTCGATCGCGGCGATGCGCTGTCGCGCGAGCGCCGCATAGTCGGCATCGCGCTCGATGCCGATGAAGCCCCGGTTGAGCCGCTTCGCCACGGCGCCGGTGGTGCCGGTGCCGAAGAAGGGGTCGAGCACGAGATCGCCGGGCTTGGTCGAGGCGAGCAGGATACGGTGCAGCAGAGCCTCGGGCTTTTGCGTCGGGTGCGCCTTCTTGCCGTCGCGCTTCAACCGCTCCGGCCCCGAGCACAGCGGGATGAGCCAGTCGCTGCGCATCTGCAGCTCCTCATTGAGCGCTTTCATCGCCTCGTAATTGAAGGTGTAGCGCGCCTCGGCCGAGCGCGCGCACCACAGCAGCGTCTCATGCGCATTGGTGAAGCGCCGGCCGCGGAAATTCGGCATGGGGTTGGATTTGCGCCAGACGATATCGTTGAGAATCCAGAAGCCTAGGTCCTGGAGCTGCGATCCCACGCGATAGATGTTGTGATAGCTGCCGATAACCCAGAGCGCGCCGTCGGGCTTCAGGAGGCGGCGCGCCGCTTCGAGCCAGGCGCGGGTGAAGCGGTCATAGTCGGCAAAGCCGTCGAAGCGGTCCCAGTCCTCTTCGACGCCATCGACGCGGCTATGGTTCGGGCGCAACAGCTCGCCGCCGAGCTGCAGGTTGTAGGGCGGATCGGCAAAGACGAGATCGACCGATCCCGCCGGCAGCGCCGCCATCTCGGCCACGCAATCGCCGACCAGGATCTCCGCCTTGCACTCCTTATATCCCCGCTGTCCGCCCGCATCCGGCATGGTCCCACTCCCCCGAGTCGCGGCTACTGTGCGGGGGTCGAGTCGCGGCGTCAATGTTTTTGAGAATCAACCGGTTAGGCTGGGATTCTGAACTCGAATCCGGCGCAATCGCTGGTCGCTCGATTCAGGGATCACCCCTATCGCTGGTGGGTGCGGAACAAGAGGAGTCCGCGGGGAAGGGATCGCTTCAGGCGCCGGTCGCGAGCGATTCGGCGTCTATCGCGAGGTCGAGGGCGAGTTGGAGCGGGGCGAAGGAGCGGCGATGATGCGGCGTCGGTCCGAGCCGCTCGATCCCGGCCCGGTGCTCGGGCGTGCCATAGCCGACATTGGTTTCCCAGCCATAGCCGCCATAGCGCAGCGCCAGCCGGCGCATGAGCCGGTCGCGCGTCACCTTGGCGATGACCGAGGCCGCGGCGATCGACAGCGAGAGCCCGTCGCCGCCGATGACGGTTTTCACCGGGCAGGGCAGCGGCGGCGGGACATTGCCGTCGACCAGCGCGATCTCCGGCGCGCGCGGCAGCGCCGCCACGGCGCGGCCCATGGCGGCGAGCGTCGCCTGCAGGATGTTGCGGCGGTCGATCTCGCCGACGCTGGCGGCGCCGATGCCGATCGCGGCGCCGCCGCAGGCGAAGAGCAAGGTCGCAAACTCTTCGCGCTCTTCCGGCAGCAGCTTCTTCGAGTCGTCGAGCCCATAGCGCAGCGCCCTGGGAAGCCGCCGGCGATCGAGGATCACCGCCGCGGCGATCACCGGCCCGGCGAGCGGCCCGCGGCCCGCCTCATCGATGCCGCAGACCAGGCCCGAGCAAGCCATTTCCAGCGCGAAATCTGGCATCGCGGCAGAAGACACGAAGGGTCCGAGTCGGGGCAAGGAGCTTTTTTTCAGTTGGCAGTGATCGGTTGTCAGTGATCACGGCCGGCCGCGGCGCCACCAAAAACCGACGAAGGAAAGCGACGACTATCATCCGGTGTGATCGTCGTCACACCTTCAGGTGGTATCGCCGTGATGTTTTATGGCTTCCGACAAGAAAGACGGTTTGCTCTTCGCGGGGGCCGGCCATGGCGCGTGGCGGAGGCTTTGGTGAGGGCGGGGAGGCGCGCTGCTGCCGCAGGCGCCCGGTCGGCACGTATCGGTCATTTCCATCCATCGTCGAGAGGAGAAGGCTCGGCCTCGGCGGGTATCTCCCGCGAGACCCCGTTGCTTTCCCTTTGGCGGGCCGTTCGTAGGGGAGGGAATAATGGCGGACCCGAAAGACTCCGGCTTGGGGCTGGCGACCAACGGGCTGGTGCTGCTGATCGTCGCCGCGACCACAGGCACGCTGTTCTTCCGATCGGAGCTGCCGTTGCAGGGCTCGCGGCCCTCGACGGAGGTGTCCGCGATCCACGAGGAGAGCGGCCACGACAGTGTCGATGCGCGGCTGTGGCAGGATCCGTTCGCCGCCGTGTCGAAACAGCTCGCGGCGGCACGCCCTTCCACTGAAGAGCAAAACCGGCCGACTTCCGATACCGCCTGGGAGCCGCCTCAATCGCGTAGCTGCTCACAGCTCAAAGTGTCCGCGAACAACGTTGTTGTCGGCGTCACCGTACCCGGCGGCCCTTACGCCGAGGCCGCCGAGTCTCGCCAGCGCTACCGTTATGCCGTGCTGGCCGCGCTCGACGTCGAACATTATGTGCCGAAGGATGGCGAGCACATCGACTATTTCTTGCCTGAGTGCATCAGCGCAACGTCGACGAAACCGAGCGGAGCATCGAACAGGCCGGGCGCGGCATCGCTACCCGAGTTCATCCCGTACGAGCGGTTCATCCCAGCCAACGGGGTCGCAGACAAGCGCGAGATCGTGGTTCTGTGGATCGACGAGGATGCCATCACCCGCGGCAACGCACCGATCGCGAGCCTCTTGGAGCTGGAGCACGAACTGGGCATAGCTCCAGCGCCGTCGCGGCCGGAAGTGCAGTCGGCGATCCGGGGGCAACCTGCGGCGAGCCTCGCCGAGCCAGCCTCACTTGCGACGGGAGGCTCCGGCACGACCGAAAAACCAAGTGCCCAGCCGGACATCAATGTCAACATCATTGGACCGGGCAGCTCGACCATGCTGAGCGCGATGATCGACGAGCTGAACGGTCCTGGTAACGGCGACGATCGCTGTCGTAATCCCGAAGCCGCTTGTCCGCTCGAGTTCTTCGACTATGGCGCCACGCTGAGCGATGCTGCCGTGCGGCAGAAGCTGCGCGATCTCCGGATCGTGCCCTATCTCGAAAGCAAAGGGATTCGCTTCCATAGGATGATTGCCTCCGATGATGTCGTCGCCGCTGCAATTGCAAGAGAGCTGTTGCGACGAGACGTCTGCCCGACGCCCACGGACGGTTCGAAGGTCCACGCCGATTGCGTCGGTGCAAAGACACCGCCGGGCCGCGTCGCCATCGTCTCCGAGTGGGACACGTCCTATGGCCAGAGTCTGCCGGAGACGATGGGGCGGGCCTTCTGTCCCCATTGCAGCAGCGAGGAGGCGCAAAGCCTGGTCGAGCGGTTCAGCTATCTCCGCGGGCTCGATGGGCAGCTGCCAGATGAGGGGGCAAACAGCGACAGCCGATCGGCAAACAGACCGGAACGGGATCAGGGGAACAGCAAGAAGAAGCAAGACGACACCAGCAGCGATACGGCCAAACGGCTCGATCGTCCCGTTGGGCAGGGCCAATTCGACTATCTGCGACGCCTCGCTGTCCGCATGACGGAAAGAGACCGCGAGCTTGAGCGCTCCGGCGAGGGCCACATCATGGCGATTGGCGTGCTTGGTTCGGACGTCTATGACAAGCTTCTTGTGCTGCGTGCGCTGCGGCCCGCCTTTCCCGGTGCGATTTTCTTCACCACGGACATCGATGCCCGTTTCTCGGATCCAGGGGAGATCCCGGCGACGCGCAACCTGCTCATCGCCTCAACCTTCGACCTCCAGCTCCGGCAAGCGAGACAGGCGGATATCCCGCCGTTTCGCGACGATTATCAGACCGCCGCCTTCCTCTCGACGCAAGTCGCCGTCACCCGCGGCATCGAAGACTGCGCCGTCCGGGATTGTACCATCCCGAACTGGCATAAAGTCGCCCGCCTCTTCCAAATCGGCCGGACCGGCGCATTTGCCTTCCCCGTCAGCGGCGTCGTGTTTTCCGACGATGCGCGCGGCGACCGCGAAAGTTGTCAAAATCGGGTTCTCGATTGCTGGGACATTCATCCCGCCGTCGGGCGGCTCTATCCCGAACTGTCGTCCGGCATCGTGCCGCGTGCCGCCGAGGCCTTGCTGCTCGGCCTGTCGGCGGCGGTGCTCGCGTTCGCCTGGGTGGCCTTCGTCGGCCGGTTCGAGCCGAAGCGGCGTTTCGCGGGAGGGGCGCCCTCCGACGGCGGCGACGCCGAGGGTATCCCGGGACTTTCACGCAAGGCGATCGGCACCTGCGTCGTCCTCGCTATCGCTGCAGCTCTGCTCGTCGCCTTTTGGAACAGCATCGGCAACGTGCTGACCTCATCGGGCAAGGGCGAGCCGATGCTGCTTTTCGCGGGGATCAGCGTGTGGCCGGTCGTCGCGCTGCGGCTGGCGAACGTCGTTCTTTGCTTCGCGCTCATTTTCCGCGCCTTCCATCGTCTGGACGGAAATCTCGATGAGATTCGCGAGAGGCTTCGGCTGGGCGAGCGTCGTCAGAAGATAATCGCCGAGCAAGACGCGGCGGATCTCACGCGCCGCTTCTGGGCGAGGCGACGCGACACCTTCTCGCTCTCTATCGGCAAGCGCCCGCCGCACCCGGCGGAAACGCCGAAGGAATCGCAAGTCATCGATTTCTGGCGAACCTATGTCTGTCGTGGCCGCACGGGGGAACGCGTCTGGCGGGCATCCGCCTGTGTGCTGCTCATGGTGGGCTTCTCCCTCGTCCTGTTGCCCATCTTTGGTTGGCCCAACGATCCGGCGCGAGACGGGGCGACGCGAGCAGTTTATATCGCTGTCACGACGCTGGACTTTTTCGCCACCCAGTTCCTGATCTTCCTGGTGGCCGATGCCACGTTGTTTTCCTGCCAATTGGTGCGTGCTCTGCGCAAGGCGCCGCGCTCGGTCTGGCCGAAGGAGAGCGAAGAGGCCTATCGGGCGCAGCATGGGGTGGGCGACGCTGCCGCCGATGAATGGCTGACTCTTAACTTCGTGGCGATGCGGACCAGCTGCATCATGCGACTGATCTACTATCCCTTCATCATGATCGCGCTCCTGATCGTCTCCCGCAGCACCGTCTTCGACAATTTTGCCGCGAGCGGGACGATCCTCATCCCGCAAGCCGTCAGTCTGGCTGTGGTTGCCGGATGCGTCGTTTGGCTGCGCGTCGAAGCCGAACAGATTCGCAAGACGGCCAAGACGAAGCTGGACGAGATGCTGACCAACATGCTGATCGCGGCGAAGACCGATGGCGAGCCGAACCAGCCTGGGCCGGACCAGGAGCGGGTGGCGCGCCTCAGGGAGCTGGTCGAGAAAGTGGACGCGCTGCAGGAAGGCGCCTTCAGCCCCTTCTCCCAGCAGCCGATGGTCAAAGCCGTGCTCGTGCCGCTGACCACCTATGGGGGCACCTACCTGGTCGAGCACCTGACGGGATCGTAGGCGTGTGACGGCGGTTATGGCGGCGTGATCGCCACAGCGCTGCCGATGGCAAGCCCAAGCGCCTCATCCGCGCGGCCCAGATTGACGGCGATCTCGGCGAGACCGTTCGAGTTCTCGTACCAGAGCGCCGTCCCCGCCGCGACGGAAGAGAAGGTATGGGCGCGCGGAATGCGGCGCCCGCCAGCGAGCAGGGTTGCCTCCGCCGGCAGGCTCGCCGCACGCAACCCGGTCATCGCGTTGCCGTAGTGGTCGATATAGACGATCTCGGCGAGATCGTCCGGCCAGTTCGGGTAGCGGCCGAAGCCTGAGGGGCGCGCTTCCGACAGCGGCATTTCGCCGCGTGCGAGCATCGCGGCGACGGGCGCGAAGAGGTCGCGGCCATGAAAGCTCGCCGAGAGCAGCGGCGGCCGCCAGGTGATTTCGCGGAGCTGCACGTTCTTTGCCCGCCGGCACACCAGCTCGAGCAGCCCGTTCTCGGGCCCGACATAAAAGCGGCCGTCGGCCTCGACGATGAGCGCCGCGCGCTCGCCACCGACGCCGGGATCGACCACCGCCAGCAGCACCGTCCCCGCGGGAAACCAAACGCCATAGGCGGCAAGAAGATAGGCCGCGGCCTTCGGGTTGCGCCGCGGCGCATCGGCGAAAAGATCGATCGCCGGCACGTTTGGCGCCTCGCGCTGCAGCACGGCTTTCACTTGGCCGGTGTAAGGCCCGGCAAGACCGAAATCGGTGAAGAGCGCGATCATGGTGGAGAAGGGCGCGAGCACATACTATCCCGACTTTACGAGGCGTTCCGCCCCGCACCTATCATTCTTCTTTACCAAGGCGTCGGCCTTCTTAAAGGGGCGCGTCAATGCCGGCGGCCAGACGCCTGTCTCGTAAAAGCAACATTCCGTCACAAAAAGTGAGCATGCGAATCATCGCCGTCGTTACAACATGCGTCACGTCCGCGTCATCGCGGTGGTCTTGATTTCTCGTGCGGCGATCGCGAGAACGAGGTAGTGATGGACACGTTTTTGATGGACACGCTTTTTCACAGCGACAAGCGGGCGCGGCCGCCGGTGCGGCGGCTCTGGGCCGAGGCGGTTTCGGCGGTGACGCCGATGCCGCGCCAGGTCATCCTCGCCGCCGCGCGCATCGCGCCGCCGGGCGACGGCCATCCCGTTCTGCTGGTGCCGGGCTTCCTGCGCGGCGAGGGCTATATGGCGCCGCTGCGCCGCTTCCTCGATGCGCGCGGCTACGCCGTTTACGGCTGGCGGCTCGGCGTCAATCTCGGACCGACCGAGCGGGTGCTGGACGGGGTCGGGCGGCGGCTCTCCGACATCGTCGCGCGCCACGACCGTTCCGTGACCCTCATCGGCCACAGCCTCGGTGGCGCCCTGGTGCGCGAGCTCGCCAAGGAGCGGCCGGAGCTGGTGCGCCAGGTGATCGTGCTGGCGAGCCCGATCCGCTTGCCGACGGCGAGCCAGCTCGAGCCGGTCTACCGCATGCTGTCGCGCTGGCACAGCCCGGATTCGCGCAGCCTCTATGAGCGCGTCAACGAGCCGCCGCCGGTGCCGGTGACCGCGATCCACACCAGAAGCGACGGCATCGTCGCCTGGCAGAGCTGCCTCGAGGCCGAAGGGCCACTGCGCGAGAATATCGAGATCAAGGGACCGCACAGCACCATGGCCCGCAACCCCGCCGCCTGGCGCGTCATCGCCGACCGCCTGGCCCAGCCCGAAGGCTATTGGCGCCCCTACGGCGGACGCTCGTAAAATCCGTGCCTCCGTGGTGAATCCATATGCGATAGTCAAAGGCGCGGGCGCGGCGAGAAGCGCCGATCCTTTTCCTCACCGCCTCTGTCGTGGACCTTCCTGCCTCACAGCAGCGCCAGCTGATCGCCTTTCTGCGGCGGACGGCGGAACTGGTTGGTGTCGAGGCGCGTGACGCTGCGCCGCTCATTGAGGCCGAGGCGCCGGCACGCCGTCGCAAAGCGCAGGCGCAGCATCTCGGCATAGGCGCCCGTGCCGGTCATGCGCGTGCCGAACGCGGAGCGATAGGTCTTGCCCTCGCGCGACTGGCGGATCAGCGACATGACATGCTTCGCCTTGCCCGGCGCATGCGCCTCGAGCCATTCCTCGAACAACGGCGTGAGCTCCAGCGGCAGGCGCAGCAGGATATAGCCCGCGCCGACCGCGCCGGCAGCGCGCGCCGCCTCGAGAATCGCATCGAGCTCGTGATCGTTGAGCGCCGGGATCATCGGCGAGGCAAGCACGGTCACCGGAATGCCGGCCGCGCTCAGCGCGCGGATGGTGTCGAGCCGTCGCGCCGGCGTCGCCGCGCGCGGCTCCAAGTGCCGGGCGAGATCGCGGTCGAGCGTCGTGACCGAGATGGCGACGCTGGCGAGGTGTCTGGCCGCCATCGGCGCGAGAATGTCGATGTCGCGCTGCACCAGGGTCGATTTGCTGACGACGCCGACGGGGTGGTTGAACTCCTGCAACACTTCGAGCACACGCCGCGTGATGCGGTATTCGCGCTCGATCGGCTGATAGGGGTCGGTGTTGGCGCCGAGGGCGATGACGCTGCAGCGATAGCCCGGCTGCGACAGCTCGGTGCGCAGCAGCTCCGGCGCTGCGGTCTTGGCGAAGAGCCGCGTCTCGAAATCGAGCCCGGGCGAAAGGCCGAGATAGGCATGGCTCGGCCGCGCGAAGCAATAGACGCAGCCATGCTCGCAGCCGCGATAGGGGTTGACCGACTGCTCGAAGGGGACGTCCGGGGAATCGTTGCGCGCGATGATGCTGCGCGAGCTGTCGATCGTCACCGTGGTGCGGAGCGGCGGCGCATCCTCCTCCGCTTCGGCTTGCGGCTGCTGCCAGCCATCATCGATGGCGACGCGGCTCTCGCGGTCGAAGCGCGGCGTCGGATTGCCGATGGCGCCGCGGCCCTTGCGCGGACGAGAGGGCAGGGGATCGTCCATGATCGGGAATGTTACGGCGATTGTGAGAACATATCAAGAACCCAATGCCGGACCCTGGACGAGCAACCTGCGTCCTTCGACAGGCGCGCTCCGCGCGCCAGCTCAGGATGAGGCGATTTTCTTTGTGCCATCAAAGCCCTACCTCATCCTGAGCTTGCGCCCGAAGGGCGCCTGTCGAAGGGCGCACCTTGGATGTGCAGCGGGTAGCCTCCTCAGCCCGCGACCTTTACACCCCACCGAAACCCGTGATACCTACCTCCCCATGATCCGCTCGACCCAAAAGCGCAAAACGACCGTCAAGACTCCCGCCGCGGGAGGCTTCGGGATCGCCATGCGCTGAGACGCTCGAGCAGCGATATCCCCAAGGCCCCGCCGGGAACCGGACGGGGCCTTTCCATTCCGGGCGCTCGTCTCCGGCTTCTTCAGAGGAGAACGAGCATGCGACGCCTGTCCCGCTCACCCGTCATTGCCATCGTCGGCGCCTCCGGCGCCGTCGGCGTGGAGTTGCTCCAGTGTCTCGAGCGACGCCGCTTTCCCGTGTCGGCGCTTCGCCTCTTTGCGTCGCCGCGCTCGGCCGGCCGGAAGCTCGCTTTCGCCGGTCGGGAGCTGCCGATCGAGACGCTCGGCGAAGCGAGCTTTGCGGGCGTCGATCTCGCGCTTTTTTCCGCCGGCAGCGACGTCGCTCGCCGCTTTGCGCCGCTGGCCGTCGCCGCCGGCGCGGTGGTGATCGACAATTCCTCGGCCTTTCGCCGCGACGCCGCCGTGCCGCTGGTGGTGCCGGAGATCAACGGCGCGCGCATCGCCGAGCATCGCGGCATCATCGCCAATCCCAATTGCGTCGCCATCACCGCCGCCTTGCCGCTCTGGCCGATCCACCGCGTCAATCCGATCGCGCGCATCGTGCTGGCGAGCTATCAGGCGGCCTCGGGCGCCGGCGCTCAAGCCGTGGCGGAGCTGCTCGACGCGACGCGGGCCTATCTCGACGGGCGGGAGCAGCCGCCGCGCGTGCTGCTCCATCCCGCCGCCTTCAATCTCTTCAGCCATGACACGGCAATCGATCCCGCGACGGGCTACAACGTGGAAGAGACCAAGGTGATGGCGGAGCTGCGCAAGATCTTCGCCGCCCCTGATCTTCGCATTTGCGCCACCTGCGTGCGCGTCCCCGTGCTGCGCGCCCATTCGGCGGCCATCACCATCGAATGCACGCGGCCGATGCCGCCGGAAGCGGCGCGCGCGCTGCTCGCGGTAGCGCCGGGAATTCGCGTCGTCGACGATGCCGAGCGCAATTATTTCCCGATGCCCAAGGATGCGTCGGGGCAGGACGACATCCTGGTCGGCCGCATCCGCCGCGATCTCAGCGACGACAGCTTCCGCTCGCTCGCGCTCTTCGTCTCCGGCGATCAGCTGCTCAAGGGCGCCGCACTCAACGCGGTGCAGATCGCGGAGCAGCTGCTTTAATGCGTGGACCGTTCCGGTCGAATCGCTTGCTTGTTTTATTCGTCATTCCCGTCGAAAGAGCTACGCTCGGGCGCAGGATGAGGAAGTTTTCTTTGTGCCACAAAGAATTCACCTCATCCTGAGCTTGTCGAAGGACGCACCTTGGCTTTGCAGCGAGTTTCTCGAAAGCGGGTATCCACGACCATGCCCTGCTTTCGCGACGGTGAGGAATGAGAGCGGTTCCATTTGAGCGGCCATGGCTCCAACGCCTGTCACGGCGCCGGCCGGAACACCGCATCAGAAGCTTCCCCGTCGGTCATAGTGGAAAGGCGAAAGTGAAGCCGGCGCGGACCTCGCCAACGGTGTTGCCGCCGACGCGCGCACCGCGCAGACCGGCATCGAAGGCGAGCGTGTCGCGCACCTGCCAGATCGCGCCGATGAGGAGTGAGCGCGTGTCGACGCCGCCAAAGTCCCGCTCGCCGAAGATCTCCGCGACCGGACGAACCGGCCATTGACGCGGACCCTCGATGATCGTGCCGAGGAAGAGATCGCCGTGCTGCTCGCGCGTCACGGAGGCGACGGCGTTGACGTGAAAGGTGAGCGAACGCCATTCCTGCGAAATGATGCCGGCGACGCTGCCGCCGACGCCGTTCTCGTCGCCGATTCCCGGTAGCAGCAGGTTGAGTTCGGTCGCCACGCTCGGTCCCGCCTGCTGCTGCAGCACGCCCTCGCGCAGCACGCCTTTGAGGTGGAGGGTGTTGCCGACGAGGGTCGAGCCGGTGCCGGACGGCGCGAGGCCGTGGTTGGCGTTGCCGTCGATCCCCGTCTCCCATCGAGGGGCGACGCCGTAGTTGAGCTCCAGGGCCGGAGCGACGAGCGAGTGCTCAGCGCCTTGGCGCAGATATCCCACCGGTCCGAGCTCCACCTCCATCTGACCAGTGTCAGCGACCGAGGCGTCGGTGCCGTCGAACGGGCGAAAGGCGAGCGCCGGCGCCGGGCCGAGCCCGGCGAGGAAGAGAATGGCTGCGGCCGCCCGTCTCACGGCGACGGTCGAAAGACCCAGATCGCCGCGGGCGTCGCGCTCGCCACGATCCCGCCGGATGCGCGCACGCCGACGAAAAGCCGGTCGAGCTCGGGGACGAACAACGAGGTCCGCGCCCCCGAGCTCGTCGGCACGCGCGCCAATCGGACATAGCCCTCGGATCTGCGCTCCAGCACGTCGACCACGCCCTCGCCGCAGCTCACATAGAGCCGATGGCGGCGCGCATCGACGAAGACGTCGTCCGCATCGCCGCAGACCTCGGTGCTGGCAAGCGTGCGGCCGTCCGTGGCGGCGAGAACCGTGAGCCGCGGCGGATTCCGGAAGACCGTGACGATGCGCGCTCCGTCATCCCCAAGCGCCATGGGGAAGTTGCCTCGGCCGTCCCGCGTCGGCCAGCTCGCCACCTGCCTCTGCGTCGCGCGGTCGAGCACGTCGATCTGGCGCTCGTCCGGCACGTTTACGTAGATCCGGTCGCCCACGGGCGCGAGCTGGAAGGCCTCAGGATGCCCGCGGAGCTTGATGTCCGCCCGCCTCTGTCCGGTAGCGGCATCGAGGATGGCGATGCCGCCGGAGCCGTAGCCGATGAAGACCTGTCCCGTCTTGGCGTCCACGCGGATATTGTCCGCATCGTCGCCGAGGTCGATCGTCGCGGCCGGGACATAGTCGCCGCCGCGAAAGAGGCGCACCGAGCCGTCGCTCGCATTGGCGACGTAGAGCGTGTCGTCGGCAGCGACATAGCCGACGCCCTGCGGCTCCTTGAGGTGGGAAATCGTGCGGATCGTCTTCTTGGCCTTGACGTCGACCACGCCGACGCTGTCATTGCCGAGCTCGGCAACGAAGAGGCGCTGACGTGCGGCATCGAACGCCATGTGGTCGATCCGCCCGGAGACGTCGCCGAGCGGGATCTTCGCCTCGAGCACCAGCGGCTGTTGGGCCCGCGCGGGCGCCGCGACGCCGAGGGCCGCGGCTAGGGCAATGGCGATACTGGAGCCTCTCATGCATCGCTCCCTTTTGCCGGCTCGGCTCTTGCGAATGGCGATCTCGAGCCGCCGCACCCCGTATGGAAATAGCCGAGGATTTCGCGGAGCTCCGGGCGCGGCGCGTCAAAGGGCATGGCGGACCTCGCTCCGGCACCAGGCGTAGAGCGCGTCATAGAGCAGCATGCCGCGCTCCAGCATCGCGTGATCGTCGGCGAAGCGCTGCGAGAGCTGCTGCGAGAGCGCCAGCAACAGCGGAGCTTCGGCCGCGAGCTCGGGGCGGCCGGTGTCCGCTCCGCGCACGATCAGCGCCAGCCGGTCGAGCGGCGCGTCCTCGATGGCGTAGAGGCGGATGAAGGCGTCGAAGCTGCAGCGCTCGCCGACATGGCCGAACTCGGCGCCGGTCACGTCATAGGGCGTGGCGCGCTCGCGCTCGGCAACCGCCGCCACCTCGGCGGGCGGCACGTAGAGGAAACGCACCTCGGGATCGACGAAGCGGCGGATCAGCCAGGGACAGGCGATGCGATCGACTTTGGGGCGCTCGCGCGTCACCCAGCGCCCGGTGTCCCCGGTGCGCAGGCGGCGCGTCGGCAGGCCCAGCGCGCGCCATTGCGCGATGCCGACATCGAGAGCGCGCGCAGCGATGCCATCGGCGGCCAGCGCCGCCGCGATGCTGCGTCCGTCGCCCGGCCCGGCCCCATAGACGACGACGAAGCGGTCATCCGGCAGCTCCTGCCGCCAGCGCTCGAACGCCTCCGTTGGGCGGCGAACCGCGCCGACGATCATCGTCGGGTCTAACGCGAAGGCGGCAGCGTCGCGTATGTCGATGATGAGCGGCGCGGCGGCTGTGCCGATGCGCCGATAAAGCTGTTCTGGGGAGAGGCGGATGCGGCGATCGTCCATGGCTCAGCCCTCGCTCGATGCGAGTGATGAGCAGACTTGGACGGCACGCCGTCTTGGAGAAGCCGGGAGTCTGCGAACCCCGACCAGAAAAACATATTCCTCGCGAGAGTGGGTTTCAAGGGATCGCGTTTCTCGCCTGATGCAGGACGGGCGGGCTCTCTTTATGAACGCCGCGGTGACAGCGAGCGACGACCGCGCCTTGATCCAGCGCAACGGCGCGGCCAAATGGAAGCAGTAAAAAATAGGGTTGCCGACGCGACCAACCTTCTAGCTACTGGCAGCTTGGTGTCCGAATTGTTCCCGCTATCTCGACCGAGAGGCTCCTCCATGGTTATGGCCGAGCATCACGAGCACCGCCGCGGTGACCAGACCGCGGCAACGACTTCCGCGTCTTCGATGGCACGCGATCCCGTCTGCGGCATGAGCGTCGACCCGGCGAGCGCGAAATACCGCACGGAACACGACGGCACCACTTACTATTTCTGCAGCGCCAAATGCCAGGCGAAGTTCATCGCCGAGCCGGCCAAATATCTGCAGCCGAGCCCACCGGCGGCGAAATCCCGTGCGTCCGAGGACGTCGTCTACACCTGCCCGATGCACCCGCAGATCCGACAGAAGGGGCCGGGCAATTGCCCGATCTGCGGCATGACGCTGGAGCCGGCGGGTGCCGCCGCCGAGACCGGTCCGAGCGCCGAGCTCATCGACATGACGCGCCGCTTCTGGATCGGCGCCGCGCTGGCGCTGCCCGTCGTGATTTTGGAAATGGGCGCGCATTTCCCAGGCCTGAACCTCCACCGCTATGTTTCGCCGCTGCTCTCGCAATGGGCGCAATTCCTGCTCGCCTCGCCCGTCGTGCTGTGGGCGGGATGGCCATTCTTCCGGCGCGGCTTTGTGTCGCTGCGCAACCGATCGCTCAACATGTTCAGCCTGATCGCGCTCGGCACCGGCGCCGCCTATCTCTACAGCCTCGCCGCCACCTTCCTGCCTGGGCTGTTTCCGGCGAGCCTGCGGCCAGGAGGTGTCGTCGCCGTCTATTACGAGGCGGCGGCGGTGATCACCGTGCTTGTCTTGCTGGGACAGGTCATGGAGCTGCGCGCGCGCGAGAAGACGGGGAGCGCCATTCGCGCGCTGCTGAACCTCGCGCCCAAGACGGCGCGGCGCATCCGCGACGACGGCAACGACGAGGAAGTGCCGCTGGAGGAGGTCAGGATCGGCGATCGCTTGCGCGTCCGCCCGGGCGACAGCGTGCCGGTGGATGGCGTCGTGCTCGACGGCAAGAGCGCTATCGACGAAGCGATGGTGACGGGCGAGTCGCTGCCGGTCGAGAAGGAAGCCGGCGCCAAGGTGATCGGCGGCACGATCAACGGCACGGGCAGCCTCGTCATGCGCGCCGAGAAGGT
>Ga0335079_10003654_pt1 | contig 17721 bp, 16 predicted proteins | sample Lox_Sample_33_FD_206719 | JGI IMG/M metagenome (GOLD analysis project Ga0335079, IMG submission 206719) | Soil microbial communities from Loxahatchee National Wildlife Refuge, Florida, United States - Lox_Sample_3.3 | ecosystem: Environmental > Terrestrial > Soil > Wetlands | place: USA... | reverse complement strand
ATTGACCTCCTCCACGTCAAAGGCGCCAAAGGATCGGCCGTCTACGGTAAGGTCCCGGAACTCCCGGTTCTCCAACTCCGGCCAGCGCGACTCTTTCTGCTCGATCCATGATGCGATATCGGTCCTGCCGATGTTCGTCCAGGCCTTGAGTCCTTTTTCCGACCGGTAGAGGTCGCGATACCGGAGCAAGAGGCCGCAGATCGAGAAATAGCCCCAGTACCGTGCATCGGATACGTCACAATTGAACTTGATGTCTTCTTTCAGGCGATTGTCCATGGTACACGCACCCGGCCCATTATCCCGCCCTCGCAGAAAAAAGTAAACGGAGAAAGAAGCTGGCAAGGCAAAGACCTAAAAACCGCTTGCAACTGCTTATAAAATCAACTATAATTCCTGGTCTCTATCCTCTGGGGCCGGACATAGTATCATCGCCATGTCAAATCAGAAAATTCAGGAACTGCGCAAAAAAATCGACGAGATCGACGATAAGCTGATCGATCTTCTGAACGAGCGCGCAAAGATCGTCATCGAGGTCGGCAACGTCAAGAAGACGGAGAAGATCGACTTCCATTCGCCGTCACGCGAACGGGAGATCCTGGAGCGCATCGCGTCGCGCAACGCGGGCCCCTTCCCCCAGGACACGCTCAAGGCCGTCTACCACGAGATCCTTTCCTCGTCGCTTTCGCTCGAGCGTCCTCTGAAGGTTGCCTATCTCGGGCCTCGCGCCACGTTCACACACCAGGCAGGCATGCAGCAGTTCGGGCTTGCGGCACAGTACGTGCCCACCGAAAGCATCAGGGACATCTTCCGGGAGGTGGAGCGGGGCAGGGCGGATTTCGGCGTCGTCCCCATCGAGAACTCCACCGAGGGCGTGGTGAACTACACCCTCGACATGTTCATCGATTCCGACCTCAAGATCTATGCGGAGATCATGCTCGAGGTGTCCCAGAACCTGATGAACAAGTCGGGCAGGATCGAAGATATCAAGAAGGTCTATACGCATCCCCAGGTGCCGGGTCAGTGCCGCCTCTGGCTCGAGAAGAACCTCTCCGGCATCCCGATCATGGACGCACCGAGCACGGCGCGAGCCGCTGAGATGGCCTCACAGGATTCCAGCATCGGTGCGATAGCAAGCGAAATGGCCTCCATGCTGTACGGCCTCCAGATCGTGGCCCGAAGGATCGAGGATAATCAGAACAACTTCACGCGGTTCCTGGTCATCGCGCCGAAGTCGCCGGGCAAAACCGGCCGCGACAAGACCTCGATCATGTTTTCCATCAAGGACCGCGTCGGCGCCCTGTACGACATGCTCTCGCCCTTTGCCGCGAACGGGATCAATCTGAACCGGCTCGATGCCCGGCCCTCGGGCAGGAAGGTCTGGGATTATGTCTTCTTCCTGGACATGGAGGGCCATTTCGAAGACCAAAAAGTCGCCGCTTCGATCGAACAGCTCAGGGTAAACTGCATGTTCCTGAAGGTCCTGGGGTCCTATCCCAAATGCGAGGACCGCCCATGAATCCCGTGTCAATGCTCAAAGTTCAAATCGATGACAGAGGAAGATCCCGATGGGCGGGTCATTGGTTTTGGTCATTGCGATCTGAACTTTGGAATTGAACTGACGGGAACCGTTCCCGGCAATATTCACTCAACCCAGAGAGGTTTCGACATGATACGCGTTGCAGACAATATCAAGAGCATTTCCCCCTATGTCCCCGGGAAGCCGATCGAGGAGGTCGAACGGGAAATGGGGATCTCCGGAAGCATCAAGCTCGCATCGAATGAGAACCCCCTGGGGCCGTCCCCGAAGGCCGTGGCCGCGGTCAGGAAAGCGCTGGAAGGCCTGAACCGGTATCCCGACGGCAGCGGATTCTACCTCTCTCAGGCGCTCGCCAGGAACTATGGCGTGGACATCAGCCAGGTCATCCTGGGAAACGGCTCGAACGAACTTATCGAATTGGTCGTGCGCACCTTCGTTCAACCCGGCGAGGAGATCATCTCGGCGGACCCTTCCTTTGTGGTTTACAAGATGATCACCCAGGCAGCCGGAGGCACCAACGTGGTCGTCCCCTGCAAGGACATGCGGCACGACCTGGACGCCATGGCGGAGCGGATCACGCCGCAGACCAGGATCGTGTTCATCGCGAACCCGAACAACCCGACGGGCACCATGAACAGCAAGACCGAGATGGACCGGTTCATGAGCAGAGTGCCTGATCACGTGATCGTCGCTGTGGATGAGGCCTATTTCGAATACGTGACCCACGCCGAGTATCCCGATTCCCTGGATCATCTGAAGCAGGGAAGGAACATTCTCGCGCTCAGGACCTTTTCCAAGATCTACGGCCTCGCGGGGCTCCGCATCGGGTACGGCATAACGACGCCGGAGATCGCCGAGCTGATGAACAAGGTGCGTCAGCCTTTCAATACGAACAGCCTGGCTCAGATCGGCGCCCTCGCTGCCCTGGCCGACCGGAAGCATGTCGAGAAGTCGATCGCGATCAACAACGAGGGGAAGCAGTTCCTGTACCAGTCCTTCCAACAGCTCGGCGTGTCCTTCATTCCGACGGAGACCAATTTCATCCTGTTCGAGACGGCGCAGGACTGCAAGGACGCGTACGCGGCGCTCATGAAGCAGGGGGTGATCATCAGGCCCATGGGCGGCAAACGGCTCCGGGTGACCATCGGCCTGCCCGAGGAGAACAAGCGGTTCGTGACCGAACTGGAGAAGATCGTGAAACAGTGAGGTCGCAAATCCAGCTTGCAACGCTCCATGTTCAGATCAATGCCAAAACGATAATAAGCAGAAGTCTTGTCATTCGTCATTGATCATTGATTTGCCATATGTATTTCTGAGCGGTCGCTCCGAGACCGCTTTGGCAAGCCCGGATTGAGAAAGGATCGCCATGATCATCGTTGTCAGACCCGATGCGACCGAGGAACAGGTCGAACACATCATCAAGAAGATCAGGGACCACGGCCTTCAGGCCCATGTCTCGAAGGGTACGGAGCGGACCATCATCGGAGCGATCGGTGACGAGGCGATCCTCCAGAGCCTGCCGCTCGAGGCCATCCCCGGCGTCGAGAAGGTGCTCCCGATCCTGAAGCCTTTCAAGCTGGCAAGCTGGGAGTTCCGGAAAGAGAAGACCGTCATCAACGTTCGCGGCCAGGAGATCGGCGGTGCTCGCATCGCGGTCATGGCCGGCCCCTGCGCGGTCGAGAACAAGACCCTGCTGGTGGAGATCGCGAAGGACGTGAAAAACGCCGGGGCGAACTTCCTCCGCGGCGGAGCCTTCAAGCCGAGAACCTCGCCCTATGCCTTCCAGGGGCTCGAGGAGGAGGGGCTCAAGTACCTCGCCGAGGCCCGCGACCGCGTGGGACTGCCGATCGTAACCGAGGTGATGGACCCGCGGGACATCGAACTGATCGCACAGTACGCCGACGTGCTCCAGATCGGCGCGCGGAACATGCAGAATTTCCGGCTGCTGAAGGAAGTGGGCATGTGCAAGAAGCCCATCCTGCTCAAGCGCGGCATATCGGCGACCATCAAAGAATGGCTCATGTCGGCAGAGTACATCATGTCCGGCGGCAATCACCAGGTGATCCTGTGCGAGCGAGGCATCCGGACCTATGAGACGGCGACGAGAAACACCCTCGATCTGTCGGCCATCCCCGTGCTGAAGCAGATGACCCATCTTCCGGTCGTCGTGGACCCGAGCCATGCCGTGGGCAAGTGGGACCTGGTGGCGCCTATGGCAAAGGCGGCAGTCGCGGCCGGGGCGGACGGCCTCATCATCGAGGTGCATTCCAACCCCGAAGAAGCCCTCTGCGACGGAGAACAGTCGCTCAAGCCCAAGAGCTTCAAACTGCTGATGGAAGAGATGCGGCCCATCGCAAAGGCTGTGGGAAGAGAGATATGATCAGTCTGAAGTGAGGAGTCCGGAGAGGTGGTAGCTGCAGGTTCTGCCTGCGAGGACATCGCAATGACTTTAAAGAGAGGACACGTTTGGGCTGGGAGCGCGCCTGAACGCTCTTCTCTATTTTAAAGCCTGTGTTTTTCCCCGGCATAATCATTGTTCTGTCGTTCATCAGTAACTTTCTATGATTCTTTTTCAAAATGTTACCATCATCGGCGTCGGCCTGATCGGCGGATCGCTCGCGAAGGCTTTGAAGGCCAAGGGCCTTGCCGGCACCATTGCGGGCACGGGCCGGAGGAGGGAATCCCTCGAAGAGGCGCTCAGGCTCGGAGTAATCGACCGGATCGGGCAGGGAAAGGCATATGGCGTCGAGGATGCGGACCTCGTTGTCCTCGCGTCACCCGTCGGCACCTTCGAGAGGATCATGCGGGAGATCGCGCCGCATCTGAAGAAGGGCTGCATCATAACCGACGTGGGCAGTGTTAAGGGAAAACTGATCGCGGTCGTGGAAGGGGCTCTTCCCGCAGGACGGCACTATGTCCCGGCCCATCCGATAGCGGGTCGTGAGAAATCAGGCGTCGCCGAGGCCTCGGAAAACCTGTTCCGGGACCGCCGCTGCATCCTGACACCGACCGAACGAACGGACGACAGGGCGCTTGAAACCGTGCGCGACATGTGGAGCCTGACGGGAGCGATCGTGAGCGTCATGGACGCGGACCTGCATGACAGGGTCTTTGCCGCGGTCAGCCATCTTCCTCATGTGGCCGCGTTCGCCATGATGTGTGCCGTGGCGGAGCTGAACACCGGGTCCGAAGATTACCTCGCATATTCCGGCGCGGGGTTCCGCGACTTCACCCGGATCGCGGCAAGCTCCCCGGAAATGTGGAAGGATATCTGCCTCATGAACCGCGATAACCTCATACCGATGATCGACCGCTACCTGTTCTCGCTGAACCGGTTCAAGCACGAGATCATCGCCGGGGACGAAAAGCGTCTCGAAAAACACCTCCAGCTGTCGAGCGACGAGCGCCGGGGTATGGAATAATGTCGGACCTGGTCATCAGGCCGTCGCGCGGCGTCAGGGGCGATATCCTCCTGCCGGGAGACAAATCCATTTCGCACCGGTCGGTCCTGTTCTCTGCCATTGCCGAGGGCGATACCGCGATCAACGGGTTTCTGGCGGGGGAAGATACGACCAATACGGTAAAAACTGTCCAGGCGCTGGGCATCACGGTAGACGGCGTGGGGAACAGCCGCATGGTCGTCCGCGGCAACGGTCTGGATGGCCTGCGGGAGCCGTCGGGCGTGCTTGACCTCGGAAACTCCGGCACGGGCATGCGGCTGCTTGCCGGCCTGCTCGCCGGCCAGAACTTCTTCTCCATCCTTACGGGTGACGAGTACCTCCGCAAGCGGCCGATGGGCAGGATCGTGGAGCCCCTCCGGTTGATGGGAGCCATGATCGACGGCCGGTCCGACGGGAAGCTTGCCCCCCTTGCGATCCGGGGCGGGGGCAGGAAGACGAGGGCGATCGAGTACACGAGCCCGGTGGCGAGCGCGCAGGTGAAGTCGGCGGTGCTCCTCGCGGGCCTTTTCGCGGACGGCGAGACAACGGTGAACGAACCGTCGAAATCGAGAGACCACACCGAACGCATGTTCCGGTTCTTCGGCGTCGATGTGGCGGAGGCGGGGACGAGGGTCACGATCAGGGGGCGGCAAAGGCTCCGGGCGAAGGGAACGATCGAGGTGCCTTCCGATATTTCATCGGCCGCGTTCTTCCTCGTGGCCGCGGGCATCGTGCCCGGCTCCGATCTTCTCGTCAGGAACGTAGGCGTGAACCCGACGCGGACCGGGATCGTCGATGTGCTTCAGGCGATGGGAGCCGACATCACCCTGGAGAACCGGCGTGAACAGGCCGGCGAACCCGTGGCGGACATCAGGGCGCGGTACAGCAAGCTCCATGCCGTCGAGTTGTCGGGAGACGTCATCCCGAGGGCGATTGACGAGATACCCGTTCTGGCCGTTGCCGCCGCCTATGCGGAGGGAACGACGGTTATCAGGGATGCTTCCGAGCTCCGCGTCAAGGAATCGGACCGGATCGCGACCATCGCCGGGGAGCTCAGGAAGATGGGCGCAGAGGTCCGGGAACTTCCCGATGGAATGGAGATCACCGGGCGCGAACGGCTTGACGGTGCGCACTGCGAGAGCCACGGAGACCACCGGATAGCCATGTCCATGGCTGTTGCCGGACTTGCTGCGATGAATAACACGGTGATCCGCGACGCGGCCTGGATCGACACGTCCTTTCCCGGCTTCGAACGGCTGCTGCATCAGGCTGCGTACTGATCGTTCAAGGGCCGGTCCGGAGTCGGCGCCATCGTCGATAATGGATCACGCAGGCGGCCCCGGTCGCCCAGACCTGAAACAGGCCTACAAAAAATTGACCGGAAAAGAATAGCAACAAGGACCATGAACAAAAACGAAACGGAGCCGCTTCTCTCGCCATGCTGAACGGACAGAAACGACTTGTCATTGCCATCGATGGACCGTCGGGCGCCGGGAAGAGCTCCGTGGCCCGTCTGCTGGCCGAACGGCTCGGGTACCTTTACATCGACACCGGCGCCATGTACCGTGCGATCGGCTGGAAGGCCAGGCGCGACGGGATCGATCTTTCCGATGAGCATGGGCTGACCGGCCTGTGCTCCCGGACCGAGGTAACGATCAAACGGGACAACAGCGACCCGCGGATCTATGTGGACGGGGTTGATGTGACCGGAGAGATCCGGACGCCGGAAATGGGAATGATGGCCTCTGCCGTGTCACGGTCGCCGGCAGTACGGGCCCGGCTCCTGACGCTGCAGCGGGAACTGGGCAGACAGGGCGGCGTCGTCATGGACGGAAGGGATATCGGCACGGTGGTGTTCCCCAACGCCGAGATCAAGTTCTACCTCGATGCGAGCCCGGAGGAGCGGGGGCTGCGGCGGTATCGTGAACTGCGGGCAAAGGGCATGGAGGTGGACCTTGCGCGCATAACGCGCGAGATCGTGGAGCGTGACGAGCAGGACAGCAAGCGCGCGCTCGCGCCGCTGAAGAAGGCAGATGACGCGCTGTTGATCGATTCGAGCGTGATGAGCATCGAAGAGGTAGTAGGCCGCATGGTAACGGAGATCGGCCGCATGTCGTAGGGTATGCGGCGTCTCCGGCCTTCCTTCCGGCCGGGAGCGGGCAGCCGAAAATCGGTTCGGCCGTCCGACCGACTCGTTTCAAGCCGATTGTATCGCAGGGGTGCTGACGGGCAGAGCATGGAAATCTTTCTGGCAGATAAAGCGGGTTTTTGTTTCGGAGTGAAACGGGCGATCAGTACGGCCTTTGAGGCGGCAGCGGGCGGGAGCGTGTATTGCCTGGGTCCGCTTATTCACAACCCGCAGGAGGTGGAACGTCTCAGCCGCGCCGGGGTCAGTACGGTAGAGCATTTTTCCGCGCTCAAACCGGGAGACTCGCTCATCATCCGTTCGCATGGCGTTCCTCCTCAGGTGCTTGCGCAGGCGCGGGAAAAGGGCCTGCACATCATCGATCTGACGTGCCCCTTCGTTGGCAAGGCTCAGCGCGACGCCGAGGGGCTCAAGAAGGAAGGGTATCAGGTTGTGGTGGTCGGGGAGGAAAAGCACCCGGAAGTCCAGAGCATCCTCGGGTATGCCGGAGAAAATGCCCTCGTTGTGGAAAAAGCCGAAGACATGGAGAGGATGAAGTTCAATGCCCGTATCGGCGTCGTGGCTCAAACCACTCAATCCTATGGTAATTTTTCTGAAATTGTGCTAAAATTACTCCGTCTTTCCAAGGAATTAAAGGTCTTTAATACGATCTGTAACTCGACGAAGGAACGTCAGGACGCTGCCCGGATTCTCACCAGACAGGTGGACCTTATGCTCGTTGTCGGAGGCAGAAACAGCGCGAACACAAGCCGGCTCGCCTCGGTCTGCAAAGGCGAGGGCAAACCGACATATCATATAGAGGTTGCCGATGAAATACGGCCGGAATGGCTGGAGCACGCCGGGAAGGTAGGTGTGACAGCAGGGGCTTCAACGCCTGACTGGGTGCTGGAATCTGTTCTGAAAACATTACAGCGGCTGGGCGGTACCATCAACAACGAATAGTTGTGCATCGCAGCTCGCAATCGGGAGGTAGTACGTTTCATGAGGGATAATCACGAAGGCTTCGAGCAGGAAGAGAACGACAAGGCGGGCGGTCCCGAGCAGCAGACCGAATTCGAAAAACTCTACGACCAGTCGCTCAAGAGTTTCAAGTCGGGGGGCCTTGTCCGTGGCCGAGTCCTCCAGGTGCGTTCCGGCTTCGTGATGCTGGATATGGGTTACAAGTCCGACGGCATCATTCCGGTCGAGCAGTTCAGCGAAGAGGAGCTGAGAGCCTTGAAGCCCGGTGACGAACTCGAGGTCCTGCTCGAAGCCGCCGAAGACCCGAATGGCAATCTCCTGCTTTCAAGGGAAAAGGCGAAAAAGATGGAGGTCTGGGACCATCTGAACCAGGCTTATCAGACCGGCGCTCCGGTCAAGGGGAGGGTGGTATCGACGACCAAGGGCGGGCTCACGGTCGATGTGGGGGGCGTCACGGCATTTCTTCCCGGTTCGCAGATCGATGTCAAACCTGTTCATGCCCTGCATACCCTCGTCGGCCAGGTCCTGGAGATGAAGATCATCAAGATGAACTCGGGACGCGGCAATATGGTCCTGTCGCGGCGGGTCCTGATGGAGAAGGACCAGGATGCCAGGAGGCAGCAGACGCTCGCCTCGCTGACCGAGGGAAAGACCGTGCGCGGCGTCATCAAGAACATCACGGAGTATGGAGCATTCGTCGACCTCGGCGGCATCGACGGTCTTCTGCATGTCACCGATATGTCCTGGTGCAGGATCAATCATCCCTCCGAGCTCTGCAAGGTCGGCGACGACATCGAAGTTGTTGTCCTGAAGTACGACCGGGAACGGCAGAAGGTCTCGCTCGGTCTCAAGCAGAAAACACAGGATCCCTGGCTCACGGTCGCGGAGAAATATCCCGTGGGGAGCAGGGTGCGCGGCAAGGTCACGAGCCTGACCGACTATGGCGCATTCGTGGAACTGGAGCACGGCATTGAAGGGCTCGTGCATGTTTCGGAAATGTCCTGGACCCAGAAGATAAAACATCCTTCGAAAATCCTCTCCGTGGGCGGCGTCATTGACACCCAGGTGCTTGCCGTGGATCCGACGGCCAAGCGCATCGCTCTCGGGATGAAGCAGCTCGAACCCAATCCCTGGCACAGCATCGGGGAGCGTTACCCGGCGGGATCGCAGGTCGAGGGCAAGGTAAGGACCATCACTGACTTCGGCGCCTTCATAGGCCTCGAGGAAGGCATCGACGGTCTTGTTCATATCTCGGACCTTTCCTGGACAAGGCACATCAAGCACCCTTCGGAGATCCTCAAAAAGGGGCAAACACTGAAGGCCGTCGTGCTGAGCACCGATCCCCAGAAGGAGCGGATATCGCTCGGGATCAAGCAGCTTGCACCGGATCCCTGGGAGAAACTGATCCCGGAGCGCTACAAGGTCGGGCAGGATGAGCAGGTCAGGATCGCGAAAAAGGCCGATTTCGGACTGTTCGTCGAACTGGAGCACGGCATCGAAGGGCTGATCCCCACATCGGAGCTGCCGAGGGAAGGTCTTGATGTGAAAGAAGGCGATGAAGTGACCGCTCGCATCATCAAAGTGGACCGGTCTGACCGGAAGGTGGCGCTTTCCATCAAGGCCCATATCAAGGGGCGGGACCGGTCCAGCCTGAAGGAATACATGAGCCAGCAGCCAAAGCCGGATACCACCCTCGGCGCCCTGCTGAAGGAGCGGAACTGATCGTGGTGAAGAAGAATCCCGTTATCTTGGTTCTGGTGACCGCACTGGTGCTCGGCGCGCTCTTTTTCGGCATCCTCATCGCGGCTGACCGCCTGTCCGGAAGGAGGGGAGTCCGAGGTCTCCCGGTCGTGGGCGCGGACAAAATAGCCCTCGTCAAAATTGAGGGTGTTCTCCTCCTGTCTGATCCCGTGGTCGAGGAAATCCGCTCCTATGCCGAGGATTCTTCCATCAAGGCCATCGTCATCCGCATCGACAGCCCCGGGGGAGGAGTGGTCCCTTCCCAGGAGATATACAACGCGGTCAAGAACGCCCGGAAGGAAGGCAAGAAGGTCATTGTCTCGATGGGTTCCGTTGCCGCTTCCGGCGGGTACTACATCGCCGCCGCGGCCGACAAGATCGTGGCGAACCCCGGTACGCTTACGGGCAGCATCGGCGTCAAGATGGAATTTGCGAACCTGGAGAAGCTGCTCGAGAAAATCGGCGTGAAGGGGATGGTGGTCAAGTCCGGCGAGTACAAGGACATCGGATCTCCATACCGGGAAATGACCGAGCAGGAGCACAAGCTGCTCCAGAATGTGATCGACGACGTCCACAGTCAGTTCATCAAGGCTGTGGCTGAAGGACGCAGCATACCCGAAGCCGATGTGAGGGGCATTGCGGACGGCAGGATATTCACCGGCCAGCAGGCCCTCGGCCTCAAGCTGGTCGACCAGATGGGGGACCTCGCCGACAGCATCCAGGTCGCCGGGGCGCTGGTGGGGATCAAGGGCAAGCCGACAATTGTCGAAAAGAAGAAGAAAAATCCCTTCTTCGAATACCTGAAGGAAGAATCGGCGGCGTGGGTCGGCGACGTGGTGCAAAAGGCCGCGGGCAGCGCTGTGAAACTGCAATACCTGTATCATTGAGCGTCGAACTGAACGGGGGGGGGCCATGACAAAAGCGGAGCTGGTAGACAAGATATCAGAAAAGAAACCCAATCTCACGAGGAAGCAGGTGGAAGTCGTGGTGAACACCGTTCTGGACGGGATCAAGGACGCGCTGTCCCGGGAGGACAAGGTCGAGATCCGGGGATTCGGCAGCTTCCGCATCCGGCACCGCCGCGCCAAGGAGGGGAGGAATCCGAAGACCGGTGAAGCGGTTTCCGTCCCGCCGAAGAAGGTTCCCTTTTTCAAGGCCGGCAAGGAGATGCGGGAAATGGTGGACGGGAAGCAGTAGCGCCGGCCGTCAAGCGTCTCTTTTTATCATTCCCTTCTGGATCGCGAACTTGATCAGCCCTGTTCGCGTATGAACGCCGAGTTTTTCTCCGACATTGGTTTGATGGGCGATAAGGGTCTTGACAGTTATCGAAAGTAGTCAGCCATTTTTTGTGCGTATACCCTTCCGCAACGAGCTTTAATACCTGCTTCTCACGGTCGCTCGGTTTCTCATAGGGCGTTTTCCTATCAGACTGCGGGTCTCCGTTGAGGTACCCGCTAGCCACTTCCGTTGCGATCGACGCTCAAAAAACAGAGTTTTTCCAGCCCGAGCGCCTTGAGCGCCGTGGTAAGGTCGCTCCCGACCGCCTTCTTGAGCAAGTAACCGAAAACCCCGGCCTTCAGCAAGCGCGATAGGTACTCACGAGCCTCATTCTTCGTCATCACCAGCACCTTCGTATCCGGATGCATTTTATTGATCTCGATCGTTGCCTCGAGGCAACGGGAAGCACTACTCGTCAAATCTGCCGGCAACGGAAATTTGTGGTGAAAGAGGCCGGAATTCATTTATAATAATCCAAAACCTCTCGGAACCGAGCGCGAGCCTGCAGGAGAGAATCCTATGGAGAGCTTTGATGTGCTAGATTGCCGGGGTGGGAAAACCGGTGAACGCATAGCCCGTGACGATGCCCACCGGAGCGGCGTCTGGCATGGCGCGTTCCATTGTCTCCTGTTTTCCGGCCGTGGGGACGGGGGCAGCGTTCTGTTCCAAAAACGGTCTGCACGGAAGAAGATCGCGCGTGGCAAGTATGACGTCAGCGTGGGCGGCCATTACGCGAGCGGCGAGAGTGCACGAGAAGCCGGGCCGCGCGAAATCAGGGAGGAACTGGGGCTGGAGGTGAAGTTCGAGGAATTGGTCCCCCTTGGCCGCAGGATATTCGTGTATTGCTTCGCCCCTGGCGTCATGGAACACGAATTTCAGGATGTCTTTCTCCTCCCCCATGCGGTCGGCCCCGGCGAACTATCGCTCCAGCAAGAGGAGCTCGACGGCGTCATTGGAATGAACGTGGAAGAGGGGATTTCCCTGTTCTCCGGCAAAACCGTTTCAGTTAGCGCCCTCCTGCACAAGCCCGACCGCTCACAGGAACGCGTGGTAGTCTCGGCGGGAGACTTCGTTCCCAGCCTCGATCAGTACTACCTCAAGCTCCTGCTGCTTGCAAAAAGATATATCAGCGGCGAGCGTGAACTTCTGGTGATCTGAACTTCTTTCTTGAGGCCATGGCGATGAGCACGGGACAGGTTGCCTTTCTTCCGCTTCATCACGAGGTCCTTTCCCCGGGACGGCCAGGTGGCCCGGAGCAAAGAGGATTTCATCCTCATCTGACTTGACTATCAGTGTAATTCAGGTAAACTTGGAACAGTTTCGTGTCCGGCTAAAGAATCAGCGACAAGGAGGGCGGGGAGCAACGGGACGGAACTTCATGGTCTGCATCCATCGACCTCTCCCCGGCAAAGAGCATGAAAATATCATGGCTTATCGGCGGTCTTGTGGTTGCGGCTCTCGCTCTCATCGCCGTCCTGATGTTCATGTACGTGCTGCCGCTGGATCTGCGGGACCGCTCCCCTATCCAGCCCCTCGCCTTCAGCCATAAGAAGCATGCCGGGGAAAATGGAATCCCCTGCCTTTTCTGTCACCGCTCCGCTCCGAAGTCGACGGTTGCGGGCATTCCCGCCGTGGCCGACTGCCGTGCCTGCCATCTGTTCATAGCCCGGGACTCTCCGGAAATCAAGAAATTGATGGGATACTGGGACCGGAAGGAACCGATCCCCTGGGTCAGGGTCTACTGGGTTCCTGACTTTGTCTATTTCCCGCATATGATGCATATACGGGCCAATCTCCCGTGCACCGGGTGCCACGGGGACGTTGCTGGCATGACACGCATCACCCGGAAACAGAAGATAGAAATGGGCTGGTGCCTGGGCTGCCACAAAGAGCACAAAGCGAGCATCGATTGCTGGACCTGTCATAAGTGATCTGATGTTCTTCACAAAAAGGCGCAAAGACCAGAAGGAAAGACAGATTTAAACGGCATCAGCCGGGGCGAACATTATTGTATTCTTGGTTTACACTGTGAGCTTCGTGGCCTTGTGGGACAACAGTTAAGGGAGCTTGAATGGATCGCCGGACTTTCTTGCAACTAAGCGGCATGACCGCTGCCGTGGCTGCGCTGGCCGGATGTAAATCGGCAAACGAAAAGCTGATACCCTACCTGATCCCGCCTGATGAAGGGATTACGCCGGGGATTGCCAACTATTACGCCAGCACGTGCAGGTCCTGTCCTGCAGGCTGCGGCATCCTCGTCCGGGTGTCGGAGGGGAGGGCGAAGAAGATCGAAGGGAACCCCCTCCACCCCGTGAGCAGGGGAAAGCTTTGCGCCCGGGGGCAGGCCGCTCTGCAGGAGCTCTATCATCCCGATCGGGTTCCGCAGCCTCTCAAGCGTTCGGGAGCACGCGGTTCAGGCCAGTTTGCGAAGATCACCTGGGAAGAGGCGCTTACGCTCCTGGTGGGACAGCTGAAGGACCTGCAGCAGTCGAGGGCGACCGATCATCTTGCCTTCATGACGCCGCAGCTTACCGGCACCATGGCGGATCTGACAACGCGTTTCATGCGTTCCTACGGTTCACCGAACCATGTTTCCTACGAACTGCTCGGACCGGACTGGCTTCGCACGGCGAATCGCAAGAGCTTTGGTCAGGCAAGCCTGCCCTATTACGATATGAGCGAGACGCGGTACCTGCTCAGCTTCGGTGCCGATTTTGTGGAGAGCCACTTGTCTCCGGTCCAGTATGGCTATGCCTTCGGCAGGATGCGCCAGGGCAGGGACACGGTGCGCGGCCATTTCACCTACATCGGAGGCAGGATGTCCCTCACGGCCGCCTCGGCAGACCGCTGGATGCCCGCGAAGCCGGGAAGCGAGGGCGTACTGGCCCTGGGTATGGCGCGCCTTATCCTTTCCGAATCCCTTCATGACCAGGTTTCCCTCGCTGCGAACGGGCTTCGCAGGGAGATCCTGCTGGACAGGCTCAAGGCCTACGACCTCGCCCGGGTCGCGGAAGAGACGGGGCTCGCGGAGTCAGCTATTGCCGAAGTAGCCCGGGAGTTCGCGACGACCCGTCCCTCGCTCGCCATGGCAGGCGAGGCGGTTGCGTTCCAAAGCAACGGCCAGGAATCGGTTCGAGCAATCCAGCTCCTTAACGTGCTCGTGGGAAACCTGAACCGCGTTGGCGGAGTCTATCCGGACAACGGGTCCCCGGAGGGGACGACAACCTCGCTGAACGATCTCTTCTCTCTCATCAGGAAGATGAGCGCCGGCAGCATCCAGCTCGCCATGATCCAGGGCGACCCGATGCACACCGTTCCCCAGGCAACGAAATTCCAGGAGGCTCTCTCCAAGGTCCCGTTCATCGTAAGCTTCTCTACGCTCATGGACGATACGGCGTTGCATGCCGACCTGGTCCTGCCGGACCACGCAGGGCTCGAGAGCTGGGGGGACGTGATGCCCCTTGCAGGCACGCGCGAGAACGTGATCGGGCTGATGCAGCCCGTGGTGAACCCTGTCTTCGATACGCGGCAGTCCGCCGAGGTCCTGATGGCCGCAGCCCATGAACTGGGCGGGATGATGAAGGCCGCATTTCCCTATGAGACGTACCTCGATATGCTGAAGGCCGGGATGAAGAAGCGGGTCACTCCCGCTGGTGCGAAGGACTTCGAGACGGCGTGGACAGAGCTGCTTCAAAAGGGCGGGCTTTTCACGTCGGGCCGCGCCGAAGCCAAAGGATTTCGGTGGCAGGCAGGCGCGGGTCTTCCCGCACCGGCGAAGCCGGATTTCGCGGGCGATGAGAAGGAATTCCCGCTCCATCTTTCCGTTTACCCTTCCACTGCTTTTTACGACGGCCGCGGAGCTCCGTTTCCCTGGTTGCAGCAGCTTCCCGACCCCATGACCAACGTGGTCTGGGACAGCTGGATCGAGATCAATCCGAAGACTGCGAGTGAACTGGGCGTCAACTTCGGCGATCTTGTCGAGGTGACGTCGCCCCAGGGCTCGCTTCACGTTCCCGCGGTGATCTATCCCGGCATCAGGCCGGACATGGTGGCGATGCCTTTGGGTCAGGGTCACAAGGACATGGGACGGTACGCTAAGGAACGGGGTGTAAATCCTCTCGGTCTTCTGGCTGTCGATACTAAAGGAAAGGAAATCCAACCGGCCTGGAATGCCACGCTGGTGCGGGTGAAAAAAATTTCGGAAAAAGGGGACCTGGTCACCATGGGAAATCCCAAAGGGAGCTTCCGGAGCGAGCTGATAGAAATTTAAGCGGTCAGCCGTCAGCTGTCGACGGTCAGCATGAGAAGTCAGAAGGATGAAGGAAAGAAGGATATCTATTATAAGGAAACAGAAGTATATATCTTGAACCCAGGGACTTTGCTTCTATGAAAAAACTGACAAGCCCGTACAAATGGGGAATGGTTGTGGACCTGGACCGCTGCACCGGGTGCGGGGCATGCGTTGTCGCCTGCCAGGCGGAGAACAATGTTGCGATCTGCGGAAAGAAGGAGGTCGCCGAAGGCCGCAATATGCACTGGCTTCGGATCGAGCGCTTCTGGGTGGGCGAATACCCCAACGTGCGCGTGAAGTTCCTTCCCGTGCTCTGCCAGCACTGCCATGATGCGCCCTGCGAACCGGTCTGCCCGGTTTATGCAAGCTACCACAACCCTGATGGCTTAAACGGCCAGGTGTACAACCGCTGCGTAGGCACGCGGTACTGCGGGAACAACTGCCCTTATGCCGTTCGGGTCTTCAACTTTCACGACCATGAGCATGCCTGGCCGCCTCCGCTCAATAACCAACTCTCGCCGGATATCACGGTGCGTCCCCGTGGCGTGATGGAAAAGTGCTCCTTCTGCATCCAGCGCATCCGCAGGGCGAAAGAAGATGCCAAGGCAGAACGACGGCTGATCAGGGACGGTGAGGTGCAGCCTGCCTGCGCCCAAACCTGCCCGGCTGACGCCCTGGTTTTCGGCAACATGGCCGATCCCCTGAGCCGCGTTTCCCGGCTCGCGCGCAGCCCGCGCAGCTTCCGGCTCCTGGAGCATCTGGGCACTCATCCGTCGATCAATTATCTCAAGGGAGGGGGACGGGAGCATGTCTGAGCACGACATCGCAGCAAAGAGCGCCCCGCAACTGAACGACGAAATGCTCTCGTCCCTGCGGCCGCCGACCTGGAAATGGTACGGCCTTGCTTTCTTTCTCGGCGCGGTCGTGGCCTGGGGGACGGCAGCGTTCACCTATCAAGTGATGACAGACATGAGCGTAACCGGACTGGACCGTCCGGTGATGTGGGGCATCTACATCGCCAACTTCGTGTTCTGGGTCGGCCTCTCGCATTCCGGGACCATGGTCTCCGCGATCCTGCGCCTCTCCCAGGCAAACTGGCGAAGGCCCATCCTTCGCGCTGCCGAGGCAATGACCGTTTTCAGCATCACCGTGGCCGGTCTTTTCCCGGTGATCCACCTGGGCCGGAACTGGGTGGTCTACTATTTCATGCCCTATCCCAATCAGCGGGGGCTCTGGCCCAACTTCCGTTCCGCCCTCCTGTGGGACGCGACGGCGATCACGACCTACATCATCGGGAGCAGCCTCTTTCTCTACCTGGGGATGCTCCCGGACCTTGCGGTGGTGCGCGACCGCTCGACAGGCTGGAAGAAGAAGGTGTACGCCGTTCTCGCCATGGGGTGGCGGGGAACGGCCCGCGAGTGGGTCGTCTTCCGCCAGGCGTCGACGCTCATGGCGGCCCTCATCATCCCGGTGGCAGTCTCGGTGCATTCCATCGTTGCCTGGGATTTTGCCGTCACCCTGGTCCCCGGCTGGCACAGCACCATCTTCCCTCCCTATTTTGTGATCGGTGCGATCACGTCAGGCGTTGCCGCGGTCATCACGCTCATGATCATCATCAGAAGGATCTTCCATCTTGAGGAGTATCTCACGCCGCTGCACTTCGACAACATGGGGAAACTTCTGTTGGTCATCTGTCTTCTCTGGTCATATGCCTATTTCGTGGAGGTCCAGACAACGTGGTACGCCCACGAGCCGATCGAATGGGAGGTCTGGAGCTTCATGTCGGGCAAGTATACACCGTGGCTCATCCTGATGCTCATCGGCAACTCGGTACTTCCGGTTGCGGGCCTCTGCTTCAAGAAGATCAGACGTTCCATCAGGGCAATGCTCGTGATCACGCTGCTGGTCAACGTCGGCATGTTCATCGAACGCTATCTGATCATCGTGCCGTCGCTTTCTCATAAGAACATGCCCTTTGTCTGGGGGACCTACTCCCCCTCGTGGGTGGAGCTTTCAGTTACCGCAGCAGCCTTTGCAGGGTTCACGCTCATGTACGTGCTTTTCGCGAAGTTCTTCCCCATGGTGGCGGTGACCGATGTACGTGAGCTTGGGGTCAGGCATACCGATGTGAAGCTCGGCAGGGCTGAGGTGCATTCCCTTACGGAAGAAGAACACTAGATTACGTTCAAAGTCCATGGTTATTAAAAAGCGATTCTCATGGAGCACAGCGATGGAAACGCTCGGAACATTCAAGGACGTTGAAACGGCGACAAAGGCCGTGGACAGCCTGGTCAAGGCGGGGTTCAGCGAGAAGACGATCACCTCGCTC
>Ga0335079_10003653_pt1 | contig 17730 bp, 13 predicted proteins | sample Lox_Sample_33_FD_206719 | JGI IMG/M metagenome (GOLD analysis project Ga0335079, IMG submission 206719) | Soil microbial communities from Loxahatchee National Wildlife Refuge, Florida, United States - Lox_Sample_3.3 | ecosystem: Environmental > Terrestrial > Soil > Wetlands | place: USA... | reverse complement strand
CACTGAGTTTTTTCCGGACGAGCGATGCTGAACGGGTGCAAACACGGGGGACACAGGGCTACAGGGGGGATCGGTTCTCTGTGCCGCTCTGTGTGTCGCTGTATCCCCCGTGTTTAGAGGCTTTGTCCGGAAGTAAGCGGAGTAACCTCGTTCGGAAGTAACCTGGGGCAACCCCACTTCCGCGTTGACCACATCAAATTCCGGGTAGTACCATTTGATGTTCTCAAAATCAAGCGTTTGGAGCCAGGGTAAGCCGCGGTAAGTCCTAGAGCGACATGAGGATCCGAAAACTCTACCTTCTTATCGCGCCAGTTTTCGCCCTGCTTCTGGGCGGCGCGGCATGTCAGACGGCGCAGAGGCCGTCGGCCCTGCTGCCGGCTGCGCAGGCAAACGCACCGGCCCTCGCTGTCGCAGGCCCATCCCAATCGGCGCTCGATACCCCTTCTCCAGCTCAGGATGCCAAGCCTCCGGTTCAGAGTGAGCCGCAGCCAGACCCGGTCGCCGACCTCATCGCCAGGGCCGAAAAAGAGTATCGGGCGGGCCAGCAAAATTACAGCGCGGGACACCTGGAGGCCGCCAAAGAGAATTTCGATCGTGCGTTTGACCTGCTGCTGAGCAGTTCCCTTGACGTCCGCTCGGACCAGCGCCTTCAGGATGAATTCGACCGCGTGCTCGAAGGCGTAAATTCTCTTGAGCTGCAGGCCTTGCAGGAAGGCGATGGGTTTTCCGAGCAGAAATCTGAACCGGCGCCGATTGACGAAGCAAACGAAGTCACCTTCCCGGTAGATCCCAACATCAAGGCCAAGGCCGAAGCGGAAGTGAAAGCCACTCATTCCGACTTGCCGCTGATGATGACCGACCCTGTAGCCAGTTACATCAATTACTTTTCCACGCGGGGAAAAGGAACGCTGGAACGCGCACTGGCGCGCGGCGGCCGCTACCAGAGCATGATTCAGGGCATTCTCAAGGAAGAAGGCGTGCCGCAGGATCTTATTTACCTGGCCCAGGCGGAGTCCGGGTTTCAGCCGCTGGCGCTCTCTCGCGTCGGAGCGCGAGGCATGTGGCAATTCATGGCGAGCCGCGCCTCGGCGTATGGCCTGCAGCGCAGCTGGTGGCAGGATGATCGCCAGGATCCTCAGAAATCCACGCGGGCGGCGGCGCACCATCTGAAAGATCTCTATAACCAGTTTGGGGATTGGTACCTGGCGATGGCCGCCTACAACTCCGGACCGGGTACTGTGCAGAGCGCCGTCAAGCGCACCGGGTACGCCGACTTCTGGCAGCTCTATAAACGCAATGTGTTGCCAAAAGAGACCCGCAACTACGTGCCCATCATCGTGGCCGTGACCATTATGGCCAAGAATCCGGCGCAATACGGCCTGGACAGCGTCGTCCGGGAGCAGCCCATTCCCTATGACAGCGTGAAGATTGATTACCCCGTGGATCTCCGGCTTGTCGCTGAGTGTGTGGACGCATCGGCGGGGACTTTGCAGGACCTGAATCCGAGCTTGCTGCGACTGACGACGCCTAAGGACCAGCCCTTCGAGCTTCACCTGCCAGCCGGCACCAGGGAACGGTATCTCGCCTCCATTGCTGCGATTCCGCAAGATATGCGGGTCTGGTGGCGTTACCACAAGGTCCTGCCCGGAGATACGCTTGCTTCTGTGGCGCGCGCCTACCGCACTCCGGCGCAGGCAATCGCACAGGCCAACAATCTCGAAGACGGCCAGGAACTGCAGGCGGAAAGCAAGCTTGTTATCCCCGTAGCTCCCGGCAAGAATCTGTCGTCCAACGACGCCGTCAGCTATGCGCATCGCGCCACCGCCTACAAAGTCCGTCGGGGCGACACCGTAGAATCCGTAGCGGATAATTTTGCCGTACCGGCATCGATGGTGCGGCGCTGGAACCATTTGAAAGGCGACAGCTTACGAGGACGCCGGATTGTTTACGTGCATCTGCCCGTGACCCCGGGCCGGAGCCTATCCGAACGCACCGTGGCTTATAAGCGCAAGACCGGCAAAAGCTTACACTCCACCACCGCGACCCCGGTACGACACAAGGTTCAGCGCGGAGAGACGCTCTACTCTATCGCCACTTCCTACAAGACAACCGTCGACGCTCTTAAGCACAACAACCGCAATCTGGCTACGCTCCGGCCCGGAATGATCCTCGTAATCCCTGAGGCGCGCTAGCGGCCTTCTCGAGCGTTTGCCCATCGCTCTTCGGGAATCTTTGATCACAGCCTAGTTGTCCGCTACTTCCCGGTGTAAGATGCACTGCAGGCGGCGTTTTGTTCGTTATCAGTCCTTGCCGTCGCATCAATACCGCTGTGCTATAATCGCGGCCCGTTTTCACCGCGCCAGGCAACGTTGCAGTTGTAATTTCATTTCTTAGCGCGTGGAGAGGTGCGCAGAGCCCGGCATTTCAGCGCTGCCGGTAAGAACAGGAGGAGCAATGACTTTTTACGAGACCCTCTACCTACGAGATGATGACGAGATGGATGAATTCGGCGATAGTGGCGGATACGGCGATTCGCTGGAAGAGGACTACGAGGAAGAAGAGGAAGCGGAAGTGCCGGCGATGGGCGAGCCCGAACCGGAGCCGATGAGTCCGCCCCCTCCTCCGATGCCGAGTGGTGGTGGCTCATCCAGATCCAAGCCAGCCGCCAGGAAGCCCGCAAAGAAAAAGAAGAAGCCTGCAAAGAAAGCGGCGAAGAAGCCGGCCCGCAAGAAACCGGCCAAGAAGAAACCGGCGAAGAAGAAACCGGCGCGCAAAGCCGCCAAGAAAAAACCCGCGAGGAAAACGAAGAAGGCAGCCCGCAAGAAAGCCGCGCGTCGCCGTCGCTAGCGCGAGGCTCAACATTGGAAAAAATAAGCCGCAGCCTTACGCTGCGGCTTTCTTTTTCTGAGTGAACTAGCTGAGGGCCAAACGGCGAACCTCTATTTCTTCCCGCCTACCGCCTGCAGACACTGCTCATAGAGTTCGAGCAGATGCTTGGCGTACTCCTCGGGCCTGGAAGCGGCACCGCTGCCCTGGAAACCCACGCCCGAGGCACTGGTTCGGCCGTAGCCGGTGGTCATGGCCACGAACTTCATCAGGTCGAGTGCAATGTCTTCGTTGCGGCGTGAACCGGCCGGCAAAGCGCCTGCCTCTTCCATGATTTCCCTCCGTCCCACCGAAATACTTGGAATCTCGTCGTCTTCCATGATTGCAAAGCCCGCATGACTGCAAAGCCAGGAACTCTGGCAAAAGTCGATGATAGCAGAAGAACTATGGAGTGATTTTGCGAGGAGGACGGCGTCGATCTTACGCCCCGCCGACTCGTGCGCTGTCAGCTTTGATCTTCGAGAGCAGGTCGTAGATTGTGGCGCGGCCGATGCCAAGGATCTCGGCAGCCCGGCTCTTATTGCCCTGCACTGATTCGAGCACTCTCAGGACATGCCGCCTTTGCAGGGCGTCCAGCGAGAGCAGCTCTTCTGGACCCTGATAGCTCTCCTCTGCGCCGCGGAGGCTCTCGGGCAGATCCTGGATATCGATGAGGGGGCCGTCCGCCATCATGCAGGCATTACCGATGACATTCTCCAGCTCGCGTATGTTGCCCGGCCATGGATACGCTGCCATTCGCACCTGGGCGCGGCGAACAATCCCGGTGATTGGCTTGTTGTACTCTCCAGAGAATTTCTCCAGAAAATAACGCTGCAGAAGAGGCAGGTCTTCGCGCCGGTCCGCGAGCCGGGGAAGAGAAATTTCAACCATGGACAGACGATAATACAAATCCTCGCGGAAGCGCCCTTCCCGAACCATCACTTTCAAATCGCGGTTGGTGGCAGCAATCACGCGCACATCTACCGAGCGCGGGGCCGGCGAACCCACGCGCTGCACCTGGTGATTTTGCAGAACCCTCAGCAGCTTCGCCTGTCCGGCCAAGGGAAGTTCGCCAATCTCGTCGAGAAACACGCTGCCGCCATTGGCGTATTCGAAAACCCCGACTTTATCCTGGAGGGCGCCGGTAAAAGCTCCTTTGACGTACCCGAAGAGTTCGCTTTCCACCAAGGTATCTACCAGCGCCGAGCAATTCACCGCCGCAAAGCGCTTGGCTTGCACAGGGCTGAGATGATGCAAGGCACTGGCAACGAGTTCCTTACCTGTGCCGGTCGCTCCCGTCACCAGAGCCGTCCTGAAATGGGCCGCTACCCGGCGGATTTTCGCGAACACGTCGAGCATCAAGGGGCTACGGCCAACCATGCCCTCGAACTGACAGGCGTCAATCAGTTCCTGATCGAGCTGCAGGGTCTTCTGGCGCCGCACCGCCTCGGACAGCAAACCCCTTATCCGACTACGGAGTTTTTCCAGGTCGACAGGTTTGGTGAGATAGTCGCAGGCGCCCTTTTGGATTGCCTCGACGGCGGATTCCGTGGAGTACTGCGCAGTAACAAGGATGACGTCCGCACCCGGGTCGACCGCAACGATCTTCTCCAGGAGCTCCATACCGCTGATTTTGGGCATTACGAGGTCGAGAAGGACGATCCGGGGGCGAAAACTCAGGAATTTGTCGAAGCCGTCCTCTGGATCCTGTGTTGTAAGTATTTCCAGGCCTTCCTGTTGCAAGGCACTCGCGAATAATTCCAGGTTCTGCTCATTATCATCCACCGCCAATAGTCGAACAGTACTCACCACGCCCATTGAGACCCTCTTAAGTCGTTACGGGCCTATACCATCTGGCTGAAGCTGCCCCGGTGCAGACACCGCGACCACCCGCCTGTAAAGCCCTCTATTCGTTTGTAACCGCAGGGATATGACTCGACAACATTACCCCTGTAATCCGCGCGGTCTGAAAGGACGATGACTCCCAGATTGCCGTCCCGCCGCGACTAGCCGAAGCGCGATTGTCCGGAACCCAGACACTATTCCAGCAAGCCTACAGGTGCCTCCCGCCAGCTGGCTGACAGCCTATCCAGACATCCTCACAAATAACTGAAACTGCAGCAGTTAGGGTTACGTCCTGCGCCTTTTCGCCGCGCCGGCTCTGGTACGCCCCTTGCCCTAGTCAAGGGCAACTGGCCTCCCCCAACGGCCTCCCCCAAGAAAGCGTTTCCCGGGTTCGGTGGACAAATTTTGGCAAGGGAAAAGGTAGGAAGCACGATCTCCCAGGGTCCCGAGCCGGAGGCGATTTAAACAATGTTCAGGACTCTGGTCATCTCGCTGATGTTTGTCCCCCTCGCCGCGGCGGTTCCGGTTCCCTCCCCGGTTCCGCCCTCCTCCTCCAGCGAAGTGGCCGCTTCCCCCATGCCCTCCCCACTCCCCAATGATGCCGACGCCACTGCCGAGCTATTCGCGCTGGTCAACCAGTCGCGGAGCGAAGCAGGCCTCCCCGCTCTTAAGATGGACGAAGGAATGAACCGGGCCGCGCTGCAGCACGCCGCGGCGATGGCCCAGCAACAAGACCTCTCCCACCAGTTTTCCGGTGAGCCCTCCCTGTCGCAACGGCTCGCGTCCAATGCCACGCTGCAGATGGATGGCGCGGGCGAAAACGTGGCTATGACCACTGGAGATGTGGAAGAAGCCCATGACAACCTGATGCACTCCCCCGTGCATCACGACAATCTGTTGAATTCAAAGTACGACGTGGCGGGTTTCGCGGTGGTTCACAGCAACAACCGGATCTGGGTCGTGCAGGACTTCGGACGCAGCGTGCCGAGCTACAGCGCGCAGCAGGCGGAAGACGTGGTCATCTCGGCCTTCAACGAGCAGCGCCGCCAGAACAACCTGCCGACCGTCTCGGCCCACATTGATGCGGGCCTCCGCAATGCAGCTTGCGCGATGTCACAGGCCCACCAGCTGAACACCCAGTCGCTGCATGGATTGGGAGAGGGACGTTACTTCCTGAGCTTTACCAATACCCGTCCGCAGATTCTGCCTGTAAATTCCGGCAAAGCGGCGGCGGATGCCAGCATCCACGGCGTCTCGGTGGGTGTCTGCTACTCCAGCAGCAGCGCGGTTCCCGCCGGTGTGTACTGGGTGGCAGCGATCTTCTACTAAGCTGAAACTACTTCCGAGTGAGTTCAGTTTCCAACTGGCCAGTCATCGTCACGAACCGAATCACGCCGTCGCTATCTTCGAAGACCAGGGCGGTTCCCCCGGGATTTACCACCGCCGAAACCAGATGACCATACGACTTGGGAATACCACCATGCGCCGGTGGACCCGCATAAGCTACCGTCGGCGTGGCATTTCCCGCGAAATATCCAGCGGCGAACACAAGCACACCACCCAGGATCAGCAAGATCTTGTTACGCATTCGTAATTCCTCAATTCCTTCGCAAAATTGAATGCCGGCGCGGCATTCCATCAATAGCGGGCCAGTTGTCCCTCTTTCATACCGGTCACACTCACGAAACGGATGACGCCGTCATTGTCCTCGAATATCAGGCCGGTGCCGATGGAATCCGCGATCGCGGTGACCAGGCGGCCGTAGGATTTGGGGACGCTGCCGTATCTCGGGGAACTGGCGTAAACGGAGGCAGCGCTCCGGTTCCCGGTCAAGTATCCGGAAACAAATAGCAGAGCGCTGCCGAGGATCAACAAAACTCTGTTTCGCAACTTTCGCGGACTCCTTTCGCTATGTCCTGTTTACTGCGGTAACACCAGAATCTTGTGCATCATGCCAAGATCCTCGTGCAACAGAATGTGACAGTGGAACACAAAGGTGCCCGCGATATTCGGATCGCGGAAGTCCATGCGCACCTTGACTTTGTGATAGGGATGCCCCGGTCCCTCCCAGAACGGAACTTCGATGGTGTCGCGAAGGTCCTGATTGGCGACTGGCTTCCCATCCACTTCCAGCAGCATGAAGTGAATCTGGTGAATGTGGAAGGCGTGAGTCTCCAGTGCGTGATTTTCAATCACCCAGTCTTCCACCGCACCCACTTTTGTCGTGATCGCCGGCTTCTCATCTGGTTCGAAGACTTTTTGCTGCTGACCGTCAACTGTAATGTAGAACTGGATGGGGCCATTCGTCCCGGCGAATTCCTCCGAGAAAAAGAGTTTGCGGTTGGCCGTCACTTTCGCATCGCGCAACCCTGTGTACTTGATTTTGGGCGGGGCCGCGGGCTGCGACGCTTGCGCGGGCTTCGGAGCCGGTGCCTTCGGCGCATCGGTGCTCAGAACCATGTTGCCCAGAATCTGAAACAGGTCAGGATTGCCGGTCGGGCCGGTGGAATAATCCAGCGTCAGAAAACTGGCATCCACGCCGGTGGGGGGCGCGTCAACGATGAATTCCGCGCGGCTGGCCGGGGGCAGCAGGATGGTGTCTACAAATCTGGTCTGCGGGAGCGGATAGCCATCCATCGCGACCAGCTCAACTTTTTGTGCGACGCCATTGAACTGTACTTGCAGCGGCATAAAGTCCTGGTTGGTGGCGTTGGCTACGCGCCAGAACTCCTTGGTGTTGGGCTGCATCTGGATAACGGGGGAGGGAAAATTCGGATAGACCGCGGGCTCGTAGTTCAAGGTCAACTGGTACGGGCCCGGAATCCACGGAACCAGGAACTGCTGACGGAGGACGAACACGCGCTCGGTCAGTCCTGACACTTGCGGATGGATCTTGTCCATTCCTTCCACTATCAGCGCGCCGGCGGCACCACCATTGACCTGAAATTCCGTAAATCCATGGATATGCGGATGGTACCAGTACAGGCCGGGCGGCTCGTCGGTTGGAATCTGGATCTTGTACTGGAAGCCATCCGTGCCGGGCTGGATCAAGGTATTGACCACTTCATCCTGGTGGCACTTCGGCGGAACATTCAGACCGTGATAGTGCACATTGGTAGAGGAAACGGTCATGGTTCCTGTGTCGCCGCAAACGGGAGTGGAACCGCCGCTGCCGTTCATCACCATTGACATGTTCGCGTCATCGCCTTCGATGCGATTCTTGATGCCAAGAACCAGCGTATCGCCCTGGTTGAGGCGCAGCGTAGGAGACTCGACCTCACCGGTGTCGGTCTTATAGATGTAGCAATAGTGCGTGTAGCCAGCCCCATCCACCGAGCTCTTCATTGTCATGTTGGCGCTTAAAACGCCGCCGGTGCTGGGGAGATTGAGAGCATCCTGTACGACCGTGCCGGGCGATGGCCGCGGAGGACATTGCGCGGTAGCGATACTAAGCGACAATCCACACAGCACAACCGTGAGCAATAAATTAAAACCTTTACGCATGTTCCGCTCCTTCTGCTTCGACGACCAATATTAAGCTTGAACCTGTTTCAGTACACGAGATTTTCCGTCCACTCTAAAAGGTCCTTGGCGGATAAGCCGCGATAGACAACAGCCCCGGGCTGTTGGCGTCGTGCACCGGCGACTTTGCCGTCTCCGTCAGCGAGCACGTTCCGCCGGATGACGTCACCTGGATTACGGCGATGGTCGAGGGCGCACCGAACTCGGCCACATACAGGACGCTGCCGGTTCCGGTGTTGGTCGCGGTTGCAGCCGCGCCCAGATAGGACCAGTACTTGACGTAGCCCTTGAGGGCCCTGCTCGAACATCCCTTGGTGAGCGTGCCGGCGGTCTTGTCGAAAAACGCCGCCGTGACCTTGTCGCCTTGCGTATTCACGATATAAAGCATGGTCTCATCGGGGCTCAACAAGACATTGCTCGAACTGATCCCGGTACCAAGGTTGTAGACAACCGTGGGAGTGATCACGCCCGATGAGATATCTGAGACTTCGACGACGGTGGAAGTGGCTACATCCCCGAAGATCGCGAAGTGCCCATCTTGCGTAATCTCGACCTGGCTGGGAATATGACCGGAATTCGTGAAGTCCGTGGAATTCTGCTCGTCACCGTTCGAGACGGGAACGCCCGCCGCGATATTAAACGACTCCATCGACCCGTCTTCATACGTGACGATCATCATGTCGCCGTGGATCGCCATGCCGTCGGGCACGCCGCCCTGCAGGCCGGCCGCCGTCACATCACCCAGGAATCTCAGCCGGCAATTCGCTCCGACCTGGAATGCGCCGATGGTGCCGGAGTCCGAGTAGCCCGCGAACACGTACTTGCCGTTCGTCGCCAGGCTGATTCCGTTCGATGTGCCGGCATCGCCGGTTGAGCCGCTGGCTATTCCCGTCAGGCTCTCGGTCGAGATCGCGATACTCGCGACTGTGCCCGTCCCTGCGTTCGAGAGGAATGCACAATCCTGTTTGCTGCTGTGGAGCAGCGCCACCTTTGTTGATCCGAAGAAGCCGCTCGCGATTCCAGACCCTGCGGTTTGTACTACGGCTTGCTGGGTGAGCGAGCCACCAACGCCAATCGTGTAGAAAGTGGCAGTGTTGACGACCTGAGTGCCGGCTGCGTCATCGTTGGTAATAAGGTAATGCGGCGTTGAATCGGCAGCTGTGGCCAGCTGGCTTGAACCGGCCAGCGTCAGCCCAACAGCCAGACAGAGAAGGACTGTAAGAGTTCTCGGCATCATGTTTGGGTTCCTATCCTCGAGTCCCGCAACAAGTGTTGCGGAGGCTATCACGCGAAGTGGGCAAGCGCAACGGGCTACCGCTCTCCTAAAGGATTTGCACATCCGGCGCTGCAAGTTTTTGCACCAAAGCTGCAAAATGACCCTGCCGCCGCACCCACACACCCCACTTTCAAGCGTGTTCCAAGTGCACTGTGCAAGTCTGGGGCCGGACGGAGTGGCAGTGAGGTTGTTGCGCGATCGCCAACTGGTGTGTTTTGTTGCGGTTCTACGACCAGTCAGTAGTTGTGTCGGAGATCTGATGCGGAATCATTGAGCCCCGCCTGCACCAGCGCGTTTGACATCAACTGTGCCGCCGATAGCTTTTGTCGCGACTTCGGAACGGGCCGACAGTTTCTGCAATGATTCGCGGATCGCACTCTCCTGATCAGGGCTGCCTTCTTGCGCTGCCTGTGCCATGACTCGACGCGCGTTCTCGATGACGGAGCGGCTAATGCCGAGCAGTACTACCAGGGAATCGGAGTGCAAGCGGCGCAACGAAGCAGAACCCTCCGCCCGCTTCAGTTCCTCCAGTTCCGTGCTCATGCGCGCGGCTACTGCCACCATGCGCAGCAGCGCCCGCGACACGTCAGCGCGCAGGCTCTTCTCCTCAAGGTGGCTGGCGCAATAGGCATCGGCCTCGGCGGCCGTCAGTGTGAGATTAAAGAAGCGCATGGGGACGACCTGGCGGAACTTGGGATCAGCGACGCGGACAAAAACACGGATGGACTCCTCGATGCGCAGCAGCTTGCTTTCTTCCGTGGAAATCTGCTGTGGCGTCACCGCCGCGAGCAGGGCCTCCAAATCGACCGGCGGCTGATATGCGCGCGCGTTCACTTTCCCGTGCTCGGCGCGGCCGGACGTCGGCGAAGCAGCCGGGCCCGGGGATTGCGCTTTGCGACGTATCGGAGGACGCGATTCCAACGTCTTCTTCAATTTGGAAACTCGACGAAATTTTTCCAGAGCCGTGCCGTAGTCAATCTTGAGGAGTTCGCCCTCGTGGAGCGCCGCCACGTGTTCCACCGTGACATCCACACCATCGACGTTCCCGAGAATGGTTCCTCCCTGCTCAGTAAGTGCCTCGGCAAAGCTTCTGATCTCCGCAGCAGCGGTGCGAAACAGTTGATCGAATCGCGTGCCGAAAGCGGCGTTGTAGGGTGCGATCGTGGCCAAGGCGCCGGGATGATAAAAGGAAGAATCGAGCGCCTGCTTCATGTCCCGTACCCGCGCGATGATTCCCGAATCCAGCAGCGCATTCAGGTCGCGAAAGCTTTCGGCTTCGGCGCGAATTCGATCGAACTGACGCAGCAGTTGCGTGTGCTCTTCGGAAAGCGAGGGCACGTCGCTGTCCGCAAGAATCTCAATCAGCGCAATTTCGAAAGGCGAGAGCGGCAGCGAGCCGTCCAATCCATATCCGCGGCGCTCCCATTGTCCGGGAACGCGGGGATGACGATAGAGAAATGTGGTTACCAGGTCGGTTTTGTCTCGGTTGGCGTCGCTGCTGTCCCGTTTGCGGGTGAAGTAGCGGAGCATCGCTTCGGCGATTTCCGCATCCGTCTCCGGCGTCAGCGCTCGCCGCAGCATGGCAGGAGTGATGGCCATGTCCAGCACACGCAGCCAGCGGTGCATCAGGGCGAGGATCTCACTCAGGTTGCCTTCGCCTTGCTGCAGAGACGCCGCTTCGAGTCCGGCAGGCACCGGAACTTCGCCCCTGACCGAGCCTTGCAGCAGCTTCTCATAGAAGCCCTGCACGGTAGCCAGGATGGCTAACTCCCACTTCGGGTCCTCGACCAAACGCAGCTCCCCCGACTGCTTCTCGAAACCCTGAAACGCTAGTTAAAACCAACCCGCTTCTGAGCACAAGTGCTTCTTCAAGGGCTGCGTCTTTGTTTGAAAACGCCATGGAATCACTTGTTTTGTCAGAACTCTGAGCTACAATGCGCTTTCCCGTATTCACAGCTCTGTCTTAGCGATGATTTAGCGCGTCCTTACTTTGCAAGCGGCAGTCAGCGGCTTCGAGCCTTGGAAGGAGAATGACCATGAAGATCTGTCAGGTCGTGGTTGTGGTGGTCGTGGCAGCAGCATCGCTGATGGCTCAAACATTTCGCGGAACGGTTCTTGGCACGGTTGCGGATGCCTCAGGGGCGGTGATCGCAGGCGCCACCGTTACCGTACACAACGTGAACACCGGGTTAGAACGCACCACTCAGACCAGCGGCGACGGCAGTTATTCCGTGCCGGAACTCCCTCTGGGGACCTACACCGTTACCGTTTCTCAGAGCGGCTTCCAAAGCTCAGTCACCAGCGGGGTCGTAGTGGACGTTGCCACCCAGCGCCGCGTCGACGTGACCCTGAAGCCGGGCGAAATCTCAACAAAGGTGGAGGTCTCGGGAGAGCTGTTGCCGCAGGTCGAGACCACCTCCGCCGAGTTGGGTGGCACGTTGACCACCGACACTATCGCGAATATGCCCGTCAACGGTCGCGATTACACGAAGCTTATTTTTCTGAACCCGGGCGTGGCCGGCTCTCCCGATCAGGCCAGCGATTCGCCCGGTTCTTACGGCCTTTTCTCGATGAACGGCTCGCGCGGCCGCGCAAACAATTTCCTGCTGGACGGCACGGACATGAACGACGGGTATCGCAACCTGCCGGCGATTAATCAAGCGGGAGTATTCGGGGACCCGGCCACCATTCTGCCGCTCGACGCCGTCGCCGAACTGCGTACGCTCTCAAACTACGAGGCGGAATACGGCCGCAACAGCGGCGCGGTGGTCAATATCGTCACCAAGAGCGGCACCAATCAATGGCACGGCTCCGCGTTGGAGTTTTTCCGCAGCGGCAAGCTGGGAGCCCGAAATTATTTCAACTTTGCCCCCGATCCCAAGAGTCCGTTCAACAACAACCAGTTCGGCGGCTCGTTCGGCGGGCCCATCGTAAAAGACCGGACATTCTTCTATCTCAACTATGAAGGGCAGCGCGAGAACGGTGCCCAGGCGGGAACCGCCTGCGTTCCGGATCCAGCTGTGATCAGCGCAACCGAAGCCAGCATAGTCGTCAACCCGGTCATGAGTGCGCTGTTGGCGCGCCAGCCCTGGCCAACACCGAACATTTCCGGCGCCACCAGCGACGCAACCGGCTGCACCACCAATAATTTGTCCACATCGACGAGCTTCTTCAATCGAGTGGACAGCATGATCGCCAAGATTGACCATAGCTTCAATCCCAACAACGTGCTGACCGGGCGCTACTACTTCGGCGACAGCAACCAGGCATTCCCCTTCGCCCAGTTGGCTGGCGGATTGTTGCCGGGATTCGACACCGTGACTCCTGTCCGCGTGCAACTCGTCTCGCTGTCCTGGGTCAGGGTCGTAAATGCCAACCAGGTGAACGAAGCCAGGCTGGGATGGAACCGCTATAACCAGGGCTTCTTTCCGCAGGACCAGAGCTTCCTGCCTGGTTCGATCGGGCTTAATACCGGCGTAAGCGCCTATGACGGCGGTCTACCGCAGATCTCGGTGGGAAATTTCTCACCCATCGGCGCCACCACCGGAGTGCCGCGCAACCGCGTGGATTCAAACTGGCATTTCCTCGACAACTACTCCTGGAAGTCGGGAAAGCATGACATCAAATTCGGCTACGAATTCCGCCGTACCACCATCATGCAAGTCATCGATCACAACTTCCGGGGCGAATTGAGTTTTGACGATCTCTCCACGTTCCTGCAAGGGATTCCATCCGATGGCGACCAGGTGGCTGGAGACTCGAGACGGCATACCTTCCAAAACAACCATGGGCTGTTCATTCAGGACACGTTTCGCTGGACGCCGCGCCTGACGCTCAATCTCGGACTGCGTTGGGACTACTTTGGCGTGGTGGGTGAAAAGAACGGTCTGTTCTGGACATTCGATCCGGCGAATGGCGGCAACAATGTCCCCACCGGCCAGTTGTACGACAAAGATTTCAACAACCTGGCCCCGCGGTTTGCCTTCGCCTATGACCTGACGGGCAAAGGACGGACGGTCATCCGCGGCGGCTGGGGCGTATTTTACGATGTGTTCTCTCAAGACATGTTCCTTGGCCACTTCCCCTGGAACTGCGTCTTCTGCCCCGGACCCGCATATCCCGGCGCCGGCCCGCAAGCACTGGCCACGGGCAGCCCGGTTGGTCAGATTGTCAAAGACCAACCCGTCTTTACGGGATACGGCCCGGAGGGCGACTTCTTCTCCGTCGATCCCCACATGCGGACTCCCTACGTACAGAACTTCAACCTGAACCTGCAGCAGCAGCTGGGGAACAGGATTGTTGCGCAGATTGGCTACGTTGGCTCGGTCGGGACCAAGCTCTTTCACTTCCTCGACATCAACCAACCGTCGCAAGCGCAGATTACCGCTTCCGACCTCGCCAATGGCGTCGTCGGAGACGTGCCTCGCCAGTATTCGGGGTTGTTCTACATCAACCAGGAGCAGTCATCTTCCAACTCGAATTACCATTCCCTGCAAGCCAGCCTGCGTACCAGCGGATGGCATGGCTTGTCGTCGCAGGCCAACTTCGTGTGGTCGCACGCCATCGATACGGCCAGCGACCTCGAAGAATTCCTGCCGAACCAGGCACAGCCGCAGGACAGCACCACTCCAGCGGCAGAACGCGGCAATTCCAGCTATGACATTCGCCGCCGTTTCACCTGGAATTTCACCTATCAGTTCCCCAAGATGGGTGGAGAATGGTCGAAGCTGAAAAACGGCTGGGGATTTGATGGAGTGGTGACTCTGCAGGACGGTCAGCCCTGGCACCTCAATTATGAATTCGAAGGAGATTATTCTGGCGCAGGCGAAGGATTCGACCGGCCTGATTTGATCGGCACGCCTGTGTATTCTCCCGGCAATCCGGCTCAGTATTTGAACCTGAGTGCCTTTGCGGCCCCCTGCACCTGGGACCCTACGCTGGATCCGGGCGCTACGGACGAGACCAATTGCGTGGCAGGCACCCGCCATTTCGGAAGCGAAGGCCGCAACTCTCTGCGCGGACCCAGCTTCAAGGAATTCAATTTCTCGGTTTTCAAAGACACCGCCATCACAGAACGGGTGAATCTGCAGATGCGTGCCGAGTTCTTTAACCTGTTGAATCACCCGAATTTCGCCAACCCGGCCATGCCGAATTTCATCGCCGACATCGGGTCCCCCGACCCGGCGACCGGCCAGCACAGCGGCTACTATGCCATTACGGCCACCGGCGACGTGGGCATCGGGAACCCGTTCCTGGGCGGAGGCGGGCCGCGGGGCATCCAATTTGCGGCCAAAATCACTTTCTAGTTATCGCTGTCGAGTGCTCGGCTCCCGCCAAAAGCGGGAGCCTTTTTCGCGGTGTACTCTAGTTTTCCCGCTTACTTTTCTGCGCGCCCAAGACATCCAGCGCGGAAGGAACGTTCGTCGAGACGGTGCAGGCGGGTTGCCATGGCAGGAGTGATCAGGCTGTAGTGGTGGATATCGAACAAGTACTCGGCAATGAACCATAGCGGCTCTTCCGTTGTCATCCATGCGCGGTTGTCGAAGCGCTTGAGATTGACGGGACGCGAGAAGCGTCGCAGCGACCGCTCTCCGCGCAGATTGAAGTAGACATCGAAATAACTCATCGCCAGTTCTCGCAGCGTGCGGTATACCGGTTCCCGATAACGACAACCCGTGTAGTTGGACTTTGCAACCGCGCCCCAGTGTCCGTTCGACCGGTAGATCGCGACCACGTGGTCCGTGTCGTGTTCGGCCTCCAAATCGAAGATTAGCGGAGGATATCCGTTCGCGCGCAGCGCCGCAGCGGCGAACATGGCCCCTTCAAAACAATGCGAGGTGGCGTTTTTCAGCACCCTGCGGGGCGACCACGCGGTGTCCGCGAGGTGGTAGGGCATCTCGTCAAGAAAACGCTGGATGCCGTGCGGGTTCTTCAGGCTGCGCAATTTCCGGAGCTCAGCGGGCGTGAAGCGGCCGTTGGAATTGTTCATCACTGCATGAGTTTAGCCGATGGAAATAGCGACTGTAACCAACTCGCACGAAGTTCTCACGAAGCAAACAGTTCGGCGAGTTCCTGTGGCCGGTCAATCAAAACGTCCGGCGGGGCATCGCGCAAGGTGTGAGGGGCAAATCCATAGGTGACGCCGCAGGTCCACAAGCCGGCGTTGCGACCGGTGATCACGTCCACCGCCGAATCTCCGACGATCAAAGTCTGTTCCGGAGGAGTTTTCGTCTCTCGCAGGATGGTCTGCGCGCCATGCGGATCCGGTTTTTTGGTGGGAAAACTGTTGCCGCCATACACATGGATAAAGAACGGGGAGAGGCCGAGCGCTTCAACAATCGCCCGCGACGGGTTAACCGGCTTATTGGAAAGCACCGCCATCCGGCGAGGAACGCCGTTTTGCGCTTGCCGGATCCTGCCCAGCGCCTCCACAACTCCGTCATAGACAATCGTATGATCGAGCTTGTGTTCCCGGTAATAGGCAAGAAAGTATTCGAGGCCGCCGCTCACCAGGGGCTCGTTGTCCGCATCTGCCCCCAGTGCGCGCCGGATCAGCATCGGAGCGCCGTCTCCTACGTAGCTGGCGATCAGGTCGTCCGGCAACTCTGGGCGTCCCATGTGGCGCAAAGTAGCGTTGACCGAATGGACGAGATCCAGGCGGGAGTCAATCAAAGTGCCATCGAGGTCGAAAATCAACAGCCGGATGTCGTGAACGTCGATTTGGCGCTCGAAACGAATCATTCCAGGAGCTTTCCCTGCGGACAAATGCAACAATGCATTGCAGTTACTCCAGTATATTCGGAACACCCGGTCAGGATTTACAATCAGTCTGCGACTTTGAAACCCGTAGTGGGGCACGGATGGCGACAAGAAGCGATTCCAAATCGGCCGGAGTGGCCGATCTGAACAACTCAAACGACACATACCAGGGCCTTTCCCGCCAGCAGCTCATTCAAGCCTACCGGGTGATGTACACGTCCCGTAAGGTAGATGACCGCGAGATCCTGCTCAAGCGGCAGCAAAAGATCTTCTTCCAGATCTCTGGCGCGGGACACGAGGCCGTGGGCGTAGCTGCGGGCCTTGCGTTGAAATCCGGCTACGACTGGTTCTACCCCTACTATCGTGACCGAGCGCTCTGCCTCACATTAGGCGCCACTCCCTACGAGATGTTGCTGACGGCAGTTGGGGCGGCTGACGACCCCGGTTCGGGCGGGCGGCAAATGCCTTCGCACTGGGGCTTCCCTAAATTGAACGTAGTTTCGCAGTCCTCGCCTACGGGCACCCAGGTGCTGCAAGCAGTTGGCTGCGCCGAAGCGGGACGGCACTTTGCCAGTCACCCTCAGTCGGCCGAAAGCTTGGACGGCGACTATCGCCAGTTCAAAAGAGTGATGTTCCACAACGACGAGGTCACTTACGTTTCTCTCGGAGACGGCACCACCAGCGAAGGCGAGTTTTGGGAAGGCTTGAACACAGCCTCCAATCGCAAGCTTCCGGTACTGTTTGTCGTCCAGGACAATGAGTATGCGATCTCGGTGCCGATTGAAGTGCAGACGGCAGGCGGAAATATCTCGCGCCTGGTCGCCAATTTTCCCAACTTCCATTTCGAAGAAGTGGATGGCACCGATCCGGTCGCAACCTACGGCGCCTTTGTTCGCTCCGTGACTCACTGCCGCCAGGGCGAGGGACCGGCGTTCATTCACGCTCACGTCGTACGCCCTTATTCGCATTCACTTTCGGATGATGAACGCTTGTACCGTCCCGAGGCAGAACGGGAGCAGGAAGCACAGCGCGATCCCGTGAGCCGCTTACAGATGTTCCTGCTACGCGAAGGAATCTTAGACGCGAAGGGTATCAACCAGCTCGAGAAGCAGGTAGAAGACGAGTTACAAACTGCAGTGGATCAGGCGCTGGAAGCAACGCTCCCTGCGCCAGATACCGTCACACGCTATGTGTATTCCGAAGACCTCGATCCCACTTCTTCAGCTTTTGAGACTCAGCCCGCTGCCGAGGCCGCTTCCGATGATAAGAAGCCGGTCCCAAAAACAATGGCCGACCTGATCAACGCCACGCTTCGCGATGAGATGAAGCGTGACGAGCGGATCGTGATTTTCGGCGAAGATGTGGCCGACTGCAGCCGCGAGCAGTACCTTGAGCAGAAGTTGATCAAAGGGAAAGGCGGGGTTTTCAAGCTCACATCGGGCCTGCAATGCGACTTCGGTTCG
>Ga0335079_10003652_pt1 | contig 17730 bp, 13 predicted proteins | sample Lox_Sample_33_FD_206719 | JGI IMG/M metagenome (GOLD analysis project Ga0335079, IMG submission 206719) | Soil microbial communities from Loxahatchee National Wildlife Refuge, Florida, United States - Lox_Sample_3.3 | ecosystem: Environmental > Terrestrial > Soil > Wetlands | place: USA... | reverse complement strand
GCCGCCTACGGCGCCACGGCCACCCCGGAGGTGTTCGTGCTCGACCAGGACGGCGTCGTCCGCTACCACGGCGCCCCCGATGCCGATCACGACGATCCCGCGCAGAACGCGCAGTGGATCCGCGACGCCCTTGACGACATCCTCGCCGGGACAGCGGTGCGCAGGCCGCAGACGTCCCCGGCCGGCTGCTCAACCAAGTGGCGGGTGGAGTTGCTGTGGTGGGAAGGCTGCCCGTCGCATGAGGGCGCCTTCGAACTGCTCAACTCGACGCTGGCGGACCTGAAACGCGGTGACGTTGCCGTGGTCCGCCGCGAGGTGGCCACGGCCGAAGAAGCTTCGCGGCTGAACTTCCCGGGCTCGCCGACCTTCCAGGTCGGCCGGCAAGACCTGTTTCCCGCCGACGCCGGGACCGCCCTCACCTGTCGCGTCTACCGGACCCCCGACGGCCGGGTGTCGCCACTGCCGGACTCGACCGACCTCGCCGCCCGGCTCCGCGAGGCACTGGCCCGCCCCTGGGACCTGCCCGGCTGGGTCGACCCCCGTAAGGAGACGTCATGACCATCAAGCGCGGCGTAAGCCTGTACTCCTTCCAAGAGGAGTACTTCCTGCGCACCATGTCCCTGGAGGACTGCATCGCAGCCGCCGCCGACATCGGCGCCCGCGGCATCGAGATCATCCCGGAGCAATCCATTCCGGGCTACCCGCACCTCACCGACGAGTTCGTCGAGACCTGGCACGGGTGGATGAAGACCTACGGAACCACGCCCGTGGCCACGGATCTCTTCATCGACACCAAGCGCTACCCGGACCGCTGGCTCACCACGGAGGAACAGGTGGCCTCTGTCCGCCAGGACATCGACATCGCCGTCCGGCTCGGCGCGAGCATCATCCGGGCCATCATCAGCACCCCGCCCGAGGTCATGGAGCAGGCCGCGCCATACGCGGAAGAAAAAGGAGCGCGGCTCCTGCTGGAGGTGCACGCTCCGTTCCACTACGCGCACCCGTGGATCCTTCAGCACCTCGAGGTGATGGACCGGGTCGGGTCACCGGCTCTGGGTTTCATGCCGGACATGGGCACCTACGTGAAGCGCTTCCCGCGGGTGGTGACCGAGCGGGCGCTCCGGGACGGCGCCCGGCCGCACGTCGTCGACCTGATCGTGTCCACCTACGACGACCACGGCGACGTGCACGGCCTCATGGACACGGTCAGCTACATGGGCGGCGGTCCGGTCGAGCAGGGCCTGGCCCGGCAGGCGACCCACTTCACCTGGAACGACCCGAAGAACATGCTCGAGCACATGCCGCGCATCGGGCACATCCAGGCCAAGTTCTACGAGATGACAGAGGACGGCACCGAGTACAGCATCCCGTACGACGAGATCATCCCGGTCCTGGTCAAGGGCGGCTATGACGGCTACCTGTCCAGCGAGTACGAGGGCAACCGGCACATCCAGGACGCTTACGCGGTCGACAGCGTCGAGCAGGTACGCCGCCAGCACGTCATGTTCGAGCGGCTGCTCGGCCAGCCCGCCTGAATCCGCGGAGGAACCCCATGTTCGATAAGTACATCGTGTGCGAGGAAGGCTTCCGCCGCCTGGATGACGGACGCACCGGCGGCCGCGTCGAGGTCCGCATGCCCTATTACCGGGGCCTGGGCCTGTCTATGGTCGAGGTCGTCGACCTCACCCTCGACGGGACACCGGTGCCGCCGGAACGTACCACGTTCACCGTCCACGGCCACACCTACACCTTCGCCGAGATGCCCGGCATCACCGACGACAGGTGGGAGATGGGCGAGCGGGCCGAGCTGGCCTTCGAGACCGACGACCCGCTGGCGCCGGGAGAGCACGACGTCGCGGTCAGGGTCCGGCTGCGCATCTCGTATATGCCCGTCCCGGGCGGGGGAGCCGACCGCAAGCGCCTGACCCTGACGAACTAGGACTGACTGACCCATGCCAATCCACCCCGACGTCACCGCTCGTCTCCACTACCTGGACGGCCTGACCAGCATGGGCGCGGCCTACTCCGATCCGGTGCTGATCCAGCAGATCCGGCAGTTCGAGACCTGGGATGCAGCGGAGGCACCGCCGACGGTGCACACCCGCAGCCAGTCCGCGCCCGGCCCGCACGGGCCGGTCCCGGTCCGGATCTACAGCCCCTCTGCGGCGATCCCGGTCGGCGCCCCCTGTCTGGTCTGGCTGCACGGCGGCGGGTTCATCGGCGGCGACCTCGACATGCATGAGGCCGACTGGACCGCGCGGGAAGTCTGCGTGGCCGCCGGCGCCGTCGTGGTCAGCGTCGACTACCGACTCGCCGTCGGGGGCGTCTGCTACCCGGTACCGCATGATGACACCGTCGCCGCCGTCACCTGGGTACGCGACCGGGCCGAAGAACTGGGCGTCGATCCCGCGCGGATCACCATTGGCGGCGCGAGCGCAGGCGGCAACCTGACGGCGGGCGCCGCGGTCAGGCTGCGCGACCGCGACGGATGGGTCCCGGCGGCACTCGCGCTCGTGTACCCGGTCCTGCACGCGCGGGTCCCGTCGCCGCCGCCGTCGCTGGCCGCCGCGCTAGCAGAGCTCCCGGCGGTCTTCCGCTCGTCGCCGGGAGAGGAACGCCCGCTCACCGAGAACTACCTCGGCGGACCGCTCAGCTCCGCCGACGGCTACGCGTTCGCGGCTAACGCCATCCTCGACAGGCTGTGTCCCACCCTGGTCCTGAATGCCGAGTATGACAACCTGCGCCCGTCGGGTGAAGCGTTCACCGCCGCCCTGGCCCTGGCCGGGGTCGACGTGCTGCAGCTCACGGTCCGCGGGATGCTGCACGGCTTCCTCAACCTTCCGGCCGAGGTGGAGCCGGTCCGGCGGTGCCTCGACCTGATCGCCGAAACGGTCACCCGGGGTGGCCTATGACGGATGAGCTGCCAGTATCCCCTCACTGCCGGGTGATCGTGGACAACGACTACCAGGGAGACCCGGACGGCGCCGTCTTCATCGACCGTCTGACCAAGCGAGAGCACCGGGTCTTCGCCGATGTCGTGGTGCTGTGCGCCTCGACGATCGAGTCGATCCGGCTCATGCTCAACTCGGCGTGCCACCGGTACCCGGATGGCCTCGGCAACTCCAACGGCCTGCTCGGCCGGTACTTCATGGACCAGACCATCAGCCTCGCGTTCTGTTCCGTCCCGCAATTCCCCGGGTACTCCAAGGCAGACACCCTGCCTCCGGCTGACCCGTTCTATCCCCCCGCCGGCGGCATCCTGATCCCGCGGTACGAGAACCTGGGGCCGGAGCCTGAGCGGGACTTCGTGCGCGGTATTTCCTTCCAGGGCGCCGGCGGCCGTTTCCCCGTGCCGGACGACTATCCGACCTCTTTCGGGCTCGGTGGCGTCGGGGAGATGCTGCCGAGCTATGAGAACCGCATCTCGCTCAACAGCAGGCGCAGGGACAAGTGGGGTGTCCCGATCGCTCACATCCGCTGCCGGCTCGGCGACAACGACCGCATCCTCGTCAGCCGCCAGTTGAGGGCTCTGCGCGAGATGACGCAGCACGCCGGCTACCAGGTCAACTTCATCGGCTCGGTCCTCGGCCTCGACTCGAACCAGGTGTGGCCGGACTACGACCCACTGCAGCGGTTCATCTTCCGCCGCGTGATCCGGATGAGCCTGACCATGGGTGCCGCGATCCATGAGTGCGGCGGGGCCAGGATGGGCAACGACCCGCGGATGTCGGTCGTCAACGGCGTCAACCAGGCCTGGGACATTCCCAACCTGTTCGTCCCCGACGGAGCCTCGTTCGTCTCGAATAGCACCGTCGGACCAGCACTGACGATCATGGCACTGTCCGCCCGGGCCGCCGCGTTCATCGCCGAGGCGCATGCCGGCGGCCAGCTGGCTAAACCGACGCAACAGGTGTCCTACTAGAGGTTCCGCGACATCCGCCCGCCGGGTTCAGACGACCTCGAAGACCAGCTCCTGGGTGGCGTGCAGGCTGCCGCCGATATAGAGGCCGAACGTGCCGGGCTCGACGACGAACCGGGCCGGATGCGCCTCGGCGTCCCAGAAGCCGAGCTGCTCCAGGCCGAGCCTGAAGCTGACCGTAACCGTCCGGCCGGCGCGGATATGACGGCGAGCGAACGCGACCAGGCGCCGGACCGGCTGGGCCACCGAGGACACGAGGTCCCGCACGTAGAGCTGGACGACCTCGTCGCCGTCGCGGCCACCGGTATTCGAGATCTCGATACTCACCTTCACCTGCTCGCCGTTCTCGAGCGCCGCCAGCGGGAGGCGGGCGGCGGACAACCGCGCGTTCGCGTGACGGAAGGTGGTGTAGCCGCCGCCGTGGCCGAAGGCGAACTGCGGGCCGAGCTCCAGGTCGAGGTACTTGGACGTGTACTTTTCTGTGACGTTGTCCGGGCCGGCCAGGCCGATGTCGACCGCTTCGGGACGCATCGTCCCGCTCGTGGTCGCGGGACGCCCGGTGTTCTCGTGGGCGTAGTAGACCGGGACCTGCCCGATGCTGCGAGGGAACGACATCGGGAGCCGGCCGGCTGGTTCCGCGGCACCGGTCAGGACGTCCACGATGGCGGCAGGCGCTTCGGTGCCCAGGTGCCACGCCTCCAGCACGGCCGGGGCGGCGTCGATCCACTCGGATGTGACCAGCGGGCGTCCGTTCAGGAGCACGACGACGAACGGGACGCCTGCGGCGGCCACCGTGTGGATGAGCTCCTCCTGCCGGCCCGGCAGCCGCAGGTCGCTGCGCGACGCCGCTTCCCCGGACAGGTTCGACGGTTCCCCGGCGAACACGAGCACCAGGTCGTGACCGGCCGCGGCCGCGTCCACCGCCTGCAGGTCGGCGGGATCGTCGTCGTAGAAGCCGGCACCCTGCTCGATGGTGAACTTCACGCGCGGGTATCTGCTGGTCAGCTCGTCGGCGATCGAGCCGGCCGGTGCGGCGAAACTCTGCGTCCAGGCGCCGAGGTGGTCGGTGGAGGTGGCGTACGGTCCGGTCAGCAGGATCCTGCCGCCTGGGGTTATCGGCAGGGTGCCGTCGTTCTTCAGCAGCACAGTCGAGCGGACGGCCGCGGCGCGCACCTGCGCCCGTGCCTGGCGGGTGGGCTCGGTGATCTCCCCGTCTTCCGGCACGTACGGCTGGTCGAACAGGCCGAGCCTGGCCTTGAGGCTGAGGATGCGGCGGACGGCGTCGTCGACGCGATCTGCAGGAAGCTCCTCGGGCGTGAGCAGAGCGCGACCGTCGGCATCGGTCAGGCTGCCGCCCATCTCGACGTCGAGGCCGGCCCGTACTGACTGCCGCACCGCGTCGGGAAGGTTCAGGGCGACGCCATGCGGTACCAGGTTGCCGACGCCGTCGGCATCGCCGACGATGACGCCATGCATCCCCCACTCGTCCTTGAGGACGTCGGTGAGGAGCCGCCGGTGCGCGTGCATCGGCTTGCCGCCGATCGTGTTGAACGCGGCCATCACCGATGCGACCCCGGCCGCCGTGGCGGCGCGGAACGGCTCGAGGTAGACGTTCTGGAGCCGATGTTCCGACATGTCGGCCGTGTTGTAGTCCCGGCCGCCCTCGGCGTGACCGTAGCCGACGAAGTGTTTCGCGGTCGCGGCGATCCGGCCCGGTTGGCGGAGATCATCGCCCTGGTAGCCGTGGATCATCGCTGCTCCCATCACGGCCGTCAGGCAGGGATCCTCTCCGAAACCCTCGACGACCCGGCCCCATCGCGGATCGCGGCTGACGTCGATCATCGGGGAGAATGTCCAGTTCACTCCGCCCGACGCCGCCTCTGTCGCGGCAAGCCGGGCGGTACCGTCGACGACGTCGGGGTCGAAGCTGGCCGCCATGGCCAGCGGAGTAGGGGCGATCGTGCGCTGACCGTGGATCACGTCCAGGCCGACCAGCAGCGGGATGCCGAGGCGGGTCTGCTCGACCGCGACCCGCTGCAACGCGTTGACCGCCGCGGCGCTGCGCGGCCAGAAGACCGCCCCGACGCCCGCACGCACCCACCGCTCGACCTGGGCCGGATCCGGCTTGAACACCACCTGCATCTGCGCGAGCTTCTCGTCCCAGGTCATCGACCGCAGCAGCGCTTCGACGCGGCTCATGGCGCGTAAGCCCGGAGCACGACGGGACCGCTCAGGCCCGCTGGCCGGATCTCGGCCTGCGGTTCGTAGACGCCGGCGACCGGTGCGAAGATCTTCCCGGTCGGCTGGCGCGCCTCGGCGATGAGCCGGTTCATCCACGCGTTCGCGACCTCCACCACGACGGCGTTGCGGCCCGGCCGGAGCGCCCCGGTGATGTCTGCTTCGAACGGGGCTGTCCAGGTGATCCCGCAGTCGGCCCCGTTCACCAGCACCCGGGCAATGTCACCCACGTCGCCGAACGCGGCCAGGATCCTGCGGTCGCGCAGGAAGTCGGGATCGACGTCGGCGTGACCAGCGTAGACGCCGACGCCTGCGAACCCTTCCTCGCCGAGCTCGGTCCACGGAACCGGTCCGTGTTCCAGCCGGATCGCCGCGCGCCCGGGCAATGTGAGTTCCCACGGGCCGGCTACCCGCAGTTCCGTCAGCGGGGCGGCCGAGCGTGCCGCAAGCTCCTCGTCCTGGCCGTCGGCCAGCACGACGGACTCGAGCGGAGCGAGGTCGAGGCGGTACTCGTACCCGCCGGACTCCGGACGGCGCGCCACGGGCAGCGCCTCGCGGCGAACCGTCACCGGGTTCCAGCTCACCAGCGGTGTCGTCGTGTGCACCGTCGCCGTGACCGGCTCCGGCTCCGGATTGGCCAGGAACGTCAGCTCGGCGTCCCCGACCCGGCGGCCCGTCCGCAGCAGGTCCGCACCCGTCACCGTCCGGCTCGGGACCAGCCCCAGCTCGCCCAGGGCGCGGGCCAGATCCGCTGTGCCGATGAGCCGCCCGGCGTGCTCGCCGGCGTCCCAGAGAGCCTGGACGACTCGCGCGTGCTCCACGGGATCGTCGGCGAGCGACGGGGAGGAGCCCGGCGGTGCCCCGATGACCGTTGCCCCCTCGTCCAGCAGCGCCCTGATCCGGCACAGGGCCCGGAGCGTCATGCGGTGGCTCGAGCCACCCAGGTAGAGCGCGCGGTAGCGGGCGCCGCCCGCGACGATCACCCCGTCCTGGACGGTCACGCATTCCTCGAGCCCGTCCAGGCCCACGTAGTCGAATCCGAAGCCGACGGGCACCGAGCAATCGGCCTGATCCCCGTACAGGGCCGTGAGAGGAGCCTCCTCGCCGACGAACACGGCCACGTCGACCGCAGGCAGCCCCTGGTTGAGCACGTAGGAGCATCGGGCGAGGTAATCCACCCAGGGACGGGCGAGGCCTGCCCAGGGCTCGGTCCGCACGAACACCTGGCCGAGGAATGGCGCCAGCCCGATTCCCGGCGGCGGCGCCTGGGCGGGCTGGTGCGGTGAGGTGTGGATGCAGAACCGCGTCACGCCGAGCGCGAGCTCGAGATCGGCGATGTGCTTGAGCCGTCGCGGGGTATAGCTCCACGGCCGGTGGAAGGCAGTCATCGATTCCGCGCCGGTCCACGGCTTGCCGTAGACGTGCGCCACGGAGGACGCCCCCCTCAGGTCGGCGATGTAGGTCGGGTTGGGTGACCCCGAGCCTGGGTCGAAGAGCCACATCGCCCCCATGGGCACGTCCGCCTGAGCGCGCATGGAGAGGTCGTCCCCGAGCTGCGGGCGATGGTCCTCCAGCGCCTCCGTGTAGTAGGTGAGCCCGCGCGAGCGGGCGATCCCGGCGACGGTGGTGTAATACTCGGTAGTCAAAAGATCACTGATGGTGCGGCGGTAGTCGTACAGGAACCGGTCCGACGAGGCCGCGTCGGCCACCATGAGCCCCGCCAGGGCCGGCCACCAGGACAGCGGGTCGTAGCCCCGCAGTTCGGCGAACCGTTCCCGGATCCGCCCGGTCCAGTTCTGCGGTCCTGACTCGATGCTGTCGCTCAGCAGGGCATCGAGACCGGGTTCGATCAGGCCGAGGTACGTGTCGAAGTACCGCCGGACCGGTTCCGCGTCGAGCTTGTCCACCTCCAGGCCAGTCGCCTCGGGCGAGGCCGGCCCGTTCGTCTGTCCGGTCAGTGACGCGCCGAAACGCAGTACGCGCCACTCGCCGGGCGGTGCCTCCCAGCGCAGCACGCCGTCCGCGCCGAGCTGTGCGGTGAGATCCAGGACGGTGTCCGGGGCAATGGCGTGCGGATCCTGGTGCAGGCTGGCGTCGAGCGCGTAGTAGTCCGGGGCCGCGCCGAAGCCCGCCTTGAGTTCGCCCTGATGTATGCGCCCTCCAGGATACAAGGCGAATTGGCTCACCTGGAATTCGCTCACGCGCCGAAGGACGGGCGGCAGCCTGACTCCCGCGGCAAGCCGCGGCAGCGCGTCGGCCGCGGTTCTGCCGGACAGGACGAGCCGGAAGCGCGCCGCCGTCACCGGCGGGAACGCCGCGGTTCGCACCGGGACGGCCGAGGCGGGCAGGTCGGCGACGACGGTCCAGGTATCGCCGTCCTCGCTCGCCTCGAGGACGGCGTGCGGCGGCGGTGCGGCGCCGAAGCCTCGCGGGCCCGGAAGGCCCACGGTCACGGCGGAAACCGTGACGGGGGACGCAAAATCCTGCTCGATCCACGCGGAGGACGGATGATCAGGGTCGCGAGGCAAGACGACTACGTCCGCATGGCGGCCGTCCGTCAGCCGTTCGGGCCGTTCGATCGGCGCCGAGGCGGTGACGCTCGCGGGCCGGAGTGCTCGCTGCGCGGGATCGTCCGGCACCGCGATCGTGATCCAGTCCTGGCTGAAGCGATTCGCTTCCGGGTCGTCTCCCCAGCGGGGGAGATCCTGGAACGGGCCGGCCACATCCGGCAGGGGAGGCAGCGCCACTTGGACGACGGCGCCTCCGGTCACCACGGTTTCGGACCAGACCACCTTCTTCATGGCGTCCTCCGGGCTCACCCAGGGGCCGCCCGCGGCGCTCCAGCCGGGCGAGGTGGCGACGGCGAACTCCAGCCCGAGTCGGCGGGAGGTGGCCATGGCCAGATGCAGTGCTTCCTGCCATTGAGCTGATCCGAACTCAACCTTGCCCGGGACGACGAGCGGCGTGCCCATCCCGCCGTCGAACATCTGGACGCCCCGGACGCCGGCGCCGTGCAGCCATTCGAGGTCGAGGCGGATGCCGTCGGCGTCGACATTGCCGTCCATCCAGTGCCACCACGCCCGCGGCCGGGCCTCATCCGGCGGGTCGGTGAATCCCGTCCAGACCGCTTCCAGTTCCTCACGCATCAGGACATACCTCCACGGGGAGCGAGCTCGCTGGCCGTCTGAAACTCGCGAGCCGGCTCGGCCGGATGCGCGGTGCCGACGGAGCGCTCCCGCACGAACAGCAGCACCACCGCGGCTGCCAGCATCATCGGCGCCAGGCTCAGGAAGACGGGCGTCAGTGCGTCGTGGTACGCGCTGGCGACGTTCTCGCGGAGGTCAGCGGGCAAGGTGGCGGCCAGCGCAGGGGTTAGCGAGTGCGCGTCGTCCAGGCGCGCGGGTAGCCGCGCGCCGAGCAGTGTGGTGAGCCGCGCCGTGAACAGGCCGCCGACGGCGGCGGCGCCGAGCGCGGCCCCGATCTCACGGAAGAACGCGAACGAGGCGGTGGCGGTGCCGACCTCGGAGGGGAATGCGTTCTGCGCGACGATCGTCAGGGTCTGCATGCCGAACCCCATTCCGGCGCCGAACAGGTATGCCACCGCGCCGACCACCCAGGGCGGGGTCGACACCCGCAACTGCGAAAGCAGGGCGAGTGCGGCGGCCACGACGACGGCCCCGGCCACCGGCATCCAGGCGTACCGGCCGGTGCGGCTCATCAGGTGACCCGAGGTGAAGCTGGTCGTGCCGATGCCGGCCACCATCGGCACCATGAACAGCCCGGCCACGGAAGGGGTGAGGCCGTCCACCATCTGCAGGTAAGTGGGCAGGTATCCGGCCGCGCCGAACATGGCCAGCGCGCCGCACAGGCCGCCCACCGTGGCCAGCACGAAGTCACGGTCGGCCAGCAGGCGGAGCGGGATGAGCGGCTCGCGGGCCCGCCGTTCAGCCATGACGAAGCCCGCCGTGGCGAGCACCGCGACCGCACCGAGCGCCAGCGCCGGAGCCGACGTCCAGGCCATGGTGCGGCCGCCGAACGAGGTGAGCGCGATCAGGCCGGTGACCGCGACCGACATGAGCGCGATCCCCGGCACGTCGACCCTCGGGCGTCCGGTCGCACGGGGCGGATGCAGCAGGGTGATCGCGGCCGCGATGGCCAGCACCGCGATCGGCACGTTCATCCAGAACGCCCACCGCCATCCGATGGTGGTGGTGAACCAGCCCCCGAGCAGGGGGCCGGCCACCGACGAGAAGACGAAGACACTGCCGACGACGGCCATGTAGCGACCGCGCTCCCGCGGCGGGACGACATCAGCGATGATGGCCTGCGCGAGCACCATCAGGCCGCCAGCGCCGAGGCCCTGGACGGCGCGGGCCGCGATGAGGACGGGCATCGAGCCGGCCAGCCCGCCAACGATGCTGCCGGACAGGAAGAGCGCGAGCGCCACGACGAATAGCCACTTGCGGCCGGCCAGGTCGCCGAGCTTGCCGTAGACCGGCATCGTGATCGCGGTCGTGAGGAGGTACGCGGTCGGCACCCAGGACATGTGGGCGATGCCGTGCAGCTGGCCGACGATCGTGGGCAGCGCCGTGTTGAAGATCATTGCGTCCAGGCTCGAGAGCAGGACCGCCGCCACCAGCGCCGCCATGATGAGCCGGAGGTGGTGACGCTCGGCCGCCGGGGCGGTCAATCTGCTTCTCCGGCTACGTCGCGGAGTACCGCGACCGCCCGGCTGACCAGGGCGGGCCACGGGATGGCGGGCTGGACGCGGAGGCGGCCGATCATCCAGTGCATCGCCGCATGGCTCAGGGCGACGAGCATCTTCGCCCGTTCGGCCGTATCGGCCGCCCCCCCGCCACCCAACCGGCGCACGGCGGCCCGCTCGACCTGCTCGCTCGCCCGGTCGAGGCGGGCGATGTGGGCCGCGCGCAGGGCAGGCGTGCGCTCGGTGAGGTCGAGGCGCTTGAGCAGGACCGCGCGCTCGGCGGGAGCATCGGGCCAGTCCGCCACGATCAGCCGCATCAGCTCGATAAGCGCGTCGCCGCGGCCCGCCGCGAAGGCGGCCAGACGCCGCTCGTCCAGCGGCGAGGGCTCAGGTCCCAGTACGGCCCGCTCCTTGGAGCCGAAGTAGTTGAAGAAGGTGCTCGGCGACACGAGCGCGGCGTCGCAGATCATCTCGACCGTCACGGCGTCGTAGCCGTGCTCGAGCGCGAGATCGAGGGCGATGCGCTCCACGGCCGCCCGCCTGCGATCACGCAACGGCGACTTGACTGGCGTTACGGTCGACATACTTGTAGTATATCCAAAATTGGAGTTTATCCAAACCCTGGCACGCTGACACCGACGGTGAGGACGATGATGGGACCGAAGCTTGCCTGGGGCACTGGCCTGGAAGGACGGCGGATCGCCGACCTGGGCGACGGGACCTACCGCAATCCCGTGCTGGCCGGCGACTTCCCGGATCCGACCGTGCTCAAGGACGGCGCGGACTACTACCTCACGACGTCGTCCTTCGACGCGTCGCCGGGCCTGCTGATCCACCACTCGCGGGACCTGGTCAACTGGGCCCCGCTCACGTTCGCCTTGCCGCGCCCGCTCACCACGGTCTTCGCCGTCGACCTGGTCAAGCATGACGGCCGGTACTTCATCTACATCCCGTTCATCCCGTCGCCGTGGGCCCCGGAGTTCGGGCCGGCTCCGCGAATTTTCGTCATCCACGCCGACCGCATAGAGGGCCCGTGGAGCGAGCCCGTCGACCTCGGCATCACCGGCGCCATCGACCCCGGGCACGTGGTCGGCGAGGACGGGAAGCGCTACCTGTTCCTGAACGGGGTGCGCCGGGTCCGGCTCACCGACGACGGCCTGGCCGCCGACGGGCCGGCCGAGCACGTCTACGACGGCTGGCGCTACCCGGAAGACTGGGTGACCGAGGCGTACGCCCTGGAGGGACCCAAGCTCTTCCGCCGCGGGGACTGGTTCTACCTGGTCAGCGCGGTCGGCGGCACAGCTGGGCCGCCGACGAGCCACATGGTGACGGTGGCCCGGTCCCGGTCCGTGCACGGCCCGTGGGAGGACGACCCGGCGAACCCGGTCGTGCGGACCCGCAGCGCGGATGAGGCGTGGTGGTCGCGCGGTCACGCGACCGCGGTCGAAGGACCTGATGGCGGCTGGTGGCTCGTGTACCACGGCTACGAGCACGGCTTCCGGACGCTCGGCCGCCAGGTGCTGCTCGAACCGGTCGAGTGGACCGATGAGGGGTGGATGCGGGCCGCGGGCGGCGACCTGTCGGCTCCGATCCGCAAGCCGGCGGATCTGGCTGCGGCGTGTCCGGTTATGCCGCTCTCCGATCCGCTGGCCGGTCCCGCGCTCGGACCGCAGTGGGCCTTCTACGCGCCGGCGCGAGATGAGGCGTCCCGGGTCAGGTTCACCGGCGACGCGCTGCGCCTGACCGGAAAGGGGACGGACCCGTCGGACGCGTCCCCGCTCACGGTGCCTGCCGGGGACCATGCGTACGAGGCCGAGGTCACCCTGTCCCGGATCGAGCCCGGGGCGCACGGCGGGCTGCTGCTGTTCTTCAACCGCGTGCTGTTCCTCGGCATGGGCTGGGACGGCACGACGATGACCACCTACAGCGGGGGACACCGCAGCCACTGGCGGGAGCAGGTCGCGCCGTCGGATTCGCTGCGCCTGTGCATCAGGAACGACCATCACATCGTGACGTTCTTTCACAGTCCCGACGGCCGGGACTGGACCCGGCACGGAGTGCGCTTCGAGACGAGCGGCTATAACGCCAACACGGCCAGCGACTTGCTCAGCCTGCGCCCGGCGCTCTTCGCCGCCGGCCGCGGCGCCGTGACTTTCAGCGACTTCCGCTATCGCGCCTTGGGGTGACCGATGGATAGGCCGCTACCCGGGTCGAAGAACTGCAGGTAGCGCGTGTCGACGGCTAGCTCGAGCGGCTGGCCGTGCTGAACCCGGCTCTCCTTGGACACGCGCGCGGTCCACAGCGACTTGCCGCCGGCCAGGGCGGCCGTGGCCTCAGCTTCGTCCTCGGCGGCCGCTTCCTCGGCCGCCACGATGGCGGAGTGCTCCACGTGCGGTGCGTCGATAGTAAAGATCACCATGATCTCGCTGCCGAGCTCCTCCGTCACGCCCGCAGTGACGCGCATCGTCCCACGGGCGGCGTTGCTGAGGCTGGCGTCTTCGAAGTCCGAGGGGCGGATGCCCAGGATGACCTTCTGGCCGAAGTAATCTGCCAGGCTCGGCTTTGCGGCCAGGATCTCCGGCGGGACCCGCAGCGTGTACCCGGCGAACGTAACCGCCGGCCCGTCGTCGCGGACCAGGTCCGCGGTCACGAAGTTCATCGCCGGGGAGCCGATGAAGCCAGCCACGAACAAGTTGACCGGGGCCTCGAACAGCGCCTGCGGGGTGTCGACCTGCTGCAGCCGCCCGTCTCGCAGCACGCACACCCGGTCTCCCAGCGTCATCGCCTCGACCTGGTCATGAGTCACGTAGACGGTAGTGACGCCGAGCCGCTCGTGCAGCTGGTTCAGCGAGGCCCGCATCGAGACTCGCAGCTTGGCGTCCAGGTTGGACAGCGGCTCGTCCATCAGGAAGGCCTGCGGCTCGCGGACGATGGCCCGGCCCATCGCGACCCGCTGCCGCTGGCCGCCGGACAGCGCGGCGGGCTTGCGCTTGAGGTAGGGTTCCAGGCCGAGCATCCTGGCGGCCTCGCCGGTCCGGCGCGCGATCTCGGCTTTGGGAGTCTTGCGCAGCTGCAGGCCGAAGGCCAGGTTCTGCTCGACGGTCATGTGCGGGTACAGGGCGTAGTTCTGGAACACCATCGCGATGTCCCGGTCCTTGGGCGGCAGGTCGTTGACCACCCGGTCGCCGATCGAGATGGTGCCCGCGGTGATCTCCTCCAGCCCCGCGATGGACCGCAGCGCGGTCGACTTGCCACAGCCCGACGGGCCGACCAGGACCATGAACTCGCCGTCCTGAATGTCCAGGCTCAGCCCGTCGACGGCCTTCACGCCGCCTGGGTAGGCTTTTTCCACGTGATCGAGGATGATCTGCGCCATCGCGGGCGCCCCTTTCAGCAATGTTCGTTGGCTTCCCAACAGCATCGTTGGCTCTCACCGCGCCAGGGAAGACGACATCGCCGATAGGCGGTATCGGCCAGATTGATGATGAACCGGATTCTTCAGTCCGTCCCGGCGTGCACGGACCGCGCGGCCTCGGTGAACAGCTGGAGCAGCCAGCGGTGCCCGGCGTCCCGGCTGTACATGGGATGCCACCACAGCGCCTCCATGAGCGGCGCGACGTCGAAAGGACAGGGCAGGACGCGGATCGGGACGGCCGGAGTGAGCTGGCGCGCCAGCCGTTCCTGGATCAGCGCCACGCCGTTGCTGGCGGCGACGAGAAACGGCAGGGCCAGGAAGGTCTCCGTGACGAGCTGCACCTGTGGCTGCACGCCCAGGATGCTGAGTTGCTTGCCCGCGGGCGTGTATGCGGTCGGTGTCTGGTACGTCACTACCATCGGCAGCCGCTCGAGGTCGGCCATGGTCAGGTTCTCGCCGATGGCGGGATGTTTCGAGGCGACGATGCAGACCCACCGGTCGGTGAATAGCTGCTGTGAGGGCAGGTCCGACAGGAACCCGTGTGGCAACACCATCGCATCGACGTCGCGCAGGGCCTGGGCCGCATCGTCGACCGCGGATACGGGGAGCTGGTGCAGCCGGAGCCGGATGTGCGGTGCTTGCTGCAGGAGCGCGGCCAGCGGCGGGCCCAGCACGGTGATCGCGTAATCGGAGATCAGCACGGTGAACTCGCGTTCGGAGGTCGCCGGGTCGAAGTCGGGCTCGCTGGCGAACACGCGGGCCACCGCGGCCAGCGCGCTAGTGGTCTGCTCGGCCAGCTGCGCGGCCAGCGGGGTCAGCTCGTACCGGTTGCCCACCCGGTCGAGCAGGTCGTCACGGAAGTGACGGCGCAGCCGGGCCAGGGAAGCACTCAGCGAGGGCTGGCTCAGGCCGAGCCGCTCAGCCGCCCGGCTGACGCTACGCTCCTGCAGCAGCGCGTCCAGCGACACGAGCAGGTTCATGTCCAGGTTGGCGAGCTTGCTCTCCTGCAGCGACCGGGGCATCAGTTCCGTCTATATCCAGCATCGACAACTTTGTCTTCCCTGATAGTGCCCTCTCCGGCACATTGAAGGCAATCACCTTCAGCCGGAGGAATTCTTGCCGTGCGAGCACACGATCACGATGAACCCGCTGCCGCGGACCTAGTCGACCCGGCCCGGCCGGAGCAGGCGATCGCAGCGGCGGCGGCCGCCTGCTCCAACTGGGGTCGCTGGGGTTCCGATGACGCGCGCGGCACGCTGAACTTCCTGACCGACGACAAGCGCGTGGAGGGTGCCCGGCTGGTCCGCCATGGCGTCTCGTTTTCCCTGGCCCAGCCGTTCGATATGAACGGCCCGCAGACAGGGTGGCGGCGGCGTACCAATCCGGTGCACACCATGCTGGATACCGGCCTGGACGCGGCGCGCGGGACCCAGGGTTTCCCGCACGGCTTCGGCGGTGCCGACGACGTGGTGTTCATGCCGCTGCAGTGCTCCACCCAGTGGGACGGGCTCGGTCACATCTTCGACCACGGCCGGGCCTGGAACGGGCGGAACGCGGCGGACGTGGTGACCAGCGAGGGAGACCAGGTCACCGGGATCGAGACGGCCGCCGCGCTGATCGCCGGGCGGGCGGTCCTGCTCGACGCGGGCCGGGTGCTCGGCCGCGACGGCGAGCTGCCCGACGGGTTCGCGATCACTCCAGGGCACCTGGAGACCGTCATCGCCGCCCACGGCGTGTCCGTCGGCCGCGGTGACATCGTCCTGGTCCGGACCGGACAGCTGGCCCGGGTCCGCCGGGACGGCTGGGGCGGCTACGCCGGCGGCCCCGCCCCGGGCCTGTCGTTCACCTGTGCCCCGTGGCTGCACCGCACCGAGATCGGCGCGATCGCCACCGACACGTGGGGCTTCGAGGTACGTCCCAACGAGTTCGATCACGCGTTCCAGCCGCTGCACCAGGTGGTCATCCCGCACATCGGGCTGTACATCGGCGAGATGTGGGACCTGGAGACCCTGGCCGCGGACTGCGCGGCCGACGGCCGGCCTGAGTTCTGGCTCACCGCCGCGCCGCTTCCCGTAACCGGCGCGGTCGGCGCACCGGTCAATCCGATCGCCGTCAAGTAGCGAGTAACCGAGGAGCTTGTCATGCCTAGCGTTCGTGACGTCCTGATCGTCGGCGGCGGCGCCGCCGGCTGCGCCGCCGCCATCCTGTTCGCCCGGGACGGCGCGGCCGTCGATGTGATCGAGATCAAGCCCGACCTGTCCGTGCTGGGTTCCGGCATCACCGTGCAGGGCAACGCCCTGCGGGTGCTGCGCCAGCTAGGCGTCTGGAACGAGGTGGCGGCGGCCGGATACGCCTTCAACACCGTCGGGCTGCGCACCCCGGACGGCACCCTGCTGGTCGAAATGGAAGACGTGCGGACCGGCGGCCCTGACCTTCCGGCCACGGTCGGGATGTACCGTCCGGCGCTGGCGCGCATCCTCACCGAGGCGGCTGCCGCGGCCGGGGCCAAGCTGCGCTACGGCACCACCGTGCTGTCACTCAACCCTGATGCCGACGGTGTTGACGTCACCTTCGCTGACGGCACGAGCAGTCGCTATGACCTGGTCATCGGCGCGGACGGGGTCCGTTCCCAGGTCCGGTCGCTGCTCGGGATCGAGCTGGAGACCAGGCCGACCGGTATGGGTATCTGGCGGGTGTTCGCCTCCCGCCCCGACAGCGTGACCCGCACCGACCTGTATTACCGCGGTGCCTGTTACATCGCCGGCTATTGCCCCACCGCCGACGACAGCCTCTACGCCTACCTGGTCGAAGACGCCCAGGACCGGGCTCACCTCACCCCGGCCGAACGGCTGGAGGTCATGCTGGACCTGGCCTCGCACTACCACGGCCCGTGGGACGACCTCCGGGACCGCATGACTGACCCCGGCACGATCAACTACACCTGGTTCGAATCCCACCTGCTCCCGCCGCCGTGGAACCGTGGCCGGGTCGTGCTCATAGGTGACGCGGTGCACACGTGCCCGCCGACCATCGCCCAGGGTGCGGCCATGGCCCTGGAGGACGCCGCCGTGCTGGCCGACGTGGTGCTCGCCGCCGACGGCCTGGACCAGCATGCCTTCGACGCCTTCACCGCCCGCCGCTACGACCGCGTCAGGACCGTCGTGGAGGAGTCCGTCCAGCTCGGCCAGTGGATGCTCGACGGCGTCGAGGGAAACGTACCCGCCCTGATGGGCAAGGTCATGGGCCTGGTCAGCCAGCCCGCCTGAGAACGCAAAGGAACACCGACGATGACAAAGCGCCTGATCACCCACCTGCGGCATATCGACCTGGCCGTGCCCGACCATGGCAAGCAGCTGGACTTCTTCACCAGCACGTGGGGTCTGAAGGCCGAGCACAGCGACACCGGCCTGACGTTCCTGGCCGCCGAGGGATCCCCCGAGCAGTACGTGGTCC
>Ga0335079_10003650_pt1 | contig 17731 bp, 19 predicted proteins | sample Lox_Sample_33_FD_206719 | JGI IMG/M metagenome (GOLD analysis project Ga0335079, IMG submission 206719) | Soil microbial communities from Loxahatchee National Wildlife Refuge, Florida, United States - Lox_Sample_3.3 | ecosystem: Environmental > Terrestrial > Soil > Wetlands | place: USA... | reverse complement strand
CTCCAACACGAGGACTACGCCGTACATTCCCAGATCTTTCACAAATCAGCGGTGGTGTGCAAAGACGAGTCTTCGCCTTCTAACGAATTCCGGGTCTTTTTGGATAAATCCAACCATAACTTCATCGCGTCGTGCCTCTGGATGGACCAGGAATGAAGGCCTATGGTGCTTTCCAGGTCCCTTGTGGCCATGTCTATTTTGTGGACAGTGCTCAAAGTCCATCACCGCATGGGTGGTTTCTTGAGTCCTTCTGTTTGATAACTATGCTCAGAAGTGTAAACTGTTCAGCTGGGTGCTTCACCGTCTGGCTAGGTAACAGAGATATCTGTGCATCAATAGGCAAGAGCAGATGATGTGAACCTGAAGAAATATATTCTTGTGTTAATGGAAAGCTAATGATGCACTACCTTTGCAAGCCTAATAGAAAATGAACATTCCAAAGCTCAATGTAGTGGACTATCCTTCTCATCCAGCACAGTTAATTTAAAAGTGATTTAATGAAACCTTCAACAGTCAGCTTTGGGCCATGGCACATTTCTGGAGATTGCACCTAGTGATGCTGTACAGGAATTATATTGGTGGCAATGTTTGACATGCTAGAAAAGTGACCACATACCATGTGCTCCCTGTAGGTTCTAGCGACAGCCAGAGTGAGGCGGGACATATTTTTGGAATCTATGCATACAAGTTTCGAACACCAGCTAGCATAATCCATGAGAGTGTGGATGTTCACAAGATCTGGATACCAGAAACATAAGCGAGCACGGTGATGTGGTGAGTGCCACATTGCAAATGCTAATCGCCGCAAGAAATCAAAACGTGAACACCTCTCTCCTTTCTTCATGTTAACATGCACACCATGAATCTACCACAGTTTTATTAGCTGAAGGAAAAAGTAGATATTAAATGTCATACCTGAGGCAATGCACAACGCCAACAATGCCACTCGGGAAGCTTGTAATTGGATTTGAAATCCTGGAATGCTTGATTGCTGCTTGACAAGCTGACACCTTGGCTGGGGCATCCATATCCAGAGTGTGATGGCTTGTCTTCTAGCCAGCAAGACAAACAAGGTCCCTTGTCAAAGGAGGATGCAGCTTCAGCTAAAGTCTTCCGCAGATCGTCAAGCTCTGTGATTTCCTTGATGAGATCTTGATTGTTCTGTGCTCGCGCTCTTGCTGCAGAGTAAAATAAGCCATTGCTAGGGCCTCCCTGGCCAGATGCAACAGGGATTGTGCCAGAATCTTCTGTTGCAGCCTGCATCGCAGCATCGACATGCTCCTATTGAGCCATATAATCAGGGGCCATAGATAAAGACACCTGGATGTAGCACATACAGCAGAGAAATCGCCATTGTTGTGAGCATCTTTATCTAAAAGAATCTGCTCGTGTTCAGCTGCCTCCACCATCATCACCTAAGTGAATTATTAGACAGAGTCAGATAACGAACAGTGCATAGGTTACATACATCTTCAGAGGATTTGAGCCTTTTCTGACAAAGGTCACAAAGCTCAACGGTTGCAAGTTCAAAGCACGACTTTCCGTGTCCATCCAGGAACTTTCCGAGAGTAATCCTTCGACATTGTTCAGCTTGAGCCCATTCTCTCATAAAATCATATCCAAATTTAAGTCGGCTTTCTGCTGTATGTGGAATCTTTCTTCCAGGGTCCCAGAATACAGTTGCATGGGTTGGAAGTCCATCTCGACCGCCTCTACCGACCTCCTGAGAGTGATCAATGGGGTGGCGAGGGAGGTGGTAATGTATGATGAGCCGAACAGATTGGTAATCCAGCCCGGCGCCGAGACAAGACGTGCAAACCAAGATCTGGTTTCCTGTACCAGAATCCTTCCAGTTAGTCATCACGTTCCTCTTCTCCTCATTTGTCATATCCGAGATATAGAACTGACATCCGAGAAAAGCCGCAATATCTTTGGCCTCTTGTTTGGTGAGACAGTAGACAAGGATTCGGTCGTCTCTTTGGAAGTTAGAAAGGAAGGAATTCACATAATTGACGAGGGATAATTCCTCCAAGTTTTCACCGATATAATGGACCCAAGGAGCACCACGATCTGGAGGAAGAGCAGAATCCCTAGCAAGCTTGTATACCGAGAACACTATGTTTGGTTTCTCGGTTGATTCCCGAACGAGATAAGTATTCTCTGGGACACAATATAGTGTCTCCAATGTTTTTACAGTGTCGGAGGGTGGTGATGTTGCCGATAGATAGACAAAGGGAACAGGGATTTCTCGTAGACGTCCTATACTTGGCAGGCATTCGCGAAAATGGGCCTGTGTCTGGACGAGATGAAATTCTTCAATAACAAATCTTGCCAAAGCATTTTTCTGGTAGCCAATTCTGACGTATTTGAGAAATTCGGAACTCTGTGCAGCCTCAGGTGAGACAAAAACAACCTGAGAAGTGTAGCTGGAAGTGCTTGTAGTCCATATTTCACAGGAAATCTTCAGCTTCCTGAGCTTCTCCCATAGCTCATACAGCAACTCATGGAGAGGTACGAGAACAACTGTTGCCATAGTCACCTCGGACTTGCGTACTGCGGACAGAATGAAGAGAAGTGATTTCCCGACGCCGGTTCCCAATATGACGACGAGGTCATGGTCACGTTTAGCGGAAAGCGCCACGGCCACAGCTTGGCCTTTAGATTTGAATTTTGCGCTCACCCCAAAGACCTGTCGGAGGTCGCGAACATGGGTGGGATCGATCGAGAAGTTCTCCACATCAACTGTCATAAATCTTGCTTCTGGGTTAAAGGCAGGCGTAGCGGTACCGGGATCGACAGGGATGGAGTTTGGGCTCCGATGGATGGGGTTTTGCATTGCTGCCACTTCGAGACATGCTTCTTTAATAGATCGTGATATATCGGGTTGAAGCCAGCTGGCAACCGCACGCGCATCCTGGAGGGAGAACTCAAGGCTACATGGTGATGTTTGATGAACTGGTGGCCAACTTGGTGATGTGGTGGCGGTGGTAGTGGTGGAAGGCTCGCGATCGAGGATAATAGTATGATAGAGTTTGCTCATCCCAATGAACATCTTCAGCCGTACTGGGTCGATTGACTGGATTGTCTGATATTCGAGAGCATAGATGGCTCGCGCAACGGTGTTAGAGTGCCCGCTCTGTTCATTGAATACCTCCTCCAAGACCCTATATTTCTCCTCGCTGTCAACACAGTGCTTTCGCGTAATCGCGATAAGGAAATGCCGAATTTCTGACATGGTGAGGGCATAGCCTAGACCACCTTCACAGACAGGGGGGGCAGTAAGATGAATGAGAATTGAGGTGAAATCGTCAGTAGCCCAATTTCCTCTGAGGCTTGTGAAAAGCTGCTGGTCAAAACGACGTGTAATGTCAAGTCCCGATTCGCCGTGCATGGCATGCGAGAAAGCGACTAGGGTTGGGACCACTAGCACTAGCCACTTCATCAAGATATCTTCGATTTCGGGTGGAAGGGTACGGCAGATGACTCGTTGTTTCCCTTGATTTTTTTGGGTTTTATTGTATGCAAAGACAAGGTGGATATGCTTTTCAAAATAGAAAACTCCACGAGGGTGTAGGTGAGTATTCTTGTGCGTCAGTGGGCCAAATTCTGTTCCACGTGCCGGCTGGCCTGAGCCTAAGTGAACAAGCGCGAAGATATTTCCTAGACAAGTTTGGCAATCTGAGAACCAACGCTGGATGCCGTTGTGGTTGAGCGAAAGACCATTGTTGTTTGAGTAGGAATGGTAACAAAAACGATCCTTAAACCTCTTTGGGTCAGTCATGGCCCGGCTGAGAAACATCCCTTCACGTTTGAAGTCGTTACCAGGGTCTTCAATAAAGGAATATCCTATATCAGTGTTGGATAGGTCGTCAACTGTATGCTTCCGAGAGAGGTCAGGAGGCTGGAGACCGAGTAAGACCTTGTCGTGGAGCATCTCCCTAGTGTTGTGAATAAGCTTCATATACAGAGCTCGAAAGGCAGACATTGCTATAAGCCGGCCATCGAGAATCATTTCCGCTCCACGGTCATCCTGCCACCACACTCTCGGCATGCGAAGAATGGAATAACTTTGGTTGGCAATATAGTGCCATTTCTCCTGTATTTCTGCGAATATAGTGAAACCTGATTCACTAAAGAAAGGGTGAATGGTGGAGAGGATGCTGTAAATGCCAGCGTCAACGAGGTCTAAAGAGCCACACCCGCTATTTGTCACTTACTCTTCAATATCTTCTCCGCTTTTGAGGCGCTGTACTACCTCCAAGAATCCGGTTGTACGGAGAGGCCACTGTAAAGTAGCAAGGAAGTGTGAAATGTTATCCAATTCTTGTATCTGCCCAGAGGATTTGACGTTTGCAAAGACCATAAACAGATCAACAGGTGAGCGGTTATTGCCTTCACCCACCCTTTCCGTTAAGAGGGACCATAGAAGATGGTGCAGTCCTTCTTGACACTGATCTAAGCTGTGCTGAGAACTCTCCATGCATTTTAGTAGGGATAATGCTGAAGTGAGCGGAGTTGGGGAGAGCTCGTGTTCGAAGTCAACCAGATCTCCTGCATATGCACGAAGAGTGAATGCAACAAGTCGAATGATGGTTCTTGTGTATTCCACGACTGTAGAGTTCCGCATAGGAACCTGGAGAGGGTTATTGTTGATGTCCCTTTGAGATGACGGAGCGTCAGGCGACGGTAGAAGAATAAACATGAAATGAACGTACGACAGTGATTTTTTTGTATTTAGTATTCTCCGGATTCGGAGAGAATACGGGACTTTGCCATCATCCTCCATCATTTCAACTGCATACTGATAATATGTCTTGATAATGGATGAAAGCCTTGCCAACTTAGGCTCTTCGTCTGACGGAAGAGCCAACCAGTCTTGTATGACCCGTGGAGAGGTTTTCTCAATGACTTTATGCCATCGGTACTTTTGCAGAAACGGGCTGAGATGTGCGTTGTCATCCGGGACGGTGAGGGCAATTTCCCGTTGCTTGGCATAAAAATCTTCATACGACTGCTCGATCAACTGGGGGTGGTGCTTCCGGGACTGAGTTGCTGGTACGGCATCAGGAATATTCACAGGATAGAACTTTTGATTGGAGTCGAAAATAGATTGAATAGTGCATTCCTGCGGCTGTTTCGACAATTCCAGAGGATGTTTCAGGCGAATATGTTCCAGTGCTTTCTTCTTGGATTGTCGTGCATCGTAGCAGCCTTGAATCGGGCACCGAAAGCCAGAAATAAATGGGATACCCGGAACAACGGATATCTGAGGCTGTGTGATTTCGATCACATCCAGATCATGAAATATGTGCTCTCTAGCGAGGGCAATAAAATCATCTTTGGTGTACGTGGTATCGTTATGAGGAGGACTACGGCGATGCTTCATGAAATGTGACAAGGCCATCTTGATTGCTTTGTTGCATGGCGCACATACGAATATTCCTAGAGGTCGCCAAAGGACACCGTTTGCTCTATTGAGCTTTTCCGACGTGATTATATCAGGAGAACCATATGGAATGCGAAAAATTTCCTGTTTATCAACAGGGTCTTCCCCAGACGCCTCTTGCACTGTCATCCTATGAGCACAGTCTTCTGTTATCTGTGGCTCGACTTCAGGTTGATCGACTTCAATGGGTGAAGATGGTCGTCGCTGCCGTAAGCTCTACAAAAGCTAGGTAAGCAAAGATAGTCGGCGGTGAATGCTAGAACATACACTCTGTGATGCTTCATAGGCTTCATGTATGTCGGTGAAAGATCGAATCTCTGGGACGGGGGTGGAAATGGGGAACTTGGGAGACAACGAGGACTAGTTAGCTCTACCAAGGTGTTCAGAAAAAAAATCATCCAACCTGGGAAGAGAAGCCTGTGATAAGCAAACTCCGCACGTTCGATATTGAGCCACTCCTTTGCTGTTGGTCTCAAAATGTTAATAACTGTATGTTGAACATTAACGATTCTGACCTTGGGAGCAGGGGTTGTATCTTCTGGAGCAGGAGATTGGGTATTGATAGCCGCTACCTACGTTAATCAGTCAACGTTAATCCCAAAAAAAAAATACTTCCTGAGACGCACCTGCTGTGTGTAGGAGTCGAATAAGCTCGACTTCTCTGAATAAAAACTTCGAGGGGGAGTCATAACACGTTTCCTTGTCACACCAGGCTGTAAAAATAACCATGTTTAGGTCCACGACAGGAGAGAAACTCAAGAATAGAACCAACTTACCAGTTTTGAGGCTGGATAAGGTTTATATCTATGACTCTTTGTCTCTTCATTTGTAAACGGTATGCCAAAGTAGTCGTCGACCAGATGCACATCGTGTTCCTTCTGATCCCGATTCCAGTGGTTGTACATAACGCTGTATGCCGGAAATGTCTTCGGACATACTGGGCAGTGAAAATTTCCGTCTTCACCCAGAGTTATATGTCTAATTTCCTTCTTCCATGTCAATTTTATGGATCGGAGCGTTTTTTTGTCCATTTGAAGATTGTGCCACACGTCGTTAGCAGTTCCAGTAACAATGAGGAGATCAAGGCCAGGCTTTTACAGCGGATCTGTAAGCTAGATAAGGTTACTCCAGGGATGCACGTAGCTTGAGAGGAGGCTATCAAGCAATGGCGAGAGGTTGGGACCAACAAGGACGGCTGCCAAACGCAACAATAATTACACGTGACCTTGTTGGCGGATATTTTGGGGCTCCGTCTGGACGGAGACCCTACATATGCCATAGCAAACCCAAACAAACAACACACATTCCTGTTGCCCATTGTTTGTTGGCAACGACAAAACCAACCTTATCGAGCAAATCATCATGAGCTCAAAAGCCATTGAATCCATCACATCAAGCCATCCTTCCATCCCATTGAGAGCAAAATCTTTTCTCACAAAGTCGTTTCCATGGAGAAATGGCTGTGTTCTCGAGCCAGGCCCACTGATGCCTTGGATCACAAAGAACAAGCCAAAGACTGTGGGGGAGGATATGGAAACGATAATCATGGTACGTCTGATTTTTCACAAGCTTTTAGCACCAGAATTTACATATTTTTAAGCTGCTTGCTCACGACCTGGATGATTTTGAGAAACATTCCCTTTGCTCTGATCCAGCATACTCAAGCGTGGTAGGAGCATTTTCAGACACCTCACCACATCGGAAAGTCATAGCGTTGACAACACACTCTGCATTCTTTGGGAGGCTCTTCCTAGCCTATCAACTTCTCGACATGCTTCTGTGGGCCAACGATTGGCCAGACCACTCCCTCCTCCTGCCAATTCCTAGAACAGAATATCCAGACAATCGCCGACTCCATCGACTACTAAACCTCCTTTCTAACTGGCCAGCAGTGCTGGAACAGGCACAAACTCACCCCCAATTCCGGTTGGTGGAAGGGGTCCAGAGCGACCAGCATGTTTTTGGTGGGAAAGGCCTCCCGCTTCCAACCGTGCAGGGCAACTCGACCCTGCGTACCTTGGAGTTAGCTGTAAAAAACATGAAAATATGCCAGGGACATGCAAGGAATCGGGATAATCACGACATGATGCATATGGGTTTTGCCGTTGCATCAATGATACGTTTGTTTTCAGTTGTGAGTCCTTATAAATTGTCCTTGGAATGATTACTGACAGATTCTGCAGAAGTACCTGTGCAGCTCTACTCCAGCGAGTAGTATGGTGAAGAAATCCATCTCCAAGTAAGCTTGAAGTTTACGCTCAGTTGATAAGAGCTCGGGCTAAGTCGTGCCACAGTCAAGCACCAGGACTCACTATTGAATCACAAGATTGGCTTCCTGACGACAAACAAATGGGGCCAATTTTAAGAATGATGCAGGTGGTGCTAGGGATATCTCCACTCCTTCTGTTCATCCCAAAAAATGGCTCCTTCCGCGAAGTTCACAGGGAGACAGCAGTCAAGGTAAGATTGTTGCAATAGCTGTGGTCATTATGTGCGTGATGCTCATTGGCTATAGTTCATGCGAGCGCTTGGAACAAAGCCCCCACAGCTGCAACAAGTAGAGAAGAAGTTGTGGAGGCTGGTTTGCGGCATGGCCACGGGAGTGACCGCGCAACAATTTACATTTGAGTCATCTCTGTCGGATGAATCCCGTTCCCACCGGGGCTGGTTTCTTACTTTACCATCATCACCCAATACCGAAAGTAGCCAGGTGGGGCTAAAGCAGCAGGAACAGTCAGGGTTTCATGAAGAGCAGCAGGAAGAACCGGAGGATCAGGAGGAGCAAATGGAGAAGGAGGAGCGAATGGAGCAGGTGGGGCGGGTGGAGCAGGAGAAGGAGGAGCAGATGGAGCAGGAGGAGCAGGAGGAGGCAGCGCAGGAGGAGCAGGAGGAGGAGAGGGAGCAGGAGCAGGACGAACAGGACGAGCACGACGAGCACGACGAGCACGACGAGCACGACGAGCACGACGAGAAGGAGGAGCAAGATGAACTGGAAGAGCAAGAGGAGCACGATGAACAGGAGACGGTGAAGGATCGGGGGCAGGAGCAGGAGAAGGACGAACAGGACGAACAGGACGAACAGGACGAGCACGACGAGCACGACGAGAAGGAAGAGCAAGATGAACAGGAAGAGCAAGAGGAGCACCATGAACAGGAGACGGGGAAGGATCGGGGGCAGCAGCAGGAGCAGGAGCAGGAAGGGAAAAGAGCGGAGCGCGGGCAGGGAGGTGACAATACCAACAAGGATCATCTGGCACCCCGTAGAAGGCCTCCAGAGAAGACACAGTCCCAGGTTAATGGCGGTATGAACGACTCCAGAACCAATAGGCACCAACACACCGAAATTCGGCGCCCAAGCTCAACACGTCGCATTTCAGCTGTGAGGAAGGGGCCAGAGCCACACAAGATACCCACCAGTTCCCGAACCCACAAACCTGAACAGATGGACGGTAGCCATGGAAGCAAACGCTACCCAATTTACGTTGATCTCGAGGGTGATGTAAATGCCATATCCTCTTGAATTTGAATATTCTGAATAAATTAATGGTCATGACCGATTACAGCCATTCCTGGAAAACAATGTCAATTCCAAAAACCCTCCAAAAGTATGTCTAACCCCACAAAATTTAATTGCCCACTTACAAACGTGAACTACGCCATAGATGCATGACGTGCCGGAGGATATTATCGTTTATGAGCCAGATCCTGAGGCACTACCCTCAGTGTTTTCTTTCAGGACTCCTTCATCTGTGGTAAGTAGAGCTTGCGCAATGTCGGCTGCAGCGCAAGTAATCACAGACATATTGTCTTTAATTAGGCGACGACAGAACTCAAGCTACTGAAGGAAATTCAGCACTCTGTCGAATCATCGTACATCAACGGCCAACCCCTCCATCACCTCCCCTCCGCACGCCAAAGGGATCTGAATCCAGATCCAGCCCAACCGCAATCGTCAATTTTTGTTGTTTACTATAGGGAATTCGTCAACATGTCTGGTCAGGCAATTCAAGATATTTTTCGACATCGGCATATTCTAGTGTTGAACACGGATCTCCCAGATGAGGAATTTGGGTTGGAGACGTTGGACCAATTTGCCTGTATTAGAAAGACGCTGAGCATGCAAGGTAAGTTGATATCCATCTGGTTTTTCATTTGCCTGATGACTTGCTTGCAGATCTATCCCTGCGTGATGTTAAAAATCCAGGCGCTTGTCTCCGTGGAGGCACTCTTGAACAATTTTATGCGGAGAGCCAAAAAAAGGATAATGCGCGCATCCTCAACGTTCTTGATATCCCTGTCGGTTATGATGATCGAAATCTGATACCCTACAAGTAAATTCCTCGGCCATTCAAGTATATTCACAAGTGATTTTTGTTATCGCAGACATCTTGCATCACACCAGATAGCATGGCAGAACACAAGGGGCCTACCGGGCATACTCCAGAAGGATCCTCCAATTGACCACCTTGTTTGGGTGACAACAGCCATGCGGCATGCCACGTCATGGCTTCACATCGATGCCAACGGGTTTGCGACGGCGGTTGACACTGTGAGCGGCTCCAAGTACTGGGTAGTTGCCCGTTCTCGTAGCCCTGGGGGCAGTGGGAAGGGTGACCTTTCCTCAATCACCGCATATGATGATAAATGGGAGCCATACCATTCATGTTCCGATCGATTCGAGTTTGAAGCTGTAATTATCAAACCTGGAACCGTATTGTGAGTAACCGGTTCTGCTCATTTTCTGGACTTCATGCTGACTCGCAAGCATAGCTTCATGCGACCCAACACGCCGCACTATGTGCTCACACTGGAGCACTCCATCACTCTAGGCCGGCATTTTTATGCGGCTTCAACGATGATGGAGACGTGCTTGGCCTACATTCACTGTGGAATCCTCAACGGAGCTATTACGAACACCGACCACCCGGATGCTCAAAGGCTGCTGAACAGGATACTCCTGATGTCCATCAGGGAGTATAAAGAATCTAATTCAGGTGCGTATGCCAGTCAGACTTCATCCCTAATAACTGCAATAATGACGAACCACAATCAACCACTGCCTCAGGCTCGGCGTTTCCGGGAAGGCATCACCGTTTTGATCTTAAAACAGAGCAGGGTATTCTAGGCATGACCATGCTCGGCGACTTACTTGAACTCTCCTGTCTCCTCACCAGGAGGTATCACTCCAAGGAGATGGCAGAGGCTGAGCTTGCTGAACAACAACATGTCACCAGGATGTGGATTGTCTTCAAACGCGAGTTCTCCCGGCGCCAACTGTTGCTAATTGATGGGCAGTTGCATGATCCACAGAGGGCACTCTTCAATCCATCAGTTGTTGACTTGGCTGCAAAATTGGTACAGTACAAGGAGGTGCTGGATATCGATCGCGCCTTCACTTTGAAGAAGCTTCGAACTGGCCTCCTTGCCCATTTTAAGAAATATCACCCATCACTTCTCGAAATGCTCCAGAAACGCTTGTACGCGCCGGATCCTTCTGCAGTTGGATTGCTATACACAGGCCCTTCATTTACTGTGGTCAACCGAGAAGAGGCTATGGCCGTTGACCCCATCGTGGTAACAGCAGGTAAGGTGCCAGTCGCCTCAAATTAGTTTTTCAATTCAATTTGATTTCAGATGATGTGGTTGCCAAAACGAAGAGGCCAAGGGAATCCAGTGAAAGTGAGCTCCCAGTTGCACCTCCTGAGGATGTAAATGGTGGTGTGGCTGCTTCCAGGTAAGTTTTCAACCAGCATTTTCATGGCGCTGAGTTATGCTAATCGTCTGTCAACAAACGGATTAAGTGTTCAGAGCACAGACCCACCTCGCTGCAAGATGGCCAGAGTGGGTTGATTTACTGATGCCAATAAGGGTCATGAAGTCTCATTTGCTGGCGGGCATCGCCGCGAGCAGAATATGTGCCAAAGGCACTTTAAAAGAAAATAACGGAATGAGATTTTGATGAGGAAATTACCGGTTTTCTTTTTTTTCATTTTTTTTTTCAATTAATTCCCTTTATGTGCCTGTCAGAGGGCCCCTGTATCGCAACCTGAACCTGAGAAAATTGAGATACCCCCTACTATTCAGAGAGGTATGAGCTCTGAGAGTTTTCTAATCGCAGTTTTGACTTTCACTTGGGCAACGTCCTCCTTGGTGTATCTTTCCTCTCTCATATTCTGCCTACGACTCCTGACGAGAAATGTGATGCCCTACAACTGACAACCCTCAACCCTTAATGTTTCAACCTTGGCCTATGGGGCGACTCCAGACGAGAAATGTGACACCCTTGCTCTACAAGGCAATGACGGGAAGTTTCATTGCGGCTGGGGGCATTGGGAGGACGTTTCAGAGAAAACTGACCTCCCTTTGAAGCATTCCGACAACTCCCAGCAAGCATTTTCATCTGAACAGGGCCCCACCCTCGATCTGGCCATTCCCGCCTTGGAGGCCCTTCACAAAGCATGGCCTTTGCGTGCCGAATGCACAAAATATGTAGAGTTTATAGACGCTCTTGCTGCAGGTGTCAACAAGGTTGTCGAGTACTATAACATGACGGCAGAATCAAATGCCTACATTTTCGCAATGTGTATGTCCTTGGCCCTTCAGTAACGCAATGCTTGTAGCTGACCTCCTTGAGTCTAGTGCTTGATCCTAGTGCGAAGGTGCACATCTGAAGAAGTATTGCACACCGGCACTCCAGAGCGAAGCTAAGCCGAAAAGATAGTATGGATCCCTGTCAATCTTTACGGTTACCTACCCTGACAAGATATACAGTATAAAGGTCGTTACGCATCAGCAAAACCAGGGAACTGTGAGGTTCTGTGGGACTCTGTGGATGCTGTGAAATGAGGGACCTTTGGCTGTCCAGATTTCTACAGCTCTGGACAGCATTTCCAAGTTTTGCTGATGCGCTGCAATGTATGGCAACGCAGACCTCCTGCACTCAGGACAAAGCACAAGCAAAAGATCAATGCACTACTCCGGGAGTTGTCTGATGACAAGGACGAGGACGTGGTGACTCCCATTGTACGAACAGATCCTGGGAAACCTTGGATCCCAGGTTTCAAGCTTTACCTCGACACTCAAGACCACTTAAATGGAATGACTATAGTTCAGTGGTGGGGTGTATGTGCTTTTTCTCGTCCCGCACTCAATGTCTCACTCCCAATGCAAGACGAACGCGCACCGCTATCCAGTCTGGGATTCTTTGGCCGCAGACTTCCTCTCAATAATGGCCTCGTCTGTCTCAAGTGAGCGGGCATTTTCGGCAGCTGGCCTTACCGTCACAAAAAAAGACGCAACCGCCTGCGGGCCGACATTGTCGGGGCGTTTCAATTCCTTAAAAGTGCATGTTTCGAAATGAGCTTGTTTTCCGAGAGTATCTATCTTCAGCTGTGGCCGAAGGGGTTCGGGAGGCGACTGAAGGGGACGATATTCCTTCCTGGGATGAATTGGTAGATCTCGACTCTGGAAATGACTCCGACAATATGTAGGTACCAAAATTCAATAGATTGCTGAATTTTTGTATAGTAGGCCGGGGATTGAGCCGGTCCGGGCCCTGGCCGAGCCTTAGATGAAAGCTCAAGCCCGGCCTCGAATTTCCTGAGGCTCGAGCCCTCATGCCCAGTGAGAAGTCCTTTGACGCTAGTCGACGCTATGTGACAGAAACTGATCAACTCAGATAGCATCACCCCAAACCATTAGTTTGCACAACTCCCAGCTCAATCCGTCGCCATCTGATCAATCGATTGTAGTCAGAATTTCTGATATTATCTGACTACTTGCACTCATGTCAATTCCCTTGTCCATTCCCCGGCCTCCTCCATTGCTTGCACATCTCCTGCCTCCTCCATTGCTCGCCCATCCTTGCCTCCTCCATTGCTCGCCTATTCTCTGGCCTCCTCCATCGCTCACTCGCTTGCTTGTCTCCTCTTCCTGAGCATGTAGTGGCGGTTATTTATCCTCTGAAATGCTCGTAAGAATGGTATGGATGAAAAAAAGTGGATGGCATACCTTGACGTGATCGTTGTAAGTCTAAAACAGACTGAATAGGTTCCTGAGTGTTTGTGAAAGAGAGTAAATTACCTGAAGCTTTTCTTCGTTCTGTTGAACATCATGCCAGAACTCTTCAAATTGGCCCAGAATTCCAGTTGGGTTTGTAGCCTTCCATTTGCGAATGCATTCCCATATATAAAGCCATCAGAACACAAGAATAAACAAGGTCTAGAGCAACTTACTTTGGTGACACAATCTGCAGCAGCTGCCATGTAGTCCCCCGAGCGGCTGATGACACAGGCGAAGACGCCGCCAGGCGCTTGCATGGCTACGTTTGCGCTGAGGGCATGCTGGTCCAGGGGTAGCGGAGGCGGCGTCTTGGGCAGCTTGTCCTTCTTCACCAGCAGTGGCGCCAGTAGGTAGTTGATGTTCATGGACTTGCATTGACGATGCTAACGAAAACAAACATCAGTAGATTGAATAATAGAGCAATTGGATTACCTGTCAATTGCCTCAACTGAACGTTTGGCCTTTCCCTCCAAAAGTCCTGCATCAGCTCTACGCCGATCTTGAACAAGGTTCTCGAGAAGGGCAGTGAGCCCAACCAGTCCGAAATTTCTGCGTACGGCGAGGGTCTTGATTGTCAATTTTGTGCAGGAGAAACACGTTGAGCTTCTGGTCACATACCTCCCAACTATCTGCATTGTTTACAATATCCTACATTCTAGCAATAGCTGGTGTATCATCAGAAACTCATCGCGAGACTGACCTCTTTACCCAGTGGGTCTTGCCACGGTGACTGCGGGGACGGCGTACGTCAGCTTTACCATCGTCGCCGTCGCTGTCATCGCCGCACACATCATTGCATGGTCTATAATCTCTCTCGGCTATTCACGATGTTCTCTGCGTCTTAGCCGACAGATAAGGCCACGAGGATTGAGATATATTCACCGGGCTTACCTGTAAGTCCTCGGACTCTCTCTCTCTCTCTCAGTTTGTTGCTAGGCGGCTTATGTTGGCAAACCCTAGCGGTTGCACAGGATCTCGCCAGAAACAAGATTCCGCCAACTGTACAACGGCATGGAAAATAGGATGCATGCAATATGGAGGGTGAGAGCCTCTCTAACTGGTCCAAAGATAGACATGAGTCGTCTAGGAGGGACCGGGTCATCGTCACTATGTCCATAAAACTATCTCGGTATCGAAATCAGAGACAGGGCATGGGTGATATAATAAAAAAAGGTGGCTTGGATTGGTGGCTTAGTTGAGTGGAATCCAGTCAGATCCACTGTCCACTACGGAGTTTATATCTACAGGCCGGAAACTCTTCTACTACAGTACCCCGAAAAAGTAACGCATCACGTGGTTCGCTCGCTTGTTCCTCCTCGTAGTTCAATTCGGCACCGTTTGTCAAAATTTTAAGTCTGCCATACTCGCAGAGGAACAAAGATATCAAATAAATATCAAGTCAATGTCAATAGTAGCCTACAAAAAGAATATTTCAAGATACATGAAGTAGTATTGTGCATTTTTTTTTTCTGGAAGTGGATGAGCTCGGAAATGGTGGATTTTTTTCTTGCACAAATGGGCCACACCTCACCTACGAAAAAAGCCCGGATCCTGCTAAAGAGGCAAGGTGTGCCAGTTCGTGACATTGCAGAAAAATATGCCATCGACACCAGTACCGTCCATCGCATTGCCAAAAAATATGGCGAGAGCAAGGACTTCTATCATGTGAAGCCCAAGTCAGGCCGACCGCGCAAGTTTACCACAAAGGATGTCCGCACTGCAGTCAGAATGTTGGCCAAAACCCGTGCACATGATGTGGCTGACCTTCAAAGGAAGTTTTTCCAAAGCCTACATCCCGACACGATCCGCAAAAGACTCGCCACATGTGGGCTGAAGGCATATGTACGCCGCAAGAAACCTTTCTTGTCCCCTGCTCACAAGGAAAAGCGTCTCGCATGGGCAGAAGCCCATGCACATTGGTCAGCTGATGACTGGAAGCATGTCGTGTTCTCCGACGAATCAAAGTTCAACCTATTTGGGTCCGATGGTCGTCGTTGGCGTTGGAGGAAGCCAGGAGAGGAATTAGATGAGAGATATGTGAGGAAAGAAGTGAAACACGGTGGCGGCAATGGTTTGGGGCTGTGTTACCACAAAGGGCCTGGGTCGCCTTGTTCGCATCGAAGGCGGTATGGACGGCACTCTTTACACTCAAATACTTAACGACGATGTCATGGGGACTCTGAAGGATCTTGAAATCAACAAAAAAGACATCTACTTCCAACAAGACAACGATCCAAAGCAGACTTCCAAGCTGGCCCAGGATTGGTTCAAGAAATCGAAGTTCAATGTGTTGAATTGGGCGCCAAGCAGCCCCGATATGAACATTATTGAGCATGTATGGGACTATTTGGATAGAATGGTGCGCACTCGGAGCCCGCTTCCAGCTAACTGTGACGAGATGTGGGTCGCCTTGCAGGAGGAATGGGCTGGCATCGAGGATGACTATCTCGAGAAACTTTACCAGAGCATGCCAACCAGGGTGCAGGCATTATTGGAGGCAAATGGGTCCTGGACAAAGTACTAGGGCGCATTTTTGGATTACTATTAAATTTCGCATCATTCACTCACTGTTTGTGCAGGCATTGCACTGTATAGTTTACAATAATCGTCCTTCCATCACTCCATATTATACAATTCCTTAAATATTATTCATTTTGCATGAGGCCAAAACTATTGGAGTGCTCGAGCAACTTACAGAACTGAGATAAACCGAGTGGATGATGAGTAGTGCTCATGTCTTCGTCACAGGTCACATGTTGCATTACTTTTTCGGGGTACTGTAGCTGGGAGTACAATCTAGCGACCCGCATATACTATATAAAACAAGGGAGAAGGGATACGTGATCTAGAATGGTCACCTGGCCTCTGTAACATGTTTGTTCTGTAGTAAATACGCCTGATTAGTACTGGAAAATCTGTATACGAAGTACTTGGACGGATAATGTGAATATCAACATGAAATAGCTATGCAGGCGAGCCCCACACAGCCTGTTATGGCTCTCCTAGGTTTAAAAGGGCTCGAGGATGGTCCACATATGGTAGGTGCGGTGGTCAAGTGCTCCCGATTGGGAGTATCACCTTCCTATCCTGAGTGGAAACGTGTGGGATGCGATTGGGAAGTCGGTAGCCGAGCCGGAAATGGAAAAATCGGGAACTGTGGCATTCTGGTGGTAGCACGATTGGTACAAGTCGAATTCGGTCGTCGCGAATCACTGATACTGCGGTTTAGCCGGCCCGAGCTTTGGCAGCTGCAAAGTCTTCTTTTGTGCTTGATTCAGAGAGCACAAAAGGGTAAATTCCGAAATTAACAATATCAGTGTTGGAAGTGCCTTCCACAATGTATTTCCAGAGGATTCCTCCCTGCAGAATGTAGCGCACTGCTCTGAGAATGGGTTTCATGATCGTTTTACGTAATAGTCACGTGACTTTAGTTGGGCTCACGTGTGGTTTACCACATGATTGTGTGTACACATGTTTGTTCCACTCCAGCAGGCTGTTCACGTCGGCCTCGGATATGCGCAAGCATGCGCCATCGCAAAGCATCCGGACCACTACACTGGCAAGCCTTATTTTAACTGCGTTTAGACATTAAATGAACCTCTTTTACTGCCAGCTGGAGACGGTGATCTATACATCGTACGCCCGATGTAGGGAGGCGATCGTCATACCGGGATGGCCCTGGAAATCGGGCGATCTGCAGAAAGGCGGTTATCACTGTGGCGTCCAGACCTGGTCAAAATCACTGCATGAAACACCCAAATTCAAGGTTGATATAACTAATTTAGTGGGTGGAAATCACTAGCATGTGTTGATAATCATAACTTTATGTGGTGGTGAAACGAGGTGATTATCAATAGTTATATGGCCGAATTCACCAGGTGCGATTGGCGAAAACCCCCATGTCACATGGTCATTTGAAGCGTGTTATTCAAGGTGAATACCACTGTGTATAGAGAGAATATCACTACTTTACTTGGGTGCTTTGGGTGTTTTATTAGGGTGGTTGCCATCCTTTTCGGGGGTATTTCCATCCACTTTTATTGCGTTAGTTTAGCAGGCTTAAGCGGTGAATACCTCATCTTTTCTTGGGTCATTTTTCATGGGCCTGTGAGTCAATTATCAGCATTTTTTGGGGTGTTTCACCCACTCGTTATCAGCGCCTTATGTACCAATTACGAAGTGATAACCACAGCTTTGATTTGGTAGTTTATCCGACTTATGTAG
>Ga0335079_10003648_pt1 | contig 17732 bp, 14 predicted proteins | sample Lox_Sample_33_FD_206719 | JGI IMG/M metagenome (GOLD analysis project Ga0335079, IMG submission 206719) | Soil microbial communities from Loxahatchee National Wildlife Refuge, Florida, United States - Lox_Sample_3.3 | ecosystem: Environmental > Terrestrial > Soil > Wetlands | place: USA... | reverse complement strand
GTGGCGGCGGCGATCGCGCTGAGCAGGACGAGAGGGCTCGGCCACGGTGTCGCGGGGTCCTGGTTGCCCGGCAGGGCGTAGTCCCGCGGGTTGGCGGGCAGGCCGGCCGCGTTCGCCGACGGCCCCAGGACAATGTGCTCGCTGACCATCACCCCGTCGATCCCGGCCTGCTCGGCCTCGGCGGCGAAGGCGACCAGGTCGCCGACGTCCGGCGGCGGCCGCATGGTCCAGTTCTCGGTGAGGATCAGCAGCAGCCGCGGCGGCGTCACCGGCTCACCCGCGCGTCAGGCCAGCCGCACCCGCAGCGGCAGCTCCCTGAGCCCGTTGGTGAAGTTCGACCGGATCCGGCGTGGCGGCCCCGCCAGCTCGAAGCCGGCCACCCGCCGGGCCAGCGCGGCGAGCACGATGCCCACCTCCAGCCGGGCGACGTGCGCGCCCAGGCACAGGTGGGGGCCGCCGCGGCCGAAGGACAGGTGCCGGTTGGGGGAGCGGCCGATGTCGAAGGTGGCGGGGTCATCGAATTCGGCCTCGTCCCGGTTGCCGGACACATACCACAGCACCACCTTGTCCCCGGCGCGGATGGCGGTGCCGCCCAGCTCGGTGCCGGCCATCGCCGTCCGCCGCATGAAATGGGTCGGGCAGGTCCACCGCAGGACCTCCTCGGTCGCGGTATCCAGCAGCCCAGGGTCGGCACGCAGCCGGTCCCACTGCTCCGGGTGCTCGCAGAAGGCCAGGATCCCCTGGGCGATGGCGATCCGGGTGGTCTCGTTCCCGGCTATGACCAGGATCGAGAAGAAGTTGTCAAGGTCGGTCTCGCTCAGCCGGTCGCCGTCGACCTCGGCCTGCAGCAGCGTGGACAGCAGGTCGTCCCCGGGGGAGCGCAGCCGGCCGGCCACGATCTCGCGGCCCAGGTCCCACAGCTGCTTGCCGTAGGGGCTGCGGAACGGGTACCGGCGGTAGGCGTCGGTGTCGTCGCGGCCCCAGACCACGTCGGTGATGTCCGGGTCGGTGTTGGCGATCAGCCGGTCGCCGAGGTCGATGAAGGTGTCCAGGTCGGCCCCGGGCAGCCCCATGATCCGCGCCAGCACCCGGATCGGCACCTCCTTGGCCACCGCGTCCACGAAGTCGAACTCCCCGCCGGCCAGCGCCGTGTCCAGGACCTCCTCGGTGAGCCCTTCGACGAAGTGCCGGTAGACCGCCACCGCCCGCTGGGTGAAGCTGCCGGACACGATCTTGCGGAGCTTGGTGTGCTCGGGCGGGTCGGTGTCGATGATGGTGCGCCGGGCCGCCATGTCCTCGTCGGTCGGCTCCTCGAAGGAGATCCCGCGGGCGGAGGAGAATGCCGCCACGTCACGGCTCGCCGTGACGATGTCGGCGTAGCCGTGCACCGACCAGAATCCCGAGTTCGGCGCGGGCTCGCCGAACCAGGCGACCGGGGCCTCGCGCCGGAGCCGGGTAAATTCGCGGTGGGGAACGCCCCGTGCCCACATGTCGAGGTCGGTCAGGTCGACAGCCTGGGCCATGGCAGTTAGTTTGGCACCAAACGAGACCCCCGGCAATCGAGGGACAGCCATGCGTGTGACCGTCGTCCGCCACCATGCCGAGGACTCGCCGGGTTTCATCGCCGCGGCCTTCGAGGCCCGTGGCGCCGAGATCACCACGTACCTGTTCCCGGAAGAAGGCCCGCTGCCGGCGATCGATGACGCCGATCATCTGGTCGTGCTGGGTGCCATCCCCTCCGTGTACGACGACGGCCCGGCCCGCGGCTGGATCGCGGACGAGCTGGCCTGGCTGCGGCAGGCCGACGCGGCCGGCGTCCCCGTCTTCGGGGTCTGCTTCGGCGCGCAGGCGCTGTGCGCCGCGCTGGGCGGCCGGGTGGAGCCGGCGGCCCGCAAGGAAGTCGGCTGGACCATGATCGAGTCATTCGACCCCGCGCTGATCCCGCCGGGCCCATGGCTCGTCTTTCACGAGGACCACTGCCTGCCGTCATCGCGGGCGAAGGTCCTGGCCCGCAACGAGATCGGGGTGCAGGCGTTCACGATCGGGCGGCACCTGGCGGTGCAGTTTCATCCCGAGGTCGACGGCGCCCAGCTGGGGCTGTGGCTGGACGCGGGTGGGCGGGCGGAGGCCGTGCGGGCCGGGCAGGACCCCGACGCACTGCTCGCCGAAACGGTGGCCCAGGAGCCGGCGTCGGCGGCCCGCGCCGACACGCTGGTCGCGGCCGCGATCCTGCTGGCCCGGGGGAGCGGCCAGCCCGCTGTGCTCGGCTGATCTGCGGTCAGCCGTCCTCCACCGACCGGATGATCTTGCGGAGCAGCGACGCGAGCTGCTGCTTCTCCTGCTCGGTCAGGCCGGAGCTGACCAGTGCCTCGCCCATGTTGAAGGCCGGGAACAGCCGCTCGATCACCCCCAGGCCCTTGGGCTCCAGGCTGACGAGCACCAGCCGCCCGTCCGCGTCGTGAGCCCGGCGCCGGGCCAGCCCGCGCTTCTCCAGCGTCTTCAGCACGCCGGTGAGCGTCCCCTTCGTGACCCCGGCCTCCGCCGCCAGGTGCCGGGTCTGCTGGTCGCCCCAGATCCACAGCACGAACAGGACGGTGAACGCGGCCCACGACAGGTCCTCGTCCGCCAGCACCTTCCGCTCCATGTGGTTGCGGATCACGTTGGCCGCGCGGTAGATGTTCGACACCGCGGCCATCGCCGCGAAATCCAGCGGCTGGTCCCCGATCCGGCCGCGGATGTCGCGCTCGGCCCGCACGAGGTCACGGGCGGTGCCAGCGGCTAGGCGACGGGGCATGGCGCAATCGTACGCGGCGATCACCCGGAGGCGAGTTCTTCCAGGCGGGCGTGCAGCTGCGCGGTGTAGGTCTCTGACTCCGGCTTCATCAGGACGCTGCGCAGGATCCGGGCCCGGCCGGCGTCCGCGGCGACGCCCGGGTGACGGCGGGCGAACGCGTCCGCGTCGACGGTGAGGGTGGACAGGAACACAGGGCGGGCCGGGTCGTTCATGCCGTCGGCGAGCATCCGGGCCGACGCCTGGTCGATCGCTGTCAGGCTGGCCGGGCTGGTGGCCGGGAAGTAGCTGACGATGTCGAGTTCGGGGCGCTGGTAGAGCCGCAGCCGGTCCGACGCCCGGAGCAGCTCCGCGAGGTCCAGCGCGGCCCGGCGGCCTGCCGCCAGCACCTGGCCGAGGCCGTCCGGCCGCAGCGGCAGCAGCTGGAGCGTCAGCCACAGCGCGGCCGCCGCGGCGCCGGCCCGGGAGCATTCCAGGCTGATCTCGCCCAGGTGCAGCTCGCTGGAGGTGAAGTAGGTGTAGGGCGAGTCATGGGAGTAGAGGCGTCCGACCGCGGGGTCGGCGAACAGGACCGCGCCGCAGCCGTAGGGCTGCAGCCCGTGCTTGTGCGGGTCCACCACCACCGAGTCGCACCCGGCGATCGCCTGCCACGGCGCCGGGTCGAGCCCGGCCGGGCCGGGCTGGCCCGCGAGCAGCGTGAAGAAGCCGCCGTAGGCCGCGTCGACGTGGACCCGGGCCCCGTGCCTGCGGGCCACCGCGAGCACCTCGTGCACGGGGTCGATGGCGCCGAGCCCGGTCGTGCCGGCGGTCGCGACCACGGTGCCGATGTTCCCGCCGGCCAGCACGGCGTCGAGCGCGCCGGGGTCGAGCCGGCCCGCCGCGTCCACCTCGACGGCGGTGTGCGGCACGCCGAGCACGCCGCACATGCGGGCGTGGGTGTAGTGCGCCTCGCTGCTGGAGGCGATGCCGCGCCCGGGATGCAGCTCCCGGGCGACGTAGAGCGCCTCCAGGTTGGCGATGGTGCCGCTGCTGGTCAGGTGGCCGAGGTGGGTGGGCAGGCCGAACATGGCCGCCAGCTGCGCCATCACCTCCTTCTCCATCGCCGAGGTGGCCGGGCCGCCGTCGAGCGCGTGGTTGTTCGGGTTGATGAGCATCGCCGCCAGGTAGCCGGCCACCGCGGCCGGATGCGGCGGCTTCAGCATCTGCCCCGCGTAGGACGGGTGGAAGTAGGGGTAGTTGTCCCGCAGCCGCTGGGTGAACACCTCGAAGGCGGCGGCGAACCGCTCGTCGCTGACCTCCAGCGACGGATGCGGCATGAACGGCGCGAAGCCGTCCTCCCAGCGCGCGATCGCCTCCGCCGCGCGGCGCAGCCAGTCCTGCCGGTCCATCCGCGGTCAGGCCCGGATCGGCGGGCGGATGCCGCGGAACTCCCAGTCCCCGCCGAGCGCGGTGGAGATGACTTCCTCGCTCGCTGACGGCTGGGCGCCGAACTCCGCCGGTACCGGCGCCGGCCCGGCGACGATGTGGTTGGCCAGCGTGCCCAGGCCCTCGACCTCGACCTCGACCTGATCGCCCGGCTGGACCGGCCGGGAGTTCGCTGGTGTCCCGGACAGCAGCACGTCGCCCGGGTAGAGGGTGATCGTGCGGGCGATGTCGGCGACCAGGTAGTGCATGTCCCACTGCATCTCGTCGGTGGACCCGTCCTGCGCGAGGCGGCCGTTGACGTAGGTGCGCAGCCGCTTGCCGTGGAAGTCCCAGCCGGTGACCAGCCCCGGGCCGAGCGGGGCCATCGTGTCCGAGCCCTTGACGCGCAGCATCGACCCGGCGTCGGTGTCGCGGAAGTCGTGCAGCCCGAAGTCGTTGGCGATGGTGTACCCGGCGATGTAGTCACCGGCCTGCGACGGCGGCACCCCCCGGCAGGCGCGGCCGATCACGATGGCGACCTCGCCCTCGTAGTTGAGGTACCGGCAGCCCTCCGGCCTGATCACCGCGCCGCCGTGGCCGGTCAGCGCGGACACCGGCTTGTGGAAGTAGGTCGGGGCCGGCGGGAGCCTGGCGCCGAACTCGGCGACCCGGCTGCGGTGGTTGAGGTGGACCGCCACGATCTTGCTGGGCACCACGGGCGGCAGGTGCACGGCCCCGGCCGCGGCCACCCGGCGGCCGTCCCCGGCCACCAGCTCCTCGCCCTCGCGGCGCACCTGCACGCACGATCCGTCGAGCAGGATCCGGCGGTACTCCGGCATCGGCTGCCTCCTCGGCTAGCTGTCGGGCGCCCGGCCCGGCGAGCACCATCCCGCGGCCGGCCGATCGAACCAGATGTGCATCTGGCCGGTGCCCACCGAGTTCTCATAATCGCTGAACGGGCGGCCCGGCGCGGTCACCGCCTCCCCGCCGAGGGCCGCGACCATCATCAGGTAATGCGCGAACCTCGCCTCGGGCCGGAAGGCCAGGAACCCGGGCATCGCGGCGATCACCCGGGCGTGGTCGCCGGCCGCCAGCCACCCGATCCGGTCGGTGTCCGCGGCGCGCGCCTCCGCCGTCCTGATGTGCGCGGTGTCGCTCGCCTCGTGTGCCCGCAGCTCCCGCAGCGACCAGAACGTGTGCGACATGGCCCCCGACGCCACCAGCAGCACGGTCCGGCCGGTCTGGCCGATGGCCGCGCCGAGCGCCCGGCCCGCGCGCAGGAAGTCCTCGGTGTCGCCGGTCTGCGCGGTGCTCATCGACACCCACCGCTTGCCCAGCCCGCGGCCGAGATAGTGCCACAGGTTGACGGTGGCGTAGTGGACCGGCAGACAGGGGTCGTCGATGGCGGTGATCCACGTCCCGTGCCGGTCTGCCTGGCCGGCGACCGCGTCCGCGAGCTCGGGATCGCCGCGCCACTCGTAGGGGACACGGCACATCCCGCGCGGCAGCTCGTCGGAGGTGAACAGCCCGGCCCGCATCTGCTGGGCGGCCACCACGAACTCGACCGTGGTGTGCCAGTGCGAGTCGAGCACCACCACCGTGTCGTAGGCCAGGGTCTCGAACACCTCGGCCCGCAGCCGCTCCAGGCCGGGGACCAGGCTGATCTCCTTGCCCTCGTTCAGCTCGAGCCGCTGGTCGCGGGGGAGCATGATCGTCGGCACATGCGCGAGCAGGCCGGCCCCGGCAACATCACCCATCTTGTTCGCCTCCCTCGCGGTGCGTCGCGCCGGAGGCGCGCCAGCCAGCGGGGGCGTAGACGGTGTTCTTCACGTCGGCGTAGAAGTCGAAGCTCCAGGTGCCGCCCTCCCGGCCGATCCCGGACTGCCCGGCGCCGCCGAACGGCGCGCGCAGGTCGCGGACGAAGAAGCAGTTCACCCAGACGGTGCCCGCCCGCAGCCGGGCGGCGACCCGCTCCGCCCGGCGATGGCTGCCGGTGAACATCGTGGCCGCCAGGCCGTAGCGGGTGCTGTTGGCCAGCGCCACCGCCTCGTCCTCGCCGGTGAACGTCTGCAGGGTGAGCACCGGGCCGAACACCTCCTCGGTGAGGATCTCCGCGCCCGGCTCCGCGCCGGCCAGCAGCGTCGGCTGGTAGTACAGCCCGCCGAGCGCGGGGTTCACCGCGCCGCCGAGCAGCGGCCGGGCGCCGGACGCGACCGCCCGCCGGACGAAGCCGTCCACCCGGTCGAGGTGCGCACGGGTGATGTTCGGGCCGATGTCGGTGGCCTCGTCCCGCGGGTCGCCCTGCCGCAGCCCGGCGGCACGGCGGGTGAAGCGCGCAATGAACTCCTCAGCGACCGGCTCCTCGACCAGCAGCCGGGTGCCCGCCAGGCACACCTGCCCGGCGTTGTCGTACTGCCCGACCGCGTGACCGGCCGCCAGGTCCAGGTCCGCGTCCGCGAACACCAGCAGCGGGGACTTGCCGCCCAGTTCCAGCGACACCGGGGTGAGCTGCCCGCCCGCGGCCGCGGCGACCGCGCGGCCGGTCGCGGCCGAGCCGGTGAACGCGACCCGGGCCAGGTCCGGGTGCGAGGCCAGCGCCGCGCCGGCCTCGGTGCCCAGGCCCTGGACCACGTTGAAGACCCCGTCCGGCAGGCCGGCGTCACGGGTGATGTCGGCCAGCAGGCTGGCGGTCAGCGGCGCCCACTCCGGCGGCTTCGCCACCACGGTGTTCCCGGCCGCGAGCGCGGGCGCGATCCGCCAGGTCGCCAGCATCAGCGGGGCGTTCCACGGCGTGATCACCGCGGTGACCCCGGACGGTGCCCAGGACACCTGCTCACGGTGGCCGGAGACCTCCAGGCCGCCCTCGTCCAGTTCGGCGAGCCAGCCGGCGAAGAAGCGGAAGTTCTGCGCGACCCGCGGCATCACGCTGCGGCGGTGCGAACGCAGCAGCGCGCCGTTGTCGCAGGTCTCCACCTGTGCCAGGTCCCCGGCCCGCCGCTCGATGCCGTCGGCGATCGCGTGCAGGACGGCGGCCCGTTCCGGTGGCGGGGTCTGCGCCCAGCCGCCGAACGCCTGGCCGGCCGCTGCCACCGCGGCCGTCACCTCGGTCTCGCCGCCCCGGGCGATCTCGGCGAGCGGCTGCTCGTCGATCGGGGACAGGTCGGTGAACGTGCCGGGTGATGCCACCCGGCGCCCGCCGATCCAGTGCCGGGTGTCGACGGTCACCCCGGCCACGCTCGCTTCGCCCATCGCCATCCGCGCCCGCACCTGTCCCGTGCTCACCGCCGCCCGCCTGGCCCGGCTGTGCTCGCGCCATCGCGGCGCACACGCACCCGGCAGGTTCGTTAAGTCGTTTGGCTCCAAACTTTAGGAACTGGCCGGGACGGCGGTCAAGGCCCGGCGGCCCCGGCCGGGGCGCCGTGCCGGGCGAGCACGGTGCCGCCGTCCCAGCTGACGCCGACCTGCCGGTAGTAACCCCCGATGATCTCCCGGACCTCGAGCGAGGCCAGTTCCTCGGTCGGCGACTCGAAGAGCTCGAGCCCGGCGTCGCCGCGCCACGCCGGGCCGCCATCGAAACTGGCGCTGCCGGAGGCGATCAGCTCATCCAGCGCGTCCGGCGCGCCCTTCTCGATCGACGGCATCCACCGGTGGTGGGCCATCGGGTGGGCGTTGACAAAGCCCGCGGACGGCGCCTCCTCGCGCAGGGTCACCACCGCCTGGGCCAGCCGCCGCCCGCCAGCGGACAGGGTGCCGGCGAAGGTGCCGCCGGGCGCGATCCGCGGGGCGGCGCGCCCGAACGGGTGCGGCCGGGTCTGGTGGATCGAGCCCAGCTTCTTGGGATAGCCCTGGACCAGGCCGCGGGCGAGGGCGACGTCGGAGTCCACCCAGATGTAGACGCAGCGCGAGTAGACCCGGCCGCCGAAGGCGCACCTGACCACGGCCAGGCACTCGGAATACTGGGCGCGCGCGGGGTCGAGCAGCTCCGCGCCGTCGGCGCCGCACGACTGCCAGTCGGCCCAGATCAGCGCCACCGCGCCGGGGTCCTCCGGGGCCGGGGCAAGGGGATGGGGCAGCAGCTCGGCCACCCGCGCCGGGTCGGTCCGGTACTCCACGGTGAGCATGTCGCCGGAGTAGTGCCACGGCGGGGCGGGCAGCAGCGAGGACCGCCCGGTGGCGGTCCTGGGGTAGAAGAAGCCGGCCATCTCAGGCATGCGCGCCCCCTACGGCTCGCTGGTGGTCGTTCGTGCCCGTACGGTCCAGGATGCTAGACGCAGCCCGGCATTCACTCCAGGCTCGTAGCTGGGGCTCCCGTGCGGGCCCCGGCCAGATGGTTGCCCGGGCAGGGTGCCCGTGGTTACGCTGCTAGATCATTTGTATCCGAACGTTCCCGGTGGAGTCGTGGTGCCGAACAAGCCGGAGACCGACGTCGCGGCCGTGTGCGAACGGCTGCGTGCCGACGGCGTCGACGTGGTCAGGGTGTCGTATCCGGACCTGATCGGGGTGGACCGCGGCCGCGACGTGCTGCTCGACGAGCTGCCCGCGGCGGCCGGCCACGGCCTGGCGTTCTGCCGTGCCGTGTATCACACCTCCCCGATGGGCGATGTGGTCCCGGTCCAGGGCGGCCTGGAGGCGGGCCTGCCGGACATCCATGTCCGGCCCGACCTGGCGACGCTCACGCCGCTGCCGTGGGAGCCGAACGCCGCCTGGTGCCTGGGCGACGCGATCACCCCGGACGGCGCACCGGCGGCTGAGTCGCCGCGCGCCGTGGTCCGGCGGGTCGCCGATCAGATCACCGCCCTCGGGTACAGCCTGGTCTGCGGTCCCGAGCTGGAGTTCTACCTGTGCCAGCGGGACGCGGGCGGGAGCTGGCAGCGTTACGCCAATGAGCTGGGGAACGTCTACGTGGTGGGCCGCAAGGGCGACCCGCAGGGACTGCTGCTGCACATGCTCCGGCAGCTGCGCGACGCCGGCCTGCACGTGACAGCGGCCAACCACGAGTTCTCGCCCGGCCAGTTCGAGATCAACCTCGGCCACTCCGGGCTGGCCGACGCCGCCGACCGCTCGTTCCGGCTCAAGTCGGCCGTGCAGGAGATCGCGCGCCAGCGGGATCTGCTGGCCACCTTCATGGCCAAGCCGTTCAACGACGAGGGCGGCTCGGGCTTCCACGTCCACGTCTCGCTCGCCGGCGAGGCCGGCGGCAACGTCTTCGGCGACCCGCGGGGGCCGGACGGGCTGTCGGCGCTGGGCCGTCACGCCATCGGGGGAGTGCTCCGGCACGCGCGGGCGCTCAGCGCCCTGCTGAACCCGACGATCAACTCCTACAAGCGGTTCGGGCCCGACACGCTGGCGCCCTGGCTGGTCGACTGGGCGCTGGACAACCGCAGCGCGATGGTGCGCATCCCGCCCGACCGCGGCCCCGGTGCCCGGATGGAGGTCCGGCTCGGGGACGCGACCGCCAACCCCTACCTGGGGATGGCGGCCGTCGGCGCAGCGGTCTACATCGGCATCGCCGACAAGGTGGAGCCGCCGGCCAAGCTGGAGGGCTACGGGTACGACGCCGGCAAGGCCGGGATGCTGCCGCTGCGCCTGCCCGACGCGCTGGACGCGCTGGAGGCGGACACCGAGCTGTCCGGCGTGCTCGGCGACTACTTCGTCACCTCGTTCCTGAGCTACAAGCGCAACGAGGTGGAGCGCTTCGAGCGGTTCGTCACCGACTGGGAGTTCCGCGAGTACGCCTATCACCTGTAAGCCCAGCCACCCAGGCTCCTTCGGCGCTGACCGGCTCATCGGTGGGCAACGTAGGTGTTGGACTCGATAACACTCCCAGCGGGCACCCCGGGATACCGGAGCGATGGCGCAATGAGCAGTTCCTTTACGCAAAGGACCCGCCGTTCCCTGGCGCTGGTCAATATCCTCAGCTCATCAGGTGGGGTCCTGAGACACATCCAGAGGCCACCGCGGCCCGCGCTGTCACGCCCCCCACCGCAGGCGTGAATGCCCGGGAGAGATACGAGGGTGTTCCAGGCCGCGTGCCTGACAGGAGCACTCACAGGGGCGATTGCCAGCAAGGTCGCCAGCTGCATCGCCAGGTAGAACGCATGGGCGCTGGGCGCCGGCGGCTGAGGATTTCCCATGACAGCGCTCGTGATCCTGCCTGACGACGGCCCCAGGGCCACCACCTGGCGGAAGGAAAGCCTCGGCGGAAACGGCAGGAAGCTGAAGGAACCGGCTCTTAGCGGTATATTCGTGCCGGCTGGCAGGTCACGCGGGAACTGCGGCCTCCTAGCCGCAATCCACCTCAGGCGTTCGTGAGCGTTCTCAAATCCCGGGGGCGAAGTATGTGTAATCACTACTCGCGCTGACGAGTCTGGGCGGACGGTTACAGCGACCGATCTGCCCTCGAACACGGTATAGCCGTCGCTGCTGCCAGCGTTGACTACGGTGGCGTACGACTCGATATCAGTATATTTTGCGGGACCGATGAGCCCGCCCCTGGTCTGAGGGGCAGCCTGAGCACAGCCTGACATCAGGATAAGACAGGCGATCACCGTGGAATGCTTCAAGAGCTTGGCTCGACCACTCACAGCTATTCCAGATCCGTCTCCGGCACCTTCCCGCTGGGGCATCCTGAGATACTGACGCCCCAGCGGGAATTGGGGCGGGCCGCTACGGGCACTCTACGTTGTTGCTGGACCAGAAACTGACAGACGAGACACTCGATACCTCACTAATTGAGGTCCCGGGATAGTCTCCGGGGAATGCCACTGCGCCGCCGCCGCCAACGCAATCCCATACGTTGCTGCTGGATTCTGGATAACTGTACCCTATCCCGGTCAGCCAGCCACGGCCGCTGTTCCACGACTGCCATTTGTCGTTCTGGGCTGCACCCACGTAGTACCAGTGGTTGTACAAGTAACCACTCCAGACCCACCTGCTACCGACGGTAAAGAGGTTGTAATCCTGGGTCGAGTACGCGCACCAATTGTGAGCCCCACAAACGGGTGCGTCCGTAATGGCCGGAGCGGCCGGTCGCTCTGGGGCCGCTGGTGCCGCTGATGCCGAAATGGCACCGGACAGGAGCAGTGCGCCGCTGACGGAGATGGCTAAGATCAGCTGCTTGAGACGTCTTGGAACGACTCTCGTATTCATCGCATAGAATCCTTTCCCCGGCGATGTTCTCGCGAGCATTCCACGCGCCGTTAGCAGATCGCTAGCACGCGGCTAGCGCCGCAGCTCAGTGGGCCATTTCCGTCCGGCGGCCATGATCGCGGAAGTGAGCCGGGCCCTACCCCGATGACGAGGGCTTGGGGCCGGTCGATCGGAGGCTGCCGAGCCGGGAGAGCAGGTCGAACCAGAAGCGCGCGCCCGGTGTCAGCGCCGCCACCGTCAGCAGCCAGCCCAGCAGCACGAGCAGGAAGGCCCAGACGTCGTTGATCCCGTTCCTGCCGATGCTGGTCAGGCCGTGCCGGTCCAGGAACGAGCAGCCGCGGCCCGCGCAGACCGGGAGGTCGCCCCAGCCGACCGGCAGCCCGAACGCGCCGAACTGCCCGACCTTCGCCTGCAGGGCGGCCAGGCAGTCGACCGGCTGCTTGGCCCTGCAGGAGGTCTTCTGGGCGGCCACGGTCACCACCGATCCCTGCACCGCCTGGTTGGAGTACAGCGAGTCGGTGACCCTGATCGTGTTGACGTTGAACGCCAGGACCAGGAGCAGCCCGACGGCCAGCGAGATCCATCGGACGTGGCGCTTGTACCAGCCGCTCACGCGGTCCATGTGGTCGTCGTACCAGCGGGACACGTTCGTCGCGAAGCCCTGCACGTCGTCCACCCCCCGCAGCAGCGGCCGCAGGGCCTGCGCCAGCGGGTCGGGCTTGTGGGGCGGCTCGGGGGATGCCTTGGCATCGGCCCAGCTGCGGATCGCCGCCAGCCGGTCGGCGTCCGCCTGAGCGGCGTGCCCGCCCCGGGCGCCGCGCCCGCGCTGCGCGGCCGGCTGCGCCTGCCCCTGGGCCTGGTCCTGCGCCTGGGCAAGGGCCTCGGTGGTGCCCGGCAGGATGTCGAGCAGGACCCGGGCGAAGGTCTCGCCCGACATGTACGACGGCAGCCGCCGCCGCTGGGCGCTGGTCAGCATGAAGTTGCCGGCCTCCCGCGGCGGGTGTGCCTGCCGGGCGGAGCTCGCGACGAGCGGATGGCTCATGATCTGCGTGACCCGCGCCGACGGCAGATCGGCGGGCGGGTCCTCAGGGCGGCCGCCGAGCGCCTTCGGCATGACGGACCGCCAGGGCAGCCCGAAGTCGCTCTGCCCGTCGGTCAGCGTGCGCACGCCGCGCAGCAGATACTCGGCCCGAAGGCCCAGGAAGCGGGACACGACTTCGGTCACCGCCGACACGGCGGCCGCCGTTATGCCGAAAATGAAAATCAGGCCAATCGCGGTCTGCAGGACAAGACTCCCCATGGCCAGGCCTCCCCCCGCCGGCAAACCTGGCCGGCGTCAATCCCCACCCCAGCAATGTAGCGGGCAGGCGCCGCATTGATACAGGCAGGCGCCGCATTGTTATGAGCAGTTCGCGCAGTGAGCAGTTCGCACCGTGAGTGACGCGGGCGGCCCCATTGACGCGGGCGGCTCTCACGGTGCCCGGCGGGGCGTGTGCCCGGCGGAGGCGGGCCGCTGGCAGGATGCCGGGCGGGCCGCCAGCGGGCCGTCGCCCGGGAGGGCCAGCCGCCGGTCAGTCGGTGAGCCGGAAGTCCAGATCAGCGGAGATCTCGGTGACGTCCATCTGGGCCTTCTGCAGCCGCCCCGAGTAGTCCCAGTTCATCGCCTGCCAGCGGGTGAACTGGTCAAGGACCCACATGCCGGACTGGCGGCTGCCGTTGCCGGACTTGCCGTTTCCGCCGAACGGCAGGTGCGCCTCGGCGCCCGAGGTGGAGTTGTTGACGCTGAGCATGCCGGCGCTGACCCCGCGCCGGAAGCCGAACGCCTCGCGGGGGTCATTGGTGTAGATCGAGGCGGACAGGCCATATCCGGGCGCATTGGCGAGCGCGATCGCATCGGCGAAGCTGGTGTAGGTGGTGACGCCCACAATCGGCCCGAATGTCTCCTGCTGGAACAGGGCGTCGTCGGGCTGCACCCCATCGGCGATCGTGGGGTGGTAGAAAAGCCCCGCCTCGGGATCGCCGACGAAGCCGGCCCGCGGGCTGGCGGCAGAAATCCGGCCGACCGCGCTGGAGCCGAGAATCTTGTGGTGCGGCTGGATCCAGCCGAGATAGTCCTCGAAGCGGCTGGCGAATTTCAGGTCGAGCATGGGCCCGTAGAGCACGTCGCCGGCCGGGTCGCCGACGGCGGCCGCCGAGACCGCGGCGGCGAACTGCGCCAGGAACTCGTCGTGGACGGACTCGTGCACGATCACCGTGCCCAGCGAGGTGCACCGCTGCCCGGCGGTCCCGAAGCCGGAGAACAGCGCCCCCTCCACCGCCAGATGCAGGTCGGCGTTGGGCGTGACGACCATAGGGTTCTTGCCGCCGAGCTCCAGGCACGGGCTCTGCAGGTGGCGGCCGGCGAGCTCGCCGATGCGCGCGCCGACGGCGGTGGAGCCGGTGAAACCGATCTTGTCCAGCGTGCCGGCCCGCAGCGCCTCCTCCAGCCCGCCGAAGGTAGCCGCGCCGTCGGCGAACACGATGTTCAGCACGCCCTCGGGCAGCCCGGCGGCCTGGATCAGCTCGAACAGCGCCATCGCTGAGGCGGCGGCGTACTCGGCGGGCTTCCAGACGACGGTGTTGCCGGTCACCAGGGCGGGGACGACGTACCAGGACGGCACGGCGACCGGGAAGTTCCCGGCGGTCACGACCGCCACCGCACCGACCGGCACCCGGAAGGTGAACAGCTGCTTGTCGGGCATCTCGCTGGGTACCGTCTGGCCGTAGAGCCGCCGGCCCTCGCCGAGGAAGAAGTCGCAGGTGTCGATGATCTCCTGAACCTCGCCCAGCGCCTCGGCGTAAGGCTTGCCGATCTCGCGGGTGACCAGCCGGGCCAGCGCCTCCTTGTTGGCCTCGACGATGCGGCCGATCGCCGCGATAGCCCGGCCTCGGACGGGCGCGGGTATGTCGGCCCACAGCGGCTGCGCCCGCTTCGCGGCCGCGCAGGCGGCGGCGAAGGTCCCGGCGTCGGCGAGGGCCACCTCGGCGACCACGTCCGTGAGCCGGGACGGGTTGGGCGAGTCGACCACCCCGGCGCCTGGGCCCTCGGCGGGGCGGCCGTTGATGACGGAGACGATGCTGCGGGCCATGGTCACGCGCTCCTGGTCGTTTGTCCTCGTGCCTGTGGGTGCCTGTGGGTGCCTGTGGGTCAATGGGCGGGGGCGGCGCCCGTATTCCCGAGCCGGGACAGGCTCCGGTCAAGCCCTTTCAGGCCAATGGACAGCTCTTCAGTTGTGATCGTCAGCGCCGGCCGGAACCGGATCGAGCGCGAGCCGCACGGCAGCATCAGGATCTTCTCGTGCTCCCTCATGATCGACAGCAGGGAGTCGCGCTCCTCGGCGCCCGGTAGGTCGAGGGCGCACATGAGCCCGCGCCCCCGCACGTTCGAGACCAGCCCGGGGAAACGCGCGCCCACCTCCTGCAGTTCCGTGAGGAACCAGGCGCCGTTGGCCGCCACCTGGCCGAACAGCCGGTCGCGCTCGACGATCTCCAGCAGTCTGCGGGAGCGGACCATGTCGGTCAGCCCCCCGCCCCACGTCGAGTTGATCCGGCCGCTGACCGCGAACACGTTGTCGGGGACCTCGTCCACCCGGCGCCCGGCCATGATCCCCCCGAGCTGCACCTTCTTGCCGAACGCGACGACGTCGGGTTCCAGCCCGAGCTGCTGGTAGGCCCACGCCGTTCCGGTCAGGCCCACGCCGGTCTGCACCTCGTCGAGAACGAACAGCGCGTCGTTGTCCCGGCACAGCTGCTGCATCGCCTGGAGGAACTCCGGGCGCATGTGGTTGTCGCCGCCCTCGGCCTGGATCGGCTCGGCGATGAAGCAGGCGATGTCGTCCCGGTGCTCGGCGAACGCCGCCTCGGCCTGGCGGATCGCGTGCCGCTCGGCCGCGGCCACGTCGGCCAGGTGCTCGCTGAGCGGGAAGGTGACCGCTGGCACGTCGAGCCGCGGCCACCCGAACTTCGGGAAGCGGTCCGTCTTGACCGGGTCGGTGTTGGTGAGCGAGAGCGTGTAGCCGCTGCGGCCGTGGAACGCGTTGGTCAGGTGGATGACCTTCGTCCCCAGCTGCGGCGAGCGGCCGCGGGCCTCGTTATGGCGGCTCTTCCAGTCGAACGCGCACTTGAGCGCGTTCTCGACCGCCAGCGCCCCGCCCTCGATGAAGAACATGTGCGGCAGCGCCGGGTCACCCATCACCCGGGCGAAGACGTCGACGAAGTCGGCGTAATGCGAGGTGTAGATGTCGGGGTTGGTGGGCTTGTTCGCCGCCACCTCGGCGAGCAGCGCCATGAACGCCGGGTCGCCGGTGATGCCCGGCGGGTTGATGCCCAGCGGGGCGGAGGCAAAGAACGAGTACAGGTCCAGGTAGCGGTCGCCGGTCTCGGCATCGACGATCCAGGAGCCGCAGCTCTGGCGCAGATCCAGGATGATGTGGAAGCCGTCGGTAAGGACGTGACGCGCCAACCGCCCCTGGACATCGTCGTCGCGGGGCATCGCTTCCCCCTCCGCCTGGGCCGGTCACCTTTGAGCGGACCAGCGTGAAGTAGTGCCCTCTGAGGCTACGACGGGTCGCCGTCTGCGCCAAACCCCCCGGGCCGTGGCGAGTCCAGGTGACTGCCCCGATCATGGCATCACTTCGCGCCGGAGAGGGTAGGCCGGAGAGGGTAGGGAGTCGGTTGGCAGCGCTGGCCTGTGCGGGGGATGCCGGCGCGGCCCCAGCGGTGCCGACCGGGTACAGAGCGGCGGCCGGCTCTGGAGCTGGGAGAGGTCCGGGAACAGGCGGCATGTGATCTCCGGCGGGTCAGGATGGATGACCAGCAGGCGGGTGGGATCTTTGGGGAGCAGGGGCGCGTTAACGGCAGGCCGGAAGGACCCGCGATGACCGCCGCCGAAACCGGCGGAATGGCGGCGCGCCCTGTTCATGTCGGCGAGGCCCGGGCGGCTCAGGTGGGCGAGGCCCGGGCGGCTCAGGTGGGCGAGGCCCGGGCGGCTCAGGTGGGCGAGGCCCGGGCGGCTCAGGTGGGCGAGGCCCGGGCGGCTCAGGTGGGCGAGGCCCGGGCGGCGGCCGCGGCGCTGGATCTGGAGGCGGCCGGCGCGGCGGCCGAGCTGTACGCCGCGCACTACCGCTCGCTGGTACGGCTCGCGGTGCTGCTGGTGCGCGACCTGGCGACCGCCGAGGAAGTGGTGCAGGATTCCTTCGTGGCGATGCACGGCAGCTGGCGCCGGCTCAGGGACAGCAACAAGGCCCTGCCCTACCTCCGGCGGTGCGTGGTCAACCGGTCCCGGTCGGTGCTGCGGCACCGCGTGATCGTCGACCGGCACCCGCCGCAGCCGCTGCCGGACATGCCGAGCGCGGAGCAGGGCGCGATGATTCTGCTGGAGCGTTCCGCGGTGGTTGCCGCCCTGCACCGGCTTACCGAGCGGCAGCGCGAAGCGCTGGTGCTGCGGTACTACGGGGAGTTCACCGAGGCCCAGATCGCCGCGGCGATGGGGATCAGCCGTGGCGCGGTCAAGAGCCATACCTCACGGGCCATCTCGGCATTGAGGGACGTGCTGGCGGGTGAGGCATGAGCCACCCCGCCGGTGATTACGAGGACCTGCTGCGCCACGCGCTGCATTCGGCGGTGGACTCGATAGAGCCCGCCAGCGACGGCCTGGAGCGGATCAGGTCCCGGCTGACCACGCCGCGCCCGGCGCTGGCCGCCTGGGCGGTGGCCGCCTGCTCCGCGGTGGCCACCCGCGTCCGGGGTGGGCTGGGCCCGGTCTGGGCGTGGCTGCAGAACGCGTGGCGGCGGATGACGCCAGGTCCGTCCGGCCACGGCCATGAGCCTGCCGGGGTGGCGCGGCCGGGCCCGCGCCTGGACCGGGCGCGGCTGGCCGCTGTGGTGGCCGCGGTCACGCTGGTCCTGGCGATGAGCGTTTCCGCGCTGACCCCGTTCGGGCGGCAGATGCTGTCGCAGGCAGGCGCGCTCGTCGACTCCATCGACGGCAGCGCGCCTGCCGGGACGGGCGAGCCGGGATCGAGCGGTATCCGTGGCGGGCTCCCCGGCGTTCCCGGCGCCGGGCAGGGCACGCAGGGCCAGGGGCAGGTGGCTGTCAGCTGCGCGCCGGGCACGCCGGCCATCGCCACCCCGGCGGCGAGCACGGCCGCCAGCACGGGCCCCCCCAGCACGGGCCCCGCCAGCACACCGCCGGCCAGTCCCAGCACCGCCAGCACGCCGCCGGCCGCCAGCACGCCGCCGGCCGCCAGCTCGTCTCCGGCCAGTCCCAGCTCCGCCAGCACCTCGTCGGCCGTCAGCTCGTCCGCGGCAGCCACATCGTCCCCGGCCAGCCCGGGCACCGCCAGCACAC
>Ga0335079_10003641_pt1 | contig 17755 bp, 16 predicted proteins | sample Lox_Sample_33_FD_206719 | JGI IMG/M metagenome (GOLD analysis project Ga0335079, IMG submission 206719) | Soil microbial communities from Loxahatchee National Wildlife Refuge, Florida, United States - Lox_Sample_3.3 | ecosystem: Environmental > Terrestrial > Soil > Wetlands | place: USA... | reverse complement strand
TGTTGGCTTCGATCAGCGCAGTGATCTGTTTCGAGTCGACGCGAGTCATTAGGTGCTGATAAGCATTAACTCGATGTCCTTCTCTTAGGAATGATTGCTCATCAGCCCAATTTAATGGGCGGATATTAAGCAATCGTTCAGCCTGTTCCGCCAGATTTGGAAGAACTGGCTTCAAATATAGAGTTAAAAGCCGAAATGTTTCTGCAGACATACTGCATACCCAGTGCAGCAAGTCCGACAGATCCGTTTCGTTTACTTGTGATTGGTCCCACGCCGCCCAAGATTGCTTTGTACCCTTTGCGAGTTCCCAGGGTTTGAATTCATTAATGAATTGATTTGCAAAATCAGCTGCCAGCATAGCGCCACGTGTGACTTTTCCAAATTCGCGATGCTCGTAGTTGTCATTAGTGTGTGTAGCTCGAAATGTGGGAAGAAACTCCGTAAAGTAATCTCGAACTACTTCATAGTCACTAAGATAAAACCCTCTGTTAACGGTATTAATCGTTTTGGTGAAACGAGTAATGTCAACCTCGGATAGATTAAGATTTCGTATTCTTCCGTCAAAGAACTTTACTAAGAAGCCGAATGTTCGGCTGGCGATGTTAATGTACTTTCCAACCAAATCGCTATTTACCCGCGCTACAAAGTCTTCGAGATTAAGGTCAAGATCTTCCATCGTCGAGTTGAGCTTGGCCGCATAGTAGTAGCGCAGCCACTCAGGATTGAGACCCTGCTTAAGGTAACTCTCCGCGGTGATAAAGGTGCCGCGCGATTTGGACATCTTCTCGCCGTTCACGGTAAGGAAACCATGGGCGAAAATTTTGGTGGGCGTGCGGTAGCCGGAATATTTAAGCATCGCAGGCCAGAACAACGCGTGGAAGTAAAGAATATCCTTTCCGATAAAGTGATACAGATCGGCGTTAGAGTCCGTTTTCCAATAGTCATCAAAACTTATTCCTTCCCGCTGGCAAAGGTTCTTGAAGCTGCCCATGTAGCCTATAGGCGCATCGAGCCAGACGTAGAAGAATTTTTTGTTTTCCGTGCCTGGAATTGGAAAGCCGAAGTAGGGCGCGTCGCGTGAGATGTCCCAATCGTGCAGGCCGCCAGCGAACCACTCTTTAAGTTTGTTCGCTGCTTCCGGCTGCAGCCGTTCGCCCGATTGAGTCCATTTCTTGAGGAACGCCTCGCATTTGCCCAGTTGGAAAAAATAGTGTTCCGATTTTCTAGTTATCGGCTTGGCGCCTGAAACGGCTGAATAGGGATTAATCAATTCGGTGGGCGAATAGGCTGAGCCACAGACTTCACAGGCATCGCCGTACTGGTCTTTTGAATGACACTTTGGGCACTCGCCTTTGATGAAGCGGTCAGGCAGGAACATTTCCTTGACCGGGTCATAGAGCTGCTCGATAGCACGCTTCTCGATAAGCTCCGATTTGTCGAGCTTAGCGTAAATGTCGTTGGCGTATTGCTGCGTTTCCGGCGAGTGAGTCGAATAATAGTTATCGAATTCAATATGAAAACCCTTGAAATCCCGCAGGTGCTCGCCGTGCATGCGTTCAATCAAGGCTTCAGGTGTAATCCCTTCGGCCTCTGCCCGTAGCATGATGGGTGTGCCGTGGGTGTCATCGGCACAGACATAGTAACACTTGTGCCCTTGCATTCTCTGGAAACGCACCCAGATGTCGGTCTGGATGTATTCGACCAAGTGTCCCAAGTGGATTGCGCCGTTGGCGTAGGGTAGAGCGGAGGTGACCAGGATTTTGCGCGTCACGAGACCCAGCAGGGCTTGAAAAATCGAATTGTATCAAAGCGTAGCTCCGATTAGTATTCGCCGCGAGTATAATTGTTTAAACTTTTACTAGCGCGTGGTGCAATCGATTCGAGGAGATGTAATGGCTATTTCGGAGCAGGAGGTTCAGTCCGCACTCAAGGAATTCGCGGATCCCTATACTCACAAGGACTTTATTTCCACTAAATCGGCCAAGAACATCAAGGTCGACGGCAACGACGTTTCGCTCGAGATTGTGCTGGGTTATCCGGCGAAGAGCGTAAGCGAGCAGATCCGCAAGCAGGTTATTGCCAAGCTTAAGACTCTTTCGGGCATAGGCAATATCAGCGTGAACGTTACCACCAAAATCGTCTCACACAGCGTGCAGCGCGGGGTGAAGCTCATCCCGAACGTCAAAAATATCATTGCCGTGGCCTCTGGCAAGGGCGGGGTGGGAAAATCGACCACCGCGGTCAACCTGGCGTTGGCGCTATCGGCCGAAGGCGCAACGGTCGGGATACTGGATGCGGATATTTATGGCCCTTCGCAGCCCACCATGCTGGGCATCCAGGGTCGCCCGGAATCGCGCGACGGCAAGAGCCTCGAGCCTATGGAAGCGCACGGCCTGCAGGCGATGTCCATAGGGTTTCTGATCGACGTCGAGACGCCAATGGTATGGCGCGGTCCGATGGTGACCCAGGCACTGGAACAGCTGCTTACAGAAACCCGCTGGCGCGAACTGGATTATTTGGTCGTGGATCTCCCTCCGGGCACCGGCGATATTCAATTGACGCTGGCTCAGAAAGTTCCGGTGACCGGCGCAATAATTGTGACCACGCCGCAGGATATCGCGCTGCTCGATGCACGCAAAGGACTCAAGATGTTCGAGAAAGTCGGCATACCCATCATCGGCGTCGTGGAAAACATGAGTACCCATATATGCTCCCGGTGCGGACACGAGGAACATATTTTTGGCGCCGGCGGTGGTGAAAAGATGTGCCAGGACTACAAGGTCGAGTTTCTGGGCGCGCTCCCGCTGGACATTAACATTCGCGAGCATGCGGATTCCGGCAAACCGACAGTAGTCGTTGATCCGGACGGGCGCGTAAGCCAGATTTACCGCAGCATTGCCCGAAAAGCGGCGCTAAAAATTGCTGAGCAGGCGCAAGACAGGACCGCGCTCTTCCCAAAGATTGTAATTCAAAATACCTAAGAATCCTCGCTCGTGTCGATCAAATCAGATAAATGGATTCGCCGCATGGCGGAAAAGCACGGCATGATAGAACCCTTTGAGCCTAATCAGGTAAAACAGCTCAACGGTCGGCAGGTCGTATCCTACGGCACTTCGAGTTACGGCTACGATATTCGCTGCTCAGATGAATTTAAGCTGTTCACCAATATCAATACCACCATTGTGGACCCTAAGAACTTCGATGCCAATTCGTTCGTGGATGTGAAAGGCGACATTTGCATCATCCCGCCGAATTCCTTCGCATTGGCGCGCACCGTCGAGTATTTCCGCATCCCCCGCAATGTGCTGACGTTGTGTCTGGGCAAATCCACTTACGCGCGCTGCGGCATCATCGTTAACGTGACGCCGCTGGAACCCGAGTGGGAGGGTTTTGTGACGCTCGAGTTTTCCAATACGACCCCACTACCAGCAAAAATCTATGCCAATGAAGGGGTTGCACAGGTGATTTTCTTTGAGTCGGATGAGGTTTGCTCCACGTCCTACAAGGATCGTGGCGGCAAATACCAGGGCCAGCAGGGCGTAACCCTACCTAAGATTTAGTCTCTCAGACCCGAGTTTCCCCGCCGAAGTTGTAGTATTGCGGTTGGTGAAAATTTTCCTTGCTATTTCCTAGTCCCGCTCCTAGTATTCGAAAAAGTTTTACTTGTAGAAAATTTGTCTTGCAGCCCCCTGACAGGGGCGTATAATTCGCGGTTTTTTATTGCACAGCACCTGGCTCTTTAGGAGGTCATCATGACAAGCGAGGGGAGATACTTCAGCGTGGCTTTTGATGGTCTTATTAACGTACATATTCCTGTTACGTAGCGCCTCGGCTGAAGGAGATTTCGATGCAAATGCGCACCGCAGTACGACGAAGAGTTAAGCACGAAAATATATTCGACACTCACCCTGAAGTCAGTCTGGACTTTGAACATGTCCGGCGCGCCCTGGACCAGGGTTACAGCAAGCCCTTTCTGTTGGTAGATTCCAACATTGTCCGCAACAAAATCCGCCGCTTCAAAAACGCCATGCCACGCGTGCATCCGCACTACGCGGTGAAAGCCAACCCTCATCCCAGGGTCCTGGAGACCCTAATCGAGGAAGGCGCCGGATTCGAAATTGCCTCGACCGCCGAGCTTGATCTCCTACTCGGTCTTGGAGTGAAGGCGCAGGAAATCTATTACAGCAACCCGATAAAGTCGCGCGAATTCGTACAATACGCAGCGGCTAAAGGGGTAGAGTGGTTCGTGGTAGACAGTGTGGAGGAGCTGCGCAAAATTGTGTCCGTAAAGCCCGATGCTAAGCTGTATTTGCGCATTGATACACCGAACATCGGCAGTGATTGGCCGCTTTCTGGCAAATTCGGCGCGCGCCCCACTGAAGTCCGGGATATTATCAGCGCTGCGGTCGATTTGCGAGCGGATCTTGCTGGCGTGACCTTCCACGTCGGCTCCCAGTGCCGCAACCCCCAGAATTGGAGGGTCGGAATAGAGAGCGCACTTAAAATATTCCAGGACATGCGGACGAACGGCCTCAACCCGCGCCTGCTAAATATCGGCGGCGGTTATCCGGTGCGGCACGTTAAACCCATTCCTTCCATCGAGGTCATTGCCGAGGTTGTGAATGCGGCGATCGCCAATGTGCCTGATAGCATACATATCATGGCCGAGCCGGGCCGCTATTTGGTAAGCGATGCAGCGTACTTTGTCTGCCGCGTCATTGGAACTGCGACACGCGCCGGCAAACGCTGGATGTACTGGGACGCAGGCGTGTTTGGCGGCATCATCGAGACGCAGGAGGGCCTTATTTATGAGGTCCGCACTGACCGTAAAGGCGGGCCTATTCCATGGGTGGTGGCCGGACCGACATGTGATTCGATGGACGTCTTGATGCGCGATCATATGCTGCCGGAAGACGTCCAAGAAGGTGACTACATCTACATCCCTAACGCCGGTGCCTACACTAGTTCGTACGCCAGCAATTTCAACGGCTTTCCGTTGCCGGGCGTAATCGTAATTTAGTGTATTGCAGGGCAAGCGGATTACGCTAGGTCGTAATCCGTTTTTATTCGCCCCAGATTTCGGACCCTCTTATAGACGGAAAAATGGAAGTCAAATGGGTTTTTTTCGTCCGCCTTGAACGCTTGCGTCGAGACTTGACTCCATTCTGATAAATCTAAATCGGGCATGAACGTGTCACCCTCTATATCCGCTTGAACTGTCGTGAGGTAAATGCGGTCGGCTTGAGGCAGCGCCAACTCAAATAAATGGGCGCCGCCGATGATGAAAATTTCATCGTCGGAATCGCAGACCGATAGCGCTTGTTGCAGGGAATTCACCACAATTGCACCTGCGACCTTGTAATTCCGATTTCGGGTGACTATAACCATGGTCCGACCGGGCAGCAGGCGGTTAATCGATTCGTAGGTATTTCGCCCCATCACCACGTGATGCCCCATGGTAACTTTCTTGAAAATTTGCAACTCGCCTGGCAGCCGCCACGGTATGCGATTGCCTTTGCCGATCACGCGATTCCTCGACATCGCGGCGATTATGGAAATATGTTTGCCGGACTTGCGGGTAAACGTGGAGGACGTCGTAGAAGCGGGGCCTGGCATGGTTATGCTATCGTATTTAGCAAGCTAATTTGGCAATCCGTGGATTATAAATCAGGGCCGCAGGCGCTTCAGTGAAGTTCTATTATCCGAAATCGTTTTTGCAGCTGATATTGATGGGATTTGTCCTGGTCTCGTTGCCTCTGTTTTTCGCGTTTTTTAATGCCGCACTTTACGTGGACCGACTCGCCAATCAAAGCCAAAAGGCCGTGTATCAGGCGGTGCAGGCGACCCAGGGGAGCCGCATCCTCGTGGAGCAACTCACGCAAATGGAGCGCTCGATACGGCAATTTGTCATTTTGGGCGACCAGAGTCTACTTGAAGATTATGCCACCTCTCATCGGAACTTCCGTCAGACGGCGACGGAACTTGCCCGCCTGCCGCTCGCGGCGGAGCAAAGAAAAAGACTGGACGATCTGGTAGATCGCGAGCAAAAGTTATACGCAAATGTTCAAAAAAATCCGCTGGACCCGCGCGATAGCCGGTCGATGGCGGTCGAGTACGTACTGCTCTCGGATGCCGCCCAGTCGATTCTAGCGCAGAGCAACCTGCTGGTCGATCGGGAGGTCAACGTGTTGCAGCGGACCGCGTATGATGCACAAAGGATTCTCATGTGGCAGGTTCTTGCGTCGGTGCCGATCGCGGTCCTGCTGGCGGTGGGCTTCACGATTTTGATTGCGCGCCCGATTCGACAATTGGATAGCGCGATACGTAATCTCGGCAGCGAACAATTTTCGTCTCCAATCGAGGTCAGTGGGCCGCAAGATTTGGAAAATTTGGGCCAAAGACTGGATTGGCTAAGGACGCGGCTGATCGAGCTCGAACAGCAGAAAACACGGTTTCTGCGACACATCTCGCATGAATTAAAGACGCCGCTTACCGCGATTCGCGAGGGCAGCGAATTGCTGAGCGATGAAGTTGGGGGCAAATTGACCGGGCAGCAGCGGGAAATCGCGGGAATCCTGCGCGCAAGCAGCTTACAATTGCAGGTACTGATCGAAAGCCTGTTAAGCTACCATGCCAGCAAGTTTCGTAACGCGGCGCTTGATCTCAAGCCGGTAAACCTAAAATCGATCATAAACAAGGTGGCGGCAGACCAGAAGCTGGCATTGCTGGCAAAGGGCCTGGAATTAAATACGCGCTGTTGCGATACTTCGGTTCTTGGCGACGAGGGAAAACTGAGAGTTATAGTGGATAATTTGCTGTCTAATGCTATCAAATTTTCTCCGGCGAATGGAGCCATAGAAGTCTATCTTGAACGCGACGACAATGCGCTGCAGCTCGACGTTATAGACAGCGGTCCTGGCATAACCGAGCACGATAAGAGCAGGGTATTCGACGAATTTTTCCAGGGGAAACATGTGCCCGGCAGTCAGGTCAAAGGGACGGGGCTCGGTTTGGCGATTGCCAAGGAGCACGTTATTGCCCACGGAGGAAGCATAGAAATCCTTGATCATGCGAACGGCGGCGCGCATTTCCGGGTTACATTGCCGTGCAGGCGGGCCGGCGAATGAGATTCGATGGCCGATTTCTCCCGGGTGTGGCATTAGTGGCATGCAGCTTGATTTTTTGCAGCTGTACCACTATGAAAAGTGCGCAGCCCGCTGCTGCGCGTCAGATGCTCGAAAAGCCGGATGATGTTGACGGATATTTGGCCTATTATCGTTATGTTTCGAATATGTCTGGTGAAGAACTGAAAAAAGAGTATATGGCTGTAAATCAGGCATATATCAAAGACAAAAACAATCAAAATCGACTACAGTTGGCGCTATTATTGAGCCTGCAGAACGCGAACTTCAAGGACAGCTCCAAGGCACTCGTCCTGCTTAAGGAGTATCTCGCGACTGGCGCAAATGACAATACCCAACTTAGGGATTTTGCCATGCTGCTGTCCGCCTATGTTGCGGAGAATAAGCGGCAGGAAGAAAAGCTAAAAGCAGAACTAAACCGCAATGAAGAGCAGGACCGAAAGCTCGAGGAACTGAAAGGCAGGCTAAAAACCGAGCAGAGCCGAAGCGATGAGCTGGAGCAAAAACTTGAAGCGCTAAAGGGTATTGAAAAAAGCATAAACGAGCGCCAGCAGTCGCAACCCGTTATAACGAGATGAGCTATTTTAAACCGCACATTCTGTTGGTAGATGATGATCCCGGCCTGTTGCGTCTGATTTCGATGAGGCTGAATGCGTCGGGCTATGACGTGGAGTCCGTGGAAAGCGGCGAACAGGCGCTGGCCCGGCTTTCTATATCAATGCCGAATCTGGTGATTACCGATTTGCGCATGCCCGGCATGGACGGAATGGCATTGTTCGAGGCGATTCACAAAACCAACCCCACGCTGCCGGTAGTTATTCTGACCGCGCACGGCTCGATTCCGGATGCGGTTGACGCGACCAAGCGCGGCGTTTTTGGCTTCCTCACCAAGCCTTTTGAAAGCAAGACATTGCTGAGCCAAGTCGAAGCTGCGATCAAACTTGGCGGGGCCACCGGAATTAGTCCCGGCGAGAAAGACAGTGGTTGGCGAAAAGATTTGCTTACCCGCAGCCCGGTCATGGAAGACGTGCTTTCGCAGGCACGCCTGGTTGCGGAGAGTGATGCCAGCGTATTGATCCAGGGAGACAGCGGCACCGGAAAGGAATTGCTGGCGCAAGCCATTCATTTAGCCAGCCCGAGAAGCGGCAAGCCATTTGTCGCGATAAACTGTGGCGCGATACCGGAAAATCTCCTGGAGTCCGAGCTATTTGGCTACGTGAAAGGCTCCTTTACTGGAGCCACTCAGGACCGGAAAGGATTGTTCCAGGCGGCAAATGGAGGCACGTTGTTTCTCGATGAAATCGGCGATATGCCCCTCGCACTGCAAGTAAAGCTGCTCCGCGTGCTGCAGGAGAAACAGTTGCGCCCCGTGGGTTCCACCCAATCGATTCCGGTTGATGTCAGAGTTATTTCCGCCACCCACCACACGTTGGAAGTTCAGATGGCAGCGGGCAAATTCCGAGAAGATCTCTATTACCGGCTGAACGTGGTATCGCTAAAGATACCGCCGCTTGCGGCGCGTCGTGAAGACATTCCGCTGCTTGCTGGCCATTTTCTCAAAACACTAAGTGCCAAATACAACAAAAACATAAACGGTTTTGCCCTGGAAGCGCTGGAGCAGCTGGTTAGCGCGCCTTGGCCCGGCAATGTTCGCCAACTGCTTAATGTTATAGAGCAGGCAGTGGCGCTGTGTACGACCCCGATCGTTCCCCTGACGCTGGTGCAGAAAGCCTTGCACGGCAATGAAGAGCACGACTATTCTTCACTGGCCGATGCCAAGAAACATTTTGAACGCGAATATTTGGCGCAGCTTTTAAAAATAACCAACGGTAATGTGACGCGGGCCGCGCGCTTGGCAAAGCGTAACCGCACCGAGTTTTACAAGTTGCTCAAACGACACGCACTTGATCCGGCGTTATTTAAGATCCGCAAGTCCTGAAAATCGGGCGCTTGTCGCCATTTAAAGACTGTAAAAGCCGCCGTCTTTCAATGGAATGAAATGCATCCGGTCGTTGCCGTCGCCGCTCGGCGACACAGTTTCAAAAGTTTATCGATGCAATTTAATCTCACCGTATTGAATTATATGGCAATTGTGCTTCTGGCACGTTGCCTGCAATGGGTATCGCGCGGTTGCCAGAACTTCAGAGAGCGGAGAGTTGGAGGAGAAATTATGATTGCGGAAACTTGCAAGAGTGCCGCCGCGCTTGTATTGCTGGCGTGCATTCCTGTATTTGCGCAGGATGATCCGGTGAAAGTGAACGCTGACGTTATCGCAGCATTTAACAGATACGACGCCAATCACGACGGTTATTTAAGCAAAAGCGAGCTGAAAAAACGCGAGGATTTATTGCGGATATTTGCAGATGCCGATGCCAACCACGATGGGAAGCTGGATGTGAACGAATACGCTGCCGCGGAAACAGCATTGCAGCGCGCAAACGCGGAGCGCTATCTGGATGACGACATCATTACCGCGAAGGTCAAAGCCGCCTTACTCGAGGACCCGGACATGAAATCGCAGGATGTGAGCGTGGAAACCTACCGTGGAAATGTTCTATTGAGCGGATTCGTGGAACATCAAAGCCAGGTACGAAAGGCCGGGCGCATCGCATCAGGTGTGCGCGGTGTGGTATCGGTCAAAAACGCCCTGACGCTGCGGATTTAGGCAGGGGTAACGATGACCGATCCTGCGCGGCGTGAAATCCAGAATTCACCCGCGGGAAATTATAACAGCTGCTTCGATGATATTTTTCAGCGCAGGTGGAATTACCGCTTCGTCAACCTTACCGTATATTTGCGTTGCTGCTCACTGTCTTTATGAACCGGATCTTCTGAGGGATCGAAGATCGAGGAACGGAGGCATCTCGTCTTTTGCTGTTTTCTTCACGGGCACTACACAGCGATCGGCGCTTTGATCGCTGGATGCGGCTCGTACCCTTGCAAACGAAAATCCTCGTACTTGAAGTCATTTATATTACTGACCGAAGGATTAATGTGCATCACCGGCAGTTTCTTCGGTTGCCGCGACAGCTGTTCACGGGCCTGCTCCACATGATTAAGGTACAGATGGACGTCACCAAAAGTGTGGATAAATTCACCCGGCGTGAGCTTGCAGACTTGCGCCAGCATCTGCGTTAGCAGCGCGTAGGACGCAATGTTGAAAGGAACGCCGAGAAACACGTCGGCGCTGCGTTGGTAAAGCTGGCAGGAAAGCCTCTTCCGAACAACGTAAAATTGGAAAAACGCGTGGCATGGCAAGAGCGCCATTTTGTCGAGATCCGCCACGTTCCAAGCTGAAACTACAAGCCTCCTAGAATCCGGATTTCTCCCGATTTCCTCGATAATTCTGGCAATCTGGTCTATGTGTCCTCCGCCGGGCGTGGGCCAGGAGCGCCATTGAAAGCCGTACACCGGCCCAAGGTCCCCTTTTTCGTTTGCCCATTCATCCCAAATAGTGACGCCATTTTTCTTAAGGTAGTCGATGTTGGTCTCGCCTTTGAGAAACCACAGCAACTCGTGAATGACGGATTTCACATGGATTTTTTTGGTGGTAAGGAGCGGAAACCCGGCATTAAGGTCAAAACGCAGTTGATGGCCGAAAATACTCAAGGTACCGGTGCCGGTGCGGTCATTTTTCGGTACACCGCGATCGAGGATGTGCTGCATCAAGTCCAAGTACTGGCGCATTCTTGAGAGCCTAAGTTAAAACCGGCTGCCGGGCAACGGGTTCTGAAAATCTTTTGATTCGCAGGCCGGAAGCTTGGTTATAATCCAGCAATAATTTTTATTTTACCGCACCAAGGTACCCATGCTGGCCAAACTTGCGCCGCACGCGTCAGTGCTGTCCGTTGTTGAGCTTGCAGAGATCTCCCACGTTCTGTTCGTACTCCCGAAGAGCGAACAGCTTCCGGTTTTTCCGGGATCGGAAACGTTGCGGGCGCTGTTGAAACGCCGCGCGATGAAAGCTTCACAACTGGCCGGCACTCCGCTTTTTGGCACGCTTCCGCACGGCGGGCTGGCGGCATGGACAATGCTGGATTTGACCAAACCCGTATTCGAACAGCACACCGTGTTGCGCAAGGCGGTGCAGCCGCTGCTTGAGGAAAATCCGAAGACGCTTTGTATCTCGGTTCATGGAACTCGTGACGAACGTGCAAAGGCCGGGCACCTTGCGGCGTACGTAGCCTGGGCCAATGGGGCCGAACTGCCGCAGAGGAAAAAGAAACCGCAATTCAAATCGCTTGCCGCAATTGCGATTTATGGCGCCCCTGAAAGTAACGGTTTTGAAGCGCTGCGGGCGCGCGCGGAAGGCAACGTGCTGTGCCGTGAACTCACCATTTTGCCCCCCAACGAACTTACCCCGGAGCTGTACCGCCAGCGCATCAGGAAAATTGCGAAAGATTGCGGTTGGGAGCATGAGGAATTCGGGCTGCAAAAACTGCGCAAAATGGGAGCGGGAGCATTTGTCGCGGTTGCGCAGGGCAGTTTTGAGGAAGACGCCGCGATCGTGCATTTGCGCTATCGTCATAGGCGGGCAAAACACTCGCTGGCGCTGGTGGGCAAAGGCATCTGCTTCGACACCGGCGGACACAACCTCAAACCGGCCCGTTCCATGCACGGCATGCACCAAGACATGAACGGCTCGGCCGTGTGCCTTGGGATTCTGCTCGGCGCGACACGGGCGGAGCTCGCGGTTAATGTCGATTGCTGGTTAGCGATTGCGCAGAATCACATCGGTCCTAAGGCCTATAAGCAGAACGAAGTGGTGAAAGCGCTCAACGGGACCACCATCGAAATTGTGCATACCGATGCCGAAGGACGCATGGTACTGGCAGACACACTGACCATGGCAGCAAAAGGCAAACCTGCAGTGATCATAGATTTCGCCACACTCACCGGCAGCATGGTGGTGGCGCTGGGCGAGCGCTATTCCGGGGTGCTAGGCAATCGCGAGGGTTTGCTGGCGCAGGCGGTCGCAGCGGGCAAGGCAAGTGGCGAGAGGATGTGCTTGTTTCCGCTGGATGAGGATTACGAGCAGGCGCTGGATAGCAAGATTGCAGATATTAAGCAGTGCACGCTTGATGGCGAAGCTGACCACATCCTTGCGGGGTGCTTCCTCAAGCGCTTTGTGCACGATCTGCCGTGGTTGCATGTCGATTTGTCTGCAAGCAGCTGCAAAGGGGGCTTAGGGGCGGTCGCATCGGACATAACTGGATTCGGAGTCGGCTGGGGCATGGAGATGATCAAGACCATTATCCGCGCATGAATTTGCAAAGGGAAAGCATATGAAACCATTTACCGTTACTGCAGTAGCCATTTTTATTCTGGTGGCGATTGTACATTTATTGAGGCTCGTATTCGACTGGGACATTACCGTGAACGGCTTTGTGATTCCGATGTGGGTGAGCGTGCTCGGCTTGTTTATTCCGGGTGCGCTGGCTTATTTTCTCTGGCGCGAGGCGTACAAGACTAAATAGCGTGCCGCGGGTTTTGCTGCACGATGTTGCCGCTTGCGGCCATTAACACATTTTTCATCTTGGTTTCCTGTCCCACACGTAGCGCACGAAGCGCTGCCAACGGTTTTGCTTCTGCGCGAGTTTATTTTTGGTTTTCGCCGCCTGGCGGTCGCGCTCCACGCCGCACTTCACCTGTTCATGGATTTGCCGCAGGGTCAAACCCCCGGGGCCCTTAAGATTATCCGGATCGTTGTTGGAAGACACCTTTACTCCACTGAAATACACAGGGGATATGTTAAACTTTATTGCTATTTTTTTCGAGGAAAATCATGTCAGGCAATACCCTGGGACGACTCTTCTGCGTGACTTCCTTCGGTGAATCGCACGGGCCCGCGATCGGCTGCGTGGTCGACGGTTGCCCTCCCGGGATGGCGCTTACTGCGGAGGACATTCAGAAAGAGTTGGATCGCCGCAAACCCGGCACTTCGCGCCATGTCTCGCAGCGCAGGGAATCCGACACGGTGGAAATCCTTTCCGGCGTATTTGAAGGCAAAACCACTGGCACGCCGATAGCGCTCTTGATCCGCAATGAAGACGCACGCAGCAAAGACTATGGAAATATCATGGACACCTTCCGTCCCGGGCACGCCGATTACACCTACTGGCAAAAATACGGCGCTCGCGATTACCGTGGCGGGGGCAGACAATCGGCTCGCGAGACGGCAGTGCGTGTTGCAGCGGCAGCAATTGCCAGGAAATGGCTGAATGAGAAATACGGTGTAGTGATCCGCGGCTACATGTCGCAACTCGGCCCCATCGAAATCCCGTTCAAAACCTGGAACGCGGTGAAGGACAATCCGTTTTTTGCTGCGGACGACAGCATGGTTCCGCAGCTTGAGGAATTCATGGACAAGCTCAGGAAATCCGGCGATTCCTGCGGTGCAAGAATTACAGCGATCGCAGAGCACGTACCGGTGGGCTGGGGTGAGCCGGTATTCGACAAGCTGGATGCGGATATCGCCCACGCCATGATGAGCATCAACGCAGTGAAAGCAGTGGAAATCGGCGCGGGTATCGCTTCAGTCAAACAAGCGGGAAGCGAGCATTCGGATGAAATGACTCCGCAAGGATTTTTGAGCAATAACGCTGGCGGAATTCTTGGCGGTATTTCTACCGGGCAGAATATCGTGGTCAATATCGCGGTGAAGCCTACTTCGAGCATTCGCCTGCCGCGTCGTTCCATTGACAAACAGGGCAAGCCCACCGTGGTCGAAACACACGGACGCCACGATCCGTGCGTCGGCATTCGCGCCACTCCGATCGCCGAGGCCATGCTGGCGCTGGTGCTTATGGATCATGCGCTGCGCCACCGTGGCCAAAATGCGGATGTGCGGTGTCCAACGCCTACAATCCCATCGCGAGCTGAAAAAGACACGCATTCCGACAGCAAAGCTATGCCCAAAGAAAATCCGGATCCGGATGAGGCCTGATGAATATTACCAGGCAGTCGATACGGTTCAGTGCATCGCCTGAGAGTTTGTTTGATGCATACCTCAGCTCTAGAAGGCACGCCGCGATACTCGGCAGCAGGGTTTCAATCGGCAAGGCGGTCAGCAGACGCTTTACTGCATTTAACGGCATTCTTTCGGGCAAGAATCTGCTGATTGTTGCGAAAGAACTTATTGTTCAGTCGTGGCGTTCGCGCAAGTGGAAGAAAACGCATCCGGATTCAATCTTAATCTTGATGTTCAGCAAGTACGGGCGTGGTGCGCAGATTGATCTGGTTCACGTGAATATCCCGCGGCATGATTTACGAGGCGTAACCCGTGGCTGGAAAGTTACTACTGGAAACCCTGGTTTGAATACTTGAAGCGCCAGCGCTAGAAACCCGCGTTCTTCGCGCATGCCAAGCCATCCGTACTGGCGTCTCTCCAGTTTCTACTTTTTTTATTTCGCTTTTGTCGGCGCGTTTTCGCCTTATTGGAGTCTGTACCTCAAATCCCTAAGTTTCAGCGCTTCGGAAATCGGCGTACTGATGTCGTTATTGATGGTAACGCGCATTTTTGCACCTACGCTCTGGGGCTGGTTGGCGGACCGCAGCGGAAAGCGCGCTGGAATTGTCCAAATCGCCGGGGCATTAAGCTTTGCAAGCTATCTCGGAGTATTTTTCGGCAGGAGTTTCTGGTGGATGTTTGGGGTCATGACGCTGCTGAGTTTTTTTTGGAGCGCATCGTTGCCGCTGGTGGAAGCGATCACCCTCAGTCACCTGGGGGACAGCACTGCGCGATACGGGCGGGTGAGACTATGGGGCTCCATCGGCTTTATCATCGCTGTCATAGGCACTGGTTACATCTTGGACGTTGCACACGTTCACAGTCTGCTTTGGCTAGTGCTGGGGACAATTGCGGGAATTCTTGTTTTTTCGCGCTATATTCCTGAGATCGAAACCGCGGTCCACCACACCGACCGCTTCCCGGTGTCGCAAATAATCAGGCGACCGGAAGTTGCAGCACTGTTCGCTGCTTGCTTCCTGATGGTAGCCGCGCACGGACCGTTTTACACTTTCTATTCCCTATATTTAGTGGCACACGGATACAGCAAGGGCGCAATAGGCTGGTTGTGGGCGGTGGGTGTGATTTGTGAGATCGCGGCATTCATCGGCATGCCGCGCATCATGCAGCGCTTTTCCGTTCCGCAGATTCTAGGTATGAGTTTTACACTTGCCGTCATCCGCTTTCTTTTGATCGGCTGGTTGGTCAATTCCGTAGCTTTCATTTTATTTGCGCAGGTGTTGCACGCTGCGACTTTTGGTACTTATCACGCCACTGCGATGGCGGCCATCCATCACTACTTCCGCGGCAGGCATCAGGCCACGGGGCAGGCACTTTATACCAGCCTTACTTTCGGTGCCGGCGGCACGTTCGGCGCGCTGATTAGCGGTTACCTTTGGGATTACTTGGGTGCAAGCCTAACGTTCAGTATGGCTTCGCTTTTCGCGCTGTGCGGGCTTTTGCTGATAGTCTGGAAATTTAGGCTTAGGAGCTGAACTGGAACCTGTTCTAGCGCCTCTCAATATGTAATAATTTATAGCTTATTTGAGGTACTTACGTGATGAGCGGTCAAACCCTTTACGATAAGCTTTGGCACAGCCATCTGGTGCAGGAAGAGCCCGATGGCACGGCTTTGATTTACATCGACCGTCACTTGGTGCATGAAGTGACCAGTCCGCAGGCGTTCGAGGGGCTGAAGCTCGCCGGAAGAAAACCCTGGCGCATGGATTCGGTGTTGGCGACAGCGGATCACAACACGCCGACCGTAGCGTGGAATGAAGGAATCAAGGACCCGATATCGCGCCTGCAGGTGGAGACACTGGACGCCAACATACGCCAGTATGGCGCCAAAGCGTACTTTCCATTCCTGGACCCGCGCCAGGGCATCGTTCACGTTATCGGCCCGGAACAGGGTGCGACGCTTCCTGGAATGTCGGTAGTCTGCGGCGACTCGCATACCAGCACCCATGGGGCGTTTGCGGCGCTCGCGTTTGGCATCGGTACCTCTGAAATCGAACATGTGCTGGCCACTCAATGCCTGCCTCAAAAAAAATCCAAGGCGATGCAAATCGTGGTGGAGGGCGAGCTAAATAAAGGTGTCACGGCGAAAGACGTTATGCTCTCGATCATCGCCAAAATTGGCACTGCCGGCGGCAGCGGTTATGCAATTGAATTTGCCGGCAGCACCATACGTTCTTTAAGCATGGAAGCCAGGATGACCATTTGTAACATGTCAATTGAAGCCGGTGCGCGCGCCGGAATGATAGCCGTGGACGAGACCACGCTGGGGTATGTAAAGGGTCGTCCATTCGCACCTAAAGGCGGAATGTGGGAGAGGGCATCAAGCTTCTGGAAGACTCTTAAAAGCGACGAGGACGCGCGATTTGACAAAGTCGTTCGCCTTTCCGCAGCAGACGTCAAGCCGCAGGTGACCTGGGGCACTTCGCCGGAAATGGTCGGCACCGTGGATGACCGTGTTCCCGATCCCGCGCGCGAGACCAATCCGGTGAAGCGCCAAGCGATGGAACGGGCGCTAACCTATATGGGACTCGCTCCGAATACGCCGATCAAGGAAATCAAGCTTGACAAGATTTTTATTGGCTCATGCACCAACTCGCGAATCGAAGATTTGCGTGCTGCGGCGCAGGTCGTGCGCGGCAGGCATATTGCGTCCAATATTAAACTGGCGCTGGTGGTACCGGGTTCAGGATTGGTCAAGCGCCAGGCCGAAGCGGAGGGTCTAGACAAAGTTTTTGTCGACGCCGGTTTTGAGTGGCGCGAACCGGGCTGTTCCATGTGCTTGGGTATGAATGACGACCGCCTACAGCCCGGCGAGCGCTGCGCCTCGACCTCCAACCGGAATTTTGAGGGGCGCCAGGGCGCCGGCGGCAGGACTCATCTGGTAAGCCCAGAAATGGCAGCGGCAGCTGCGATTGCCGGGCATTTTGTGGATGTGCGCGGCAATTACAGCTAACTTGGGAACAGAGTTGAAAACGTTCAGGGTTATTTTGTTGCTTGGTTTATTGGCTTGGCCGCTCGCCGGGTGCAATTCGATGGCAAGCTCATGCAATAACGTTACTGCGCCGGACCAGACGAATAGTCATAGTCAAGCTGACGACGATAGCGGGTACTGATGGAAAAATTCATCCAGCTTGACGGAATGGTCGTGCCTATGGATCGTGCTAACGTGGACACCGACTCGATCATCCCCAAGCAATTTCTTAAATCTATCAAACGCAGCGGCTTCGGACCCAACCTGTTTGATAGCTGGCGCTACCTGGATCACGGCGAGCCGGGCAAGGACAATCGCAGCCGCCCGTTGAACTCGGATTTCGTCCTTAACCAGCCGCGCTACCAGGGCGCGCAAATCCTGCTTGCGCGCGAGAATTTTGGATGCGGCTCAAGCCGCGAACACGCGCCGTGGGCGCTGCTCGACTATGGTTTCCGCGCGCTGATCGCGCCCAGTTTTGGCGAAATTTTTTATAACAATTGTTGTAAAAACGGGTTATTGCCGATAGAGCTTGACGCCGCTTCCGTAGCGCAGTTATTCCGCGAAGTAGCCGAGCAACCTGGCTATCGGCTTAAGGTGAATTTGGCCGCGCAAACC
>Ga0335079_10003639_pt1 | contig 17769 bp, 12 predicted proteins | sample Lox_Sample_33_FD_206719 | JGI IMG/M metagenome (GOLD analysis project Ga0335079, IMG submission 206719) | Soil microbial communities from Loxahatchee National Wildlife Refuge, Florida, United States - Lox_Sample_3.3 | ecosystem: Environmental > Terrestrial > Soil > Wetlands | place: USA... | reverse complement strand
TCCAGCCCTTGGGCAGCGCGGGTAACTTGGCCGGATCAAAATCGAGCGCGACTTCGTCGCCCGACCCAAAGACCACCAGGCGGTCGTCGAAAGAGCTCAGCAGCGGGAGCACATCGCCGTAACGCGTGTACGCGCCCGTGGGGCGGGTGTAAGGGCCGGTCTTGCTGGCGTTTTCGTAGACGTATTTCACGTTGCCCGGCGGCTGGTCTTCGATCTTGAGCGGAAATCCGTGGAAGCGCAGGTCGGCGCGGGCCAGCGGGACAGGCGTGATGCGGGATTGCTGATCTTGCTCGGTGCGATTGATGAGAATGTTGTCCCAGTAAATCTGCAGGTTGGTCTGAATGCGGATGCGCTGCGTGCCCTCGGGCAGCTTGCCGGTAAGATCGGCGGTCATGGTGCGCGCGCCACCCGCGGGGAAACCCAGGTCATCGACCACGCGCACCCATTTTTCAGTTTTATCTTTGTCGCTGTAAACCAGCGCTTCGACGTAGGGCGCGACTGGCTCGAGGCCGGCTTGATAAGCCGCATACATGCTGGTGGCAGTGAAGTATTCAATTTCGCCATGCATCAGCAACCACAGCGGCCCTCCGCGATAGGGCGAGCCGAGATCGAGTTCCAGCGTGTGCATTTTGGCAAAGCCTTGAAACGGCTCGAGGCCAAAGTCGCCGACGAAGCGATGCGCAAGCAGGTCGGGAAGAAGACTGTGGCCGTGTTCATCCGAGGCAGCGGCGGGCGGAGGAGCGTCGCGGCTGAGGACGACCTTGAACGGCGGAAACGGCGGATTGCTGGCAAAATATTCGTTGGGGAAAACCTCAAGATCGGCTGGGTGATCGATTGCCAGCAGCTTCACTTGATCGAGGTAGACGGCTTCTTCCAGCGGCTCCATGAAGCGGAAGCTGAGCTTGCCGTTTTTCTCGCGAATCATGCTGCGATCGATCTTGACGTACTCGGTTGATCGGGGAATGTTGCGTTGATCGGGACCAACCCAGTGGCCGATCACGCCATCGCCGAGCATATCGGCGACAAGTTCGTAGCTGTGGCCGTTCCAGACGAAGAGAGTTGGACAAGAACTGCCTCGACGATCCATCTCGACGAAGTTCTGCTGAGTGTTCGCAGGAACATCGATTTCATCCTGCAGCACGCCGCTCGGCCAGAGCATGCGGACAATATCGGCTTGCTTGGCCTGGCCGAGGCCGACGGTGAGGTAAGGCGAGTTTTGCCCGAGATAGCCGTTTGACCCGTAGATCTCGAATTTCTGGCGAATGCCGTCAGAAAAAACTTCGACTTTAGTGCCGATGGCACTTTTGTTGTCGGCGAGACCTTTGAGATAAAGCCGCAGCCAGTTGTTTTTGTTGCCGCCTTCATTGCGCAACAAAATCGCGGGGCCATGGTTTTGCGTGATGAGCAGGTCGGTGGCGCCATCGTTGTCGTAATCGCCAGTGATGATGGCGCGCGGGTCTTTCAATTGAATTCCATCGAGGCCAACATCGCTGGTGACGTCTTTCCAGCCATCGGGGCCCAGGTTGCGGAACAGCTTGATTTCGAACTTCTCTGGCCCCATCTTCTGTAAATATCTCTCGCCAACAACAACCAAATCGACCCAGCCGTCATTATCGTAATCGAAGGCCGCGAGGCCGAAGGCACGATGCCAATCGTACTCTGGTAGCTGAGCTTTCTCGAAGGCTTTGCCTTGGTCGTTGCGCCAGAGAGTGATCCCATCCAGGCCAAAATGCGTCAAGGCCAAGTCCATCCAGCCATCGTGGTTGAAGTCGAGTGCGGTTACAGCAAAACTTGGCCCAGATTCGGGCAGAAGGAGCGGACGGAATTTCCCTTCCCGTGGATTCTCAAATATGACTGGGGAGTAGAGCGTTGCCCGGGCCAAGTTACCAGCTCTGCTGGTCACGATGTCAATGGCCCGATCATTATTGAAGTCAGTGCCAATTGCTGCCGAGCTGGAATCCGAGCCACTGAGGCCCCTGGCTTCAGTCACGTCCGTGAACGTACCATTTCCATTGTTGCGCCACATCATGTTGCTACCCGGGAGCTCTTTCGGCCACGAACCCTTCGTCGGTTCCGGAGTTAATCGAGTAACGTATAGATCGAGATCACCGTCATGATCGTAGTCGACGAAAGTGAGGCTCATGATTTGCTGGCGCTCCCTGGGACTGGGCGGCATCGAATCCGCCCCGGTATTAATTCCAGCTTGTTGATTCACACCCTTGAAGGTGCCGTTCTTTTCATTGTGGAGAAGTAGGATGCGATTGCCGAGACTTACGGCGAGGTCTGCGAATCCATCATTGTCGTAGTCTCCGGCGGTGCAACTGATCGCATGGAGGGTCGGATCGAGTCCGGCTTTTCTTGTCACATCTTCGAACTTGCCATCGCCCAGGTTGTGATAGAGCGCCATGCCGCTTTGCGGACCGTTGTCGGCCAGGAAAAGATCAATCTTGCCGTCGCCGTCATAGTCGAGGAAGCATGCACCCGGGCCTAAGGATGACACCACATCGTGCGCGGCATTGGGCGCAAGGTTTGACGCGATCCCCGTTTCCTTTGTCACATCCACAAACTTCACCGGAATCTGCGGGGGCACTTTTTGTGGCGCGAGAGGCGATTCCTCCGCCAGCGAATATTTCCCTTGGTCTCCGTAGGCAAGGCCGATGGGAGTGCCGAGTTTTTCCTGGGTGATGTGTTGGAAGCGGGCGAGATGTTCGTGGGCCTGAGCCGTATCGCCCGACTGCTGATAGGCACGCGCCATTCCGAACTCGGCCGAGGCGTGGAGTAGATTTAGCTTAAGCGCGTGCCGGAAGGCGTCGATGGCCTGGGGAAACTGTTTGTCTTGCGAATAGGAAGCGCCGAGGAAGTACCAGGTGTCGGCATCGTTGGGGTCGAACGCCGTGACGCGGCGAAAAGAATCGATGGCTGCCTGTGCGTTGCCTGAATTCTTGTAGAGCAGGCCGAGGTTGTACCAGCAGCGCGGATCGTTAGGGTCCCGCCTGGTTGCCTCCTCAAGCAGTGGTTTAGCGGCCTCGATGCGCGTCAGGTTAAGCAGGGCGATGCCTTGATTGAGGCGGGCCATCTGCAAGCCGGGGTCGAGAGCGGCGGCATCCTGAAAGGCTTTCAGGCCTTTCTCGAAGAGTTGCTGGTTCATGTAGGCCGCGCCGAGATTGTTCAGCCGGGCGGCCTCGGCCGGATTTGCCAGCGTCGAACTTGACGGCTTTTGTGCCGGCGTGGCGAAGACACCGACCCCTGCCAAAATTAGCACAAAAGCTAGCGCTAGCCGCCTGGGCATGATGGAACTTTAGCAGAGTTGCTTCGAGCGTGTTGTTGGGAGTCCGAATAACGGGCTGAACTTAAAATCAGTTCTCAGTGGTCAGTTCCCAGTTCTCAGTTTGGTTTCGCCGACGCTTTCTTGTACGCTCTCGCGCTGACCGCGCCCTTCCCTTCTTCGACCGTCACAGTCTGTCCCGCGTTGACGTTAGAGAGTTTGTCCACTCGCCCGCTGGGCCACTCGATTTCCAGCGAATCGGCTTTGGTATCGTTGCCAATGCCAAAGGTCAGCACCAGTTCGCTCTGTGACAGGTAACTCGACCCGCTATGCAGCATCTGCCATTGCTGATTCTTTCCGCTTGTCACCCGCACGACGGCGCCGATGCCATCACGATTGGATTTTGTACCCCTCAGCTTCACGCGGAGACTGTGATTGGTTCCACCTTCGGTATGGAAGAGGTAGACCCGGCCGCCATTGGTAGTCACGAGGACGTCGAGCGATCCGTCGTTGTCGATATCGGCATAGGCGGCACCGCGGGCTACTTTGGGAGCGGCAAATGCCGGGCCTAGAGACTCCGTGACTTCCTGGAATCTTCCGCCGCCCAGGTTGCGGAATACATGAGGCGGCTCGGCGTAGCTGACGCGCTTCTGCACCTCCTGAATCTGGTCTTCGATGTGGCCGTCCGCGACCAGAATGTCAGACCAGCCGTCGTTGTCGTAATCAAAAAAGAAACAGCCGAAGCCAAGAGTGATCAGTGTCGCGCGACCGACTTCCGATCGTGGCGCTTCGTCCACAAAAAGACCGTTGCCTTCGTTGTGGTAAAGCGAAAGCATCTGATTGGCGAAGTTGGTGATGATGATGCTGGCATGCCCGGAGCGGTCGTAGTCGGCCGCGTCAACCCCCATGCCGGCGCGGGCCACGCCGTCTTCGCTAAACGCTATTCCGGCTGAGACGCCGCGTTCTTCGAAAGTCCCGTCGTGTTTGTTCAAATACAGTTTGTTGGGTTGTGTGTCGTTGGCCAGCAAAATGTCGGGCCAGCCGTCATTGTTGTAGTCGAGAATCGCGACGCCCAGAGTCTTTGAGGTCGGGTCGAAAAGTTTCGCTTTCTGTGTGGCATCTTCGAACTTGCTGTTGCCGAGATTGTGCCAGAGGCGAACCGATGAACCCTTGTACGACTCGGGCGTGCAGTAGGATTTGTGCGTGCCATCGAGCGTACAAAAAAGATCTCCTTCGATGGACCACTGAACGTAATTCGCAACTAGCAGATCGAGCTTGCCGTCGCGATCGTAATCCACCCAGGCGGCGCTGGTGGAAAATTCGTTCGGGCCCCAAAGTCCGGCGGATTTGGTTACGTCCGTGAACGTACCGTTGCCGTTGTTGTGGAAGAGATGACTCTGGCCGAGGGCGCTGATGAAAAGATCGTCATAACCATCGTTGTCATAATCGCCGACGGCAACGCCAAGCCCGAACATGGGGACAGCCAATCCGGCCTTCTGTGTTACATCGGTAAACGTTCCGTCATGATTGTTGTGGTAGAGCTTGAGCGTGGACGCCGCGCCCGGATGTCCGGGCCAGTTTTCTCCGTTGACCAGCAGAATGTCGGGCCAGCCGTCGTTGTCGTAGTCGATGAAAGCACAGCCCGGTCCCATGGTTTCGGGCAGATATTTTTTCCCGAAGGCGCCGTTGTTGTGAATGAAGTGAATGCCAGCCTGAGCGGTGATGTCGCGGAACCGGATGCTCTGGGCTTGCATGCGAGGGGTGATCAGCATGACGGCCATCCACGCGCAAACCAGCAGCGGAGCAGCGAAGGAGGAAAAAGGAGCCAGGTGCAGTCTTTGCTTCTGCTTTCGCATTATTTGAAGGCCCCGCTCGACGGGGTAGAGGTGGAAGCAAGCCCGGCGTTGCCCGGCCGGACAGCCGAGGCGACTGTCCTCATGTGTTTCGTGGTGATACCCGGCAGCGGGACAGAGACGTGCTCGTGAATCGCCTGGCGTTCGTTATTGTCCTCAGGGTGAAGCTGGCGGTAGGGCCCGGTAATCGTCTGCGACGCTTCATCGGCCTTGAAACGCAGATAGCGGACCTGGTGCTCGTGCGCTTGTTTTTCATCGCCCAGTCCGCTGTAGCAGAGCATCAGGTTATAGTGCGCCTGAAGATCTTCAGGATCCACGGCGAGGACCGACTGCAGCACAGGAATGGCCTCTCCATATTTCCGCTGTAGAAACAGAATCCGGCCCAGGTCGTTGAGCGCAACACGGTCGCGGGGATATTGTGCCAGGACTTTGCGCAAATGTTCGGCAGCGCCATCGTAGTTGCCGTCACTGCGCAGGACCCGCGCATAGAAGAAGTTCGCGCGCGCCAGATCGGGGCTGAGCGAGAGCCCTTTCTCCAGCATTGTGCGGGCCCGCGCCATGTCGCCTTCCTGCACCGCAGCACGGCCGAGGTTGACCCAGCCATCAGGATTCTTGGGATCAATTTCAGTGACCTTCTGGAAGGCGGCGGCTGCGGCTTTCAAATCTCCTTGAAGAAACAAACCGATGCCGTAATCGTTCCAGCGCTGCCAGTCGTCGACCTGCAGCGCCACCTTCGGCTGCGGCGCGGGAGAGTTGTGTGACGCGACGCTGAGTGTGACTTCATCTTCGGCGAGCGCAACCACCGGAAGATCAGGAATTTCTTCCCGTTTGGCAGAAATCCCAGACAGGGGTGCGTTGAAGGTGAACTCCCGGTCATCGTAGTCCGCCGTGACTTCGGGTTTGAGCGAGGCTGGATCGGGTGCGCCGGCGAACGAGAACTGGGTGTTCCACCAGGCAAACTTGCGATAGCACAGGCGGGCATGCAGTGTAATCTTGTTCCCAGCGCTCTCCGGAATGAGCAGGCGATAGTGAACCGTATCTGCCGCACCGGGCGGAATCAAGTGGACGTAAACTACAGCGCGCGTAGCCCACGCGTTGCGTTTGTTGATGGGATTGCCGTGCGCGTCAACCTGGAGCGAACGGTAAAAGTGCGCGCCTTTTTCCACCGGGCCTTTGCCGTTGTCCTCAACCATTCCGCTCCAGAAAACGGTTTGGCCCTTCTCATCCGTTCCCTTCAGCTCGAGCCAGTTGTCATAGGCGTCCACGGTGCCCCCGGGGAAGAAATGGCCGATCTTCCTCGTCCGGACAACCACGTCCACGCGCACGGTGTCGCCTCGGCGGACCACCGGCTGCACTCGGCTGAGAGGCGCGGTGACTGGCGCAGCCTCGGCCTCAGTCGCCGGGGTGATCTTAGTCTCGGCTTCTTCGCCAACGGCAAAGGTCGTCGACAACTCAGACTGTCCCGCGGAAGCGGCCGACCGTGCTTCACTTTCCGAAGAGAGCGCGAAAATATCTACGCTCAGAATCTTGTTCTTCAGAAAGTCTTCGCTGATTTTGAGCTGTTCGGCGTCCTCATTTGCGGTTGGCAGCGCCGTATTCGCTCCGGGGAAGCGGTGGGAGTGCACCTTACCATCCACGTTGCCGAGGTCTTTGGAGGGAGAGAGCGGCATGTGGCAATCGGCGCATTGTTGCGGTTTGGGCGGATAGTAGAAAGAACGCGCCCCTTGTCCGGAAACGCCGCTGGCCTGCCAGTTGTCATACTCATTGAAACCACGGAACCAGCGGTAGTGGTTCACCGGAATGTCGAGGTGAACCTTGTGGCAGCTTGAGCAAAACTCGGCCGTCTGCTCGCGCATGAAGGGTTTGAGGAAAACGCGGCGGTGCGGTTCGGGATTCAACCTGATCAGGAAATCGTGCAACGTCCGCACCAGGGGATTTTGCGTGGCGGCCAATTCATGGAGCTTGGGATATTCAAGGTAGAAATCTCCCTGGCCCATGGTGCTTTTCACGTCTGCGATCGAGTGGCACATCATGCACCCGAGCCCAGCCTGCGATTCAGGGCGGTGCACGATTTGCTTGATGGGAGTATCCATTAGTCCGCTATAGAGCACGGCGGGATCGTGGCAACCGCCGCACCATTTCGAAGGGCGGGTTCCCACCGTATCCTGCATGTACTCGATGCTTTTGCGATACCACTGATTGTTGAACGACGAAAAATGGTGCGCCGAGCTAAACCACTGGTTGTAGATATCTTCGTGGCAGCGCTTGCAGGATTCTGATTCCATGAAAAACTTGCTGGGGATTTTCTGGCCACCATAGACCTGGGCAGAACTGGGGAAAAAGGGGCCGCTGGGGCCATCGCCTTCGCCGTCCATGGTTGCGGCCGGCATCAGCGGATTCTCAATGCGCCCGCGCTGCTGCCAGCGTGATTCCCGGGCGTAGCGGGCAACATATCCCAGCCCCACCAAGAGGACGAGACAGATGCAGACACGGAGAATTGCGCTCGCCGGCTTGAAAGCCAGCCAGCCACGTTTTCCGGCGAGATCAGCAAGCAGAAAGCCGACGCCGGCGAGGCTGAGAAGGATGTGCAGATACAGCCAGTTCCACTCCGCCCTCGCCGTGCCGAGCTTGATGAGGACGGCACCAAGAATCCCGCCCGCAGTCAGCAAAGTCCAGCCGATGCGCGCAATCCAACTTGGAGTTTTCAATAAGCTGGCGAGATAGACCACCAGCAGAATTGTGGCGACAACGCCCGCCGCAGCGTGAAGCAGCACGACCGCCGGATAGATGAGGTTCGGTTGGGGAAAAGCGTAGAGATAGATAGCCGAGGCAAACAAAAAGATCAGCAGCCCGGGCAAAACGCGATGGCGTAGGAATCCCCTGGACATTTCCGTTATTCACGAAGGCCGCGCCGGGGTCCTGTAGCCAGCCCACGGGTGAACGCCAGCCTATCTCCGGTGCAATTCTCACGAAATAGTATAAAGGCACTAAGAGCTGACCTCGAATCAGGCGGAGACAAACGGCAGGCGCAGTTGAGGTAGGGGCAGGAGGGTCTTCAGAACTCGAAATATCCGCCACTGCTGGCTCGGCGGGGACTGCCATCGGTCCCGGTGGCCGGAAGGAGGCCCACCACTCCGCGCAGGTTCTCCCAAGCGGCCTGGTTTAACGCCGGGTCAGAACCGACAAGTTCGCGGATCATCTCCCAGGCGGCAATATTGAGCGCACCCTCGGGCGCGGGACCCATAGCGAGGGAAACTGAGCATTGCGGACAGAAACAAATCCGGCGGGCCCCCGACTTTTGCCGGGGCCGGATTCCCACCGTTTGGGCGAACATATACACTGCCACGGATTTGTGTCCGGCTTCGAGTTCCCGGTTACAGCGAAGACAGTACAGGTTTTCCAAAGACGTCCTTTCCTGCGGCGGGTTGCGTTGCCAAGACAAATACTGTCCCGGCGGCAACGCAGAAGACAAGTGCGTAAAAGGATTCCTGCGAGCGTGCCACTGTCGCCAGAACCAAGCTGTGCTCTAGTCAGAAACTGGCGGTATCGTGCACCCTACTACGATGAGTTCGGAAGATGCACGCTTGATTACCGGGTGGTCACGACCCAGGACATTTCAACCACCTGCCAAGTTCTTCCGGCTGTCACATCTGCGCCGGCTGCGGGGATGCGAACAGGTGGCAGCGGTCTGTTACCGGGTTCGCAGCCGTGGCATCGAGTTCCTGCTGGTTCAGACTCGCGGCGGGCGCTGGACCTTCCCCAAGGGTAGCGCCGAGCCGGGGTTGACCCATGCACAAGCCGCTGCCCTTGAAGCCTTCGAGGAGGCAGGAGTTCATGGCCGCATGGAGGAGGCTTCGTTTGCCCGCTACTTCCGCCGTAAGGACGAAAAACGGGGTGCTGCCGCGATTGATCTTGCGGTGAACGCCCATCTTTGTGAAGTCTCGCGGCTTGATCCGCCGCAGGAGCTCGATCGAAACCCCACCTGGTTTTCAGCCGGGCAGGCGAAACGCCGTTTGCGGGAGGGGCGCAAACCAGATTACGGGGCCGAGCTCGCTCGCGTGCTGGACCGTGCCGTAGCGCGCGTCCAACGATTGCATGGTCGAACGACTGCGGCCGACGCACTGCAAAAAGTGCTCTTTATTGACCATCCGCGAGGGACGGTCTTGAAAGGCAAAGTTTTGGATACGAGCGCAAAGAGCCGCCGAAACATGCAGTGAAGTTCAGCGGCCCTGCCATTGGCAAAACCAGCTCTTGGGCCGGTGGGTCATTGCGTTGTGGTTGGCCATGGGCCACGATGCGCTTCCAATTCTTCCGCGACTGCCAGTACGATTTCCTCTTCCCACGGACGTGCAGCGATTTGCACACCGATGGGCAATCCTTCGAGCGACTTGCCTAGGGGAACCACTGCGGCGGGCATGCCCAGAAGATTGAACCACTCCGTGTAGCTCCACGCGTCGAGATACTCGACCATCTGGCCATCGATTTCCCATTTGCGTTCACCGTGGAAGAACGCAGGCACCGAAGCCACGGGACAGAGTAGTACGGGATAGTCACGCATTTGCTTGAAAATCTGCAGGCGCACTTCGTCGCGTTGAATCCAGGTATCAAGCAGCGACTGTCCACTGTGCGCAGGCTCGGCTGTGACCCAGGAAGAAAATTCTTTCAGAATCGGGCCTAGTTCCGCTTGGCGGCCTTTTAGCATCGGGCCAAGCAGCATGCCGCCCGCAACCCCAAAAAACTTCCACCACAATTGCCGTGCTTGTTCCAGTCCCCCGGGACGAAACGGTTCCACCCGGAATCCCGACCGCCGCAAGGCTTCCGCTGCAGCGCGCACTGCTGCCCGCGTTTCCGCTGTCACCGGCGTGTGGCCATCATCTTCAAAGTAGCCAATGCGCAACTTCCTGAGTTCCTCCCGTTCTGGCCAGCGAATCGGGACTGGCGCAGCCGAAGGATCGCCGTCGTCGGGCCCGTGCATGACTTCGAACAATAGTTTCAAATCCGCCGCTGAGCGTGCCATCGGCCCGACCACACCCAGCAAGGCAAACGGCCCCACAGAAGCCGGAAAATGTCCGGCCGCTGGGATACGTCCCGGCGTCGGCTTTAGCCCGCAAATGCCGCAAAAGTGCGCGGGTACACGAATCGATCCCCCGCCATCGCTGCCAACGCCCCCGGCCGAGCAGCCCGAGGCGATTGCCGCCGCCTCGCCACCACTTGATCCCCCCGGTGTGCGCGAAAGATCCCAGGGATTGTTGGTGCGCCCGTATAGAACATTGTCTGTTTCCCAAGCCATCAGCAGCTCGGCGCAATTGGTGACGCCCAGAATGATGGCTCCCGCGTCCCTGAGGCGAGCGACCAGTGGCGCATCCTGTGAGGCCACCGTTCCGGCACGCAGCTTTGTACCGGTTTCCCACGGCAGACCTGCGACTGCAATGGAACTCTTGATGCTGAGCGGAACGCCCTGCAGCGGGCCGAGCCTTTTGCCGTTTTTCACTGCCGCTTCGGCTAACCGAGCCTGCTTCCGCGCACCCTCGGCGTCCGTTCGCACAAACGCGTTCAGCTTCGGCTGCAGTTTCGCAATCTGTGCCAGGTGAGCTTCGACCAGTTCAACCGGCGAAAGAAGCCGTTCGCGGATTTGCTTTGCCATGGAAACAGCAGAAAGATGGGTCAGCTCTGACATGCTTGTCAGCTCAGGTTGTTGGCTCGGGACGAGAGTCGAGTCTAGCATGCAGTCTTGGGGCGTTCGCGGCAAATCGAGAATGTTGGAAGCGAATGGGCCGGGTCAGGTTCTAGGGGGTCGACGGCAGATTACAGTGAAACCGGCTGAGAAACCTTGCGTCTCTTCGCGCCCGCGGTCGCTCGAACCCTGGTTCTCTGAGGGCTACCCCGTTTTGCTAGGAAGGCTTTGAGATGTTTGCGAGATATGGCCGGAAGCTCAGAGAAAAGAATGCCGGCCCGACCGGAATCGTCGGCCCAAACCACTTCACCCATGCCTTCGATTAAGTGCGTTGTGCCCGGCAGCACGAAGCGAAGCGGCACTTCCTGCACCGGTGGCAAAGGCTCCGGTGCTTGCAGCGCCACTCCCTCCTGAGTCAGGTCCAATACCATGGCGGGCAGGGCTACGATGCCAAGCTGCAAGTACACCAGGGTCTCCAGTTTCTGGCGGGAAGACTGCCTGCGGTCCGGCTTCATGAATACCCTGGCGGCACGCAGCGAGCGGAGAACCTGATCACCCACCAGCGGTTTGTAGAGAACAAAATTTGCGCCAGCCTGGAAGGTCGCGCCGATCTCCGTCCGGGCTCCGATCATGGCAAAGATCACGGGCCGGTTTTGGGCCGGCGCCAGGCGCGCCATCTTGGCAACCAATTCAGTGTGCGGCAAGTCGAAATCCAGTACCAGAGCAGAGTACTGTTTCCGCACCATCAGGTCGAGAGCCTCGGGCACGGACGTACACAGGGTCTGCTCGATCTGCAGCACTTCTGTAGCTGCCGCCAGCACCTGCTGCGATTGCTGCTCCCGGCACATCACAAGCGCATTAAATGCCATCGCAACGCAGCTTACGGCTGGGGAGAAGAACCGTAAAGTAACCCCGGTAATCTTTTGTCCTTACTTGCGAGGCGGTTTCACCCGAAAAGGGATTTTCCCAACGCAGTCAATTCGATACTGTCTGCTGAACATTGGGCACGCCACAGCGAACGAACCACGAATTAACTGGAATGAACATACGAGCTAGTTCTTACTCTTTCGTAATCTGCCGGGACAGGGCCAGATAATGTCATAGTAACCCGCATGGCTCGTCCTTCTCGATCCTTACGCCAGGCCCCGCGTGTCAAACTGGCGGGCACCGTTCTGGCTTTGGTCAAACTGGAAAGCAGCCGCCAGATTCGTGGCCGGCTTCACCAGCTCTCTTTTACCGGCGGGTTGCTTCACCTCGAAACACCTCTGGATGAGGGCATCAAGGTGGAAGTGATGTTCCGGGTTGCCAAATGCACCATCCGCAACCGGGCGGTGATGATGTTTCCCATGTGGGCGACGCAGGGTTGTCTGCAACCCTTCGCATTCATTGATCTTCAGGACCGTGACCGCGAGAAGTTGCAGGAGGATCTGCAGAAATTTCTTAACGCGTCCCCGCTGCTTGCATCCCCCAAACAGGCTCTGGAAGCCACCGCTGGATCCAGCGAATAGCGTGCCTCACTCCGATTAATTCTTCGCTAGAATGTCAATCGCTGGATGGCTCGTGTTGACCTTGGGCGCCTCGCCCAGCCTACGATCGCCCGCTAATCTGATGGAGGTTCACATGCCCCCGCAGCATTCTCCGCGTTTTCTGGAAATCGTCAAGGACAGCAAACGGCGCGTTCACGAAGTGAGCATCGACGACGTCAAGGCCAAGCTGGACCGAGGTGAAAGGTTTCTTTTGGTCGACGTCCGCGAGGAAAGTGAATTCGCCAAGGACCATCTGCCGGGAGCGATTCACCTGGGCAAGGGAATAATCGAGAGGGATATCGAGGAGCGAGCGCCCGATGTGAATACGCCCATGATCCTCTATTGCGGCGGCGGTTATCGTTCAGCGCTGGCCGCTGATAACTTGCAAAAGATGGGCTACAACAATGTCCTCTCCATGGACGGAGGAATCCGCGGCTGGCGCGAGAAAGGGCTTCCTTTGACCCGAAGCTAGCTGCGGGGTTTTACCCACGCCGTCACTCTTCGGCACCGAAAGTACCTCGGTAACTTGATGAAGTTGGCGAAGCACGTCAGCATGAGAATGCGTCGCACCATTGTCTTGATACGCTGATTCAGATGACGAAGGACAAGAACAATCCGGGTGTGTCGGCCGCGGCCGCAGCCCCAGCCCGCGAGTCTGCCGGTTCGAAGCAGCCCGCCAGCCAGGATTCCACACCGGAACAGGTCGGCGCCGAACTGGCAACAAAGTTCAAGGTTCGGCAAAGCGAAGTTGCGATTCTCTGTTTAGAGAACAACCTGCTCAGATTTCTCTACCCGGAGGAACTGAAGACGGCAGGGTCAATTCCTCTCTCCAGTTCCTCGGCCGTTGCAGCCCACACCGCCCAAACCAAAAAGGTCGAACTGTTCAATAATTTCACCAAGGTGAAGCACGTTAGTATTTTTGAGACCATCAAACTGGGCAGCGAGCAGGATGAGGAGCCGCAGCCCCCTCTTATCCAGAAGCTTATGTCCGGTCCCGTGCTCGACGAGAAAGGAAAGGTTCTGGGCGTGATCCAGGTCTGTCGCAAGGGATACGACCTGCGCTCGACCGGCCCCGACTTCACGCTTGATGACCTGCAGCAACTCGAACTCGCCGCCAAGGCCATTGCCAAAACCACCTTGTTGCGAAAGAAGTCCTAGGTTCCGAAGAACCTCCTTTCCTATCGCTAACTTGCACCCACCCGAGACGGTTTGCGGGTCGAAGCGGCACCTTTCTGTCGCATGGATCCAGCCTTCATGGCCTGGTCGAGGCTTTCTTTCTCTTCCGCGGTGAGCGGACGGACGCCGCCTTTGGAAAGTTGCCCCAGCGGAAGTGGCCCAATTGCAACTCGGATCAGTCTCAGAACTTCCACATTCAGCTCGTCGAACACTCGGCGAATGTGACGGTTTCTGCCTTCATCCAGGACTATGTCAAGCCAGCTATTACGCTCTCCTTGACGCAGGAGGCGGACAGACTTTACCTGCAGCAGGTCTCCGCCCGCAGTTCTAACGCCTCTGACCATCGCCCTGAGCAGGGAGTCGTCCGCGATCGTTCCGATCTGCACGTGGTAGATCTTTTCCAGATGGGTCTCGGGCGCAAGCACGCGTGCAGCCCATTCAGAATCGTTAGTCAGCAGGAGGAGTCCTTCGCTTGCTTTGTCCAGGCGGCCGACGGGCGCAACCCATGATTTCTGTTCGATCAGCAAGTCGTAAACCGTCTGGCGGCCTTTTTCGTCCGACGCTGTGGTCACCACTCCGCGCGGCTTGTTCAGCATGAGATAAATTTTTTCCGCGGTCCGCAGCAGCTTCCCATTCACCTCGATTCGATCTTGCTCAACATCTACCGCACTCTCGGGGTCGCAGCGGCTTGCGCCATTCAATCGCACGCGGCCGGCGCGAATCAATGCAACTCCCTGCGATCGCGAGCAATAGCCGAGTTTCGAGAGCGCTCGAGCCAGGCCTACTTTTTTGGACAAATGGTCTCTCACCACCGGCCTATGCTAACCGATGCTTGATTTCGCCGGTCGGAGTAATGGGACGCAGTGCCGCTGGCACATAACAATTCCTGATGCTCCCGATAAATAGTTTTGATTTCCGTGTTTTAGGAGGCAGCACGTAGAGTGAGGCTTCGGATTTCACCACCGGAATTAGCGAGGCGCCATAATCATGCGAAGGTTTGCCGCCAACGGGTTGCTGTTTTTGCTCTTATTTCTTGTGCCTTCAGGGGTATTAGCCCAGACCAGCGACGCGTCCGCCCGCATTGCGCAGCTCGAGCAGCGCATCTCAGACGCCCAAAGTTCAGCCGATAACGCCTGGATGCTGACCAGTTCCGCCCTTGTCCTTATGATGACCGGTCCAGGGCTGGCGCTTTTCTACGGTGGCCTGGTACGCAAGAAGAATGTGCTCGCCACCATGATGCAGAGCTTCGCTCTTATGGCGCTGATTACCGTGCTCTGGGCGCTCTTTGGATACAGCTTGTGCTTCGGCGCCGGAAACAGTTTCATTGGCGGGTTGCATCATCTATTTCTACAGGGCGTCGGACTCCGGCCAGACCCGGACTATTCAGCCACGATTCCGCTGCAAACGTTCATGGTCTATCAGTTGATGTTCGCCATCATCACGCCGGCGCTGATCTCGGGAGCGTTCGCTGAGCGGATGAAGTTCAGCGCCATGGTTTTATTTATGGTGCTGTGGTCGGCGCTGGTCTACGCGCCGATGGCCCATATGGTGTGGGGAAAAGGCGGTCTCCTGAACGCGGCTCTGGGCGGGCGATTTCCCACGCTCGATTTTGCCGGTGGGACTGTGGTGCACGTCACTTCCGGGGTCTCGGCTCTGGTCTGCGCCCTTTACCTGGGAAAGCGGCTCCGCTATCCGCATGAGGCCATGCCGCCACATAGCGTCGTGCTGAGTTTTGTCGGGGCATGCCTACTATGGGTGGGCTGGTTCGGGTTCAACGCCGGCAGCGCGCTGGGCGCGGGAACGCTTGCCACCAGCGCGTTCGTAGCAACACACTTTGGCGCGGCGGCGGCGGCGGTAGGCTGGGCGGGCGCAGAATGGTTGCGCAATGGAAAACCCAGCGTGCTCGGTGCGATTTCCGGCGCGGTCGCAGGGCTGGTCGCGATTACTCCTGCCGCCGGCTTCGTCAAACCCATGCCCGCACTCGCGATCGGTCTGATCGCTGGAGCATTCTGTTACTTCATGGTCGCCGTGGTGAAGGCCCGCTTCGGCTACGACGATTCGCTCGACGCTTTCGGCGTGCATGGAGCGGGAGGCACACTGGGAGCAATCCTCACGGGCGTGTTCGCCGCGAGTGCGATAAATCCGATCTTCAAAGATGCTCAGGGCAATCCTTTGCCCTCCGGCCTGATCGAGGGCAATGCGCACCAACTCGTAAATCAGGCCGTGGCCGTGTTGATCGCCTGGTCGATTGCCATCGTGGGCACGCTCATCATCCTGAAGGTGGTCGACGTCACGGTCGGCCTGCGCGTCAGCGAAGACCACGAAGTCCAGGGACTCGATCTCTCGCAACACGGCGAAGAAGGATACTATTGGGAGGTTTCCACTTAGGCGATGGCCTCCGCCGCGCCATTTCACAACGGCGAGGAAGGATTCAAGCAGACGATCATGACGAAAGTCGAAGCCATAATTCAAACTTCCAAGCTGGAGCCGGTGAAGGACGCGCTCCGCGAAATCGGAGTCGAGGGCATGACTGTACTCGAAGCCCGCGGCCATGGCCGCCAGAAGGGACACACCGAGGTTTACCGCGGACGCGAGTACACCGTGGACTTGCTCCCCAAGATCAAAGTTGAATTGGTATTGGCCGATGACATGGTGGAAAGAGTCGTGCAGGCCATCATCAGCACCGCCCGCACCGGAAAGATTGGTGATGGCAAGATTTTCCTTTCAAAGATCGACGAAGCCATTCGCATCCGCAACGACGACCGTGGCGAAGGAGCGCTGTAGATTTGCTTTGAAAAGGCACGACTTCAGTCGTGCCGTGAGCTGAGCGGGATTGGCTTCGCGCCGATCCGGCGCGACCATCTAAGGCTCTAATGCCGGTACGCTGCCCACATGTCATCAATGAACGTGTACTGAGGAAATTCCCCTTGCAACCAGAATCGCGTCTGGCCCTGCCGCTCCCAATCTGCGCTGTAATCGAATCCCGATTGCGCCTTGATTTCGGCCACGGCCTGGGTGTCGTCTTCCGTCATCCAGCGGTCCACGTAATCGAAAAATGCAGGATGATTCCAGGTGCTTTCCGCAGCGAGAAGATGAATCGCTAAAGCCTCCCCCACCCACGAGACCGACGTGCAGCACCGCCGATACGCTTCCCCAAGCTGTTCAGTCGGATTGATTAATGGCCAGTTCGCCGGTTGCAGTTGTTCATAGGGACCATACAGGCCCGCGCTGACCGGCGTCCCATTGTCATCGACTCCGTAGTGGCCCCCGTAGATGACCGTCGCGCCCTGCCAGGCCTGCGTGTAGTTTCCCGGAATCTGGTTCACGTAGACAGTCTGCATGTCTTCGCCGAACTGATTGGGGTACGTGGTCGATGCATTCTTCATCCCATCGTTGTTCAGCAAAATTCCGGCAAAGACAATCGGAAGCTTCCGCCCGCTGCGATGCCCCCCGAACGCCGGCCAACCGTAGCCCGCCTGCAGGCAGCCGTAAAGATCGATGCCGTACTGCACAAAATAGTTCGTAAGGTTGACCTTCTGATCGGCGGGAAAATTCAGCATCAGCAGCAGAGAGGCATAAGAATCCGCGAACGCGACGTGCTGGCCATAGCTGGGCATGTATTCAGCCGGCGCATCGAACAGGAATGCATTGGTGTCGATCCAGGGTCTGCGATAGTAGGTTTCGAATTGAGCGAGCGTCGGAGTGCCTGAAGGGTTAGGCGGCGCCAGCGAGGGCAGCAGATTCCTCTGTAGCGAGTCCGCGTGATAAATCGTCTGGCTGCGATCACAATACGATGGCCGGAAGGCGTCGGCCGAGGGAGCGGACGAAAGAACTGTGAGCACAGACACCGTCGCCACTGGGCTGGCGCTCATGTCGGACGCGCGCATGACTTCGGGTAAAGAGTGAATCTGGGAGACGCTGATCGATGACACGAGCGAATCTCCCGCCTTCAGAGTGATCGGCGGATACGATCGCAGTGTCACATCGAACCACCACGACTCATCGGTTCCGTCGTTCAACCGTGAATCGAAACCGCTCTTGCCGTTCGCAGTGGGCAGGTCGACAACCGATCCATTCAGATACGGTGAAGATGTTGTTGGAGGAGGGCTGATCGAAGTGATGGTGACTGGGCCCACGACATAGTAGTCACCGTTCACAAATTGTCCCACGGGCACGGGCTGGCTGAAACTCCAGGTGATGCCATCTTTCGTGATTGAAGAAGCAGAGCCCGCTGGCGGAGGCGGCCCGTTCACCGTGACCGTTGCCTGCGCCGAT
>Ga0335079_10003637_pt1 | contig 17778 bp, 18 predicted proteins | sample Lox_Sample_33_FD_206719 | JGI IMG/M metagenome (GOLD analysis project Ga0335079, IMG submission 206719) | Soil microbial communities from Loxahatchee National Wildlife Refuge, Florida, United States - Lox_Sample_3.3 | ecosystem: Environmental > Terrestrial > Soil > Wetlands | place: USA... | reverse complement strand
CAGCTTGCGCAGGTCGTCCACGGTGACGTGGCGGCTGTCCTGCGCGTCGTAGAGACGCCGGTTGGCGTATTTGCGTATCAGACGCTCTTCGGCCATGGTGCAATGAGCCTGTACCGTTGCCCGCGCGATGAGCGCTGCGGGCGTTGGCGGCGGATACTAGCTCGGCTGTATGCAACGCACAATGACGGACATCACGGTTGCTCCACGGCCGGGCACCCCCTTCCGGAAGCGCTTTCCTCGCGTCACACTCGGCAATCCGCAGGACCCGACCCGTCGGCAGCCGCGCGGGTATTGCGCAGTGCATACATGAAGGGAACGTGATGCAGACACCCTTTGGCACGCCCTGGCCGCAGTCCGACGCCGCCTTTGCGGGCGCCGCGGCGCGCTTCTTCGAGCTGCTGCGGACCTTCGCCGCACAGCCACAGGCCGCTGCGGGACAGACGCCCGACTGGACCTCATTCGGCGCCACCCTCGCCAGCCAGTTCGAGCAGTGGCTGCGGGCCTCACCCGCCGCCGGCGCCTCGTTCGCCGCGGCCGCGGGATTTCCGGGCAGCGCATTTGCGGGCAGCGCGGCGATGTGGCCCCCGGGGTCCGTGCCGCTCGGTCCGGCCGCGGCCTCCGGAGCCGATACGGAGAACCCCTGGGAGCTCCTCATGAGGCTCGCTCAGCTGCAGGCGCAGCTCACACAGCACTGGAGCGAGATTGCCGCGAGCGCCGCCCAGCGCTTCACGACACGCATGCGCACCGCAGGGCGCACCGAGCTCACGCCGGAGAACGCTCTCGCGCTATACGAGGCGTGGGTCGAGTGTGCCGAGGAGGCTTACGCGGCAACCGTACGCCGGGAGGACTTCAGCCGCCTGCAGGCGCAGCTCACCAACACGGCGATGGCGCTGCTCCTCGCACAGCGACGGCAGGCGGAGTCGCTGGCGCGCGCCTGGGGGCTGCCGACGCGCGAGGAGGCCGACGCCCTGCAGCGCCAGATCCGCGAGCTCCGCCGGGAGCTCGAGGAGCGCGCGGCGCCGGCTGCCGGCGACCAGGCGTCGCGCCCGGCGAAAAGCGCGCGCACCGCGCCGCGTCGGCCGCAGAGCCCTGCCGCACGAGGCGTGCGCGGCCGCAAGCGCGGTGCGCGGAGCGCACGACGTTGAGCGATCCCGGGGCCGGGGCCGGCGTGCTCTTCATGGACTTGAGCGCGCGCGTCGCGGAGACGCTCGCGCGGCTGCGCGCGGCGCGCGATGTCACGGTCGGTTGCTCGGCGCGCCGGGCCGTGTGGCGCAACGGCAAGACGACCCTGCAGGAGTACCTGCCGCTCGCAGGCACGCGCGCACGCCCCGGCGCGCGTCCGCTTCTCATCTGCTTCGCGCTCGTCAACCGCCCTTACATCCTCGACCTGCAGCCAGACACCTCGCTCGTGCGCCGGCTGCTCGAGGCGGGCCGTCAGGTCTACCTCGTCGACTGGGGAGACCCCGACGAGGGCGATCGCCAGCAGGAGCTCAACGACTACCTGGAGCAGGGGCTCGGTGGCTGCGTACGCCACATTCTCGCCACCCACGGCATCGAGGCGCTGGACCTCATGGGGGTGTGCCAGGGCGGGGTCATCAGCCTGTGCTACAGCGCACTGCACCCCGCCCAGATCGCCAATCTCATCACCCTGACCACCCCGGTCGACTTTCAGACCCCGGACGACCTGCTGTCGAAGTGGGTGCGGGAGATCGATACCGGGCTGCTGGCGCGCACCGGCAACGTGCCGGGGGAGCTCCTCAACGCCCTGTTCCTCTCGCTCCTGCCCTTCAGGCTCATGCAGCAGAAGTACATACGCCTGCTCACCGCGCGCGCCGATCAGCGTGCGGTGGAGGACTTCGTGCGCATGGAGCGCTGGATCTTCGACAGCCCGCCGCAGGCGGCTGCGGCACTGACGCAGTTCGTGCGCTGGTGCTACCAGGAGAACCGCCTGATGCGCGGCACGCTCGAGCTCGGTGGGCGCGCGGTCGACCTCAGATCGGTGCGCCAGCCGCTGCTCAACCTGTACGCCCGCGGCGATCACATCGTGCCGCCGGCGGCCTGCGAGGCGATGGGCCGCTACGTCGGCAGCCGCGACTACACTGCCTGCGCCATCGACACCGGGCACATCGGCATGTACGTCAGCCGCAAGGCGCGCGAGGAGATTCCGCAGCGCATCATCAGCTGGCTCGAAGCCCGCTCCGGCGCCACCGCGCAGCGCCCACGGCGGCGTTCACCCGGGGCTCAATAGCCTTTCGTGATGTCGACCACCGAGAGCATCGGCTCGCCGGCGATGTAACGGCGCAGGTTCTCGATGAGCACCGCATTGCGGGTCTGCTCCGCGACCGCGGTGTTGGCCGAGATGTGCGGCGTGAGGATGAGATGCGGCGCGTGCCACAGCGGGCTCTCGGGCGGCAGCGGCTCGGGATCGACCACGTCGAGCCCCGCGCCGGCGATCGTACCCTGGGTGAGCGCGGCGGTGAGGTCGGCGGTCACCGTGCTCTTGCCGCGACCGATGCTGATGAAGTAGGCCGAGCGCTTCATCGCGGCGAAGAACTCCTTGTTGTAGATGCCGGTGGTCTCCGGGGTGAGCGGCAGACAGTTGACCACGAAGTCAGCCTCGCGCGCGAGCTTCGCAAGCTCATCCGGAAGCCCCACGTAGCTGACGAAATCCGGGCCCTCGTGGCCGCTCGCGCGCGTGGCGATGACGCGCATCCCCAGGGCATGGGCACGCCGCGCCACTTCGGTGCCGATGCCGCCGAGTCCCGCGACGAGCACCGTCTTGCCGCCGACGTCCTCGAGCTCCGGTGCCGCGTCGTTGGACTCCCAGTGGCCCTGGCCCTGCGCAGCGTAGAACTCTTCGAAGTGGCGGCTGAGCGAGAGCATCATCGCGATGACGTGCTCGGCGATGCTCGGGCCCATGGTGCGCTGCAGGTTGGTGAGGAGCGGCGCCGGCGCGTGCAGCAGCGGCACGCAGCGCTCCACCCCGGCGGCCGGCCATTGGATCCACTCGAGATGCTGCGCAGCCTTGAGCACTTCCGCCGAGCACACGCCGAAGGTCGCATCCGCCGCGGCGATGTCGCGCGGGGTCGCCTTCGCGGCCTCGACGAAGCGCACCGCGGGCGCCGCTGCCTTCAGCTGCGGGAGGAGATCCTGCAGCATGCCGCCCACGAGGATGACGCGCGGCGGGCGCCAGCCGCTTCTCTCGCGCACTGGAGCCGGCGCGACGCGCAGGCCGAGGCTCTCGATCAGCTGCGCGCTGGCGGAGGGCGCTGCGGCCGGAGTGTCGCTCGCCGCGGGCGCGGCCACCGCGCGCGCGGTGAGCAGCATGATGGAGAGGACAACCGGCCCCACGGCGACTCGCGATGACATGTAACCCCCGGCAGCTGGACTGGTGGTGGCGGAGTCTAGCCGCCACTGTCCCGGGCGAGAAGCTTGAGCATGCGGCCAAATCCATGACTGCGCGCCGTGCTCTCGATGTCGCGCCGCAGAGCCGGTGCGCTCGCAGCGTGCTGCGCGTGCAGCAGCTCCCATGCCGCGAGCTTCGCTTCCAGCGACCACACGAGCCAGTGGCGCCGCTCGGCGTCCGCGGCCAGGGCCAGCAGCCGGTCGCTGGATTGCGCATCGGGATGTGAGGCATCGCCGATGCGCGCCAGCACGATGTCGACGAAGTAGACCTCCTGGCGGGAGGTGATGGACTGGCGCAATGTGCGTGCCCGCTCCAGGGCCCGGTCTTGCGCTGACCGGTCGCCGAGCGCCTGCGCGCACAGCGCCAGCAGCGCCGTGGCGTCCGCTTCCCCGGTGCGCTGCTCGCCGGCGGCGAAGCCACGCTGCGCCTGCTCCAGCCGCCCGCGGGCGGCCTGCCAGTTCCCCTCATCCATATCGAGCTGCGCGAGCATCATCAGTGAGTTGTTCCGGTAAGCGTCGTCGCCGCCGTTGCCGACGCGGCGGATGACTTCCTCGAAGCCGGCACGTGCGCCGGCCGCATTGCCGCGGTCGCTCTCGATGAGGGCGCAGGTGAAACCGGCGAACACCGCGAACTGCGCATCGCTGAGCGGCGCGGCCTGCGCCATGGCGCGTGCGCAGGTGGCGCGTGCCGCGTCGAGCTCGCCGCGCATGCGCTGCACGTCGGCGATGTTGGTGAGCGGCCAGGAGGTCTGAGCACCCATGCGCTCCGCGAGCGTCACGACTTCGCGGTACTCGGCCAGCACCTCATCGGTCGCCGCCTCGTCGGACTTGATCGTCGCCAGCGCTTGCACCGTCCACCCCTGCAGCGCGAGGTCGCCGGTCTCGCGGGCGAGCTCGAGCGATTTCTGCGCCGCCGTCTGCGCGCCGTCGCGATCGCCCGCGAGCCACAGCATGCTGCACAGGTCGCGGTAGATGGCGGCGATTCCGGCGAGGTCGCCGATACTGCGATCGAGCTCCATGGCCCGCTGGTACTCCTCGCGCGCTTCCTGGTGGCGGTTGAGATTGTTGAGGGCCTGGGCGAGGTCGGTGCGTGCGGCCGCTTCGCCGCGCGGATTGTGAATCGAGCGGTAAGCGGCGATCGCGGCGAGCAGGCTGCCGCGGGCTTCCTCGTTCTTGTTGAGGTGGGTCTCGGCCCCGGCGAGCACGAGGCGTGCATCGGCGATCAGCCCGGTGGCATCATGCTGCTGCGCGAGACGCAGTGCGGCGGCTGCGTGGGCTTCACTGCCGCGGGGGTCATTGAGCTCTCCGACGACCCGCGCCGCGGCGAGCTCGACGCGCGGGTCGCCCGCCGCCTCAGGCAGCCGCTGCAGATCGCGCAGCGTTGCCTGCGCTGCCGGCATCGCTCCCGCGGCGATCTGCGCAGCAATGGCCTGCAGGCGGTACTCGAGGCTCGCGGGCCGCAGGCGGATCAGCGCCTGCCAGGCGGCGGCAGCCTTGCTCCATTGGGCATGCGCCGCCTCGACCACCGCCTCGGTCTGCAGGCGCTGCTCGGGGGGGAGGCTTGCCGACTTCTGCGCCGCCTGCTCGGCGGCGGCCAGCGCTTTGTCGCGATAGCCGAGTGCCGACCACGCCTGCGCAAGATACGCGTACGCCGGCGCGTAACCCGGAGCCTCGGCCACCGCTTCGAGGAGCTCATCACGCGCACGCGCCGCATCGTAGTGCTGCAGGGCGTCGATCGCGAAACCGAGCCGCCGCGCCACATCGAGGCTCGGCGGTTGCGCGTTGGCGACCAGGCCGAGCGCCTGCGAATCCGGAGTGTGCGCGCCGAGTTTGCCGCGCAGCGTCGCGCCGGCCTGGGTGGCGAGCGCGATCAGGCCCGAAACCGCCGACTGATCCGAGACGGCGGTCACCAGCGTGCCGGAGTGCGTGTCCTGCAGCGCGATATCGACGCGCAGCGGCGCGTCGTCCGAGGAGCCGCCGACCAGATAGCTGCCGCTGATCGCGTAGTCCGCGTTGAGGCGCTGGCGCAGCCGCTCGAGTGTCGGGGGCGAGTAGCCGCCGGCCGCTGGCGCCGACAGGTCGGCGGTCGCATCGCGCACCAGCTCGTCGGGAACCACCTGCACGTCATCCGCAACGCTCAACTCCGCACCCAGCATCTCGCTCAAAGCCGGGGCGAGCCACGCGTCCTTGGGATTACGCGACAGGTTGCTGAAACCGACGAGCGCGATGGTATGTCCGCGGTGAGCTGCTCCAGGGGCGGGGCGCGGGCCGCCGCCGAACCGCCACAGGGTGCCAAGGAGCAGGAGCACCGTCAGCGCGGCGGCCGTGAGCCCCCAGCGGCGCGGCCCCGGGCGGGCGTCCGTGGGGCCGGCCGGCGCAGCAGCCGGGAGCGCGGCGGCTTGAGGTTGCGCCGCAGTCGCGATCGCGGGTGAGGCCGGCACGGCCGGCAGCTGGGGGACGGGCGCGGTCGTCACTGGCGCGACGAAGCGGTATCCCGCCTTGGGCACGGTCTCGATGAAGCGTGACTCGTGCTCGCCGTCGCCGAGCGCCCGCCGGATGAGCCAGATGTGCTTGGTGAGGTTCGACTCGTCCACGAAGCCGCGTGGCCAGAGGAGCCTCATGAGCTCGTCCTTGCTGACTACGTGGCCGGCGCGCTCGACCAGCAGCACCAGCGTGTCGAAGACCTTCGGTGTCAGCGCGATGGGCTTGCCAGCCTCCGACAGCCGCCGCTCGGCGGGCTCGAGCGTGAAGCCCGCGAACCGGTACACCGGGTTTTCCAGTGCTGACATGAACTTGAGAGCTGCCTTGAGGCCGGCAGGAAGTCTGCCAGAAAAACGCCAGCCGAACGGCAACGACAGCCGTTCGGCCAGTCCCGCAATCTCCCGCGCCATCAGAGGCAAGGGAGGTGACGGATGCGAGCTTCAAGGCGGTGCTGGCCCCGAATCCCCGGGCTTGTGTGTCTGCTGCTGGCGCCGATCGCGGCGGCGGCGCTGGCGAGCGCTCCGCTCGGGCCCGCTCCCATGGTGCATGAGGTCGACTGGCGCACGAGTCCGCTCGATCTGAATCTGCGCGGCCTCAATGGCGAGCGCTTCCGCTTCCACTGCCCGCCGGGCAAGCCGGCGCCCGGACAGATCGTCGGCAGCGGCCCCTATACGGATGGCTCCTCGATCTGCGCCGCCGCAGCGCATGCCGGTGTCATCCGTGCCGCGAGCGGCGGCCTCGTGACCATCGAGGTGCGTCCCGGACAAAGGCACTACGTGGGCTCCGTGAGCCACTACCTGCAGAGCGAGGAGCTCGATGAGTTCTGGGGCGGCAGCTTCCTGGTGATCCCACTGGATCCGGCTGCTACCGCACCGCCCTGATTCGCGCCGGGGCATTCGCGAGCGCGCGCACCGCACTACAAACACTGGGAGTCATCTCATGAGAAGCACCTTGATCATCTGCTCACTGCTGGCACTGCCGGGCGCAGCGGTATACGCCGCCGACAGTCCGTGGAACGGCACCTGGAAGCTCGATCCGGCGAAGAGCCATCTCACCGGCCAGACCTTCAGCTACTCGCAGCGACCCGGCGGCATGCTGCACTACGAGGACGGCAGCACCGCGAGCTTCGACTTCGGCCTCGACGGCAAGGAGTACAAGACCTGGGCCGATCGCACCACGACGTGGACCGCGGCAGGCACGAACGCCTGGGATACGGTCACGCGCGCCGACGGCAAGGTGCGCTCGAAGGGCCACATTGCACTCTCCGCGGACGGCAAGACGCTCAGCATGACGTTCACCGGCACGCGGCCTGATGGGCAGGACTTCCACGAAGAGGACGTCTTCGACCGCGTGGCCGGAACCGGCGGCCTGATCGGCACCTGGCGCACCGCGAAGGTGACCAATCCCACCGGACCGCAGACCTTTGTCATCTCCACCCCCGCTCGCGGCGTCCTGCACTTCGACGTTCCCGACATGAAGGCCTCGGCTGAAGGTGCCGCCGACGGTACCGACCATCCGCTGACCGGAGCGACGGTGCCGCCCGGAATGACCATCAGCTGGAAGTTCCTCACCCCGAGGAAGATCAAGTACACGATGAAGCTGAACGGCAAGCCCGATAACGGCGGCGTCGAGGCGCTCGCGGCGGACGGCGGCTCCTTCACGGACACGAACTGGAATTCGGGCCATGAGAATGAAAAGACGGTGGCCGTTTACGTGAAGCAGTAGCCCGCGCGGCGCTCCGCCGGCCGGGCGTCCGGCCCGGCCGGCGGATGCACCAGACGGAGGGAGACCGACATGATCATCCGTTCACTGATTGCCATGGCCGCCCTGCTCGCGGCGCTCGTGGCGCTCGCCGCCTGCAACGCCGCTGCGAGATCATCGGCCGATCCCGTCCGGGATGAGGCCGCGAACCAGGCGAGCGAGGCGCACTGGATGGCCGCGGCGCACACGCGCAGCTTCGAGCGCGCGTTCCGGGCCGCGGCGCAGGAGTAGCACCACATGAACACCGCCATCGCGCGCCCTGTGGCCGAGCGCCGCTTCTATGTCGGAGCTGCCATCGGCATCGTCATAGTGGTGCTGGCCGGCTTCAGTATCGACCTCGATCTGCTGCGCGACATGAGCAGCTTGAGCCTGCTGGTGCGGGTGCACGGCGTGGTGATGTTCGGCTGGATCGCGCTGTTCGTGACACAGACCGTGCTGGTGTCGCGACATCGTGTCGATTGGCACCGACGCCTCGGCATCTTCGGCGCCGCGCTCGCCGCGGCGATCGTGATCGCGGACACGGCGACGGTGGTGAACGCGGCGCGTCTCGGCGGCAACCACCTGCCGCCCGGGATACCGGTGCCGCTGTTCGTGGCGTTCAGCTTCTTCGATCTGCTGAGCTTCGCGATTCTCGTCGGCAGCGCCGTCGCGCTGCGGGCGAGGAGCGCCTGGCACAAGCGCCTGATGCTGCTCGCCACGATCCTGGTGCTGGATGCGGCGCTCGCCCGCTTCATTAGCGCCTACACCTCGTGGGACCTCGATGTGTCGATAGCCCGCGATCTGCTCATCCTGGTCTGCGTCGCGATCGACACGTGGCGTTACCGGCGTCTGCACCCGGCGTTTGTCGCGGGCGGACTGCTGGTGTTCGTGACGGATCCGATAGCGGGCTGGGTAGCGGCGCTGCCGATGTGGGCACCCTTCTGCGCGTGGCTCTCCTGAGAGGAGCTAACATGAAACAGCGATTTCTCCACGCAGCGCCCCTGTTGCTCGCACTGCTCGCGGGCTGCCGGGGCATGCCGGCGCCGGCCGCCGATCCTTCGCGCGAGGAAGCCGCCATCCGCGCCTCCGATGCACGCTGGCTCGCGGCGGCGCAGAGCCACGACCTCGAACACACCGTCTCTTACTGGACGGACGATGTCTACATGATGCCGCCCGGGGGACCCGCGATGATCGGTAAGGAGGCGCTGCGTCGCTACGTCGCCGGCGCGTTTGCGATCCCCGGCTTCTCGATCAGCTGGGTCACTGAGCACGTGTGGGTGTCGAAGTCGGGTGACATCGCGTACGCCGTCGGCACCGACACGATCCGGCTGATCGCGCCTGACGGCAAGCCGGTCGAGGAGCACAACAAGGCGGTGGCGGTGTGGAGAAAGGGGCCGGATGGCTCCTGGAAATGTGCCGTCGATATCTGGAATGCGGCCGACCCGGCAGGGCCGGGCGCATCACAATAAGCGAGCAGGAGGAACCCCATGCGTCCACTCAGCAGGCGCGAGGCATTGCAGGGTCTTCCGGCCATGGTGTGCGCGCTCGCCGCGCCGTCGCTGGCTGTGCAGGCGGCGCAGTCCGCCGACGGGAGCCGCGCCTTCGACGCTGCGGATCTGCGCGCGGGCTTTTCCGGCGAGCTCATCGGGCGGGCGAGCGCTGCGTACGAAGCGGCACGCCGCACCGATAACCTCGCCTTCGATCGGCGGCCGCTCGTCGTGGCGCGCTGCGCGAACGCCGCGGACGCGGCGCGTGCCCTGGAGTTCGCACGCCGCCGCTCACTGCCGCTCGCCGTGCGGGGCGGTGGCCACTGTCAGGCGGGCCGCTCGAGCTGCGACGATGGCGTGCTGATCGATCTCGGCAAGCTGGATGCGGTGACGGTCGATGCGCGGGCGGGGATCGTCGAGTGTGGCGCCGGCGCGCGCATCTGGCAGGTGAGCGAGGCGGCCGCGGCGCACGGCCTCTCGCTCCCCTTGGGCACCTGCGGTGATGTCGGCATCTCGGGGCTGACGCTCGGGGGCGGGGTCGGCTACCTGATGGGGGTGGCGGGCGCCGCTTGCGACGCCCTGATCGGCGCCGATGTCGTCCTGGCCGACGGCCGGCAGCTCACCGTCACCGATGAGAGCGATCCGGACCTCATGTGGGCGCTGCGGGGTGCGGGGGCCAACTTCGCTCTCGTCACGCGCTTGAGGTTCCGTGCTCTGCGCCTGTCGGGCGTGCTGGCCGGGGAGCTGATTTTCCCAGGGTCCGCGGCTCGCGAGGTGCTCGCGCTCGCCGACTCGCTCCCCGCGAGGCTGCCGGATGAGCTGAGCGTATTCACGGGCGTGGTCATCCCGCCCGCCGGGGATCCGCGGGTGCGGCTGGGGGTTTGCTGGGCGGGGGAGGCCGCGCGCGGGCGCGAGGTGATCGCGCAGCTGTTGACCCGTGAGGTCGCGCCGGTCAGTCAGTCTGTGCGTGAGACCACGCTGGCGCAGTTCGTCGGTCGCGACACCCCGGGAGGCGGGATGAGCTGTGCCCGTTTCGGGATTGCGCGTCGACCCCTGCCGGATCAGGCCTTCGATGTGCTGTTGGCAGCCGATGCGCCGCCCGGGGTTGTGCGCCTGCTCTTCCTCGATCCGGTGCACGGCGCGATGGCGCGGGTTCCTGCGGATGCGACGGCGTTCCCACATCAGCCTGATAGCGCCGGGGTGGGGTTCATCGTCGCCTGGGACGAAGCGGCGAAGACGCAGGCCGTACGATCCTGGGCCGACCGGTCCTGGGGCCGACTCGAGCCTCTCATGAGCGCGGCGTACGTCAACATGCTCGACGACGAGGGGGAGGCGCGGGTTCGGGAAGCTTACGGTGCAAACTATGGCCGCCTGCAACGGCTGAAGCGGCGCTACGACCCGGACAACGTGTTTCGCTCGAACCAGAACATCGCGCCGGCACCCGGCTGATGGCCATCGCTGCACCGGTTGGGCGGCTGCACGGCTCTCAGCGCCTGTATGCGGGTGCCGCGCTCGGCATCGGGGCGCTGGTCTTCGCAGGCTTCGCGCCGAGCTACTATCTGCGCGCCTTTTTCAGCGCCCGGCACCTGACGCCGCTCGCACACGTGCACGGCGTCCTCATGACAGGCTGGATCGTGCTGTTCGCGATTCAGGCGGCGCTGATCAGCAAGGGGCGCATCGCTCGGCATCGCCGGCTGGGTGTCTTCGGCGCAGCGCTTGCGTCCGCGCTCGTGCTCGTCGGCTCGCTGACGGTCGCGGCCGCCATCCAGCGGCGCTTTCCCGGCATCGACGCGGCGCGCTTTGCACGGATCTTCGTCGAGTTCGACGGGCTGAGCCTCTGGACATTTGGCGCGCTGGTGCTCGCCGCGATCCTGTGGCGGGTGCGCAGCGACGTCCATAAGCGGCTGATGCTGTGCGCCACGGCGGCGCTGCTGCCGCCCGCCGTCGGCCGGATCGCCGAGCATCTGCTGCCCGGGAGCGACGACTGGAATCTCGCGATCGCCGCCATCGTCACGAGCGCCTTCGTGCTCGTCTGCGCGCTCGCCGACACGCTGCGGCTCGGGCGAGTGCATGCCGCGATGGCCTGGGGGGCGGCGAGTGTGCTTGCGGTCAACCTGCTGACGCGGCTCGCGCAGCTGGGCGACTGAGCTCTACCCCATGCCGCCGCTCACCGAGAGCACCTGGCCGGTCACGTAGGCGGCGTCCTGCGAGGTGAGGAAGGCGACGACACCCGCCACCTCCTCGGGAAGCCCGAGGCGGTTCATGGGCACGAGGCGCTCGATGGCCGCGGCATCGAAGAGGCCATCGGTCATGGGCGTCGCGATGATGCCGGGTGCCACCGCGTTCACGGTCACGCCGCGCGTCGCCACCTCGAGAGCCAGCGCGCGGGTCGCGGAGTTGAGCGCGCCCTTGGCGGCGGCGTAGTTGACCTGGCCCTTGTTGCCGATGAGGGCCGCGATCGAGGAGATGCTGACGATGCGTCCCCAGCGCGAGCGGATCATGGGCATGAGGAGCGGCTGGGTGGCGTTGAAGAAGCCGTTGACGGACACGTCGATCACGCGCCGCCACTGCCCGGCGCTCATCCCGGGAAGTACCGCATCATCATGCACGCCCGCGTTGTTGACGAGGATCTGGATCGGGCCCGCGCCGAGCGCGCCCTCGAGCGCGGCGCGTGTGGCGGTGGGGTCGGTGATATCGAAGACGATGAGCTCGCCCCGGCCGCCGGCGGATTCGATGTCGCGCAATACCCCGGCCGCGGTCGCGGCGCCGCGATGGCAGTGGACGTAGAGGTAGTGACCCTCGCGCGCCAGCCGGCGGCAGATCGCCCCGCCGATGGCACCGCTCCCGCCGGTGACCAGGGCGCGCTTTCCCGCGGCGCTCACGAGTGGGTTCCGCTGCCCGCCGGCATGCCGAAGGCGGCGTCGAACACGATGCTGGCGCGGCCGGAGAGCAGCACCCGGTCGCAGCTGGTCACGGTGAATTCGTAGAGCACGGTGCGGCCATCGCCGGTGACACGCTCGGCGGCCGCGATCAGCTGCTCCTCGAGATCGTCGAGGCGGCTCACCTGCAGCGACACGTTGCGCACGCTCGCGAGATAGCCGACCGTCGCGCCGATACTGCCGCGCACGTGGGTCGAGACGGTGCTGGCGAGCGGTGCGCTCGCGGCAATCAGTGCGCCGTGCACCGCCATGGCCTGGGCGGCGTACTCGATCCCGCAGGCCGCTCCCAGCCGCCCGTGCGCGCGCAGCGGATTGTCGGCCGAGCGGTGGGTGAGGCTGCGGCAGCGGATGCGCTCGGCGTCCCACGAGAGCACCTCATCGAGGAGGCACATGCGTCCCTTGTGCGGGATGTGCTGCTCGATCCATTGCCGGTCTAGTGGCACGGACTCACCTCGATCTCCAGGCGTTGCGGCTCCAGGTAGTCGACCACCACGGCACGGGGCTCCGCGCCGGTCAGCGCCTGCAGCAGCGGCAGGCTGCGTGCGGCGGGCACCTGCGCGCGCAGCGCCTCGAGCCGCGCATCGCGCAACACGTCCGCGGGCGTCACGCTCAGGCGCGCCGTGATCCGCGCCAGCGATCCTGCGCCCGCGGCGGACGTCAGCAGCAGCGCGACGCCGAACGCGTCCGGAATCGGCCGCGCACTGCGTATCGGCTCCGGATAGTCCGCATCATAGGCAATGAGGAGGACCGCTGTCTCATCGATGCGCAGCTGCACGAGGCTCTCGAGGAGCCCGGCCGCGAAGCTCGCATCGTAGGCGCACAGTGCGTTCGAGGCGGGCGTGGCACCGGTAGCGATTCCCCAGTAGCCGGAGGCGGCGTTGTGCACCGAGTTGTGAAAGCGGGTGGGCGAGATCTGTCGCTCGGCGCTCGCGAGCACCTGGCAGATCTCGTGACAGTTCTCGCCGTCGCCGCCCGAGGAGGCGAACACCGCCGGTAGTGTCGCGGCATCGGCGCCGGCCCGTACGACGGCCTCGAGTCCCACGGTGAGCGCGAGGCGGACCACCTTGCCCGTGCGGCGCCGCTCGGCAGCCGGCAGGCACTGCAGCGGCGGGATCACGGTCGGCTGTGGAGCGTAAGGCGCGCGGCCCGCGAGAACCTCCACCGCGGCCTGCCAGTCGCTGAGCCCGGGTCCGAGGAGGCCCACGCTCTCGACCCACGCGGTGAGGGGCGTGCTCATCCGGCCCTGCCGAAGATGAGACTGCAGTTCGAGCCGCCGAAGCCGAAGGAGTTGCTCATGACGGCCTTGAGGGGCGCGCGGCGATTCTCGCGCAGGTAGTTCACGGGGAGCGCGGGATCGATGACGCTGGTGTTGACGCCGCCCGGCATGAGCCCGTGACGCAGCGCCAGCGCGCAGATGACCGCCTCCAGACCCCCGGCCGCACCGAGGGTGTGCCCGGTGGCGCCCTTGGTGGAGCTGCCGGGAGTGCGGCTGCCGAGCACCGCGGCGACCGCGCGCGCCTCCGCGGCGTCGTTGCTCGGCGTCCCGGTGCCGTGGAAGTTGATGTAGTCGATGTCGCCGGGCGTGAGGCGCGCCGCCGCGAGTGCCTGCGACATCGCGGCGGCCGCGCCGCGTCCTTCGGGGTGGGGCGCGGACATGTGCCAGGCGTCGCTCGACTCTCCCGTGCCGAGCAGCAGCACCGCTTGCGCCGGGGTGTCGTCGGCGGCGCGCTCGAGCAGCGCGAAGGCCGCGGCTTCGCCGATCGAGAGCCCGTCACGCGCGGCATCGAAGGGCCGGCAGGGCCCTTGCGCCACGAGCTGCAGCGAGTGAAAGCCGTAGAGAGTCGTGAGGCACAGCGAGTCGACGCCGCCGACGACCGCCGCATCGATCAGCCCCGCTGCGATCGCGCGCCGTGCCGAGGCGAACACCTTGGCGCTGGAGGAGCACGCGGACGAGATGACGGCTGCCGGCCCCTCGAGCCCCAGGGCGCGGCGTACGAAGCCCGCGACCGAGTAGGTGTTGTGCGCGCCGCGATAGCGGAAGCTCGCGGGCAGGGCGCCGGTCGCCGGATCGCGCTGCCGGTAGGCGAGCTCACTGTCGAGGATTCCGGAGGTGCTGGTGCCGAGCCAGACGCCGATGCGCTCAGGGCCAAGACGGTGAGTGAGCGCGCGCACCGCCTCATCGAAGTCATCCTGCCGCAGCCCGAGGCGCGCCAGGCGATTGTTGCGGCACTCGAACTCACCGAGCTCCGCGGGCAGCGGCTCATCGTCCACACCCGGCACCTCGCCGACGTGAGTATCGAGGGTCACGGTCTCGAAGGCGCAGGGCGCGAGCGCCGTGCGCCCGGCATCGAGTGCGGCGCGCGTCGCCGCGAGTCCACGGCCGAGGCAGCTGGTGGCGGTGAAGGCGGTGAGCGCGAGCGGCTTCACGGGAGCCTGCCGACGAACAGGACGTTCGCGAACGCCATGCCGCCTCTCATCGGCAGCGTCTCGATGGCGAACCCGAGGCTCGTGAGAAGCGCGCGCCAGGCGCTCGCCGGCCGGCAGGCGAGGCGGATCGGCCGCCGGCGGCGCAGCAGCGCCACCAGGCGGTCGACGAGAGTGCTCAGGGTGAAGCCCAGCCCTCCCGCGGCATCCCCCACCCGCAGCAGCAGCACGCCATGCGGCGCGAGCGCCGAGCGCGCCCGCTCGAGGATTGCCTGCTGTGAGGCGTAATCGTTGTAGTGCAGCACGTCGAGCATGACGATCGCATCGACCGGGCCGTAGTCTACGTGACGGATGTCCCCGTGGAGGAATCGTGCGCGCTCACCGAGCGCGGCGCGTGCGCGCGCTACTTCGCGGGGGTTGATCTCGATGCCGGTGATCTCAGTGGCCGCGGGTGCCGGCGGCCAGTCGCGCGGCCAGCGCCCCGCGCGGTAGGCGGCATCCGCTGCCAGCAGCCAGGAGGCCAGCAGGCCCTGGCCGCAACCGAGGTCGAGGATCCGCCGGCTCTCCTGCAGCACCCCGCAGGCGAGCAGCGTTGCGAACGCCGGGTCAGACTTAAGCTTGCCGCGCGCAAAGTGCCAGGCGAATCGCCCTGCGGCGCGATACGGGGCGCTCGCGGCATCGACGAGCGCCGCGATCGCCGGATCTGTGCTCACGCGCACGCCGCCCGCAGCGTCACCGGCTTCAGTCCCGCCGCGCGCACTGCGGCCAGCAGTGCCGGCAGTACTTCCAGAATGACCGGCGCGCCGCCGGCGGTGCGTCCCGCATGCCCGTCGTGCAGCAGCAGGATGTCGCCTGCCTCGAGCCCGCGCGTCAGGCGCGTGAGCACCTGCCCGGGGCTACTCGAGACGGTATCGAAGCCGCGCCGGGTCCAGCTGACGAGCGTCAGCCCCAGGCGTGCGAGCACCGGCTCGAGAAACGGGTTGCGCAGGCCCGCGGGCGCGCGGAAGAAGCGCGGCGCCGTGCCGGTGGCGAAGGCGATGGATTCCTGGGCCGCGGCGAGCTCGGCACGCATGCCGCGCGGACCGAGGAGCGAGAAGCGATGCAGGTGGCGTTGACTGTGGTTCTCGATGCTGTGGCCGCGCGCCACGATCTCGCGCGCGAGCTGCGGGAAGCGCGCTATGCGCTCCCCGATGCAGAAGAAGCTGGCGCGCGCGCCGTGCCGGTCGAGGAGTGCGAGCACCGCCGGCGTGACCACCGGGTCCGGGCCGTCGTCGATGGTGATCGCGACCTCGCCGCGGGCGGCGGCGCCCGCGGGCAGGCGCGTGAGGTTGGGACCGAGGAGCCGGGCGCGCGGCCAGAGGCCCGCCGCGGTGATACCTAAGTGATCGGCGACCACGGCGGCGAGTGCCCACGGCCAGAGCTGCGGGCGCACGACTGCGCCAGCCACCGCCACCACGTGCAGCACGATCGATCCCGCGATCAGGGCCGAGGGGCGGTAGGGACGCTCCCTGGGCTCAGTCAGGCTGTCGCTCAAAGCGGGCATCGAGAAATCTCTCCCACAGCGTACGCCACACGGGCCACTCGTGGCCGCCGGGCACGACGTCGACGTGGCGGGCATCGAGTGCGGCGGCGAGCGTGCGGTGGCGCACACCGAAGCGGTCGTCCCGGCCCAATCCTAAGTGAATCGGCAGCGGTCCGCGGGCCTGGCGCTTGATGAAGCGCCAGATGCGCCGCTCCTCGTCCTCCGGGGCGAGCTCGCCGGGATCCCAGCGGCCGACACCGCCCGCGCGCTCGATCTCCTGGGTGACGATGTGGCTGCCGAGGTAGGGGGCGAAGAGGCACAGCCCGTCGATCTCGCGAGCGTGCCGCTCGGCGCAGGCGAGCGCGATGTAGGAGCCGAGGGAGATGCCGCCGAGCCACACGCTCAGGCAGCCGGCGGTGCGCGCGGCGACGATGAGGTGCGCGAGCTCCTCCAGGACGCTGCGGTCGGTGACCGACTGGAGCCGCAGCTCGATGAGCGTGAGATCGAGATCGAGCCCGCGAGTGCGCACGGCCTCGACGAAGCCCTCGCGCACGAAGTCCTCGGGCTGCGAGTAGGCGGGCGGGAGCAGCAGCAGGCGCTGCGAGGCGATGTGCCCGGCTCGGGCCGGCTCGAGGAGCGCGCGGCTCATGTGGCGGGCGCGGGCGCCACCCGCCGGGCGAGCAGCGCCGAAAACAGCAGCGCGAGCAGCGCCCCCGGGGCGGTGGTGCGTCCGAGGGCGGCGAGCACCGGGACGCTCGAGAAGGCGAGCACGCCGAAGCCGATCACCGTGGCGAGGTTCGCCACGGCGAGCGAGGCCAGGGTGCGCGGCAGATCGGCGTGCCCGGGCTGCGCCAGGCGATCGAAGAAGAGCGCGTAATTGGAGCCGACGGCGACGATCAGCAGCATGCCGACGATGTGCAGGATCCCCAGCCGCTCACCCGTGAGCGCGAGTCCGGCGGCGACGGTCAGCACGGCGAGCGCGAGCGGCACCACGATACGCAGCGCCCGCAGTGGCGAGCGCGCGGCGCCCAGGAGTACCAGGATCGCAGCGAGACCGAGCAGCGAGAGCGACACCGCCTGGTTGAGATAGCCGCCGTAGAGCTCGTCCGCCTCGGCCTTGAGATCGAGCAGCCGGGCGGTCGCGTGCGGCGAGCCGGGTGCGTGCCCGGGCCCGGCGAGGGCGGCGCGCACCTGCCCGATCGCCGCGGCGGAGAGATCGGCCCCCCGCACGGCTGAGACCGGCAGGAACGCCGTGGCGGTGCCGCCGTTGACACTGAGCAGCGCATCCAGCGCGCTCCCGGCGGGCGTCGCGGCGAGCTCGCGCGGGGTCAGCGGCGGGGCGCTGCGCGCCTTCTCGACGTCCTTGAGGAACGGCTCGAGACGCGCGGCGCTCACCGGCAGTCCGGCGAGCGCCTGCTTGAGGCGCGCGGCGAGCTCATCGGGCGGCGGCAGGCTCGCGGCGCGCGCGCGCTGCGTGGCGGGGCTCGGCAGGTAATGAGCCGGCGACTCGAAGCCGCCGATGACTCCCGCCCCGACCAGGGCCTCGAGGCGCGCACCGATCGCCTCCGCGGATTCGAGCGCCGCGCCCGTGTCGGACGCGGAGACGACGATCAGGTAGCGGGCATCGGGTGCACCGAGGTCCTCGCGCAGGCTGGCATCGAGCTCCTGATCGGAGAGCGGCACGGGCGAGAGGTCGTAGAGCTCGCGGCTGAAGAGAGTGGCGCGGTGCGCGAGGAGGACGAGCACGCACGCCAGCGCCAGCACCCCGAGCGCGGCGCGG